>Ga0209101_1000446_pt1 | contig 34103 bp, 30 predicted proteins | sample ConPoolayeCmetaG_FD_185481 | JGI IMG/M metagenome (GOLD analysis project Ga0209101, IMG submission 185481) | Hot spring microbial mat communities from California, USA to study Microbial Dark Matter (Phase II) - Cone Pool mat layer C metaG... ...
AACGACGGCGAGCCTTTCGCCCGGACCGTGGCCGATTTGACGGCGCTGGCCGACAGGCCGGTCGCCTCGGTGAGCGTGGTGCCGGTCGGCCTGACCCGCTACCATCGCGGCCCCTGCCGACCTTACACCCCGGCTGAGTCGCGGGCGGTGCTGGATCGGGTTGAGGAATGGAGGGCAGAGAACAGAAGGCGGTGGGGCCGAAGCTTGATTCACCCCTCGGACGAATGGTATCTGGTGGCCGGGCGGGAGGTACCCCCTGCCGACGAATATGACGGCTTCCCCCAGGCAGAGAACGGGGTGGGGCTGGTCCGCCTGCTGCTCGACGAGTGGGCAGAGGTGGCACACACCCTGCCCGCAGGCTTTAGCGTCAGGTCGGCGACCCTTGTCTGTGGCACCCTGATCGCCCCGGTGCTGGGCCGCGTGGTGGAGGAATTCAACCGCCTGACCGGCGCCAGCTGGAGGCTGGTGCCGGTGGTCAATCAATTCTTCGGCCCGGTGACCACCGTCTCTGGCCTGTTGACCGGCCGGGATGTGGTGGCCGCTCTGCGCGGGCAGGAGCCGGGCGATCTGCTGCTCCTGCCCCGGGCCATGTTTACCGGCCGCTATGGGGCCGGCCCGGCCCCAGCCGGCACAACACTGGACGACCTGCACATCTCCGACCTGGCTGCGGCGCTCGGCAGGCCGGTAGAGATGGCCGGGACGCTGGCAGAGGCGCTGGCCGCCGCCTACCCTCCCGCAGGCTCCTAACCTGCGGGAGGGTCTACGGTTTCAGCCAGCGCACGCTATTGGAGCGGCACTGCGGGCAGACCCGTTCCTGGTTGACATGGAAAATGCCGGTCCAGCGGTGACCGCAGCGCAGGCAGGCGAACCTGGCCTCCTGGTTCTCGTCGCTCTCCTTCGGATTGCGGGGATTGGGCACCCTGACCTCCCTCAGAGCAGCGCGGGTCTGCTCGATCTCTTCGGGGGTCACACTCTGCCGTTTCCTCTCCGCTTCGACCATGATCGTCTGCCAGCGCCCCCCCTCGGCGGCGGAGCACCATTCCAGCAACAACCGGTCGGGGCGCAGGCCGGCCTTTTCCAGCCCATCCCACAGGCCATCCAGCCGTCGCATGGTGCTGCGGTTGGCGTCAATGTAATGGCAGTCCACATAGTGACAACCGGAGACCAGCACCACCGGCGCACCCTTGCGGAAGGCATACCACACAAAATCAGGGTCCACCCGCCCGGAGCACATGGTGCGGATGATGCGGGCGTTGGGCGGGTAGGCCAGGCGGCTCACCCCGGCGGTGTCGGCGCCGGCATAGGAGCACCAGTTGCAGGCAAAGGCGACGATCTTGTGCAGCGGGTCTTCCTCCAGGATGGCATCAATCTGGGCATAGACCGCCTGATCGGAAAAGTGGCGCATCTGGATGGCATTGAACCGGCATTCGGCGGCGCAGGTGCCACAGCCGGCACAGGCAGCCGTGGTGACGCGGGCCACCTGCTTCTTTTCCCACTGGATGGCTTTGAAGGGGCACACCTCGGCGCACTGGCCGCACATCTTACACAGCCCCTCATCCACCACGGCGGTGATGGCCTCGACCCGCAGTTTGCTCTTGCTCAGCAGGATGTTGGCCCGCGAGGCGGCGGCACTGGCCTGGGTGACGCTTTCGCGCACATCTTTGGGGCTTTCAGCCGCTCCGGCGATAAAGACCCCCTTGGTGGGGGTATCCACCGGCCGCAGTTTGGCGTGGGCCTCTTTCAAAAAGCCGCTGGGTGACCTGGACAGGCTGACCATCTGGCGGATCGCTTCGGTGCTGCTGGCCGGCCTGGCCCCCACAGCCAGGACCAGCATGTCGAACTCGTGGCTTTCCAGACGGTTGGCGGTCGTGTTCTCCACCGTAACCCACAGATTCCCGTCGGCGGGGTCCTGGCGCACCTCGCCCGGCAACCCGCGGATGTAGCGCACCCCACTCATCTTGCTGCGCATCAGCAGCTCCTCGAACCCCTTGCCGAAGGCGCGCAGGTCCATATAAAAGACGGTGATGTCGGTATCGGGATAGTTGTCTTTGACATACTGCGCCTCTTTGATGGTGTTCATGCAGCAGATGTTGGAGCAGTAGGGGTTGCCCCGGGTCGGGTCCTGGGTCCGCGAACCGACACACTGGATAAAGCCGATGCGCCGGGGCCGTTTCAGGTCGCTGGGCCGGCCAAAGTGCCCGGCCAGGGGGCCGCCGGTGCTGATCAGCCGCTCGAACTCCAGGCTGGTGACCACGTTGGGGAAGCGAGCGTAGCCATACTCATCCAGAGCCGTCGGGTCATACACCTCCATGCCGGTGGCGACGATGACAGCCCCCACCTCGATATCCAGGATCTCGTCCTGCATGTCGAAATCAATGCACTTTTTCTCGCAGGCTTCGATGCACTTGCCGCAGGCGATGGGGTTCTGCCCCAGGCATTCGTCGGCAAAGACGATATAGGCTGCCGGCACCGCCTGGGGGAAGGGGATATGGATCGCCTTACGGCTGCCCAGCCCCATCTGGAATTCGTCGGGAACGACCACCGGGCAGACGTTGGCGCATTCGCCACAGGAGGTGCATTCATTCTCGTTCACATAGCGGGCCTTCTTGCGGATGCGCGCCCGGAAATTGCCCACGTAGCCTCTGAGATCCTCGACCTCCGAATAGGCCAGCAGTTTGATCTTTGGATGCCGACCGACATCCATCATTTTGGGGCCGAGAATTCATATGCTGCATTCGATGTCGGGGTACACTTTGTCCAGTTGGGCCATCACCCCGCCGATGGACGGCTGTTTTTCCACCAGATAGACCTGGTGACCGGCGTCGGCCAGGTCGAGGGCGGCCTGCATACCGGCCACCCCGCCGCCGATGACCAGCACGCCGGGCGTGACCGGGATCTGCTCCTCGGTCTGGGGGTAGAGCCATCGGGCCCGCGCCACCGCCACCTTGACGATCTCCTGGGCTTTGCGCGTGGCCGTCTCCCGGTCGCCGGGCGTGACCCACGAGCAATGCTCGCGGATGTTGGCCATCTCCAGCAGGTAGGGGTTCAGCCCGGCCCCCTCGATGCACTGGCGGAAAATCACCTCATACGAGGTCGGCGAGCAGGAGGCCACGACCACCCGGTTCAGGTGGTGCTCCCGGATGTGGCGCCGGATCTCCTGCTGGCCCGGTTCGGCGCAGGTGTAGCGGTTTCTCACCGCCACCACCACATCGGGCAGGCCGGCAGCATACTCACGCACCGCCTCCGTGTCCACCGGCCCGGCGATGTTCGAGCCGCAATCACACACAAATACCCCGATGCGAAGATTCTCTGATGTCAATTTGCTCCTCCTGAAGTGCTTAAACCAAAAGGCGCAAAAGAACCTGTCGGCGGCGGGGTCACAGACCTCGCCGGGGCAGGAACCCTGCTCTCCGCCGCTCGCCGGTCGGGACAGAGAGGCGCCCCGCCCATACAGACCCGGCGGGAGCCTGAATACAGGGACAAAAAGGAGCCCACGGCTGTCTTGTCCCTCTTGGGCGGTTACTCTTTTGTTGAACGACTTGACAGCGATCGTTTACCATGCTATAGTAAAAACCGGCAGCGGGATCTTGGGTGTTCGAAGCAGAACATGGGCGTGGGGCACCCCGTTGCTCGGCGGGGGTCTGTGACCCCCGCCCGTGGGGGGCCGCCGGGTCACAGACCCGGCGGGAGCAGGGTGGGTGGGGCGCTTTGTTCTTCTGCTTCGAAAACCCGATCTTGCTGCCAGAGGACTCGGATGCCGGAAAAACTCGTCGTCGTTTCCAATACCGGGCCGCTGCTCTCGGCGTTCCAGTGCGGGCGAACAGACCTGCTACGTCGCTACCTCCAGATCATCTACATTCCCGAATCCTCAGTAGCCGAATTTCAACATCATGGTGCAGGCCCATCCATTCACGAACTGCTCGTCGAAGGTCTTGCAGTCACCATGCCTCTGGCGGTAAAAGAGGTTCAACTGGCCGCTCAGATTGCCGAACGGATTGCCCGATCAAGCCGGGTCTCAGAGCCCGGCCATCACCTGACCGAGGCAGAGGCAATCGCCCTGATGAGCCGGCCTGCACTGGGGGCTGATCTGATTCTGCTGGAAGAAAGGGCAGCCCGGCAGGTCGCCCGGGAGATGGGATTGCCCATAACCGGCTTTATCGGTATATTGCTGATGGCTTGTTGGGACAAAGTGTTACAACCTGTCGAAATGCGCCATCTATTGGAAATGTGCCGGCGCCAGGGTACACGCTATAGCGAAGAGCTGATCGAGAGCGTGTGCCGCTTGTGCCAGGAGGTAAGCAATCTATGAGTCAAGTCCAACCGATCACTGCCCACGAGCCCGAGGAGGAGCTTCTGTCAGCTCAAGATGCCTGGGAAGACTACCTCTCATTGGCTCAAATGTTAGCCGAAAAGCGCGGCCACAAGGTTCCGCTTCTGGTGGATCCTTCTATCCGAACTCTGGTCCATGATCTGGTAGCGGCTGGTATCTGTCAGGACGAGGCAGAAGTTATTAGCAGAGCTGTGCAGACTTTTTTCGTAGCTGTTTACCCCCAGGCTCGCGATCGGTTGCGGATATTGAAGAAAGCACAGACCCAACACTCCTCATGACACCTTGTCCCCGGCGGCCTTTGGATTCAGGCTACCCCTTGCCGATCGCCTTGTAGGTGAATCCCGCCGCCCGTGTCGCCGCTGCGTCAAACACATTGCGGCCATCCACCAGGACCGGCGTGCGCAACAGCCCTTTGAGCCAGGTCAGGTCCAGGTCGCAGTATTGCCTGTGCCGGGTGACCACGACGGCTGCATCAGCGCCTTGCAGGGTCAGCTCCAGGTTGCGGGTCAGCTCGTACCCCTCCAGTTCGCGGACATAGGGGTCGTGGGCCACCACGCGGGCGCCTCGGGCCTGGAGCGCCTCGATGACCGGCACGGCCGGGGTGTTGCGCGTATCGTCCGAATCCTCCAGATAGGCCACGCCCAGCACCGCCACCCTGGCCCCTTCAGGCTTCACCCCCCGTTCGGCCAATCCCTGCACCGTCAGCTCCACCAGATGCAGCGGCATCTCGTCGTTGACCTGGCGGGCCAGTGTGGTCAAACGCAGCGGCACAGGGAAAGCGCCGTAGGTGTCCACGCCAAACTTGAGGAGCCAGGAATCCTTGGGCAGGCAGTGGCCCCCCACCCCTGCGCCCGGCAGGTGCATATTCCGGTCGGGGCGGGCGTTCATCAGCCGCCGGATCTCGAACACATCCACGCCCATCGCCTCGCACACGCGGGCCATCTCGTTGGCAAAGGCGATATTCACATCGCGGTAGGCGTTCTCCATCGTCTTGGCCAGTTCGGCAGCCAGCAGGCTGGTGGGCGTGATCTCTTGGCGGACGATGGTTTTGTATAGCTCCACTGCCCTCCTGGTGCTCTCTTCATCAATGCCCCCCACCACGCGGGGAAAGTCGGTGATATACTCCAGCAGCTTGCCGGGCATGACCCGCTCGTAGGAAAAAGCCAGATAGAAATCCTGACCGGCCTTCAAGCCCGATCCCTCTTCCAGGATCGGCCTGACCACATGCTCGGTGGTGCCGGGCGCTACGGTGGATTCGATGACCACCAGCGTTTCCGGTTGCAGGTACTGGGAAACCTGAGCGCAGGCCGTGCGCAGGCTCAGGTATTCAGGGATACGCTCGGTATTGGTCGGCGTCTGCACATCAATCAGGATGACGTCGGCCTGCCGACAGACGGAAAAATCGTCGGTCACCCGCAAACTCTTTTTCTCCAGCACGACGCGGGCGATCAGTTCATCCATGCCCGGTTCGTCGCCTTCAAACGGGTTCTTGCCGCTGTTGATCCAATCTATTTTCCAGCCCGACCGCCGCGAGCGACGCTGGATGCCGATGACCGTGTGGCCGGGCACATCGGCCAGCAACGCCGCCGCCGGGACGCCGACATACCCCATTCCGATGACGACAATCGTTCGTTTCATTTTTTCTCCGCCCTAAATTTAACCCGATTCAGATGGAGCCCCACCTCTTCGGGCGCAAAGCCCAAAGCCAGCCCCAGCAGTTGCGGGTAGTAGAGCACCGGCAGGCGGTAGCTCACGCCGAACTGCCGCTCGATGCTGCGTTGATTGATCTCGTACATGATGTCACAAAAGGGACAGATGAGCACCATGCCGTCGGCCCCGGTCACGTGGATGTGGTCCAGTTTGCTCCGGGCAATGGCCAGGGCTATCTCCGGGTCAACGGCCAGGATGCCGCCGCCGCAGCAGCCCTCCTCCTCCTGGTAGTGGACCTGCCGGGCCCCTGTGGCCTCGACCAGCTCGCCCAGGGTGTGGGGATTCTCCGGGTCGTCAAAGCCGTCATAGACCTCCGCCGGCTTGAGGTAGTGGCAGCCGTAATGAACCGCAAAGCGGAATGCGGACAGGTCAGCGCCGGTCCCCTCGCTCCGGGCCTGGGTGACCAGCTCACGCAGCCGCTGCGGGCCGATCTCTTCATACAGGAGGCGGGCATAGTGCCGCACCCGCATGGTGCCGTTGTAGCGCCGGCCTGTCGTTTCGGCCAGTTGGGTGTTGAGGCGAGTCCGCAACGCCTCGTCGTTTTGCAGGCGCCTGTTGGCCTCGGTCAGGGTGCTGGTGCAGGCGCTGCACAGGGTGCACAGCTCCAACCCCTGCTCTTCGGCCAGGGCCAGGTTGTGGGCAGCCATGAGCAGGGCGGCCTCGTGGCTCAGCGGCCTGGCCGGATAGCCGCAGCAGGTAAAGCCCTCCACATCTACCAGCTCGATCCCCAGCCGTTCTGCCGTCCGCCGGGCGGCCAGTTCATAGTTCATGGCCCGCACCGGCACCGTGCAGCCCAGGTAGAGTGCAACCCTCATGGCGACCTCTCCTCGACCACACCGCTGCGCACCAGGATGCGCCGTACCTCATCGGCCTGCTCCCGGATGGGCGGCAGGCCCAGTTCCGCCCGACGCTCATTCTCGAACGGGGTGATCTCGTACAGGCGGCCGTGGTCGCGCAGCAGTTCGGCCTGCTGGCGGAAGGTCGGCGGCACATACCCTGCGCGCACGGCGATATTGCGGATGGCGTTCATCAGCTCCGGGATGTGCACATCCTGCGGGCAGCGCTCATAGCAGGTGTAGCAGGTCGAGCACAGCCAGATGAACTCGCTGCTCAGGACCTGTTCGCGCATCCCCAGCAGCGCCATGCGCACGATGCGCCGGGGGTTGTACCGGTCGGTCTGGCCGGCCACCGGGCAACCGGCCACACAGGTGCCGCACGAGAAACAGCGCCTGAACCGCTCCCCACCCGGTTCGGCGGCGATCTCGGCCCGGAATCGGGGGTCCAGGCGGCCCACATCCAGAATGTCAGCCATCGTTCTCTGTCCTCGCCTGCGGCTCTATGGCCTGCCCTACCCAACTGATCACATCCTCGACCTCGACCGCCTGTTCGTCATCCAGGTCCCGTGCTGCGCAGGAGAGGTGGATCTGGCACTTGGGGCAGGTGGTCAGCATCAGCCGGGCGCCGGTCTCCCGCGCCTGGCGCAGCTTTTCCCGCTGGATCAGTTTGGAACAGCCGCTGCAATTGACCCAGGCGGTCGAGCCGCAGCACATGGCCCGTTCGCGGTTGTCCTCCATCTCGACCAGAATCAGCTCCGGCACACCGTGCAGGAGCGTCCGGGGCGGCTCGTACACCTTCAGGTAGCGTCCCAGCCGGCAGGGATCGTGGTAGGTCACCAGGCCGGGCAGGGGGGCAAACCGGAGCTCACCGGCCTCGACTTTGGGAGCCAGCAGCTCGGTCAGATGCATCAGCTCGAAGGGCAGGGGGCCGACAAAGGCCGGATAGTCGTTCTTGAAGGCGTTGTAGCATTCGGCGCAGGTAAAGATGACCTTTTTGGCACCGCTGGCCTGGATGGTCTCCAGATTCAATTCGGCCAGGCGTTGAAAGCTGTCCACGTCGCCGCCCAGGAGCAGGTCGGCGCCGCAACAACGCTCCTCGTTGCTGACAATGGGCGCGATCCCGATCCGGTTCAGGAGCCGCACGGCGCTGCGGGCGATCTCCAGGGCCTGAACCCCCAGGTCGGCAAAGATGACGTCAAAGAAGGGCAGGCAGCCCACGAAATAAAAATAGTCGCCCCTGTCCGCCACTTCCATGTCAGCGGCAAGCCAGCGGGTGCGGTTCTGGTGGACGTTCAGGGTCTGGATGCGCATCACCTCTTGCAGGATGCCGTTGTGGGCATAGATGCCCCGCTCGCCGTGACGGAACGCCTCGGCCCGCATTTCGACGATAAAGCGGGTGAAATCCACATGCGACGGACAGCGGGCGCTGCACAGCCCACAGGTCATGCACATCCACAGATGGGGGTCGGCCATGACCGCCTCGGCCTCGCCGTAAATCACCCGTTCGACGATGCGGCGTGGCGAGTAATCCAGGTCTACGCGGGCCAGGGGACAACTGGCGGTACATTTGCCGCAGTCCAGGCACAGGTAGGCGCGGGTCTTTTGGATGATGGGTTGAAAGTTCATGGCTGAGCCAGCTCCTTTTTCAGCAGCAAGTAGAGCCTCACGGCTGTCTATCGCCCGCTGCCTGTAACTTGTTTGCTCCCAACTGTCGAATCTGTTCTGTAAACTCTTTCACCACCTGGGCAAATCTGGCCCCTTCCGCGGCCGAGATCCACTCCAGGCGCAACCGCTCCGGCTCGATGCCCAGCAGCGCCAACAGCGAGCGGGCCAGTTCGATGTTGTGCACCGCCTTCTCGTTGCCGGAGAGGTAGTGGCAGTCGCCCGGGTGGCAGCCGGTGACCAGCACGCCGTCGGCACCGGCCCGCAATGCCTCCAGGATGAACATGGGGCTGACCCGGCCGGAGCACATCACCCGGATGACCCGGGTGCTGGGCGGATACTGGATGCGGCTCACGCCGGCCAGGTCGGCCCCGGCGTAGGAACACCAGTTGCAGGCAAAGGCAATGATTTTGGGCAGGTCGTCCACGAAACCCTCCACTCAATGGCCCATTGCTGCCTGGATCATGGTCGTCACCTGCCGGCTGGTGAAATGGCTGGCCTGGAGGGCACCGGTGGGGCAGACCACGGCGCAGGCTCCGCAGCCTTTACACAGCACCGGGTTCACCCGCGCTATCTTCTGGCTGAGCGATGGGCCTGACCGGTAGAGGAGGACCCCCGCCCTTTCCAATTCCACAAACTCAATGGCGCCGAACTCGCAGGCCTGGGCGCAGCGCTCACATCCCCGGCACAGCGATTCCTCCACCCGGGCCACCGCCCCGGAGGAACGGACCTGTTCCCTGGACAGGATGGTCGTGGCCCGTGCGGCTGCGCCCAGCGCCTGGCTGATGGCCTCGTCCAGGTGGGCGGGCCAGTGGGCGCTGCCGCACAAATAGATCCCATCGGTGGCGAAATCCAGCGGCCGCAGCTTGACGTGCGCCTCCAGGAAAAAGCCATGCTCGTCCACCGGCACCTTGAGCAGCCGGGCCAGCTCGTGGACACCGGCAGCCGGCACCAGAGGGGTCGAGAGCACCAACAGGTCGTAGGGGATGCTCAGCCGCATCCCCAACAGTTCGTCATAGACGAGCACCCGCCCGTCTGCCACCTGCGGCGGAGCGTCGGGCGTGTAGCGGGTAAAGATCACCCCCAGATCGCGGGCCTGGGCGTAATAATCCTCAAAATGGGTGCCGTGTACCTCGATGTCACGGTAGAGCAGGTAGACTTCGGTCTGTGGATTCTGCTGTTTCAGCCGCATGGCGTTCTTCATCGCCGTCAGGCAGCAGATGCGGCCGCAGTAGGGGTGGGTCTCGTCGCGGGCGCCAACGCATTGGATCATGACGAGATTGGAGATTGGAGATTGGAGATTGGACTCTGCCAGCAGACGTTCCAGCTCTTGTTGGGTGAGGACGCGGGGGTCATCGCCGTAGCCGAACAGTCCAAACGGTTTGAACTCCTGTGCGCCGGTGGCGACGATGATCACGCCCGCCCGGACGGGCAGGTCCATCTCCAGGCCGAACTGCCGGCTGCGCACGGTCAACTCGTAATGGCCGATGTAGCCCTTCACCGCCTGCACGGTGGCAGAGGTCAGCACCTCGATATTGGCCTGCTCGCGCACCTCGGCCACCCGGCGGGCCACCAGCTCGCGGGCGTCCACCATAGTCGGGTAGAGTTTGTCCAGGTGGCGCAGGATGCCGCCCAGTTCCGGTTCGCGCTCGATGAGGGTCACGGCGAACCCCCGCCGCGCCAGGCTCAGGGCAGCCGTCAGGCCGGCCATGCCCCCGCCGATGATCGCCGCTTCTGGCTGAACCGGCAGTTCGGTCTCTGACAGCGGCTCCAACAGGGCGGCCCTGGCCACCCCCATGCGGATCAGGTCCCTGGCCTTGGCCGTGGCCAGCTCGCGGTCGTTCATGTGCACCCAGGAGCACTGGTCGCGGATGTTGACCAACTCGAACAGGTAGCGGTTCAGCCCGGCCTCCTCGCACGCTGCCTGGAAGAGCGGCTCATGGGTGCGCGGCGTGCAGGAGGCGACCACCACCCGGTTCAGCCTGTGCTGGACGATGGCCGCCCGGATCTCGGCCAGGCCCGCATCGGAGCAGGTGAACAGGCTGTCGCCGGCCCAGACAACGCCGGGCAGCGCCCGCGCCGACTCGACCAGGGCCGGCACATCCAGGTAGCCGGCGATGTTATGTCCACAATGGCAGACAAAGACCCCGATGCGGGGCGATTCGTCCGTTTCTTCTGCCCTGTCTCTTGCCTGGCGCATCTTTACCCCAGCACCCACTCGGCTGCCCGCGCCGCCGCCGCGCTGGCCTGGGCCACCGATTGCGGAATATCGGCCGGTCCCAAGCAACAACCACAGGCCAGGACCCCAGGCCGGCTGGTATCGGTCGGCGCAAAGGGGTCCACCCTGACAAAGCCGAATTCGTCCAACTCGATGCCCAAAATCTCTGCCACTCGCGGCGCATCGCGGGCGGGTACCAGGCTGGTGGCCAGCACCGCCAGGTCTACCGTCATCCGCTGTGGACGCGAGGTGGCTGCCTCTTCATACTTGATGACCGGGTTGTGGTCGTCCTCCTCCACGATCTGGGCCACCCGGCCGTGGACAAAGGTAACCTGGTATTCCCGCGCCGCCCGGTCCATATACTCGCGGAACCCCTTGCCCGAACCGCGTAAATCGGTATAGAAAATGTAGGAACGCGTCTCAGGGTCATGCTCCCAGGCCAGCACCGCCTCCTTGGTCGAGTGCACACAGCACACGGTCGAGCAGTAGCGGTTGTGGCGCACATGCCGCGATCCGGTGCATTGCACGAACCCGATCCGCCTGGCTGGCCGGCCGTCTGAGGGCCGCCGCAGGTGCCCACCCGTCGGCCCCGAGGCGCTGATCAGCCGCTCGAACTCCAGGGCGGTGATGACGTTGGGGTAGCGCCGGTAGCCATACTGGCTCAAGGGGGTCGGGTCGTAGAAATCGTAACCGGTGGCGACGATGATGGCCCCCACTTCCAAAGTCAACTCCCGATCTTGCTGTTCAAAGTCAATGGCCCCGGCCGGGCAGACCTGCCGGCACAGGCCACACTTGCCCCGCAACAGATAGGTGCACTGTGCCGGATCGATGGTCATCACCAACGGCACCGCCTGGGGGAAGTAGAGGTAGATCGCCCGCCGTTGGCTCAGCCCCAGGTTGAAGGCGTCCGGCACCTTGCGGGGGCATTTCAGCGCGCACTCACCGCAGCCGGTGCACCGCTCCTCGTCCACATAGCGGGGGTGCTGGAGCACGCGGACCTGAAAAGCTCCCGCTTCGCCGGCCACGGCCTGCAGCTCGGAACAGGTATGCAGCACAATGTTGGGATGCCGGGCGCAGTCCACCATCTTGGGCGACAGGATGCAGGTCGAGCAGTCGTTGGTGGGGAAGGTTTTATCCAGTTGGGCCATCCGTCCGCCGAGGCTGGGTGCCCGTTCCACCAGGTGGACGCGCACCCCTTGCTCTGCCAGGTCCAATGCGGCCTGGATGCCGGCGATCCCCCCACCGAGGACCAGGACTTCTTTCAAGGTATCCTCCTGTAGGAGCAGGCTGCGAGCAGCGGGCAACAAGGTAAGGGGTTCATTGTTGATGCAGGTCCTCTTTCTGGACTTGTTGCTCCACAAACGCCCGGACTCTTTCGATCAGAGCCTGGCCCTCGTCAGCGTGCACCTGGTGGAAGGCCAGTTGCTCTGGACGGAAGCCCAGCACCTGGGCCAGCCTTTGCACCTCCTCGAACAGCTCGGCCGCCCGCCGGCTGCCGAACTCATAGTGGCATTCTTCTGGCGGGCAACCGACCAACATCACCCCATCAGCCCCTTTCTGCAGGGCTTTGAGGATGACGCTGGCGCCGATCTGGCCCAGGCAGCCGACCTTAAGCGGGCGCACCCCGGCCGGAAGGTGCAGATGCTGCTGCCCCGCCTCTTGCAGGCTCCTGTGCGCGTTCCAGTTGCAGGTCAAGATCACGACTCGCGGTTCCGCTTCCGGCATACATTCTCCGTCGTGGTGGAGAGTGAATTGACAATCCACCCTACGCCAGGATCGCCTCCAGCATGGCTTCGATCTGCTCGCTGCTGGGGTGCCCGGTGCGGATGGCCCCGGCCGGGCAGCGGGCAGCGCAGATCCCCTCGCCCTGGCAGATGGCCGGATCGATCCAGGCCACGCGGTTTTCCCCCTCCCCTTGCAGTTGGATGGCCCCGAACTCACACACCTGCTCACAATCGCCACAACCCCGACAGCGGGCCGGGTCCACTTCGCAGGCGATGACCCCCGGCCAGGGGTGTTCGTGGCCCAACCAGGCGGCCGCCCGGGCCGCCGCCGCCATGCCGGCCAGGATCGGGTCGGCAGCCGGATCGCAGAAAAAGACGCCGGGACGGTGGGTCTCGGCCGGGCTCCACTCGTCGCCGGCACGGGGCTGACGGCCGGCCGTGTCGAACGCCGCCTGAATGTGATGATACTCTTCGGCATTGCGCGGGGCCAACACCAATGCCGAGCCTTTCCACAGCGCCGAGTTGCCCAGCATGGCCGTAAAGTGGGCCGGTGTCTGGCGGATCTTTTGGGGTACGCCTCGCAACCGCAGCGCCTGGATGCGCTGCACCGACAGCGCCCCCTGGCAGACGGTGGCCGCCTGGCCGCTGCCGAGGATCAGCACCGTCTTTTCCAGGGGCAGCGACACGCGGGGACGCACCACCGACAGCCGGGTTTTGGCCACGGCGGCGGCGATCAGGGCCGAGGCGGTGGCTGTGGCTTCCTCCGGATCGTCGTCGTGGGCCCAGGCGCACTGCTCCCGGATGTTGACAAACTCGAACAGGGGATTGCCCCGGTCAAAATGGCGGCCCAGCAGGTTGTCCTTGCAGCGCACCCGCTGGTAGGTGCAACTGTAGCACACCTGGTCCACGGCACAGCAGGAACAGGCAGCCAGCACCACGCGGTTCAAACGGTGGTCGGCCACAGCCTGATAGATGACATCGGCGGCTTCTGCCGAGCAGGACTGGGCCAGGACCTGGGTGTAGACCACCCCCTTCCAGGTGGCAGCCTGCTCCTGGATGGCCGCCGTGTCCACCACATCTGAAATCTGGCCGTTGCACTGGCAGATGAACAGGCCGATGCGGGCCGCGCTGGCGGCGCTGGCCGGCGGGGGTGGCGCGGAGAGCGGCTGCCTTTCGGTAAACAGCTCCATCATGGCCCGCGCCGCTGCCGCCGAACCGGCCAGGGGGTCCTCCGGCTCGACCTGATACACCCCCTCTTCAGTGGCAAGGGGCAGGTTGTTCCCCCCTCCTTCTGCCAGGATGACAGCCCCTACTTCCAGTTCTTCAATCCGCTCCTGCTGATTGTGGATGATGGCCTGGGGTTTGCACACCGCTTCGCAGGCCAGGCACTCGGAGCAGGGGCCGCACCGGAGACAACGTTGCGCCTCAGCGATGGCCGTCTCGTCGTCGTAGCCCAGCTCGACCTCGGCGTAGCTATGCAGCCGCCGGGCCATAGGCAGGGTTGGGGAGGGATGGCGCGGCCTGGGCGTCAATTCCTCCGGCAGCAGCGGGCGCCGGGAGATGGGCACCTGGCGCGCCGAGACCGGCACCTCTTCGATTTCGACCCCGCGCAGATAGGCATCCATGGCGGCTGCCGCCTGTCTGGCCGAGCCGATGGCGTCAATGACCGACACCGGCTGGGTGATGGCATCGCCGGCGGCAAAGACGCCGGGCCGGTTGGTCATATAGGACACCCGGTCAATGTTAAAGGTACCCTCGCGGGTGATGGCCAGGTTGTGGCCTGGCCCCAGGAAGGACAGGTCGGGTGACTGGCCGATGGCCGGCACGACCAGGTCCACCTCCAGGGTAAACTCGCTGCCGGCGATAGGCACCGGGCGGCGCCGGCCGGAGTGATCCGGTTCACCCAGTTTCATGCGCACGCACTCCAGGGCTACCACCCGGCCCTGCTCGTTGCCCAGGATGCGCACCGGCGCGACCAGGAATTCGAGGGGCACCCCCTCCCGCTCGGCCTCTTCCACCTCTTCGGGCAGGGCCGGCATCTCGGCCCGCGTGCGGCGGTAGAGGATGCGCACCTCCTCCACCCCCAACCGCTTGAGGGAGCGGGCCACGTCCATGGCCGTGTTGCCCCCGCCGATGATGGCCACCCGCGTCGCCACCCCGCCCAGCAGGTAGCTCAGCACTTTCATCTGCCACTGCGGATCGTCGGTCTGGTGCGAGAGGTTGATGGCTTTCAGCAGCTCGATGCCGGGCACCACCCCCCGCAGATGTTCGCCAGGGATGCGCAGCTCATGGCTTTTGTGGGCTCCCACACCGAGAAAGACGGCCTTGTACCCCATCTCAAACAGGTCGTCCAGGGTGTATGTGCCGTCAGGGCCGATGGGGGTATTGAGGCGGATTTCGACCCCCAGGCGCTCGATCCGCTCGACCTCCCGCCGGATCACCTCGCGGGGCAGACGATAAGAGGGGATGCCCACGGCCATCATCCCGCCCACCACCGGCAACGCTTCAAACACAGTAACCCTGTATCCTTTACGGGCCAGGCTATCGGCCACAGACAGGCCGGCCGGCCCAGCACCGATCACCGCGACTTGCGGCGCATTGGGTGCTGGAGATGGGATATTGGATATTGTTTCCTGCTGCTTACTGCCTGCTGCCTGCTGCTCCCAATCGGCGACAAAGCGTTTCAGCAAGCGGATGGAGACGGCCTCGTCCACCTCCGCGCGGCGGCAGTTGAGCTCGCAGGGGTGGGTGCAGATGCGGCCGCAGATGCCGGGGAAAGGGATGGCCTGGCGGATCAGGTCCAGGGCTTCCTGGAAGCGCCCCTGGGCGATGAGGGCCACATACCCCTGGACGTGGATGCCGCCGGGGCAGGTGTTGGAGCAGGGGGCCTTGCCCTGCTTGACAATGGCGGCACAGCCCGGTTGGGCGCCCTCCATCAGGTAGATAGCCTTGTGATCGGTGCCCGGCACCGTCACCGGGCAAACAGACAGGCAGTCTTTGCAGGCCGTGCATTTGCTCAGGTCCACGTAGCGGGGGTGCTGGCGCAGCTCGGCGCGGAACCGCCCGGCCTCACCCTCGATCCGATTGAGGTGGCTGTTGGTCCACACGGTAATATGAGGATGCCTGGCTGCCTCCAGCAATCGGGTGTTGAGCAGGTGGCGGGGGATGGTGGCCGCGCCGCCGTTGCCCAGGAAGGGCGACCGCTCCACCAGGTGAACCTGGATGCCCGAATCGGCCAGGTCGAGGGCGGCCTGGATGCCGGCTATGCTGCTGCCGATCACGAGTGCACCTTTGCCCATGAGTACACTCCTTAGCACTTTGCTTTTTCCTTCACCCTGTGCTATAATACGGCCAGACATCGGCAGGGAGAGGATGAAAGATGAAGCCGCTATTGACCGCCCAGATTGCCCAGGATGAGGTTGGGGTAACTGTCTACTGTCCCGAACTGAACATCCACACCTGCGGCCGTACCCGGCAGGAGGCAGAAAGCAAGCTGGTAGATGCCATCATTGACTACTATCATTTTCTGCGCAACCACGATTTCAGTCGAGAATCACCCTACAAAGAGCATCTGGAACTTCTGGTTAATAGTGTGTTGCCTGCCTTAGCTGAAGCATCTCTGCTCAGCCCGCGTCGTCCGCTGTCTCTCCTCGACAGCGTTTTGGATCTCCTCAGCCAACAAGGTGGTCCGTGGTACGCCGACGTATTTGGAAACCTCGTCAAGTCCGCCGTGGTCTCCTGAGGCTGGGATTCACCGAAGACCCCGGGCGCGGCAAGGGCGATCACGTCTGGTTCTACAAGCAGGTTGAATGCCTGAGCGGTGAATCTCACACTATCACGACGATGGTGGACATGGGCGTTGAGGACATTCCCCATCGCACGATGTTTTACATTCTCGATGCCCTGGCCCTGGACGAGGAGACGTTCTACCAAGCATACCGGGGTCAGTACACGGAAGCAGCATATGCCGAGTACCTGTTGACCGTTCCCAAGCAACGTCTCATGCCCCCTGCAATGCGTCAATAACCCGCTGATGCCCTTCCTCTCGCGATGCAGTGGACGTTCTACTTGGGCATATCTGTACATGTAAAGCCTACAGTCCACTCTGTTCATCCCTGGCCCCTCCAGGTTGCGTCACTACCGTCCGCTAAACGTTGGCCACGGCGTACAAGCCTTTCTCGTAACCGAGGTCAAACACCTTCAGGTTCAACGCCACCGTCTTGGCCGGCACCGACTCGGCCACCGCCTGGCGCATCGCTTCCCGGCTGACCACCCCCACGACGGCCGTCCAAAAGCCGAGCATGACCGTGTTGGCCGCGCGGGTGTTGCCCATCTCCTCGGCGATGCGGGTAGCCGGCAGACCACAGGTTCTGATGTCCGACCGATGGTCATCGGGCAGGGTCACCAGGCCGTCATCAATCAGCAGCGTGCCGCCCGGGGCCAGCGTCGGCACATATTTGCTGTAGGCCCCTTGCGACATGATGATCATGCTGGTGGGCCGGATCAGGTGAGGGTGGTGGATCGGATCGCTGGAGATGATCACCTGCGAGCCGGCGGCGCCCCCCCGCGCTTCGGGGCCGTAGCTCTGGGTGAAGCAGGCTTCCAGCCCGTCGTAGAGGGCGGCTGCCTGGCCGATGATCTTGCCGGCGCTGATGATGCCCTGGCCGCCGAATCCGCCCAACTGCACTTCGGTGCGCGGCACATAATCGGTCCGCCGGGGAAGTTTAGGCCGTTCGTCCAGCGCTTTCTTTTCGGCCAGCCACCAGCTTTCTCCCCGGGCGGCCAGTGCGTCGAGCGCCTGTTGCAGGTCCGGCCTGGGATCGTCCAGGAATTTACCCTCGATGATCTCGATGATCTCTCCCTTTTCATTCACCTTCACCGCGGCATCTTTGGGATGGGTGCCGTGGGCGGTCCGGCCCACTTTTTGGTAATATTTCATCATCTCCAGGCCGCGCCGGCCCAGCCTTTCGGGGTCCAGCCCCCGGCCCTCCGGGTTCCAGCGGGCATAGGCGGTGGAGCAGGGGGCGATGACTTCGACAAAGCTAAAGCCGGGATGGGCCAGCGCCTCCCGCAGGGTCCACTCCAACTGCCGGGCGTGGAGCACGGTCCAGCGGGCCACGAACGAGGCACCGCTGGCCGCCGCCAGGTAAGGCAGGTTGAAGGGGTATTCAAAATTGCCATACTGGGTGGTCACCGCCCGCGCCTCGTGGGGGGTGGTCGGTCCGACCTGACCGCCGGTCATGCCGTAGTTAAAGTTATTGACGCAGACGACCGTGATCTCCAGGTTGCGCCGGGCGGCGTGGATGAAATGGTTGCCGCCGATGCCGGCGATGTCGCCGTCGCCGGACAGGACCACCACCTTCAGTTCCGGGTTGGCCAGCTTCAGGCCGGTGGCAAAGGGCAAGGCCCGGCCGTGGGTGGTGTGGAACGAATCCAGCCGCACATAGCCGGCGATGCGCCCGGTACAGCCGATGCCCGACACCACGGCCACTTTGTCCAGGTCCCACCCCTTGTTCTTTTCCAGCCATTGCAACGCGCCGATAAAGGTGGTCAGGGCCGTGCCCAGGCCGCAACCCTGGCACCAGATGTGAGGCAGCCGCTCGCCGCGCAGCAGTTCGTCCATCGGGTGCAGGCCGGTCACCCAGTCGCTCTGGTCGGGCGGCTCGTAGCCCACCAGTTTCAACCGCTCGCTGCGGTGCATTTCCTCTTCAGGCATCGCTCTACTCCTCCGCCGCCGTCAGGGACTCGACCTTCCGAGAGGGGGAATGTCCGCCAGGCGCCCGGACCTGATCGGGCGAGATCCGGCCCGCTGCCAGGCGGATGACATCGAGCACGTAATGAGGTTCCAGGACATCGCCCCCGGCCCGGTTGGCGCCCAGGACCATGGCCTGGCCGGCGGCGCAACGCTCCACTTCGCGGACGATCTGGCCCATGTTGATCTCCGGCACCACAAAGGCGCGGATGCCTTTGGCCAGTTGCCGGATGCGCTCCTCGGGGAAGGGCCAGACGGTGATCAGCCGCAGATAGCCGACGCGCAGGCCCTCATTCCTGGCCTGCTCGATGGGCCACAGCGAGGTCCGCGCCGAGATGCCGTAGGAGACTACCACCACCTCGGCGTCATCCAGGTACTGTCCCTCCACCTGGATGATGTCATCGCGGTGGGCGCGAACCTTGTTCACCAACCGGCGGACGTTCCACTCGTGGGCCTGGGCGTTCATCACCGGGTAGCCCCGTTCGTCGTGGGTCAGGCCGGTGACATGGATGCGATACCCTTCGCCGGCGATGGTCATGGGCGAGATGTAGCCGTTGCCGGCCGGGTTGTCGCGGAAGATGCGGAAGTGGTCGGGGGGCACATCCCCCCGCAGCACCACCGGGCGGTTGACGATCTCGACCTCCTCCGGCGGGGGGATGATCACCTTTTCGGTCATGTGGCCCACTTCGGCATCGGCCATCACCAGCACCGGCATCCGGTATTTTTCCGACAGGTTGAAAGCGCGGATGGTCAGGTCGAACATCTCCTGGGGAGAGACAGGCGACAGGGCGATGATCTCATAATCGCCGTGGGAACCCCACCGGGCCTGCATCATGTCCTGCTGGCCCACCAGGGTGGGCAGGCCGGTGGAGGGGCCGCCCCGCTGGACGTTGACCAGCACGCAGGGGGTCTCCAGCATAATGCCCAGGCCCAGGTTTTCCATCATCAGCGAAAAGCCGGGGCCGCTGGTGGCGGTCATGGACTTGACCCCTGCCCAGGATGCCCCCAGGATGGCGTTCATCGAGGCCAGCTCATCTTCCATCTGGATATAGACGCCGCCCACCTGTGGCAGGCGGACCGACATCCGTTCGGCGATTTCGGTGGCCGGAGTGATGGGGTAGCCGGCGAAGAAGCGGCAGCCGGCCAGGATGGCCCCCTCGGCGCAGGCGTGATCCCCCAGCATGAAATGTTCGCCGGTCAACAGCCCCTGGGTCGGTTTCGTGTCCCACCTCCCCGGTTTTCTCATCCTTTCACCTCACTTTTGCGGACCGGTTCGATCTTGTCGGGAGGGTACAGGCCGCCATTTTCCACATAGATGGCGAAATCGGGGCACAGCAGGGCACACAGGCCGCAGTTCACGCACCCGGAACCGTCGGTGATCTCTGGAGGGTGATACCCTTTGGTGTTGGTCTGTTTGGACATGACCAGCACCCCCCGCGGGCAGAACTCGACGCAGAAGCCGCAGCCTTTGCACCGTTCCTCGATGATCCGGACGATGCCGCGCGGCACGCGGACCTGATCGCGGTCCAGCGGTTGTCTCCAGTAGGTCACGCTCCCTCCTCACCCCTTCAAGCCAGTTGTGCGACCAGATCAGCGATCTGTTCCGGGTGGCTGGCCACCCGCACTCCGACCGCTTCAAAGGCAGCGATCTTTTCGGCTGCTGTGCCCTCTCCCCCTTCGATGATGGCTCCGGCGTGGCCCATCCGTTTGCCGGGTGGGGCGGTCTGGCCGGCGATAAAGGCGGTCACCGGTTTGGTCATGTACCGGGCGATGAACCCGGCTGCCCGTTGCTCGTCCGTGCCGCCGATCTCGCCGATGAGCACCACCTGTTCGGTCTGGGGGTCCTCTTCGAACAGTTTTAAAATGTCAATAAAATCGGTACCGACGATCGGGTCGCCGCCGATGCCGATAGCGGTGGATTGGCCCAACCGCCGGGCCGTCAGGGCATAGACCACCTCGTAGGTCAGGGTGCCGCTGCGCGACACCACGCCGATAGGGCCGGGGGTGTGGATGTGTCCGGGCATAATCCCCACCTTGGCTTCGCCAGGGGTGATGATGCCGGGGCAGTTCGGCCCGATCAGGCGCGTGGCAGTGCGCTCCAGATGGGCGCGCACCTTGATCATATCCAGCACCGGGATGCCTTCGGTGATGCAGACCACGACCCGGATGCCGGCATCGGCGGCCTCCAGGATGGCATCGGGGGCAAAGCGGGCCGGGACATAGAGGATCGAGGTGTTGGCTTCGGTGGCCTCCACCGCTTCCCGGACCGTGTCGAACACCGGCACGCCGGCCACCCAACCGCCGCCCTTACCCGGCGTGACGCCGGCGACGACGTTGGTCCCATACTCCAGCATCTGTCGGGTGTGAAATTCCCCCTCCCGACCGGTAATGCCCTGGACCAGCAGGCGGGTCTCTTTGTTGACCAGGATGCTCATGGCGCTCTCCCTTTACTCCCGGCCTGTGGGCCGGTTCGCTCGTGCGGCTGCGACCGCTTTTTGCGCGGCTTCGGCCAGGGTCGCGGCGGTGATCATCCGGGCTTCGGCCAGGATGCGGCGTCCTTCCTCTTCATTGGTGCCCACCAGTCGGGCGACCATCGGCACCTGGATGGGCACCTCCTTGAGCGCCGCCAGGATGCCCCTGGCGACCTCATCGCACCGGGTGATCCCGCCAAAGATGTTAAACAGCACGGCCTTGACGTTGGGGTCGGAGAGGATGATGCGCAGGGCGGCGGCCACCTTATCCGCCTGGGCCCCGCCCCCGATGTCCAGAAAGTTGGCCGGCGCACCGCCGTACAGCCTGGTGATATCCATGGTGGCCATGGCCAGTCCGGCGCCGTTGACCATGCAGCCGATCTCCCCATCGAGCTTGACGTAGCTCAAGCCATGGCGGCGTGCTTCCTGCTCTTCTGGTGTCTCCTCGTCGGCATCGCGCATCTCGGCCAGCTCAAAGTGGCGAAAGAGGGCATTGTCGTCCAGCAGGATCTTGCCGTCCACAGCCAGCAGCCTGCCCTCGTCGGTGACCACCAGGGGGTTGATTTCGGCCAGCGAGGCATCGCACTCCACAAAGGCGGTATACAACCCCTGGGCGATCTGGACAAAATCGCCCACCAGTTCCTTGCGCAGGCCGATGCCGAAGGCCAGTTCGCGTCCCTGGTAGGCTTGCAGGCCGAGGAAGGGGTCAATGGCGATCTGGACGATCCGTTCTGGTGTGACGCGGGCCACCTCCTCGATCTCGACGCCCCCTTCGGCCGAGGCCATCATCACCGCCCGGCGGCGGGCACGGTCTATCACGATGCCCAGGTAGATTTCGGTGTCAATGGCGGCTGCCTCGTCCACCAGCACCTTCTTGACCGTCAGGCCCTTGATGTTCATGCCCAGGATCTGGTCGGCGACCCGTTCGGCTTCATCGGGGTTGTTGGCCAGGCGGATGCCGCCGGCCTTGCCCCGGCCGCCCACCAACACCTGGGCTTTGACCACCACCCGCCGGTCCAGCCGGGCGGCGATCTGGCGGGCCTGCTCCGGGGTGATCGCCACATCGCCCTGGGGGATCGGCACCCCATAGCGGGCAAAGATCCGTTTCGACTGGTATTCGTGCAGCTTCAATTCTCCCTCCTCCGCTCAGGGTCTGGCAGCGGGGCAGATGGCCGGGCCGGGCGGCCAGATAACAGGGAGCCAGGCACACTCCCGATCCCGACCGGCCGGGGGTCGAGTGGAGATGGCTGGCTCCTCCTGTCTGACCCGGTTTCCTCTGTCACCCCCATCGCCCCATTGCGCGTTTGACGGGGGATATTATAGCACGCTGTGGCGGGGGAGGCAAGCCAGGAGGCGACCTGGGCAGGACCTTGCAGGGATGCCTGGCCTGGACAGGGTTATGACTCGGGCCGATCAGGGCCTGTTCCTGACGATCAGGGGGAGATAGGTGCGGGCTACCTGCCGGGTAGAACGGGAAAAGTACACCTCACTATTGGCGGAGAGGCCCTCTTGCCAGACGAGGAAGACCTCATCGCCCCCTGTGGCCAGGACCGAGTAACGGCTCTCGGCGGTCGAGGTGTACACCTTTTCTTCCGGTCCCCAGGTGGTCCCGTCGCCGCTCTGGTAATAGATGTCCAGGTTGGTGTGGGTACCGCCGATCCAGGTCCCTTCACTCCAGGCCAGGTGGAGCCGACCGTTGTCGTCGGTGGTCAGAGAAAAGCCGTTGATGGCCTGGTTGTTGTTGTAGGCTGTGACCTCGGTGTTGTCACTCCATGCCGAACCATCCCAAACCCGCTCCCAGAGGGCCGATTTGAGGGATTCGGAGGAGTAGAGATAGGCCGGATCGGACCAGAGGAAATGCAATTTTCCCTGAACATCAAAGGCCATGCCGACCATATTGGCGACCCCTGTGTCGTCCGAGAGGTTCAAGGGGGCAGACCAGCCTGTTTCGTCGTGACTCAGGTAATAGGCATCGTAGAACCAGGGCTCAAGCCCGACGTTGTTAGGACCGTAGGCCGCCACATGCCACCGCCCCGTCCCATCCACCAGCACCTGGGCAAAGCTGACACCCAGGCTGTAATCCCACGCTGTCAGCTCTGACCAGACACCAGCCCGATATTCGGCCTGACGAAATCCACCATTCCAGACCACAAACAGCAACACACTGTCGGGGGTTTCGGTCAGGACCAGGCCATAGACGCCAGGGAGGAAGGCATCGAGATGGAGCAACACCTCCTCGGCCGACCAGGTTGTGCCATCCCACAAGCGCCACATCACGTCTGTGCCATCTGCGGGGGCACCAGAGGCTGCAGCATAACGCCGCACCCACAGCAGATGGCCCTGTCCCTGCCAGTCGAACAGCAGTGCCGGCCCCTCGTCCTTCCATGCTGAGTTGGACAGGTTCTCCATCGGCGTCCAGGACCGGCTGGTCGGCAACCAGCGGCGGCCCACAACCTCTTCCTGGCCAAAAGGGCCCTCTTCCCATACAACGAACAGCTCTCCTGAGGCCGGGTTAAAGGCCAGCTGAGCCCAATTCGATGGGGCAGAGCTGACTGACAAGTTTTCCACCGGTGCCCAGCCAGCGGCAGGCGGGTTTGCTTTGACCGGGGTCAGGGTACCCTGAACAGTCAGACTGAGGAGGAAGATGCTCAGAAAGTTCCATCCCAGCCGGAAGATATTGGATGAAGGCATGGCCTATCCTCCATAGAGAAAGAGGGCCACCGGCTATACCGGTGGCCCTCTCCACAAACTGGCGTTGGATTAGTCGTAGGGGAAGCCGTTGTACACCAGACCACTGTCACCTGTGGTCGTGCCGCCACGCTCGTTGCAGATGCCGGCCAGGACGACGCCTGGATCCCCTTCCACCCTCACGCTACCGACCCAGCCATCCGGCAAGGGGGTGTCAATGCAGGCCCCAAGTTTCTGGTTGCACTCCAACGACTGGTTGGGGTCCAGCGAAGGGGACGTCCAGGTGTAGCTGCTGAAGCCAGAGCCATCAAGCGCATCATAGTAGACCTTCACTGCACCAGGAGCACTCCCAACGTTGACAATCTGGAAGGCGGTGTTCCACTTGGCACCGGCATAGTTCTTGATGATGAAGGGGAAGGCCATCTTGCCCTTGAGCAGACTGTTGTTCATGCCGCTGTAGGTCAGACCCAGATTATACCCGGCACCCGTCTTGCCACGCTCGTTGACGATCGCCACCGCCGAACCACTGGTCAGGTTGATGACACCCGCACCACTCCAGCCATCCGGGATGGAGCCGGTGGTATAGCCGGTATCGGTCTTCATATTCCACTGCAGGGAGCCATACTTGTTCAGGTTGATGTTCAGGGTGGCGTCAGGGGTAGACTCGCCTGTCTGATAGAAAGAGATAGTACCTGCCGTGCCGTCAGCCAGGGCCACCACCTGGAAGGCGGTGCTAAAGTTATAGTAGTTCTTGGCCAGGAAGGGCATATAGATCTGGCTATCACCGCTGGCAAAGCCCTCATAGTTCAGCAGAGTGCCCTGGGCATTGGGGTTCTCGTTCACCACACCGGCTACCGGCTGGTCAGAACGGACAACCACCACCCCGGACCAGGGCGCGGTCAGGTCGGTATCATCGGTCTTTTGATTGCGGTAATAGGAAGCGCCTGGCTTGACGGTGAAGGGGCCTTCCGTCTTGACTGGCGTGGTGGAGCCGGTGGGGTAAAAGTCCAGATTGATCGTCGCGTCGCTGCCCCCTGCGTTCTGGATGGCAAAATCGGTGTTATAGCCATAGTACTCATACATCACGAAGGGGAGAACGATCTCGGTGGCCGTCCGGGTGTCGGGGATGCCGCCGTACGAACCACCGGCGTAGAGGACATTGGGCGGCGCCGGCTCGTTGATGTTGGTGATGACGGCAATCGGTTCCGTGGACTCGATCACAACCGAACCCCGCCAGGTCGTCTGGCCGCAGATGCAGGAAGCAACCGGGCTGCTGCAAGCAGCGGCCTGGTTAAACTGGACCGACTTGAAGGAGCCCAGGGCCGACACAGTATCGGTGCAGGTCTGGTTTCCTGTCGAAGCGTCATAGTAATAGATGGTCATGTCGGCCGGGTTGGTGCCCAGGTTTTCGATCTGGAAAGCGGTGCTGCGGGTACCCTGTGCCCAGGCAGCAGTCACCACACCAACCAGCAGGATCATAGCGATGCTCATGCTCAGAATCTTTTTCATTTTCTTCTATCTCCTTTTTTTGATTGGGTTTGATATGTACATCACCTGCATAACAATTCGCTCGATACTTGTCTGTGGTACCAGGCCTCCTTTCTTCCACAAAATCCAACTGTCAGGATCATAGTCGCCCTGATGTACTCTCATCATACATGGTTTGAGGGTGAAAGTCAATAACTCATTGGAGGTATTCGGGTTGGGTTTTCGGGTGCTTACGGGAATGGCTGGAACCTGGCGGCTGTAAAGGGGCGGTTGGAGCTATAACCCTTCTGGGTTATTCACGGCTGTGGGCCGCAATAGAAGGGTAATGAGCAGTCCGATCAGTTCGATGACGGTCAGCCACAGCCGCGAAGCCAGGGAGATGACGGCAGCGACCGGGGTGGGGAGATACCGGCTCAACAGGAGAACCAACAGACCCTCGCGCACACCCAGGCCGTTAGGCGCAAAAGGGGCCAGAAAGCCGGCGATGAGCGACAGGGTGACGATGCCGGTCAGGGCCGGGAGGAGGTGCAGAGGCAGGGGATACAGGCTGTTGACAAAGAAAAAGAAAGCGACACCCACCACAGCAGCTCCGGCAGTGTACAGAGTCAGCATTCCACCCACGTTGCCCGGCAGGAGGGATACCTGCGGGGGGGTATCCAGGCCGCCTTTGCGGGCCATGAATCCCAGCAACCCGTTCAGAAGCCGGGGGTGCAACAAGATCAACCCGATGGGCAAGATCAACAAAACCCACCCCATTTTGACCTGTCCCTCTGGCCAGAAGGGGAATGAAAGGAGGAACAGGGTGGTCTGGGCCAGCAAGATCAGCAGGATCTCCAGCACCATGCTCAGGATCGCCCTGGGAGTGGAAATGTGGCGTTGGGCGCACAGGTAAGCACGGCTGACATAGTTCCATACACTGCCGGGCAGGTATTTGCTGATTTGAGACAGATACCAGACCCACAGGCTCTCTCGCCAGCGCAACCTGGTCTGCAAAAAGAGCTTCAGAATCAGACCCCAGGCCAGAGGGGTTAAAAAGTTCACGCCCAGGATCAGGACGGAGGCCAGAGCCAGGCTGGGCAGGCTCACCCTGAGTTCATAGTGGGCCAGTTCGCGGGCGTGGCGATAGATGTACAGGCCCAGGAACAACAGGATCGTGCCACTGAAAAGGTACTGCACCGGCCGACGGTGCTTCTTGACCACGGCCACGATCCGGGCGGCAGCCTGGCGGAGCAGACTACCGGGTCCGACGATAGAAAAGGGAACCATTATCAAACACCGCCTCTAACCGGTATCGCCCGCCCAAAATCTGCTCTGGCCGGGAGCGATAGATGTCATACCATGCCCGATCCTCCGGCCAGGCGAACATTCGCTCCGTCAGATAGATCCCCTCCACCTTCACCCGGGCCTCGATCTGGCCAACCATCTCCAGGGTGACAGGGGTCCAGATACAGGCCCGATCCCCGTACCAGCTTACCAGGTCCATGGCATCGGACATGAGCACTGCCCCGGCGTGGGTGCGGGCCTGGATGTAGCTCATGGCCTGACCATACTCTGTCAGATTCCGAACCGGCAGGAGGCGGGGATAAACCCCCTGCCGCAGCGCATCCGGCAGCTTTTCGAGCACAGGCAGGGTGAACACCACTACGGCGATCATCAGGATCGGGATGCGCAGCCGGCGTCGCCAGCGCGGGGTAACCTGCCCCAATGCCGCCCCCTCGCTCCATGAGACCAAAAAGTTTACGCCACACAGCAGAAGGAGCGGGTAAAAAGGAAAGAACAGGCGAGGAATGAGGTGTAAGACGGTCATCCCCAGGAGTTGGATGATCATCATGGCGCCTGTCAGGGAGCGAAAGGCCGCCCTCGATCTATCGAGAGGCCAGAACAGGCTGGCAACAAAGAGGATCAGGGTGTAGGGACTGCCGCCAGTGAGCGACATGTCGGTGGGTGTGTTGTGGTAAAAGTCGAGCAGGGTGTCCCCGATCTTGGCCATCACCTCGGTCCAGTGGTGCATGAGATATGCGGCCAGAGAGGGATGGGTGGCATGCTTCCACAGGCTGTAACCGGGGTAGGTGGGGGTCTGCATGAGTATAGCCCATTGTTGCATGCTGAACAGCGGCTGTTGAAAAAGGATCAGGTTGCGGATTAACCACGGGGCAGCGGTGATCAGCCAGGCCACCAGAAAGAGGCTGACGCGAGGCCAGCGCTGTTGCCTGCTGGCCAGATACAGGTAGATGGCTACCAACGGGACGAACAGGATCGTGTTGTAGCGGGTCAGGTAGGCCAGCCCGGTCAACACGCCAGCCAGAAGTGGCCTGCCCCGCGAGTCCGGTTTTTGGGCACTCTCGTAGGCCAGGTAGAGCATGGCCAGGAAGAGGACGACAAACAGCGGTTCACTCAGGCCGGAGACACTCATCTTGAGCACCCAGCCGCTCAGGAGATAGACCAAGGTGGCGATGAAGGCCACAGCAGGGGTAAAGACCCGTCTCCCCAGCAGGTAGAGGATCGGCACCGACAGCAAGAAAAAGGTGCCGGTGCAGAGGACTATGGTCCGATCCCATGGACCGAACAGGGCAAAGGCCACGGCCAGGGTGACAGGATAGAGCGGTGCACGGATGACATCTGGAAAAGGAAGATGGTCGGTTACAGATAGTGCCAGGGGAGGGACCTGATAGGTGGTGATACCCTGGCGCCACATGCCCCGCCAGATGTTACGGCCTATCTGGGCGTAGTCGAATGAGTCGCCGAAGGAGGAAGACAGGCCTTCAAACGGTTGAAAAGCATAGAGCCACCAGACGGTCGCGGCCAGGAGTTCCAGCAGGATCAAGGCGGTCAGTTGTTTTTGCCAGCCTGTTCTAAAGATCTGCCGCATCTGTTTTCCAAACCTGTCAGCTCTTCCTGGCTTTGGTAGCGACGGCCAGCAGGTCGTTGCACAACAGGAGCCGCAGGCCAGGCAGCCGGATGATTTGGTTCGCCAGGCAGGCCAGCCGGCCATGGCCCAGAGCCTCAGGGTGCAGGTTGTCCACCCATACGTGGGGGATCAGGCCGGCTTTCCGCAGCGAGGCTCTCAGTCGCCAGACATCTTGCTCGTTGACATGCACATGAACATTATACTCAGACCGGGCACGGGGATTCCTGGGCAGGTACCGCCCGCGCAGCCGGTTCAGCAACCGAAACAGAGGATAGCCCAAACGGTAGTACCAGCGGTTGGGCATGGTATGGACCACCAATTGCCCTCCTTCCCGTAGCACGCGTCGGGCTTCGGCCAGGGTCAGTTCCAGCTCCCAGGGATGGAGGTGCTCTACCAGGTCCAGCATGAATACCCGGTCAAAAGAGTTGTCGGGAAAGGGCAGGGCTTTGACATTGCCCATCTGAATGGCTATACTTTCCAGATGTCTGACTGTCTCTCGGGCAATGCGGGCAGCCACCGGTGAGTAATCCAGGCCCCAGGACCAGGCTCCCCGTATTGCACACCGGGTTAGAATCTCCCCCCGACCGCAGCCCAAATCCAGTATGCGCATCCCAGGCGCTACGCCGGCCAGGTCCAGTGCCACCTCCAGCCGCCGTGACAAACCCGAGCCATCTTTGCTGGCAAAGGCCTCGTACCCCTCGCACAGGGTATAGTACCGTTCGTCGTACAGGTCGGCCACGACCGTCGGGCGTTCCAAATCTGACATCTCACCTCCGCCAGCACAGATAGGCAAAGCTGAAGGCAAAGTTGGTCGGCGTCAGCGGCGAGGTCAGCAGGCTGAGCAGCCGCTTCGGATGGGTCAGGAACCAGCGCACATCTTCCCACGAGCGGGGAAAGATGCTGTTGTACTTGACGATCCGATAGACCTGTAACCCATTGGCCTCAATCAGGTCCCGCCACTCATTTTTCGCCGCAAAGCGCTCGATCACCTGCGTATGGCTGGGGCCGTAGCCGGTGCGCCACACCTTCCAGATCAGGTCAATGGCAAAAAAGGTGTTGGGTAACAGCAGACAGGCCCGGCCTCCCTGTCGGAGCACGCGGGCTATCTCCTGGATTCCGGCTTCGGGATACCAGTAATGTTCCAGGCTGCCCAGGTTGGTCACATAGTCGAAGGTCTGGTCGGCAAAAGGCAGGCGTTCGCCATTGCCCACCAGCACCAAAGCCTGGGGAGCCCTCTCATGGCTGATGGATGCTGCCGCAGTAGCGATGTCTAACCCAAAGGTGGATACCTGTCGGCGCAGTGCCCAATGCAACAGATGCCCCTCTCCGCACGACACATCCAGGATGCGTGCCGGTCCTCGGACCTCAAGCAGGTTCAGGACCCAGCGGTAGAACGAATCTGAATCCCGGATCCCCCGGTCGCGATATTGGGCATCGTAATCCTGGCGGACCTGCGCCGCCGAAACAGCCGTTGGTCGTTGCATTTCATCCCATATGGAATGGCCAGCGGCCCCTCAGCCGGGACTTGACGGTTCGCCAGTAGAACTTGAAGGACGGCGCTGGCTTGAAAATGCGGCTGCGGGTCAGGTACTCGTTGAAAATCATATAAAAAAGCAGATACAAGCGTGTCAACGGTAGCCAGATCAGGAAGCGGGCCACAGGCATCAGCCAAGGGGCCTGCACCAACAGGCCGAAAAGATGGTGCAGGTTTTCCACCTGGCGGCGCTGTTTCGGCTCCATCTTGATCACGGTAGAGCGGGCATAGGACGATGGAATATCCTCTACGGTGCCCTTGATTAATCCCAGGGAGGCGGCATATTCCCGGATCTCTGTACGTGGGTAGGGCTGGAGCAGCGTCACCGAGGTGGCATGGGGTCTGACAGCCTGGTTAAGCCGTACTGTTTGCCAATCGTCCTCCAGCGAGCTGCCGGGGTTGCCCAGGATATTGGTGGTATACAGCTTGAGACCCAGGTCGTGGATGATACGGGCTGCCCGGTAGATCTGCTCGTCGGTCATGCCCCGTTTCAGGACGGTATTGCGCAGTCGCTCATTGCCCGTTTCGATGCCCATGCACACACTGTAAGCGCCTGCCCGGGCAATGAGGCGCATCCGCTCCTCGGTCACCACGTTGGCCCGAATGTTGCACAGGAATGGGATGCCAACCTTTGTCGGGTACTTGTCCGCGAACTCGGCCAGCCACTCGGTCATCAGGTTAAAGGTGTCATCGGCAAAATAGACGAATTGCAAGCCATAGTCCAGCTTGAGCTGAAGTGCCTCTTCGATCACATTGTCCACGCTGCGCCGCCGCACCCGCCTGCCTTCCCCCCCATACAACTCGACGTAGGCGTGGTTGAAGCAATAAGTGCAGCGGTAGGGGCAGCCGCGTGCCGTCATGATCGAGCGTTGCCCTGGATATTTGAGCAGGTATTCCTTAGAACGCATCAGTTCCCGGTCAGGGAAAGGGATCGTGTCCAGATCGGCGATCAGGGGAGCCAGCGGGTTGCGTTGGATCTGGCCATTGTGCCGGAGCCACCAGTTCTTCAGATCGGAGAGCGGCTGGCCATTTTCCAGCCGCTGGACCAGGTTCAACAGGGCCGCTTCCCCCTCGCCCAGACATACCCCATCTACCCCTTGTTCCTCGATCATCTCTGGGAAAAAGGTGGGATGGGGGCCACCGAAGGCAGCGAAAAAGGCTCTCTCTTGCTTGAGACGGTTATTCACAGCCAGGTGGTACTGCTGCACGCCAGTATGCAGGCTGTAAGCCACCACATCTGGCCGAAAGCTGCGGGCGGTGGCCAGCACATCCTCTTCGCTGATCACCGCCAGCGCGGTTTCGTGCCCGGCCTGCTTCAGCACGCTGGACAGGTAAAGGATGCCCAACGGCTCCATGTAGATGTCGTAGGTGACAAACAGGACCCTCATGGGAGCGCTGTCCCCTTCCTGGCTGTCTCCACATACAGGTCGCGCAACCGGTGCGCTGCCTGGGCATAGGAAAAACGGGCAGCCTGCCGCCAACCGCGCCTTCTCAGTTCGTCGGCCAGGGCCTGATCAGTTGCCACACGATATATCGCAGCGGCCATCTCTGCGTCGTCCAGGGGGTTGTTCACCAAGATGGCGGCTTCCCCCACCGTCTCTGGCAGGGCACCCCCTCGTGTGGTGATCACCGGCACACCGCAGGCCATCGCCTCCAGCGGTGCCAGCCCAAAACCTTCGTGTAAAGAGGGATAGACAAACAGATCGGCAGCGCTGTAGAGAAGCGGCAGGTCCGCCTGAGGTACCAGGCCGGTCAAGTGCACCTGGCCTTTCAGTCCCAATGTGTCGATCAGCCGGCGAACCGTTGCTTCATCGTTGCTGGTTGGAAATGGGCGTCCGGCTACCACCAGGTGATGGGGCAAATCCACAGTTTGCTTCAGTCGGGCGTAGGCGCGCAGCAGGGTGGGCAGATTCTTTTTCCGGGCCAGGATGCCCACATACAGGAAGAAGCGGGCGGGCAGGCCGTACCTTCCTCTGGCGGCTGACACCTGCTCCGGGTTGGCCGGCAGCCGAAAATCGTCCCCCACGGCCGGGTAGATGACTACAATTCGCTCCCCGTCCAGGCCCAGGAGGGCTTCCATCTCCCGGCGCGTGTTGTGAGAGATGGCGATGACGCGGTCGAGCCGGCGCAGCAGACGCGGTTGCACCCACCGCCAATACCAGACATCCAGCCAGGGATAGAACTCCGGGAGCACCAGGATGGTCAGATCGAAGATGGTCATGATGGCAGGGCAGGGGGCACCGAACACGGCCAGGGCCCGCGTGTGGTGTATCAGGTCAAACCTTTCCCGGCGCAGGATGCCCGGTAACCGGGCCTGAGCCCAAAAACGCATCGCCAGCCGGCTGCGGACCGGTACCAGCCGTTGCTGAAAGTTGGGAAAAGGGTCAAAGGTCGGCTCCGGTGTCTCCAGGAAAAGCTCGTATCGGTTCTCGTGGTCCAGCTTCCCCAAGGCCACCAACAGATTGAGCGTCGCTGTCCGTCCGCCGCCCCATCGTCCGATGCCCAGAGCGTCTACCGCGATCTTGAGCGTCATCCCTTCTGCCCTCGTGCTGCTATGGCCTCCTCCAGGATGGCCCGCAGTTGCCGTCCAATGGCCTGCCGGGTGAACCGCTCCCGAAAGAGGGCCAGCCCCGCCTGGCCCATCGCCTGTCGAAGCGCCTGATCCCGGTACAGGGCCAGGATGGCTTCAGCCAAGGCTTGAGCGTCGCCACCGGGCGTCAGCAGAGCGTGGCGACCAGGCTCCAGGATCTCACGGATAGCCGGTGAGTCACCGGTGATAACCGGCTTGCCCATGGCCAGGGCCATGTAGACCTTGTGGGAGATAGCCCGCCCGGCCTGAACTGTCGTGCCGAATGCTCCCAGGCAGATGTCTGCCTGGGCAAAGGTCTCCGGCAGCCTGGCCAGATCGATCCACCCGGTATGCCACTCGACGTTCGTCAGCCCCAACCTGATAGCCAGAGCCCGTACCGGTCCCTCTTCCTGCCCCGATCCGATCAATTGAAAGCGGATCCCTGTCTCGCCGGCCAACCGGTGGGCCGCCCGCACGATGGTCTCCACACCATGAACAGGGTTATATTTGCCGATGTACTGGACAATGAACGGTCCGTTCCCCAGCCGGGGCCGGGGATAAAAGAGTTCCTCATCCGCTCCCAAATACAGGCAACCGACACTGCCCGGCGGCAGATGGTGCAATTCCTCCAGAAAGCGGGCGTTGGCCTGGGTGTCTATCAAAGGCACATCAGCCAGGCGACAGGCGGTGGCTTCGAGCCAGCGGATAAAGTGTGCTTTGATAGAGTTGGGTGCCGTCAATCGCCGTTCATGGACGATGCTGTTGTAGAGGCTGACCATTATGTCCAGGGCCACCGGGGCGCCCAGCCTTCGCGCCAGCGGCCGCCCCAGGAAAATGTCCAGGTGACCGGTGTAGCCGATCATCATCGCGTCGTAGCGGCCGGCGCGCCGATGTTGGGCCACCAGGCTGGCCCAAGCTCCCGCCGCCTGGACCAGGAACCGGGGCGATTTCCAGCCCCCCGTTACCCGCGCGATCCGCTCCGGCGTGGATCCCCACAGCGGGGCATTGCAGGTCACAACTTCTGTGCCCGCCAGGCGCAGCCCGGCGACGAGGGTCCGGTTGCGGGGATAGTCCGGATCATAGGTGCCGAAGTAACAGACTCGCATCCTGATCCCCTGCCGCGGCTGCTATCACCCGCAGTCGCTCCACCGAGAGACAGATCCCGGTCGCCAGGTCGGTCCGAGGCTGCCAATCCAATGCCCGCCTGATAGCGCTGAGGTCGAAATATAGGTCACCGGTCTCGATGCGTTGATACTCATCCGGCCAGGGGACCGACTCGATCCAACCACGGCCTACCACCTCAACGATAGTCCGAGCCATTTCGATGAACGGGATCGGCTGGCCACCGCCCACATTGAAAACACGTCCGACTGCCGCCGGGTGGGACCCGGCCAGCAGAAAGGCATCCACTGCATCGCCGATATACAGATAGTCGCGCACCTGTCGCCCGTCACCAAAAACCCGGAGCGGGCCACCGCGCAACGCCTGCCGCATAAAGTAGTTGACGATATTGTAGCGCGTCTGATGGTTGATCGGACTGGGACCGTAAGGGTTCGAAAGGCGCAGGACAGCGGTCGGCAGGTCATACAAGCGGTGGTAGAGCAGGTGGTACTTTTCCCCGGCCAGCTTGTGGATGCCATAGATGCATAAAGGCTCCATGGGGTGCATTTCATCCACAGGTAGATAGCGCACCGGGCCATATTGCAGCCGGCTGCCAGGAAAGACCACTCGCACCTTGGGGTTCAGCCGTCGGCATGCCTCCAGAACGTGGAGCACGCCCCGGCAGTTGGCTTCCAGATCGGCCAGTGGGTGTTGGTTGCTGATCAGAGCTCCTGATCGCCCCGCGACGTTAAAGATCACCTCCTGGTCGCTCACGATGGCCTCAATCGCGGTCGGATCTTCCAGATGTCCGGCTACAAATCGAGGGCGCTGATCGGGCGGCAGGAGATCCCAAACCTGGCCACCATCCCGGGCAAAGGCAGTGACCAAGGCGCCGATCTGACACAGCCGCTCTACCAGGTTCCAGCCGAGAAAACCGGTGCCCCCCAATACCAGCACCCGGCGCCCCCGATAAGCACTCTCCAGTTCGGGCATTAATCCACCCGGCGGTGCTGGACCACAATCAGGTCGGCCAGCAACCCCATCATGCCGATCAGAAAGGCGGTAACCAGGATGATCACGTCCGATTCGCGGATGTTATGGAGCACAAAGTT
>Ga0209101_1000447_pt1 | contig 34086 bp, 26 predicted proteins | sample ConPoolayeCmetaG_FD_185481 | JGI IMG/M metagenome (GOLD analysis project Ga0209101, IMG submission 185481) | Hot spring microbial mat communities from California, USA to study Microbial Dark Matter (Phase II) - Cone Pool mat layer C metaG... ...
GGGCAGGGGTCTCGGTGGGGGTAGGCGTATCGGTAGGGGCGGCTTGAGTGATCGCCGCAATGGTCTGTTCGGAAGCGATGACATAAGCGTTCTGGGTAGCGGCAGAAGCGGTCGCTGTGACAGCGGCCACCTGAGTCTGGGTGGCGTTGGCAGAGGCCAACAGCACCCGATTAACCTCACGGCGCACCGTGAACCCCGCCAGCGTTCCGAGGGCAAACCACACAATGATCAGGGCAAGCAGGGTCAGGGCCACGGTGTACCAGCGCACCCCCCGCTGGGCCTGCGGAGCGCGCGCACGTTCACGGCGGCGCATGTCACGGGCAACAGCCCTTTGCTGGCGGACCTGCTCACGGCGGCTGAGCGCGGCAGACGGCTGTTGCGGCACCGGCGAAGGCGGTGTCGGCGTTGAGGCCGGCGGCGGAGGCGTGACGGGGGGAATACCCTGTCCTCCTCCTGCCTCCTTGACCGCCGGCGGCAGGGCAGGCGCCGAGCGCTTGCCCCTGCCCGCCTCCAGCAGGTCGGTTATGTCTGTGCGATGGACAGCGTCGGTAGAGACCTGTGCCGCTTCCGCCAGAGCGCGGGCCATCGCCTCTGCCGTCTTGAAACGCTGAGCCGGCTCTTTGGCCAGCGCCCGCAGGACGACCGCCTCGACAGCCGGCGTGATCTCCGGGTTGAGGCTGGATGGAGCCGGCACCGGCTCGGTGACGTGCATCATGATCTGCTTGATGGGCGTCTCGGCCCGGAAGGGCACTTTGCCGGTCAGCATCTGGAACAGCGTAACGCCCAGGGCATAAATATCCACAGAGGGGCCGATCACCCGATCCCCGCGCCCCACTTCGGGCGCGAGGTAGGCAGGCGTGCCGACCAGCCCGGAGCCGGTCATGGCCGCCGTCGCCTCACGCACCCGCGCAATGCCGAAGTCAGACAGATAGGCGTTGCCTTCCTCGTCTAACAGGATATTGGACGGCTTCACGTCGCGGTGGATCACACCGCGCTGATGAGCGTAGTCCAGCGCCGCCGCGATCTGCTGGATGATCGGGACGGCTTCCTGAGCAGAGAAGCGCCCGTAGCGCTGCATCAGATCAGCCAGCGAGCCTCCCGGCAGATAGCGCATGACGATATAGGGGATGCCCTCAGCCTGACCGGCATCATACACCGGCAGGATATGGAAATGCTCAAGCTGGGCGATCAGGCGTGCCTCACGTTCAAACCGGACCAGAAACGTGCCGTCATGCAGGAACTCAGCGGGCAGTGTCTTGACCGCTACCGTGCGGTTGACGCTCGGCTGATAGGCACGGTATACCGTTGACATGCCGCCCTTGCCAATAAGGCTCTGTATTTCATACTGTCCGAGACGCTTGCCGACCAGATTCTCTTCAGCCACAGATACTCCTCCCGCTCAGGCAGGCCCCCTCAGGTCAGGGCCGCCATGCTGGCGCAACATCACTGGCCGCTTCAAAAGGCAAAGACTCCAGTTCCCCGCTTACCAAGTCTAGCACATACAGCGCAAAATATCCGTTCCCGTTGCGATCCGTGTCAAAGGCGATGTATCCCCCGCCCGGCGACCAAGCCGGGTCGTCATCGCGCCACAGGCCGTCCGTCAGGCGGGCCGCCGTGCGGCTGGCAAGGTCCATGATCCATAATGCCCGCTTGCCCTCCGGCACGTCCATCGCCGAAGTGTACACCAACCGCGTGCCGTCCGGCGACCAGCTTGGCCACAGGTCGGCGGCGGCATTCTCAGTCAGCCGGACAGGCACGCCGCCCGCCGCGTTGATCAGGAAAAGCTCACTGCTGGCTGTATTATCCCCCACCTGAGCGTAGTAGCCAATTTGCGAGCCGTCCGGCGACCAGCGCGGGCGGCGGTCGTTCAGATCGTTAAAGGTGAGCTGGCGCAGGCCGGAGCCGTCAGGCCGCATGATGTACAGTTCAAAATCCCCGTCACGGTTAGAGGAGAAGGCGATCCACTCCCCATCGGGCGACCAGTCAGGGTCCACGTCTTTGGAGTTATTGTCGGTGACGGCGCGGATGCCGCTCCCGTCGGCGTTCATGATCATGATCTCGGCATCCCCGTCGGCAGTAGAGACATAGACGATCTGCGAGCCGTCCGGCGACCAGGCCGGCGCATAGTCGTAGACCCCCTCGTTAAAGGTGAGCTGGAGCAGGTCAGAGCCGTCGCGGTTGACCAGATAAATCTCATAGTCGCCGTCACGGGTAGAAGCAAAAGCCAGACGGCCGCTCTCGGAGGCAGGCGGCACAAAGCTCGGCGTGAGGATTCCCGCCGGGCCAACAGCAGGGGTAAGCGTGACGGTCGGCTGAGGGGTGCGGGTAGGGGGCAGGAGGGCGTCCAACTGCCCATCCGTGAGCGCCAAAGCGGCCAGCACCCCCGCCGCGATCAGCCCTGCGATCACCCCCAGTGCGATCAGACAGCCGCGCCCCTGCCGGCGGGGACGCTCTGCCTCTGCCGGCGGATAGGGGGCATAGGCCGGTGCCGGCAGGGGAGAGGGCATCTGACCGTAGCCTGCGGGCGGCCCGACAGCCGGCGGAGGGGCTGTCGGCGGCGGGAGCGGAGACGAAGGGATCGGCTGGGGCATCTGGGCGGCGCGGGCCAGCTCGCGGGCAAAGGCCCCCGCCGTCGGGTAACGGTCGGCGGGCTTCTTGGCCAAACAGCGCTGGACCACCGCATCTACCGCCGGCGGGATGTTGGGGTCTATGTTCCGCACCGAAGGGACCGGCTCCAACACATGGGCCATCAGCACCCGCATCGGGTCTTGGTCAAAGTAGGGAGGCTCGCCGGTCAGCATCTCGTAGGTGATCACGCCGAGAGCGTAAATATCCACTGAGGCTGTGACCGGCTGATCCTTCTGGACCATCTCCGGGGCGATGTAAGGCGGCGTGCCCAGCACATGCGAGCCGGTCAGGTCAGCCTGCGCCTGAGTCACACGGGCAATGCCAAAATCAGACAGATAGGCATTGCCGCTGTCATCCAGCAGGATATTGGAGGGTTTCAAGTCGCGGTGGATGATACCGCGTTCGTGGGCGTAATCGAGCGCGTCAGCCACCTGCCCGACGATGCGGGTGACAACGGACAGTTGCGGCAGGTCGCTGTTGAGCAGGTCGGCCAGCGTGCCGCCGGGGAGGTAGCGGGTCACCAGATAGGGGATGCCCCGATCCTGCCCCACATCATACACCGGCAGGATATGCAGATGCTCCAGCCGGGCAATGGTGCGGGCTTCCTGCTGGAAGCGCATCAGGAAGGTGTCATCATGGAGGAACTCACGAGGCAGGACCTTGACAGCCACCAAGCGATCCATGGCAGGCTGGTAAGCCAGATAGACGGTGGACATGCCACCCTTGCCCAGCAGGGCGCGTATCTGGTACTGGCCGAGTGTCTGGCCGAGCAGGTCGTCGGGCATAAGCACACCTGAGAGGTATGGGGGCTGTCATGCCGCGGTCAGCGGACCTGACAGCCGGGCAGGGCCGTTGCTCAGATTATAAACGGGTTCGGCGCGGATTAAAAAACCCAACGGCCAGTCAGGTGGCCTTCAGATCGTCCCTGCTCTATAATCTGAGGAGGACAAAGAGCGGAGGGGTAAAGCATGACCACCGTGTTTGACATCATCAAGACCACGCGCTCGGTGCGGCAGTTCCGTGATGAGCCGTTGCCGGAGGAAGTGGTCAGGAAAATCCTCGAAGCAGGGCGGCGGGCAGGCAGTGCCAAGAACCGACAGCCATGGCATTTTGTGGCCGTCCAGCGGCGCGAGACACTGGAGGCCCTTGCCGCCTGCGGGGCGTTTGCCGGCCATCTGGCCGGGGCGGCACTGGGAGTCGCGCTGGTCACCGAAGACCCGTTCGCGCGGCTGTCTGTGCCGTTTGACCTGGGACGTGCGGCCCAGAATATGATGATCACCGCCCGCTCGCTGGGGGTCGGCTCGGTTATGGCGACTCTCTACCGGCCCGACAAGGCCCGCGCCATCCTGGGCATCCCTCCGACGCATACCGTCCCTTGGTGCATCTCGTTCGGCTACCCGCTGGAGCCGCTGGAGCGCCCCCCGCGCAAAGGCGGACGCAGGCCGGCGGATGAGGTGATCCACTGGGAGAGATGGTAAGCTGGCCGGCTTGTGCCGTGTTTGGCGGCTCATAGACCATTGGCGATCCGAAATTAACGGCGTTGCTGACAGGGTGAAGAGCAATTAGGAGAATCAGTCACAATGAGCCGGAGGACACGCTTGAGAGTCATCGTCTGCCTGACAGGCTGGCTGTTGGCCGTAAGCGCCTGCGTTGACTCCCCGCCCCTCCCTGCCGCCCCGGCTCTTTCACCATCAGAGACGCCTGCACACCCAAGCCCGTTGCCATCTACCGCCTCCCCTGACCTGCCGCCGGATCGCGGCTCTGCCTTCACGACAGCCCCTCCCCTGCCCGAAATGCCCTTTGAAAACCGCCTGATTCAACAGGGAGAGACATACATCCTGCGTTACCGTGATCCGGAGACGCAGATCGAGTACCGCTATACGCCGGCGACCGGCTCGCTCAACGACCTTGTTATAGCAGTGAACGAAGAGCCGCCCTTCCTGCCTAGTAACTATGGCGGGCCGCGTTTTATGGTACACGGAGAGGACATCCCCATCTGGGAGAGCGGCCCGTCTCAGTTTACTTACCACGCCCGGATTCTGGACAACACCGTCCTAGAGGTCACTTGGCAGGCGCACTGGGGGCAGGAGACGATCCCTTACACCTACCGTTTTTCAATTCAAGGCAAGACCCTGCGCTTAGAGGTCAATTCGCCCTCTGCCGCCCTCCCGGCTTTCACCCTCGACCGCTCAGAGGAAACACCGGCGGGGTTCATTCTCAGCATTCCCTACCTGCCTCTGTTCAACCTGCTGGTCTACCGAGAGCACTTTCTCTCCGCGTATTTCGACTGGCAGGTTACAGAGGCTTCCCGCTTAGAGAAGATGAACGAGGCAGTCTCCGAGCAATCCTTCGCTTTCAGCCAGACTGCCTATTATCTGCCCAGCACAGCCGGCGGGCGCCGCCCCCTCCACGAAGTGATCTACCTGACGCTCTCCGACTCACTGGACGAGGTACTCCCGCGCCTGCCTGATTCCCCCTCACCTTATCGGCAGGCGCTGGCCGGAAAGGTCCTGCTCGATCTGTGGGCGGAACGCCCCTTTGAAGAAGATGCGCAACTCGTGCGGGAACTCGCCAGCCGCGCCGTCCCGGACTTAATCGTCGTGCGCCACAACTGGCAAAACTGCGGCTATGACGACTGCTATCCCTCTGTTCTGCCAGCCAACCCCCGCTGGGGCGGAGACACTGCCCTAGAGGAACTCAGCTGTGCCGCCCGGCAGTCCGGTTATTTATTCGCCCTGCACGAGAACTACGTTGACCTGTACCCCAATTCTGCCGAGTATACGCCTGAGCTTGCCGCTCTCGACCCGGCGGGCACACTGGTCCCGGCTTGGTTCAACCGCACCACCGGCATCCAATCCGTTCTCCTAAGCCCTGTGCGGAGTGTAGAGGTGGCCCGCCGCTTTAGCCCCGAAATTCACCGCCGCTATCAGACCACAGCCGTCTACCTTGATGTCTCAACAGCCGTCAACCCCTCCGATAAAGTGGATTACAACGCCGGCCTGTCAGGCAGTGCCCGCCTGAGAACAGTCCTAAACGCTTATCTGGAATTGTTAGACTACCAGCGCCAAGCCCATCAAGGTCCTGTGATCGGTGAGGGAGGCCACCACTTCCTCTATACAGGTGCGGCAGATGCCGTCATCGCTGAAGACGCAGGCAGGGAGCAGGCGGGCGCTCTGATACCCCCCATCGTGCATTTTGATCTGTTGCGCATCCACCCGCAGATGATCCGCTTCGGGGTAGGTTTTTACCCGTGGTACTTTGCCCAAGCCGATCAACCTAAATGGTTCGGCTACACCCTCGAAGACCATTACCGCTACATGGCAAATGAAATTGCCTTCTGCCACGGAGGGTATATCCCGACGCCTGACTCGCTGGGTGACCCTGAGCAGGTCATAGCCTTCATCAAGCGGGAGGTCGAACTCGTCGCCCCTATCCACCGCCGTTGTGCGCTGACAAGACCGGTACGTATCCTCTACCATGTCAACGGGGAGATGGCCGGTGTGGAACGCGCCATCCTGGAGGATCAGCTCTGGCAACTCTCCATCGAGTACGAAAACGGCCTGCAGGTATGGGTCAACCTGCACCCTACGGATCAATGGCTCGTCACCCTGCCTCAGCCCCCCTCATGGGTGGATTTCAGCGCTTTGATAGACGGCCAACGGCAGGACGGCGTGAGGGAAGGCGGCCCAACTGCCTATCTCCTGCCGCCCGCCGGATGGGCGGCATGGCTGCCCTGAGGAGGAAAACAGAACCGCATGGACGCTGAAACACGGCGGGCCGGTCTCTCTCCCCTCAAGATGATGTAAGGGATCATGCCCGGCGCACAGACTCATCTAGCCGCTGTCTGCAACCTGCTGGCCTCGCCTGCCGTCAATGATCTCTTCCCTCATCTGTCGGCAGAAGGCGAGGCACGTTCAGCCTTCCTGCTGGGAGCTGTCAGCCCGGATGTGCGTGCCGTCAGCAGGCAGGCCCGCGAAGAGACGCACTTTTTTGCCATCCCCCCGCAAGGGGAAGCTCCCGCTCAGGCGGTCATGCTGGCCCGCTGGCCTGAACTGCACAGCGCACCAACCCGCGATTCGCTCAGGGCGGCCTTTGTGGCCGGATATATCACCCATCTGGTGATGGATCAGACGTGGGTGGAGATGATCGTCATGCCCAGCCTGTTCATCGAGGGCCGGTCGTGGGGGGTCTTCCATCCGCGGTGGCGGACCTACAGCCTCCTAATGGCGTATCTGGAGGATCAAGCCAGCCGATACCTGTCCGGCGCTCTGGCCGAACAGCTCGTCCGCGCCGAGCCGCGCGGCTGGCTTCCCTTCGTCCGGGACAGGCACCTGATCCAATGGCGGGATCACGTGGCCGGCATACTCTCAACCGGCGGGATCAGGCCGTTGGCCCGCATGTTTGCCCTGTCGAATGGGATGCCGGTAGGAAAGCTGGAAACAATCATCCGCTCAGAGGAGCGGATGGAAGCTGAGGTCTATCGTCATGTCCCGCGGGAGCAGGTGACAGCCTTCGAGGCTGAGACGACCCGGCGGTCTCAGCAGGCAGTGACAGCCTACCTGCTGGGCCGGCAGGAGGGCTGACCCTCATCCCCCTCAGGACAGGATCACCTCGCCCTCGATCACGATCACAACCTGCCCGCCTACCCTCACCTCGGTAATCACCCCAGAGACAATATCCACCTCTACCTCGATCAAGCTGGGGCGGCCCATCTCGTAGCCCTGCTCAATGACCATATGAGTCGTTGAGGCGTCAAACTCATAAGGGAAGACGCTGTTGGCCAGCAGATAGGCCCCTAACGCACCGGCCATACTGCCGGTAGCGGGGTCCTCCAGAATACCCACCAGCGGGTCGAAGTTCCGCACGTGGGCATGATGAGCTTTATCGAGCGTCTCTAGAGTGAACACCTCGGCGCCGGTGACGCTCATCGAGCGGCAGATTTCGTTGAACAGCCCAACGTTGAGCGTGACACGCTGAATGGCGCTGAGCGACGTCAGCGGGACAATCAGACCCGGCAGGCCGGTCGAGAAGACCTGTGCCGGCAGGTCAGGGTGAATATCTTCCACCGTCAGGCCAAGCGCTTTGGCCAGTTTGGCCTTGTCTTGAAAGACCTCGCCGTGCCGGGCTTCTTCCTGCGTCATCACGGCACGGTCGGTTCTGCCGCTCCCGTCGGTGATCAGGTCAACCGGCAGGATGCTGTTACGGAGCTGTTGCCAGACGCGCGTTACCGGTCCGGTGATCTGATAGCGTCCGAGGCTGGCCAGAACGACGTGTGTCCCAATGGTCGGATGTCCGGCAAAAGGCAGTTCAGTGGACGGCGTGAAGAAACGCACCTGCACATCAGCCCGCGGGTCGGTGGGCGGCAGAACGAAAGCCGTCTCGGAGAGGTTCATCTCACGGGCGATCTTCTGCATTTCGTCGTCGTTCAGCCCTTCGGCGTCCGGGAAGACAGCAACCGGATTGCCGCCAAAGATCACCTCAGTGAACACATCAGCCTGGATAAAGCGGTAACGGCGCACCTGTTATCCTCCAGTTTGATTCTGGTTAGAAAGCGATAACTGCCCCTCATTGTATCACAGGACCATCTTGTCTGAAAACCCCGATCCGCCAATAAAGTGCTATAATAGGCAGGCTTGCTCACCCAGGGCACGGCGTTGCCCCTGTTCCCCTGCGGGGGCTTGTTCCACGAGCACAGACTTCAAGGCTGGGGGTTGAAATGACAATAGCACGCATCTTCAAGGTTGGACAACCGACCAGCCGCCGTGCCGGCTGGTCGGACGTTATCATTGTGCTGGGGTTATTTGCTGTCATCTATGGGGGAATCCGGCTGGGCCTGAGGGCGCCGGCTGAGATTCAGGGGCCGACGATCTCACTGGCCCCTTCAGCCCTCCCCCAATACGCCGTTTTTTCGGTCGGGCGGATGACGGCGGCTTATGCACTCTCTTTGATCTTTGCCCTTGTGTACGGGTATCTGGCGGCCCGCAGTCCGTCCGCCGAACGGATTCTGATGCCTCTGCTCGACATCCTGCAGAGCGTGCCGATCTTATCGTTTTTGCCGGTTGTCTTGCTGGGGCTGAGTGCCTTCCTGCCGCAGGGACTGGCCGCCGAGCTGGCATCCATTGTCCTGATCTTCACCAGTCAGGCGTGGAACATGACCTTTGCGTGGTATCAGTCGCTGACAACCACCCCTAAGGAACTGCGAGAAGCCAGCTCGATCTTTCGGCTCAACGGCTGGCTGCGCTTCAAGATGCTGTCGCTCCCGTTTGGGATGATCAGCCTGATCTGGAACAGCATGATGAGCTGGGCAGGGGGCTGGTTCTTCCTGATGGCCGCCGAGACCTTCACCGTCGGCCAGCGGGACTTTCGTTTGCCGGGGCTGGGTTCTTATCTTCAAGCCGCCGCCAATGAGGGCAACTTGCAGGCTGTTACATGGGGTGTAGGGACATTGGTGCTGGTCATCGTGATCTTAGATCAGCTTGTGTGGCGGCCTCTGCTGGTATGGTCCGAGCGCTTCAAGCTGGAGATGGTTGAGAGTGACAACCCCCCTGCCTCGTGGTTTTACGACCTGCTGAGCCGTTCACGCCTAATTGACTGGCTGGGCGAGCATGTCAGCAGTCCGCTGGGTGAGACGATGGACCGACTGCTGGGGCGGCTCTTCCCGGCGCCGCTCAGTCCGGAGGCCTCAAATGGCCGGCGCCGCTCGTGGACCGCTTATGCGGCAGGGGCGTTGATCGGGCTGGCACTGCTCTATGCCGCCTACAAGGGGGGGCAAATGCTGGTCACCTTGCCGCTTCCCAACTGGGGCATCATTGGGCTGGGTCTGCTGGGCACACTGATACGGGTAACGTTTGCACTGATCATAGCGCTGGCCTGGACCATCCCGGTTGGTGTGTTGATCGGCACCAGCCCGCGCCTGTCTGCCATTCTCCAGCCTCTGGTGCAGATCGTTGCCTCAGTGCCGGCTACTGCCCTCTTCCCCATCCTGCTGTTGGCAGTCCTGCAACTGCCGGGCGGCCTGAACGTGGCCGCTGTCCTGCTGATGCTGATGGGGACACAGTGGTATCTGTTGTTTAACGTGATCGCCGGCGCGGCGGCCATCCCGCAGGACTTAAAATACACCGCCACGCTGATGGGTCTCAACAAATGGGAGCGCTGGCGCACGCTGATCCTGCCCGCGCTGTTCCCTTATATTGTCACGGGGGCGATCACTGCCAGCGGAGGGGCATGGAACGCCAGCATCGTGGCCGAGTATGTCGAATTTGGCGGGCGGGCGCTCCAGACGGTGGGCATTGGATCAGTGATTGCTCAAGCCACCGAAGCTGGGGACTATCCCCTCCTGCTGGCCGGGACTCTCAGCATGATTCTGATGGTTGTGTTGATCAACCGCCTGCTCTGGCGGCGGCTGTTCCGCTTGGCTGAAGAACAATATCGGATGGAGTAAACACGATGGCAGTACAACAACCCGTTCTGTTACAGCTACAGCACGTCAGCGAAGTTTATGGCATTGGCCAGCGGCGCTTCACCGCTGTTCAGGATGTCAACTTGACCCTGCATGAGGGAGAGTTTGTTGCCCTGTTGGGGCCGTCGGGGTGCGGCAAAAGTACCCTGTTGAGGGTGATCACCGGCCTGCAACGCCCGACAGAGGGACTAGTCCTCTACCGCGACGAGCCGCTGACGGGCGTCAACCCCTACGCCACTATTGTCTTCCAGACCTTCGCGCTCTTCCCATGGCTGACCGTGCTGGAAAATGTTGAGATAGCGCTGAAGGCGCGGGGCATCCCGCCTAAGGTGCGTCTGGCGCGGGCCATCGAACTGCTCGACCGCGTGGGGCTGGACGGCTTTGAGATGGCCTATCCGCGTGAGCTGTCAGGCGGGATGCGCCAGAAGGTCGGCTTTGCGCGGGCCATGGCCGTCGAGCCGGAACTGCTGTGCCTAGATGAGCCGTTCTCTGCGCTGGATGTCCTGAGCGCCGAGTCATTACGCGGCGAACTGCTGGAACTATGGGTCAGCGGCAGTATCCCAACTAAAGCCATCCTGATGGTCACCCACAGCATCGAGGAGGCCGTCTTTATGGCCGACCGGGTGGTCGTGATGGATAAAGGGCCGGGCCGCGTGGTAGCCGAATTGGCCATCTCTCTGCCGCACCCCCGACAGCGCAAGTCCCCTCAGTTCGAGGAGCTGATAGACCAAGTGTACGGCCTGCTGGCAGGCCAGACCCAGCCTGAGCATATCGAGCTGGGCACGGCCCCCGGCGAGCCGGGCAGTACCCGCCCCCTGCCCGCCGTGCCAATCGGGGAGCTGGCCGGCCTGCTGGAATACCTCGCCGAAGCACCCGGCAATCGGGATGACATCTATCGGCTGGCAGAGGATTTGAAGGTTGACTCGGATCACCTGCTGATCTTGATCGAGGCCGCCGAGCTGATGGGGCTTGCCACTGTCGCCAAAGGTGACATCACCCTCACGGCGCTGGGTGAGACCTTCGCAGAAGCCAGCATTCTAGCCCGCAAGGAGATTCTAGCAACCCGTGTCCGCCGTCTGCCGCTGTTCAGATGGCTGCTGGAAATGCTGAGAGCCGCCGACAGACATCAATTGAAAGGCAACGTCATCGAGACAGCGCTGAAGCTGGAGTTCCCCGCTGAGGTGGCCAGACAACAGCTCGAGACAGCCATAGACTGGGGACGTTATACGGAACTCCTCGTCTATGATGACGACAGCGACACTTTCTATCTGGAGCCGGGCGTCGGGGTAACAGCAGACAGTATCGCACAGGGTTAAGCCAAGGGGGGAGACTGATGAGCGCTCTTGAACAGTTCCGCCGCAGTAAGGACCTCTTCTTCAAGCAGGATGTCCATTCTCCGCTGACGCCCGAACAGCGTGAGACATTCAACGGGCTGTCCTACTATCCGGAGAATCCCGCTCTGCGCTTCGAGCTTGACGTAGAGCCGTTTGACCGCCACGAAGAAGTCACCATGCAGACCAGCACCGGCGATGTGGCCGAATACCTCCGCTGGGGGCGCATCCAGTTTGAGGTTGAGGGACAGCCTGCCGCCCTGACAGTCTATGCCGGACGAGCCGGCGGTTTCTTCCTGCCGTTCATGGATGCGACCAACGGCATCGAGACATACAGCGGAGGGCGCTATCTGGAGATTGAGCCGCTTCCGTCAGGCAAGTTCCTCGTGGACTTCAACATGGCCTATAACCCGTACTGTGCCTACAATGCCTACTGGTCATGCCCGATCCCGCCGGAGGAGAATCGGCTCAAGGCGGCCATCCGGGCAGGCGAGAAACTGCCCGAAGGGGAGTGGGCTGAACACCCCTGACCCGCTCATGCGCACAGGGCCGATCAGGACAGGACAGCTTCGACCGTGACCTCTGTCGTCCCCTCAGGCGGCAGAGGCACGATATTTCCTGCCACCGGCTGGCCGTCCACCGTCAGCGCAACTGTGCTGCCCGGGCCGGCACGCCTCACCGTGATATGGTAGGCCGTCCCGCGGAAGACCCGCTTCATGGTGAAGCCCGGCCAGTCCGGCGGGATCACAGGTGAGATTTGCAGTCCTCGGTAGGCAGGCCGAACCCCCAGAATCCACTGGGTAACGGCTACATAGTTCCACGCCGCTGTGCCGGTCAGCCAGGAGTTCTTGGCCTCTCCATGCGTGGGAGCATCCCGCCCGGCGATCATCTGGGCATAAACGTAAGGCTCGCACCGATGCACCTCGCTGATGGCCTCCCGCACGGAGGGGTTGATACGGGAGTAGTAGTCATAGGCCCGATCACCGCGCCCGACTATCGCCTCGGCGATCATGATCCACGGGTTGGTATGGCAGAAAACGCCCGCGTTTTCCTTATAGCCCGGCGGGTAGGAAGAGATCTCGCCTAGATGGAGATAGTAGCGGGTATAGGCAGGCTGATGCAGAACGATGCCGTGGGGGGTAGCCAGATGCTCTCTGACAGCGTCCAGCGCCCTCTCGGCCTTGCCGTCCTCCAAGCCGATGCCGGCCAGCACACAGAACCCCTGCGGCTCGATGAAGATTCGGCCCTCCTCGCACTCACGCGAGCCGACTTTCCGGCCAAAGTCATCATATGCCCTGAGAAACCAATCCCCATCCCAGCCGTGTTCACACACCACAGAGGCCATTCGGGCGGCCTCATCGAGGTAACGGCGGGCTTCCTCCTCAAGGCCGCGCTCCTGTGCGATGACTGCCAGCTCACGGGCGGCCAGCACAAACATAGCGGCAATGAAGATCGACTCGGCGACTTTGCCTTCCTTGTTGGTAGTTGTCTGAAATGACTGGCCCGGCTCAGCAGAAAAGCAGTTCAGGTTCAGACAGTCATTCCAGTCGGCACGGCCAATCAGCGGCAGACCGTGCGGCCCAAGCCGATCCAGCGTATACCGCAGACTGCGCTGAAGATGTTCGTAGAGGGGCGTCTCACTGCCGGGCCGGTTATCATATTGGACCAGCTCGTCGAGGATGCTCCAGTCGCCGGTTTCCTTCAGGTAGGCCGCCACACTCAGGATCAGCCAGAGCGGGTCATCATTGAAACCACTGCCCACAGCATCGTTGCCGCGCTTGGTCAGGGGCTGGTACTGATGGTAGGCCCCGCCGGTTTCCATCTGAGTGGCGGCAATATCCAGGATGCGTTCACGGGCGCGTTCCGGCACCATATGCACGAACCCCAGCAGGTCCTGATTGGAGTCACGGAAACCCATCCCCCGCCCGACACCCGACTCAAACAGGGAGGCCGAGCGGGATATGTTGAACGTGACCATGCACTGGTAGGCATTCCAGATGTTGACCATGCGGTTCGTGTGGATGTCGGGTGTTTCGACTTGGATCACATTCAACAGGCTGTCCCAGTAGGCACACAGAGCCTCAAAGGCGGCCTCCACATTTTCGCGGATCAAGTATCTGTCAATAATCGGCCTGACCGACTGCTTGTTGACAGTCTGGGTGCCGGGGGGGTCGAACTTCTGATCGGGAGGGTTCTCGTGATAGCCGAGCAGAAAGATGATCTGGCGCGGCCTGTCGGGTTCCAGCGTGATGCGGATATGGTGCGACCCCATCGGCGCCCAGCCGTGCGCGATGGAATTGAAGGAGCGGCCATTCTCAACGGCCAGGGGGTTATCCCAGCCCCGATACGGCCCCAGAAAGGTGTCGCGCTGGGTGTCGAACCCCTCCACCTGCTCAGAGCAGGCAAAGAAGGCAAAGTGATTGCGCCGCTCGCGGTATTCGGTCTTGTGGTAGATGACATGTCCTTCCACCTCGACCTCGCCCACACTGAAGTTGCGCTGAAAGTTGGTGGCGTCGTCGTAGGCATCCCACAGGCAAAACTCAACACTGGAGAAAACCGAGAGGCAGACCGGTTTGTGCCGCCGGTTGGTCAGCGTCAACTGCCAGATTTCCAAGTTCTCACCCAGCGGGACGAAATAGCGGGTCTGGGCGGCAACCCCCTTGAAGGTTGAGCCGATGATCGTGTACCCCAGACCATGGCGGCAGATGTAGTCTTCTACCTTGCGGCAGACCGGCTGCCAAGAGGGCGACCAGAAGATGCCAGTCTCCTCATCGCGCAGATAGATATAGCGCCCCCCGCAGTCCAGAGGAACGTTGTTGTAGCGGTAGCGGGTGAGGCGCCGCAGGCGTGCATCGCGGTAGAAGGAGTAGCCGCCCGCTGTGTTGGAGATGATGCCAAAGTAGGCCTCGCACCCCAGGTAGTTGATCCAAGGGAGGGGAGTATCTGGCCGTGTGATCACGTACTCGCGACGTTTATCGTCGAAATAACCGTAGCGCATAAACTCTCCATCTGTGGGGCCATGGGAGGCCTAACGGACACAGGGGCAGGCCGCCAAACACAGACTCACTCAGGCAAACGCTATCCCTCCGTATAGCGAATACACGCCACAAAATGATCCTGATCAACCTCCAGCAGGGGCGGACGCCCCCGCGTGCAGTCACTGGTTGCCTGCGGGCACCTGCCGTAATACACACAACCGCTGAGCGGCTGATGATTTTCCGTCTGTTCCTCTGCCTCCAGCTTGTCCCACTTTCTGTCAAGGCGGGGGACAGAGGCCATCAGCATCTGGGTGTAGGGGTGAAGCGGTCTGCCAAATATCTTCTCGGTTGCGCCCATCTCAGCGATACAACCGCGGTAAAGGATGACTGCCCTTTCACTGATGTAGTAGCCCAGCGAGAGGTCATGGGTGATAAACAGAATTGACAGGCCGTGTGACTTGAGTTCCGCCAGCAGGTTGAGAACATCAATGCGGGTGGAGGCATCCAGCATGCTGATGATCTCATCTGCCACGAGAAACTGGATGTCGAGCAGAAGGGCACGGGCGATCAGCAGGCGCTGAAGCTGTCCGCCGCTGAGCTGGTGAGGATACTTGTTCAAGACATGGGCAGGGTTCAGCCCGACGCACTCCAGCGAAGCGTGCAGTTTGTCCTGCCACTCGGCATGGCTCATGTCCGGGAAGAACTCATCCCTGATGATCTTAAAAATCCGGTCGGCCTTGAAGATCGGGTTATAAGAACTGAAGGGGTCCTGAAACACGCCCTGTACGCGGCGATAGTACTCTTTGAGGGCATCCCCTTTGAGGGTCGTGATGTCCACCTCGTTAAAGAATATCCTGCCGGAGCTGATCGAGGTCAGGCGGAGGATCATCTTGCCTATCGTGCTCTTCCCGCTTCCGCTCTCCCCGATCAGAGAAGTCACTGCCCCATCGGGGATGTCAAAGCTGACGCAGTTGACAGCATGGAGCGCCTTCCCGCCAAACGTTCCAATCCGGTATACCTTTGATACATCCTCTAGCCTGAGCATGCGCCTAGAACTCCTTCCAGCAAGCTACGAAGTGTCCACTCTCAACTTCAACGAACGGCGGCGCTTCAAGGCACTTCTCAAAGGCTACGGGGCAACGCTCCCTGAAGCGGCATCCCTCCGGCGGAGAAAGCAGTAAGGGGGGACTGCCGGGGATGCCCGTCAGGCGCCTCTCGACATACCGCACCCCCACCTCCGGCAGTGATGAGATCAGCAGTTTGGTGTACGGATGGCGGGGCGACCGGATGATCACTTCGGTAGAGGCTTTCTCTGCCAGTTGGCCGGCATACATGATCAGGATCGAGTCGGCGATCTGATACAGGATCGAAATGTCATGGGTGATCACGATCACGCTACTGCAACAGCCCAGATTGCGGAACTCGACCAGCATCTCCACCACAGCCTTCTGGCTGGACACATCGAGCGCTGAGGTGATCTCGTCAGCAATCAGCAGAGACGGGTTGAGGAGGGTGGAGATCACCATCACCATTCTCTGCTTCATGCCGCCGGAAAACTCAATGGGATACATGTTCAGCACATCATGGGGGAGCTTGACGAGGTCCAGCCGCCGCTTCAGCTCAGGCAGGATGGCTTTGAAGTCCACCCCTCTGGACTGGAGCAGTTCAGCCACCATCTTTCCGACCTTGCGGGTGGGGTTCATGGCGTTCATGGCATACTGGGGGATGATGGAGACCTTCTTGAAACGGAAGTCGTTCATCTTCTCCATATCCCCGATGGGCAGTTCCTCATCGTTGAGGAAGACCCTGCCGCCGACCAGTTTCATGGGCGGCCTGAGGTAGATCAGGCTGTGGCCCAATGTCGTCTTTCCACACCCCGACTCGCCGGCCAGCCCCATGATCTCCCCGTCGGCAACGGTGAAGGTGGCGTTCTCCAGCGCCCTGGCATCCCCTTTCAGCGTTTGATAATAGACGGTGAGGTTTTCTACTCGTAGGCCCACGATCACATCTCCCTCAGCTTGGGGTTGAAGACCTCATCCAGCCCCACATTGGTCACATACAGTGCGCCGACAATGGCCATAATGGCAAGGCCCGGCGGAACAAACCACCACCACATGCCCAATATCAGCGCCCCCCACAAGACGGCGTTGTTCATCATCAGGCCCAGCGAGATCGCGTTGGTCGGGCCAAGCCCAATGAAGTCCAGCGTGGCCGCCGCAAGGATCGCACCGCCAAACTGGAGGATGAAGACCAACAGCAGGTAGGAGAGCATGTTGGGGGCGATCTCGGTGAACATGATCTTGGCCGGCCTCATGCCGCTCATTCTGGCCAAGTCAACAAAATCTCTGGTCCGCAGTGAGAACGTCTGGGCACGGATGGCTCTGGCCGCCCACGGCCACGCCGTACAGCCGATAAAGATGCTCTCGGCTAAGATGCCCCTGACCTCCAGGTAGGCGGCTATGATCAGCAGGATGGCCAGCGTCGGGATGACCAGCACAACGTTGGTGAGCATGTTGAGGATTTCGTCCACCATGCCGCCGCGGTAGCCCGCCGTGAAGCCCACCACAATGCCGATCAGGGTGGCCAGGCCGCCGCCCACCACGCCGACGAGGAAGGTAGCCCGCAAGCCCAGCACAAACTGGGTAAAGACATCCTGCCCGAAGGTCGTCGTCCCAAACCAGAACTCGGATGAGGGAGGCTGTGCGCCCGGCCCCACGTAGCCATAGGGCGGATAGTCGGTCAAGCGGGGGCCGACAATGGCCAGAACGATGAAGAAGAGAAGGACGATCAGGCCGATCCGGAGCCTGTTATTTCTCAGCGCAAAGTAGAGAAATTCACTCCTTTTAAGCATTACGAAGTTCCCCCCTCCATCCCCATTCGGGTCCGCGGGTCCACAAGGACGTAGACAAAGTCAATCGCAAAGTTCGCCAGCAAGACGCCAATGATGATAAACAGGAAGCACCCTTGCAGGAGGAAATAGTCCTTGTTCTGAATAGCCCCAAGGATCAAGTAGCCAATGCCGGGGTACGAAAACACGATCTCGGTCGCCAGCGCACCAGCTACGATTGTCCCCAGTTGGAGCGCCAATCCGGTGAGCTGAGGGAGCATGGCATTTCTGAAAGCATACTTCCTGACCAGCCTTCTCGGTGCGCCCAGCGCTTCGAGATAGTGGGAGTAGTCTGCTTCAAGTTCATAGATGATCATGTTCCGCATGCCGATTGCCCAGCCGCCAAACTGCACCAGAAACAGCGAAGCAAAAGGCAGGAACCAGTGCCGCAGAAGACTTGAGATAAAAGCCCACGAGAAGCTGGGGCGAAGAGCAAAGCTGTAGGCCCCTGAAATCGGGAACAGGCCGGCCACGATCCCCAGCGCCCAAGCCAGCAGGATGCCCAGCCACATATAGGGAGTCGCCGTCAGGATGTACCCGATTGGAGAGACAAGGTTATCCAGCCATTTGGAGCGTGCCGCAAAAGCACCAAACCAGTTCCCTGCCAGCCAGCTTATCAGGATGGAAGGCAGGAGAAGAAAGACATCATAAGGCACAGCCCTCGCGATGACCTGTATGACCGGCGTCGGGAACAGCAAGACACTGGTGCCCAAGTCGCCGTGGAAGAGCGCCCACCAAAAGTTGAGATATTGCTGCCAGATCGGCAGGTCCAGCCCGAACAGACGCGTATAGTAGCTGTAGATCACCTCATACGCACCTGCCCGCAGTTCGGCCCGTGCCAGCATGTTTTGGACAGGGTTGCCCGGCATGAGACGCGGAATTAACCAGTCAATGGTCACCGCCACGAAAAAAGTCAGAATATAGATGAGCAGTTTTCTTCCGAAGTATCTTTTCACTCTTGCCCCTCCGCACAGTGGAACTTGGTTTTCCGCGCCTCAGAGCGTGATTCGAACGGGGGTAAAAGCGGGGGTGTTGAGCGGGTGAAAGCCTCCCAACACCCCCCACCTCAGACTTCCACCACCCTACTCCCGTGAAGCCAGACGTGAGTAGAGGTGATGGTCACCAGATTGCTGTTACTGCGCAGGCTCCAGCTCTGTGAGCATGAGGATAGCCGTCATGTTCCAGTAGCCGTTCCAGGTCGCAGGCAGGTAGTGGTTAGCACCCTCTTCCGCAGACGGCCAGTTGGTCCACACCGCATTGCTGTACTGTGACCACATCCCGTTGTACCACAGCGGGATGATGGGCAGGTCGGTCAGATGGATGCGCTGGAGCTGAGACATGATCGCTCGCATGCCGTCCAAGTCATCCACGGGTGTCCGGTCGAGCTGTTGCACCAGTTCCCACGCCTCTGGATTCTCATAGCGGCCAAAGTTGGTGGTGGTCTGAACATCCTGGATGGGCAGGCGGAAGATGTAGTCGTAGTAGGTCCAAGGCGTGTTGCTGACCTGCCGGTCGTTGTTGATGACCATATCGAAGTTGCCGCTGTTGCGGGCATCCACCAGCGCGCTGTAGTCCGGGAAGTCAGGGGTGAGGTTGATGCCTACCGCCTGAGCGCTCTCAGCGATCACGCGGATCGACTCCATCCAGTCCGTCCAGCCGTTGGGGACGATGATCTTCAGCTCAATCGCAGAGCCATCCGGCATCTCGCGGAAGCCGTCGCCGTTGACATCCAGATAGCCCGCCTCATCCAAAATGGCGTTGGCCTGATCGGGGTCATAGGTGAAGCCCAGCTCATCCACGACCGCCTGATCAATGTACTGCTCCCAGATGGGCAGGAGGCCGGTCGGGTTGGCTTTCTGGACGATGTTGCCATAGACCACATTCACGATCTTGTCCACGTCAATGGCGAAGGCCATTGCCCGACGGAAGGCCGGGTCATCCATAGGCGGCTTGGCGGTGTTCATGACCAGCCATGCGGTGTTGGCGGAGAGCATGTACGGAGGGCCGGAGAAGTAGGTCTCAATGCCGTAGCCCCGACCGGGGTCACGCAGTGAGGCAATGCCGGGCAGGAAGTTGTTGCTCAGGTCGAGCTGGCCCTGCAACAGCATACCCAGCGAGACGTTGTTACTGCTGTTGACGATGTCCACGATCCGCTTGGGAGCAACCGACAGCCCCAGGATGTCAATGGCCCACCAGTCATCGTTGCGCACCCAGACCATGCGGTCTTCGCTGTGCGACTCATACAGGTAGGGGCCTGTGCCGATGGGGTTCTCGTTGGCGCCGGTCGCGATCTCCTCGTCAGACCTGCCTTCCCACAGGTGCTTGGGGACTATCGCGATGTTGTATAAGATAGTTGCCCATTCCTGATAGTTGGCCTGCGAGAAGGTGAACCGCACGGTGTAGTCATCCACCGCCTCGGCGCTCTCCAGCCAGTTCCACAGCGTGCTGTAGGGCACGGCTGGTATCTTTCCGAGTTCAAAGGTGAAGACAACATCCTCAGCCGTCAGCGGCTCGCCGTCCGACCAGTTGATGCCTTGACGGAGCGTCACCTCATAGACGGTGTCGCTCGTCCACCGACCGCTCTCGGCCAGCCAGGGGATGTACTCGTTGGTAAGCGGGTCATAGAGGAACAGGGTCTCATAGCAGAGGCCGATTGTCCCCATGGCATACGCCCACGTCATGATGGGGTTCCAGTTGGTCGGCGGGCCCCATTGCTTGCCGCTGGTGTAGAGCGTCTCGTTGCGAGCGAACTCAACCGCCGGCGCGGCCTGTACCGGGCTGGGGGTTGTCGTCACGATGATGGTCTCGCCAGCCGGGCCGGGCACCTCAACGGTGACGACTGTCTCAGCGGCCGGGGCGCAGGCTGTCAGCAGTATGCCCAGAGCGGCCAAGACACACAGAACGATGGTTGCGCGTTTCATCTTCAACTCCTTTTGGGTAAGCCAAAACGGTAGCCAGTGAGAAAGAACGAACTGCTCAAATGAGTGGTTTACCTTTTCCCTTTCCCTCCTCCTTGCCCCAAAACAGGCTAAGCCTACTTGAGAGCGCTCCCAGTACACGGAACACAAAACCTGCCGTTGCAGGTCAAAAAACCTGCCCGCTACCTCCTTCGCGATGCGCCGCAGGAGTCGCGTATCACTAACTCGGTCCCCATGATGACGCGGCGCGGAGGATGAATACCGTTCTCGATCAGGTCAATCAGGATTTCAACTGCTTTGAAACCAAACTCAACAACTGGCTGGTGGACGGTGGTGAGAGGAGAATCTGACAGGGTGGCGATGGGGAGATCGTCGAAGCCGACAAACGCAACATCATCAGGGACGCTCAAGCCGGCATCCCGAACAGCCCGCATAGCGCCGATGGCCATCAGGTCAGAGGCGGCGAAGATCGCATCCGGGCGGGCGGGCAGTAGCTGTTGCATGGCGTAGTAGCCGCTTGCCTCTGTGAAATCGCCCCTGGCGATCAGCGCCTCGTCAACCTCCAGGCCATGTTCAATCAGCGCTTGGCGGTATCCCTCTTCACGGTCAATGCTGACCGTGCTGTTACCCGGCCCGGCCACTGTGCCGATACGCTTATACCCCAGCCCAATCAAATAGTTGACCGCTTCATAAGCCGCCCGAACGTTATCCACGTCAATATAGCTGACCCCCTCCGGATGGAACGGGCGGCCTGCGATCACGAGCGGGATATTGGACTCGACCAGCCGATCAATAAGCTGGTCACCGATCTGGCCGGACTGGACGATAATCCCGTCCAGCAGGCCGCGGCGGGATACGCGCGGGAATATCTTTTCCTCATCCTCTTTCGTGCCGACCAGAAAGAGGCTCAGGGTATAGTCATACTGATTGCAGGCCTGCGCAATGCCTTGCGTGAGATGGGGGAAGTAGGGGTCTTTGAAGAAGGAGCTGACACTGCGCGGGAGAACCAACCCGATCATCCATGAGCGCTGAGAGGCCAGTGTACGGGCGGCGGCGTTGGGATGGTAACCCGTGCTTCGGATCACCTCCCACACACGCTGGCGTACCTCCTCGCGGACGTTGGGATGGTCATTGACCACCCGTGAAACCGTCGAGCGGGATACGCCGGCCCGTCTAGCGATGTCTTCAAGCGTCAGGTTGGACACGAGGTTCTCCCAGATTCCCCTGAGAGCGCTCTCAATTTGGGAGCGCTCCCAAAACCCACTTACATTATAAGGGGAGATTGACGCGCGTGTCAAGACCATTTCGCCGAATCCTGTCTGACTGCTACACCTTTGAGTTCGCCTTGACAAACTCAACGACCTCATCCACGTAGGCAAAGGCCAGGCACACGACGGTATCAGCGCCGCCGTAGTAAATTGCCATCCTGCCGGTATCTGCATCGGTCAGCGCGGCACACGGAAAGGCCACATTGGGCACATCGCCGGTGCGTTCGTAAGGCGCCTGAGGGGCAAGGAGGTAAGGTTCGCCGCGATAGATCACTTTCCACGGCGCATCGAGGTCGAGCAGAGCGGCGCCGAAGCTGTACACAAAGCCGTTACACGAGGTCAGCACCCCATGATAGATCAACAGCCAGCCTTCGCTTGTTTCAATGGGGACCGGCCCGGCACCGATCTTGGTGGCCTGCCATCCGTCGGTTGCCCCCATCACAAACCGATGGCATCCCCAGTGAACCATATCCGGGCTTTCGCTGTAGTAGATGTCGCCAAAGGGGGTATGGCCGTTGTCGCTGGGGCGGCTTAACATGGCGTACTTCCCGTTGATGCGGCGCGGGAAGAGGACGCCGTTCCGGTTAAAAGGCAGGAAGGCGTTCTCCATCTGGTAGAAGGTCTCGAAATCGTAGGTATACCCTACCCCAATGGTCGGCCCATGATAGCCGTTGCACCAGGTGATATAGTAGCGGTCTTCCAGCCGCACGACACGCGGGTCATAGCCGTAGACAAAGTCATTGATCTCAGCCGCACGTTCGTCAGCCGGACGCCAGTAGATGCGGTCAGGCTCAATCGTCCAGTGGATGCCGTCTACGCTCCTGCCGGCATGAAGCCGCATATAGCGGCGCTTGTCATCGCACCGGAAGACGCCGGCAAACTGCCCATGAAACGGCACAACCGCGCTGTTAAAGATGCTGTTCGAAGCAGGGATCAGGTCATGAGGGACAATCGGGTTGCGGCTTGAGCGCCACACCACATCATGACAGCCCTCCGGCCTGTCCTCCCAGGGGATGTTGGGCAGAGCGTCCGCTATCACCTGAACCATTGTCTGTCCCTCTTCCCTGCTATGCTCAAACTGCTGTCTACCCTGCCTGCGCCCTCAGCCGGGCGGGCAGACTGAGTGCCGCTCGATCAGGCGCGGGCAGATGAAGGCCTTCACCGGGCTGGCCTCTGGATGTTCAGCCCGATTGGCGAGCAGTTGCACCGCCAGCCTGCCCATCCCGACTTTGTCCACATGGACGGTTGTCAGGGGCGGCGACACACAACCAGCCAGCTCAATATCGTCGAACCCCACCACCGAGAGGTCTTCGGGTATCCGCCGCCCCGCCTGCCGTGCCGCCTCCATCACGGCCACAGCGACATCATCATTCACGCCAAAGATCGCCGTCAGGCCGGGATGAGAGCGGAGCAGTTCCGCCGTTGCCGCGGCGATCTCCTCTGGGTTGACGATGTGACATTCAGCCACGTACTGATCGGAAATCCCCTGATCGGCAAGCGCCTGCTGGTAACCGTTGCGGCGTTCCTCGATGCTGGGGTAGGCGCTCGGATGATACCCCACCAGCCCAATGTGCCGGTGACCCTGCCGGATCAAATAGGTGACCGCCTGATACGCGCCGCTTAAGTTATCGGACACGACCGCGTCATAAGTGCCGCCTGCGGCGTAGGCGTCCACCAGCACGACGGGCACAGAGTGCCGATCCATCACCTGACGCAGCGCCTCATTCAGAAACGCCCCGACCAGCAGCAGGCCGCCGGTCGAGTCCTCTTCCGTCAGGATGCGGGGGAGATCAAGGGGATAGCTGTCTTCATCCACCGGCAGGGTGGCGTAGAGCAGGTTGATGCCCTGACGGCGGCAGGCCTCCTCGATGCCGGCCACGACCTGAGAGTAGAACTTATTGGGCTGGGGGACGTAGCCGGGGTCTGACTTCAGGATCAGCCCCACGCTGGACAGAGGGGGAGCATAAGGAGCGGTCAGCTTAGGGGGGAGATAGCCCAGCTCTCTGGCCACCTCTAGGACGCGCTGGCGCGTCTCAGGGCCGACGCCCGGCCTGCCGCGCAGGACCAGCGACACGGTCGAGAGGGATACCCCGCTCAGTTCAGCGATTCTGGCCATGGTGACCCGCTCGTGTGAGGGCAAGGCAGACTCCCGGAGGACTAAAGACTTTAGATAAAGTTCTACTAAAATATCTTAAGACGATTTTCACCGCTTGTCAATAGGTTCGAGGCATCATGAAGGCTGACGGCCTCCCGCCGGGCGGCAGGCAGGCAAGATTGGCATAATTCTGCCCGTGCGCTTAAACTTGTGGGCGTATCCACTGTCATGATCATTGCCTGTGAGGGAGAGCGTATGTCTGACCTATCCGTGCGGCCAGTCTCTTCAGAAGCCGATCAGCAGGCCTTCCTGCGGATGCCGTGGACGGTCTATAAGGACGACCCCTGCTGGACCCCTCCGCTGTGGAGTGAGCATGTCCGCTTCTTCGACCCAGCCCACAACGTCGAACTGAAGCATATTGACTTCGAGAAGTTCGTGGCATGGCGCGGCGGCCAGCCGGTCGGCACGATCATTGCCCACATCAACCACGCCTATAACCGGTTTCAGGAGCAGAACATGGGCTGGTTCGGGCAGTTCGAGGTGCTTGATGATCGTGAGGCGGCACTGGCCCTGCTGAACGCCGCCGAGGAATGGGTCAAGGCACGCGGCGTGGACGCGATCATGGGGCCGGCTACCTTCAGCACCAACAGCGAGATCGGGATGCTGATTGACGGGTTTGAGCACCCGCAGATGATCATGACGCCCCACTCACGGCCCTACTATCGGGGCTTTGTAGAAAGCGCCGGCTACCAGAAGGCGATGGACTTGTGGTACTGGCACTTCAACGGCGAGGATTGGGGCGGCAGGAAGGCCGACAAACTGCCGGAAAAGCTGACGCGCGTTGTCAACAAGATCAGGACACGGCGCAGCTTCAAGGTACGGCAGGCCAATCTGCGTGATTTCAGGGCTGAGGTCGAACGGCTCAAGGTGATCTACAATCAGGCATGGGCCAAGAACTGGGGCTTCGTGCCGATGGACGACGAGGAGATAGACAAGCTCGCCAGAGACCTCAAGCCGATGGTGGACCCCCACATCGTCGTGATTGTGGAGGTAGACAGCAAGCCGGTCGCGTTTGGCCTGCCGCTCCCCGATATTTACCAGCCGCTCCGCAAGGCACACTGCAAGCCGGGCGAGCCGGAGTGGCTTCAGATGCTGCGCCTGCTGTGGCACTGGAAGGTGCGCCGTGACATCAGCGGGGTGCGTGTGTGGGGGCTGGGCGTGCTGGAGGAGTATCGCGGCACAGGCGTAGATGCGCTGATGTACTACGAGATGATCAAGAACGGCCTGCCGCGCGGTTATGTCAATATTGAGATGTCGTGGATTCTAGAAACCAATGATATGATGAACCGTGCTATTGAGATGCTGGGGGCGAAGGTCTATAAGACATACCGCGTGTTTGAGAAGAAGTTCCGTTAACAGACAGGATGGGGAAGGCCGGGAGCGCCGCATTAGACAGGATAGGGACAGGGGGCATACACATGGCTCCAATCAAGGTCTTCATCATTGACGACGAGCCGGAGACCGTTACGATGTTCAAGGCCTTCTTGAAGCTGTACGATATTGAAGCCGAAGGCGCTTACACCGGCGCCGCCGGGCTGGCCGCTGTCGCAAAGGAAAGGCCCGATGTGCTGATCCTTGATCTCATGCTGCCGGATGCCGACGGCTACGAGATTTGCAAGGAACTGCGCACTCAGCCGGAGACAGCCCTTCTGCCGATCATCATCGTCTCAGCACGCACCGCCCGTGAGGATGTCCGGCGCGGGTATGCGGTTGGGGCGACGCGTTACCTGAAGAAACCGGTCAACCTGGACCGCTTGCTGGCCGAAGTACAGGCGGCGGCACAGGCAGGCAGGCACGAACCTCCCCCTGAAGCCGTTCAGGAGGCTGACGCCGGCCCAGTGACCGGCCCCCTGCCCCCGCTGGAGACCGTATCTCCGGCGAAGGCTCTGCCGCCCAAGGCCAAGCCCCGTCCGGCGGCAGGCAAGGCCAAAACCAAGACGCCGTCCCCTTACCCAGAGGACTTCAAACTAGAGAAGGACGACACCCGCCCCATCCCCGGCCAGTACTACCGGGAGGAGGACGAAGAAAAGAAAAAGAAGAAGGACAAGGGCTGAGGTCCCCTCAGACAGACGCCGAGTGAGTGACAGGGTCTGCCTGAGGGGCAGGCACTTTTTGCCTGCCAGTGATACAATGGGAAAGTCGTTCATACTGTTGCTGTTGCAGGAGGAGATGTATGACCGGCTCAACCTCACCTCTGGAACGTACACTGGCCCGTGACACCGCCGCTCTCCACCTTGAACGCAGTACCGCCATCCTCAGACGTATCTTTGCCGGCTACGGACCGCCGGACTTCGCCGTCCGGCTATGGGACGGCTCCTGCCCCATCCAGCCTGCCGACGGCAGGGCGCGCTTCACACTGGTTCTCAAGCACCCTGCCGCTTTACGGCGCATGTTCCTTCCGCCCAGCGAGCTGAATCTAGGCGAGGCGTTCATCTTCGATGACTTTGACATCGAGGGGGACATCATCGCCGCGACCAGCCTGATGGATTACTTCCAGTCCCTGCATTTGTCTGCCGGCACGGCCCTCTGGCTGATCGGCCAACTGCTGGCACTGCCGCGCGACATAGTGGCCGAGACAACCCGCCCCGGTCTGAAGCCCGTCGGGAAGCTCCACTCGCGCCGCCGCGACCGTCAAAGCGTGCAGTTCCACTACGACGTGTCCAACGAGTTCTACGCGCTCTATCTCGACGAGATGATGGTGTACTCATGCGCCTACTTCAAGACGGGCGAGGAGGACATCCACACCGCCCAGCGGCAGAAGCTGGAACACATCTGCCGCAAGCTTCAGCTCAAGCCGGGCGAGCGCCTGCTGGACATCGGCTGTGGGTGGGGCGGGCTGGCGATCTACGCCGCTCAGCATTACGGCGTGGACGTGACCGGCATCACGCTGAGCGAAAAGCAGGCGGCATGGGCACAGGAACGCATCGCGCAGGCCGGCCTGACTGAGCGTTGCCGGGTGTTATTGCAGGACTACCGCGAGGTGCCTGCCGACCAGCCTTTTGACAAGCTGGTCAGCGTAGGGATGTTTGAACATGTAGGGGCCGCTAAACTGCCGCTCTACTTCGCTCAGGCATGGAAACTGCTTAAGCCGGGCGGCCTGTTCCTGAATCACGGCATTGCCAGCATGACCAGCCATAACCCCAAGACCAAACCGCTGGGACGCTGGCTGTACAAGAGAAACAGCTTCATGGATCGGTATGTCTTCCCCGACGGTGAACTGGTGGACATCAACCAGACCCTTCAGGCCGCCGAAGGGGCCGGCTTTGAGGTGCGTGATGTGGAGTCGCTGAGGGAGCACTATGCCCTCACCCTGCGGCACTGGGTGCGGCGGCTGGAGGAACATCATCAAGAGGCGCTTCAATACGTGGACGAGCCGACCTACCGAGTATGGCGTATCTACATGGCAGGATCATCGCATGGCTTCTCCCGAAGCCGCCTGAACGTCTATCAGGCCCTGCTCTCCAAGAACGCGGAGGGGGGCGTAAGCGGTCAGCCGTGGACACGCAGTTATCAGTATGAGGAGGGCGGCTAAAGGGCCGCCCCTTTTTATTCTGGTCAGGGCATCGAGAGAAGGGAAGGTGTCTCATGCAACGGTCGGTTTACCTGTCAGCGCCTGCTGGCAGGATCGTGACTGGATGTGCCCTGCTCATCCTCCTGCTGGCGGCAGTCGGCCCGGCCTCCGCCCAGTCGCCGATCCGCATCATTTTTCTTCATCACTCGTGCGGGCAGAATCTCATTGAACAGGGCGGTGTTCGGGAAGGGCTGACCGCACTGGGCTACGAGTTCTACGATCACGGCTACAACGATGACGGCCTGCGTCTGGCAGACGGGACGTACACTGGCACAAACTTCAATGTACCCGACGACAATACCGATCCCGACGGCTTCGCGGCCATCTTCGCTCAGCCTCTGCACGATCCGCCGGACAACACTTTCAGCTACCTGATGCAGTACGATGTCATCCTCTTCAAATCGTGCTTCCCGGTCAGCAACATCGGCGATGACGCCCAGCTTGCGGATTACCAGTCATACTACCTCTCCATCCGTGACCGCATGGATCAATACCCCGACAAACTGTTCATCATCGTGACCCAGCCGCCGCAGGTCCCCGCCAACAGCAACCCGCAGGAGGCGGCACGGGCGCGTGCCTTCACTCAGTGGCTTCAGTCTGATGAGTATCTGGCCGGCCACCCGAACGTGACGGTGTTTGACTTCTTCGGCCTGCTGGCCGGCGACGACAACTTCCTGCGCCGCGAGTATCGGGGCGACGAGTACGACGCACATCCCAACGAGCAGGCCAACCAGATCATTGGCCCGCAGTTTGTGGCCTTCATTGATCAGGCCGTCCGTGCCTACTGGGGCGAAGAGGGTCTGCCGCCCGCTAGGCCGACATCCGCGGAAGGGGAGGCAGGCCCCCCGGTCAGTGCGGCAGGCGCCGGCCTGATCGAGGACTTCGAGTCGCTGGTTGAACCCCTCGAACCCAACAGCGACAGCCCGGCATCGGTCATTGAGTGCGGGGCAGACAGCACAGCGGCTCACGGAGGCAGTGCCTCGCTCCGTATCCATTACGTTGTGACAGCCGGCGGCTGGGCTACCTGCGGCCGCATCTACAGAGCTCTGGAGAACTGGAGCGGCAGTGACGGCATCTCTTTGTGGTTCTACTCGGATGAAGGCCAGCATGAGATCACGTTTGGGGTCGGCTCCGGCGGCCCCGATGCCGCTACACCGTTCGAAGTCTACTTCGACACGCCGCCAGAGAGCGTAGGCGGCTGGGCGCAGGTCTTCTTTGCATGGGAGGACTTCATAAAGCCCGACTGGGCTGGAGAGGAAGGCCTCTCTGAGATAGACCCCTCGCAGGTCACAGGTTACTGGTTCGGGTTCGGCGCAGGCGAGGAGCGGCGGGAAGGCATCCTGTGGGTGGACGATATGAGCCTGGGGATGGGCGGGATGCCGCCAGCTCCGCCCGCCGAAGAGGAGGCTGAGGCCCCGCAGGCCGCCGAAGAGGAAGAGACAACCCAGCCGCGCGGCAGACTTTGCCCCGGCGCGGTCGCTGTCCTGCCGATGGGGCTGGCCGGCGTGGCGGCGGCATTCCGGCGCAGGCGGCGCTGAGATCAGAACAACCGCATCACAGAGCACACCCAAGAGGGACAGCACCTCTGCTGTCCCTCTGAAATAAAAAGGCGGCTTCCGCCAAGCCGCCCTATCCTCCCGGCCAAACAGTCAGCCTCAGGCTACCCCTGCCAGAGGCCGTGTCACAGCGCGGCGTGCACGCATTTCTTTGATAGCCGCATTCACTTCATCAAGGTTCTTGTAATAGAAGTCGAGCAGTTCTTCTTCACTGCCGCGGAAATTCCCAACGACCTGTGCCGCGCACACAGCACACAGACAATCGCCCCCAATTGTCCCGTCAAGACGGCCGTAACGGTGCAGGCGGCGCATGGTCAGGGTGAAAGCCATCACGTGCGGATCGGTGACCGGCAGGGAACGCAACCATGCCACCAGATCGGCCCAGCGCTGGCTACGCTGATGGAGCAGTTTGTCTATAGCAAATGCCGGATATAACCCATTGAACATCATAGGAAATACCGCCCTCCCCGCTATTAGAACATAAGTGCATATCACAAGCCTGCTTTAAGTCTAGTCGGGTCGGGTTCTAAAATAAATACAAAGAAAGGTTGGGTTTGGTTTGAATATGGATAGAAAAATAATCTCCCTATTCCCGCTGGAAGCCCTGCTTTGTGTCTCAGACGCTCTCCGCGACCTGCTCGCCGTACTTCAACAGGCCGTCACGGATGGCTTCACTGCGCCCCTCAGCGTAAACGCGCAGTACCGGCTCCGTGCCGCTGGGACGGATCAACAGCCAGCTCTCATCCTCCATGATGTATTTGACGCCGTCCCGCGAGGAGACCTCCTCAACCTTCAGGCCGGCGATCTGGGCGGGGGCGTCATCGCGCAGACGGGCGGTCATTTCCCGCTTGTCCACTGGCCGGCGCAGACGCAGGTCGGTGCGGGCATAGTAAGCCGGCCCGACGTCGGCATGTAAGTCGTTGACCAGCTCCTCCAGAGTCAGGCCGGATGTGGCGATCACCTCCAGAAGCAACAGCCCCAGCAGGATGCCGTCTCCCTCCGGAATATGCCCCTTCACGCTGATCCCGCCTGACTCCTCGCCGCCCATCAGCACATCCTCGCTCATCATGATGTCGGCGATATGGTTGAAGCCGACGGGAGTCTCCTTGAGCGGGAGGCCGTAACGGCGGCACAGCCGATCAATCATCCGCGTTGTTGAGACGGTCCGCACGACTGTTCCCTTCATACCGCGCTGTTCAACCAGATAGCGCAGTACCAGCGCAAAGATGCGGTGGGCATCCACAAAATTGCCCTTGCCGTCCATCGCGCCGATACGATCTGCGTCACCATCCGTAGCCAGGCCTACCTCGCCAAAACCGGACTGGATGGCCGCCGCCAGCGCCCCCAGATACTTGGCCAGCGGCTCCGGATGAATGCCGCCAAAGCCAGGGTTCATTTCGCCGCGGATCTCATGCACCTGACAGCCTACACCGCCCAGCAGGCCCTTGATGTAGCCGCGTCCAGCGCCGTACATCGGGTCATGCACTACGCGCGGATTGGCCGCACAGATAGCATCCAGATTCACCAGCTCGCGCAGATGGGCATAGTAAGCCGGCACCGGGTTGAAGCGCTCAATCAACCTTTCTTGAAGGCCAACCTCCAGATCGATCAAGTTAGGGCCGCGGGCGCGTTCCTCATTGTCGCGCAGATGCAGTTCCACCCGACGGCACTGTTCCGGGCTGGCCGAGCCTCCGTAGCTGGCTTTCAGCTTGACGCCGTTATAGCGCGGGGCGTTATGGCTGGCCGTGATCATGATCCCTGCCGCCGCCCCGGTCTGCTTGACCGCATAGGAGATGACCGGCGTCGGTGCATCCGAGTTGGCCAGCAGGGTCTTGATGCCGTTCCCAGCCAGCACACGGGCTACCTCAGCGGCGTAACGGTCAGAGAGGAAGCGGGTATCAAACCCCACAACGGCATGAGGCGGCTGGCCGTTGTTCTCTTCCAGAATCAGGTCAGCGATGGCCTGAGCGAGGAGGCGCAGGTTACCAAAGGTGAAAGTTTCTGAGATGACGGCCCGCCAGCCATCCGTGCCAAAGCTGATACTCATGTTTCCTCCTACCAGCGCAGAGTCTGTACCGGACGGCGGTTGGGTAGTCCGTCTGATACGCCTGTAGCTTATCGCAACCTTGCCTTGCTGTCGAGAGTCTGCGGCAGGGACGGGGGCATAGTCAGCAGGCCCGCTTCATGACCACGATGTATTCCTGTGTCATCGTGCTGTCCAGCACGCCTGCCTCATTTGTCGGGCTGTTCTTGGACGGCATACGCTTGTTGGGAATAGCGCGTGTAAAGGTATTCACGTGCACAAAACCGCGATTTTCGAAGAAATCCCTTATGGCAATGTCGGTTGGCAGTACAACTCCCTTTACCTTCCTGTTCCCAACAACGTAGCACACGTAGCCGCCCCGTTTCACCACTTTTGCCACATTGGAGATGGATGACTGCAAGTCACTGTAGAACGAAGTGACATGCCGGGCACGTTTCTCGTCTGCTTGTCTGACTTGCTCAATAGCCTGGTTCAGCGCCCTGCTGGGAAAGACAACAGCATCACTAATTGCCCGTGCACCCATCAGCTTGCGGTCAATCTTATGCGGCTCTTCAAGCTCCAGCCACGCGGCTGATAGACGGGAATATTGTCCATAGGCCACCGTTGTGCCGGAATCGCCGTAGGGCGGAGACGTTACTACCACGTCAACGCTCTCATCCTGAACAAGCGCCTGGGGTATCCCCTCTACCGTGTTAAAATCATAAATATTTACAGAAGGCGGCTCCCTCAAATTGGCAATGAGAGCCTTATACTGCTTGTATCCTTGCAGGTTGCGGTGGAGTTTACCCGCCATGATCCCATAAACATCGGGGTTAAATTGAGAGAGTTTGTCCTCGCTATACCTGTATAACTTGAATTCTTTGCTCCTCGTATTTGAACTTTCACGAACGGTCTCACTCAATGCAACCTGAAAGAAAAGGCGAATGTTTTCGTCAGTAATAGACTCGACAAACTCCCTGATCTCAAACAGTTTTTCTATAACAGCGGTCTTGAACCAAAACTCCAGATTTGAGATGCCATGTACCTCGAACTTATCAGGTAATCTCCGCCGGCGTTCTTTCTCACCGAGAGCAAAGCGGTTGAAAAGCATTACTTGGTGTTCTAGTGCGTCAAGGTCTGGTGTTGATACTTTTGCCTTTGCGATCAGCCTTGCGAGAGGGTTGAGATCAGTGCCGACAGCATGAATGCCCCTTATGCTGGCTTCTACCAGCGAAGTCCCACTCCCGCAGTAAGGGTCGAACAAGAGGGCTGCCCTTGCACCAAATAAGTCTATCAACCTGCCTGCTACCTGTGGGATCATCCTAGCGGGGTAGTCATGGTAACAATGCGTCAGCTCACGTGTCAAGGCATTGCTAAAGGTCCAGTCGCTCAAACTGTCCTCATACGAGGATGTTTCTATAAAGGACAACTGAACGGGCTTCTTGGCACTCATAAATCTCTAACCATCTCAAAGAGCAAGGGCAGTCTGTCCTCTAGGGTTCGAAATCCCGTCCCATGGTTGCGTGCACTGGTTACCCGATCATGGAGGCGCAGGTCTACGAGTATATTTCCAGCCAGGATTTGGTTGCGCAGAATATCCCTGGAAGTTCCATCCAGTAGTTGTGCCCTGTCAAACTTGAACCACTCAATATTACCGCGCATCTCACTAAACGCGCTCACTAATATAAGTGCGGGTATTTTTTGAGCAAACCTCTCTGCTAAGGCGTCTAACTGCCATTCTGCAACGACCTCACCAGATACATGACGCACAGAGATCGAGTCAGCCTCGACGTGCAGGAACAACCCCGCACTATTGGGAACACGCGACATGGTGAAATATAGACCCAGCCTGCCATTCTGATCGGGCGTGCCGTATTTCCTTATGGCTTCCAGAGGATTCATCCTCCAGGCTTTTCTGTTAAAGGTAAAGAGCGTAATCATGGAACTCGAATTGATACGATGGGCTTTAAGTTCGACAATGCCTAGGTCTGGTAATGCGATATTGCTCTCTGGCAGTCCAAGCAGTTTCTCCAGTGTATAGCCGATACCGGTAGGGCCTCGACGCTCCGACCGAACCCATCCGCGCATCTTGAGGTCTGCAAAAGCCCTTCGAAACTCCTCCAGAGTCATCAGCCTGCCAGCCATCCCGGAAACCTCATTGATTCATCTCCCAGATGATCCGCAGTCCCTCCAGCGTCAGGTTAGGGGCGATCTCTTCGATGACACTGGTCTGCTCGGCAAACAGAGGGGCCAGCCCGCCGGTCGCGACTACTTTGGCCTGCGGGGCCTCCAGCTCAGCCTTGATGCGTGCTACCAGCCCCTCGATCATGGCCACATAGCCCAGAAACAGCCCGCTCTGCATGGCATGAACGGTGTTATGCCCAATCACCGACGGCGGCGGCACGAGGTCCACCTTGACCAGCCGGGCCGTCCGGCTGACCAGCGCATCATGTGCCAGCCCGATACCCGGCGCAATAGCCCCGCCTAGATAATCGCCGTTGGCGTTAATCACATCCCATGTTGTGGCTGTGCCAAAGTCAATGATGATAGCCGGGCCGCCGTACAGCTTCTTGGCCGCCGCCGCGTTGACCACCCGGTCAGGCCCAACCTCGCGCGGGTTATCCAGCAACAGCCGGACGCCTGTCTTGATGCCCGGCTCCACGTTAAGCGGTTTGCGCCGCAGATAGCGCTCTGACATCTTGATAAAGGCCGCTGTCAGATCAGGGACCACGCTGGCCATCACCACCGCGTCTACATCGGCAAAGGTGAGGGCCTTTTCTTCGAAGAAACTGCGCAACAGGACAGCGTACTCATCCCCCATTTTTCGGGCAACCGTATGCGCCCGCCACGAGACAAACCAGTCTCTGCCGTCATGCAGGCCGAAATGAATGTTGGTGTTGCCAATGTCAATTGCCAGGAGCATAAGCCTCGTCTACCACCATGTTGTCAATCAGGCGCACATCGCCGATATATACAGCCATGCTGAGCAGGCCCCGGCTGACATTCCCCTGTATCTCCTGCATGGTATCAGGGTCGGCCACACTGACGTAATCCACCCGTGCGCGCGGCTCGGCGCTGAGCGTTGCCTGCATGATCGCCCGCAGGGCATCGGCGTCCCGTTCGCCCCTCTGCCATTCCATCACCGCCGCCGAGAGAGCCAGATACAGCACCACCGCCGCCTTTCGGTCCTCCGGGTTCAGGCGCACATTCCGGCTGGACATCGCCAGCCCGTCCGGCTCACGCACAATCGGGCACACGATGATCTCCAGGTTAAAGGCCAGGTCACGCACCATCTGCTTGATGACGGCCACC
>Ga0209101_1000451_pt1 | contig 33940 bp, 27 predicted proteins | sample ConPoolayeCmetaG_FD_185481 | JGI IMG/M metagenome (GOLD analysis project Ga0209101, IMG submission 185481) | Hot spring microbial mat communities from California, USA to study Microbial Dark Matter (Phase II) - Cone Pool mat layer C metaG... ...
CATGCCCGCCGGGTGAGTCCTCGAATACCAGCCGCTTTGCTATCGGCGACGTGCAGCCAATGCACGCTGGGTCCCACCGTCCTTGCATGCGAGCGAGGCTCCTCGGCCCGAAGCTTTCCCATCCTGCACCAGCCCCCGCGCTTGTTTACCCAAGACGGCCCGGCAACACGTCAACGCCCGGTCTCTCACCGCCGACTGGCCTGTGCACGTCTACAACGCAACCGCCTCATTCGGGTTGTAGCAGCTCATCAACCGGCGCGGCAAGCGATCGCGACTGGTCAATTGGGCAGTTGGCCAAATGCGGCCGACGTTCGTGTGCGTTTTGGCCGGTTCACCTACACGACAGCGCTAAGTTGCCATTTCCCAACGACCAGTCGTGGGGCTGTTGGCGCTTTGCCCCAAGATATTGTGGTATTCTGCTAACTTAGCGCTGTCATCCTAACAGTGGGTGTATGCGTCAGTTTTGTAGGCAGGCATTAGGCAAACGATCAGATGGGTAAAGTGCAATAACATGGCAAATCGCGGGGTGCCACCGCTGGCTAGCCCAGCAGTGGCACCCAGCTACCGTTTTGGGCCAGAAAATGGGTAAGCTTCTCCCCGAAGCTGACCCAACCAGACTTTCTACCTACAATCGAGATGCACACACTAACAGGGGCCAAGTGGTATCGGGGGGATGTTACTGGTCGGCGGGCGGGGAGTTGGCCCCCTGTTTCACTGCGTAAAGTTTGCCCATCGTGCCAACGTACAGCACGCCGTTTGCCGCTACTGCGGTGCTGATGACCGGGTCTTCCAGGCGGATGGAGTGCAGTACCCGCAACTGCTTACCGGCGGCCAGCGTCCAGAACATCCCGCGGCGGGTGCCGACATACACTTTTCCGTCGGCAACCAGGGTGGAAGCCCACATCTCGCCCCCGGCGTTGTGGACCCAGTATGGTTTGCCGGTTTCGGCATCCAGGCAGTGGACCTTTCCGCCGCAATCAGCGATGTAAACCAGTCCGTCGTGGATCGAAGGGGTGGAGCAGCAGTGGCGGTCCAGCGGATAGGACCATACTAGCGCGCTATGGGTCACGTCGCCGGTCTTGGTTGCATCGATGCATTTTAGCCAGGCTTCGTTCTTGCCCCACCAGATGTCGCCGCCAACGGCTACGTAGATTCGGTTGTTGTGGAATACCGGCATACCCTTGATGTTGCTGGGGCTGACCTGCCGGTTGCGAATATAGCTGTGGATATTCTCTTTGGGAGCCGTGGGGTCGCAATCGAACTTCCACACGCAGCGCAGCGGCATGACGTCGGGGGGCGGTTCCGTTTGTTTCAGCGCCTCGAAGGCGTAAACCACGCCGTCTCCGCCGCCGAAAAAAACCAGTCGTTTTCCGTTCACCTCGCCCAATGCAGGCGAAGACCAGGTGCTGTGGAAGATGCGCTGGCTGATCCCTTCGCGTTCCTGGGCGACCAGACGACCGGTGCGTTTATCGACCACTACCAGGCTGGGAGCGTGCGGTTTATCGACTGCGTCGTGCCGGCTGGTCAGCCCGTTGCTGGTGTTGACGTATAGGTATTGCCCATCCAGTAGGATGGAACAATGCGACGAGTCGTGCGGTCGGACGTCGGCGGCGGCGCGCAGGTCCAGCAGCCAGATGATGTCGGCATCGAGCGGTCCCAGCTCGATCAGCGGCTGGCCGTGGGGTGTGGCGTGCTGGGCTTCGGCCTGGAATGGGCCGTCGTTGCCGTTGCTCAAGCCGTGCAGGTCCAGGCACACTACTTCGGCCCGGTTGGTGACGGTGTAAACTCGGTCGCCTTCGACGGTGGCCGGCGAGCATATGCCCGCCTGGGGCCAATCGAGATACACGTCGCCCTCGAGCTTGGGGACTACCAGTTGCCATAGCAGCGAGCCGTCCGACTCGTTGAAGCACATCATCACACCCCGATCGCCGCGATGCCGCCGATCGCGCGGCCGGGAATTGTTGGTGCCGATGAGCACTCTGCCGTTGGCGACCACGGGCGTCGAGTAGCACTCGGTACCCAACTCGACCGCCCATTTGATGTTCGCGCCGGTCCGGGGATCGAAGCTTTCGGGAAGATTCGTTTCGGCCGAGACCATGTTGCGCGAGAACCGCTCTCCCCACTGTGGACGGTCTTCGGCCCGCAGTCCCCCAGCCGCTAGCGGCATCAACACAGCGGCCACCGCAAGCGGTGCTGCGAACCGCATGGTTCTGGCAAGTGCGGAGCCAGTCTGGGCAACGATTTCCTCAGGGCAGATCTGCGATGTTGGCGTTGTCATGGGAAGTTACGCTACAGGCTTCTTCTTTCGAGGCTGGTTGGACCGGCAGACGCAGGTCACAGTTACACACATGGTCGAAGGCACTGAACTGATGATAGCTGCCGAAGGCGCGGGGCGAAAGAGCCAACCGAATATTGTTCACTGTTGGCGGTGTTGCTGGCCGGGCGAGTTTCTAGCGGGGCGGCGTGTAGAACAGCACGGTGGGTATCACGACACGGTGATTTTTGTGCTTCGCCCGGGCGGAAACGATTGTTTTTGCACCGAAAACCACGCATTTCTGCCCGCGCGGAGTATAACTGCACTGTGGCGTTGCACAACGGCAAATGCCGACGGCGATAACCACCCTGATGGCCCGCAACATGCCAAGCACCAGGCGCCACGTTCGTTGCACGAGTCACGTCTTGGTGAAGTCACGTCCTTTGCGCGGTTGACGGGCGGCGCGCGGGGTGGTAAAAGGTAAAGAATCAAATGCAGGATAGCGGTAGAGCGTTTTCAAGCAGGTTGTAGCCAACGGGCCGGATGCGCGGCTGGGCCGCCTGGGGTCGGTCGGCCAGTTACGCCAAGCTCGAACACAGTGCGGCGGCGGGAAAAGCTCCCGATCAGCGCGGGTTTGGCAATCGGCAATCCGGCGCATAGTTATCGGTGTCCGGCGGGGCCGATCGGAAAACTCGCTCCCAACAATCGCGGCCTTTCACCCACAGTAGAGGTTATTCCGAGTTTGCAACAAGCAGCTTTTTGGTAGGAGTGTAACCGGTGTCCATAAGCGAGCGCAGGAAAGAACTGAAGCGGCGCCGGCATCGCCGCAAGAAGTACAAGATTTTCAAGCGAAAGCTAGCTACGGCGACCGTTTCGGAACGGGCTATAATCGCTGAGAAGATTCGCAACATGACGCCCGGCTGCTGGAAAGTGCTGGCGGATCTAGAGTTAGAAAAAAGATAGGCGGTTGTGTCAAAAAAGCGGCGGCGGGCTTTTCGGCATCCCGCTGTCGGTCCGTGCATAGCTCAGGCATATTGCTGGCTCGCCTGTCTGTTGGCCGCCCCCCCTTTTGGCAACCAGGCTACCAGTCGGTTTACTGCCATCGCAAGCCGGATGCCTTGTTGCGCCCGGGCTGTGCGCGTTTCCATCCGTTGCATACTGCTGGAGTCTTGGCTTCCGTAGGGGTCGTCAAGCGCTCAAGCGTCAAGCGCTCAAATGGCCTATTGAGTCGTACGGGCGTTCTGGGTATCGTTTTGGCGGGCCGAAGGCAGCCGCACAGCCGGCCTGGCACTCGTCGAGTCATCCCCACAGTGCGTAGCAAGCGCTTACGGGAGAGGGAAAACGACCACTGGTTGAGCAATTCGTGATAGTACGACAGCGCCAAGTTGCGAGCAAACCACAATATCTTGGGATTAAAACGGCGACGGCACCACAATGCCTTGTTGCCAAATGGCAACTTAGAGCTGTCGTGATAGTAAGTGATTCGTAATACGCGTACTGGCAGCAAGCGGTGATCGAACAGGAAGTTCAGCGTTTTTCGCGACGTTGCGCAGCCACAGGCCGCCAGTTGCAGCCGGGCGAGAGCTACTACTCGGTCCTGGTTGAACAGGGCGGCGCCTGGCAACGGCTTGATTATTCCGCAGAAGCTTGGCCAGGCCCTCCGGAAGGCGCGCTGGCCTGGTGGAAGTCGCGCATTGCCGAGCGGGGCGCCCGGCGGCCGCATTGGGCGCCCAACGACGTGCTGCTTAGTTTCTTCGACGAGCTGGCCGACCAACCACAGCACCAGGACTTGCGTTACGTGCTGGCGTTGTTGCTGGTTCGCCGCCGGGTGATGCGGCTGGTCGAGACGGTGGCGGACTCCCACGGGCAGAAGCTGGTGCTTTACTGTCCGCGGCGGGAAGAAACCTACCATGTGCCCGTGGTAACGCCATCCCCGCAGCGCATCGAACATATCCAACAGCAGTTGTCAAGCCTTTTGGAGCAATGATGCAGTTGCCGACGGTACTGGGCCTGAGCGATTCCGCGCGAAAAGGTGTGTAGCGTTATCATATTTGAACGTATCATTTCGTTCCGGGCAAGGCATATCGCCCGCTGTCGCGCAAGTTTGTAACGGTCTGTGGGCAGCGGGTTGTTGACAAACTGGCGGAATGGCGATCCATGGAAGGACACGGGCGCCGGGTATTGTTGTTTGTGACGCTCTGCCTGCTGGGTACAAGCGGCGCAAGTTGTTGGCGCCGCGAGCAATTTCCCAGGGTGTTGCCCCCCTCGCCCACGCTCGAACAAGTCATCGACGCCGTGAACCGCAACAACGGGGCTATCGAATCGTTCACGGCTGCACAGGCTTCGCTGGGCGGGCAGGGAATGCCCACGCTGCGAGCGTCGATGGTCTTCCAGCGTCCGAAGCGCCTGCGACTCCGCGCCGACCTGCTCGGTTCGCCCGAGATCGACCTGGGAAGCAACGACGAATTATTCTGGTTCTGGGTAAAACGAGGAGAACCGGCCGCACTGTTCTACTGCCGACACGAGCGGTTTGCCGAAAGTCCGGCACGCCGCCTGATGCCAGTCGATCCCCAGTGGCTGATCGAAGCGCTGGGCATCGGGCTGATCGACCCGGCCCTGCCGCATCAGGGGCCGCTGATGCTGTCGGGCAACCGCCTGGAAATACGCACTATCACAGAGACCAGCGACGGGCCGACCACCAAAATCACCATTCTCGACGCCAGCCAGGGTTGGATACTCGAACAGCGCTTGCACGATGCGCAGGGCCGATTGCTTGCCGCCTCGACCACCGGCCGACACAAGCGCGATCCGCTCACCGGGTTGTTCATCCCCACGGTAGTGCAAGCGAGCTATCCGGCGGCGCAGTTCTACGTCCGGCTCGACTTGGGCAACGTTCAGGTCAACCGGCTGCCGCCCAACCAGGCGGAGTTGTGGACCATGCCCAATTACCCCGGCTACCCGTTGGTGGATCTTGCCGATCCGCGACTGCAACTAAGGGCGACCAGCGCACAGCGGCACTACGCGGCACCCAGTGGACAGGGCACGGCAGACACTCCCATGCGCTGGCCGCGGTAACGGCTAATGGAGCGGCGCCGCGAAGCGGCATCGAGCAGCACGGCCGCGCCCGATCGCATGAGAATGCACAAGGCTATTCCGCCCGCAATAACGCCTGAACGAAGCTCTCGGTGGCGTCTGTGAACTTTGCGTTGCCGGGCTGGTAGATGAATTGAGCCGGGTCGAGCTTCACGTTGGTTTGCACATCGAACAGGTCCATCATCAGCAGCGGGCGGTTGGTTGGCTCGTTGCCTTCTTTTTCCGCTTTTTCCGGCAACCGCCTGCGATATTCGATGCGATAGGGCAGCAGGTCTTCTTGTCCGAGGATAATGATCACCTGGTCGGGAAGATGGTCGGGCAGCTTGGAAAGATCGGCAGGGAAGCCTTTTTCCAGTGCCGAGCGTTGCTCGGGCAAAAGTAGTTGCAACTGCCGGCGGTTCCACTGACCGGTCAGCCGCCAGACGAGTCGTCCCGTGCCCCCCCAGCGACCGTATTCCAGCGTGTGGAATTCGAAGGCGGCTTGGAGGCTTCGCAGCAGATAGGCCAGGCCGGCAAGCCCGGGCAGGATGGCCGAATCGGGCGGTGCCGGCGCTGCGGAGTGCTTTCGTAACTGACTGCTGGCTAGCACCAGATCGACACGGGCGAGCGTCGTTTCCGATGGCGTCTTGCGGTAGGTCCACAAGTATCGGCCGTCGCAGACCTGTACCAGCGTATTGGAATACTGGCCCGTCTGAGTTCGCAACTCCAGGCGGATCAGGTAATCCTCGGAGCGATTCTCCTCCATGTAATTGCCGCTGCCTACAAGCTGCTTTCCGAAAAGCTGCGCCTCGAAGCGCAACCGGGCCGACAGCGACTTGCGGCTTTCGCACATGGCTATGGCCGATAGCAACAGGGCCTCGGCCTGGCTTGCCGGCTGACTTGGCAGCGCCCCGTTTGACGCCGCGCTAGCACTACTGGCCGGCTGCTGTGGTTGATTGCCCGCCGCTACGACCGCGTGATGCCGTTGGGGAAAACCGCTCCAGTGGGTAACTGCCTGCTCGGCTTGAGCTGCGTCGATGCGTCGTTGGTCAGCGGCAGCCCACCACGCCGCCAGGAATGCCGTCAAGATGCACAAGATGGCGTATATGGGCAGTCTGTGTGGCATTGTGAGGGTATTAGCGGATTTGCCAAAGATTCGCCTTATATCGTACCGACCATTACCCCTCAGAAGCCGCTGTAGCGCAGCGATTGTTGCGCAGGCCCCCTGGCGCTGGCCAGACTGTCTTGGAAGGCGGCTTGGCAGCCGGGGCGAGTGTGCCGAGCGGGTATTGTAAGTCGGCACGCTGCAAAGGTCTACGGCAAATGTTCAGGTGGTCCGTTGCCGCGTCGGCAGCTTGGCCGCTGTTTGGCTGCGGCAGTTGAGTACAACTAAGGGGGGACAAAATGAGGTTCGCCACAGGGACTTTACTGGCAGTAATTGTTGCCGTGGTAGGATGCCACGTGCCACACCGCAACGCTTTGCCGCCGGCACAACGAATCTTGGAGCCTGGGCCAGGGGTAGGCGGACCTGGACCGGGCATCATGATGTACCAGCCGGCGATGCCGTTGCCCAACCAGACTTCGCAAATCTACTTCGTAGGCCCTGAAGGGATGCAGGTCAATTGGGACGTAAGCGCACCGGGCATGTTCGACTCGGAGCCGCTGGTCTGTCCCGGCCGACAAAACTTCCCCCAGGGCGCCATCTACCGCCTTAAGCTCTCGAACATCCCAGGACGCAACGGGGTGGAGTTGTATCCTACGTTGGAAGTCGGGCCGGCGATGCCGCGTACCGAGGCTTTCCTTGCCCATAACGCCATTCCGGTACAGTTCACGCCAGAGGACTTCGATCAAGTCCTTAGCGGAAACTTCGTCACCAAGGTCATCTACCTACCCGACCCGGAGTTCCAGGAACTGGCGCTGGCTGGGGTAGAAACGCTGGTCAGCACGCGGCTGGACCCGGGCGTTGACCCGATCATCGAAGCCGACCGGCGCGGCGCCATATTGGCTATCGTGCGGCTGGGAAACAAAGACCTCCAGGGTTCGGCTGAAATGGCCCCGGCCAACGATCAGATCATTCAGACCGGTTACACGCAGGCAGTGGGTGGCGGGCGTGGACCGCGTCCTGTCGGCGCGCAGGTCGGCGGGGCAGGGACGATTACTACCGGCTACATTGCCGGCGTGACGATGCCGCAATATGGAATGCCGATGTCGGGCACGCCGATCGGTTTGCCTGGCCCTCCGCACGTTCCGTTGGGAGCGCCTGCCGGTCTGAAGAAGCACGTGATCGTCAACCATACCCACAAGCACATCCCGCCGCCGACCGACAAGGTCCGCATCGACGTAAAACAAAAGCCCGGCATGAGCTATCCCAAACCGCCTAGCCGAGCGATCATTGTCGAGAAAAGCCACAAAGGTCTGGGTTGGTTCGGCCAGCCGCTGCTGGACAAGATCGAGCGTGTAGGCGCGCCGCGGCGTACTGCGGGATACGATCCTTGTGAGGATTGCCCGGAGTAAATCCGACCGACTTCCCAGCGTAACGCAACCGTGCCGCCAGGAGAAGCATCTATCGCCACGTCGCCACGGCAAACCCGGCTGTGCCCCCGCAAGTCGGCCCAGGCGGGCAGGCGGCTATTGCCGCCAAAGACGGCCGGAAAGCAACGTGGCAAGGCAGCTTTTCCGGGCAGCAAAAACTGAACGCATGTTGGCAGATTGTCGATCCAGATGTGCTGAAATGTCCTGGCGTGGGTGTACGGGAACTCCCGGTTAAACACGAGCTGTGGATGCAATGGTTCCTCCGAGGCTAGTTGTCGGCACTACATTGGCGTGTGCGCTGTTGTGTCTGGCTGCGGGATCGGCCGCAATGGGTCAGGCCAACGACGTACACTATCAGCATCATGCGATGATGCCGCCGGGAGCGATTGGCAGTTGGCAACTGCTGCGGGGGGGACCATTGCCCGGGTGGTTCCAGCCGGTCGAAATCAAGGCCCCTCACGGGGCCTTGATTTCGCTGGCCGAGGCGGGTGCCTTCAGCGAGCCGAAACGCCCGCCGCTGAAAGTCGGTTTGCTGATTGGCCAGGTCTATCGGCTCAAGGTGATGAACATTCCCCTGCACGAAGGCCAGGAGGTGTTTCCCACCATCGAGCTGATCGACCGGACGTACGCTCCACCGGGCCAGGAATTGCGGTTTCCCATCCCGATCGATCTGACTTACGAAGACCTTCAGCTTGCGCTGGCAGGGAAGTTCGTCACGCGAGTGGTTTACTTGGAAGACCCGCGCCGGGCGTTGCCGGTGGCGGAAGACAAAGGCGGGCGGAGGTGGTTCGAGGTTGCCGCCGGGCAGGACCCGTTGGCAGCCGCCGATTTGCTGGGTCGGCCCGTGGCGATCATCCGGCTGGGCGGCCGAGCGCCCGACAGGGCGGCCCCGGACGCCAAGTTCCTTTTCGGATGTCCGCCGGTGCAGCATTATGCCGAGTCGCAGCAGGTGCCGGGGCCAAACGCTGGTCGCCTGCGCGGCGGCGATCCGGCTGCCGGGCCGCAGCCTACTCCCGCGGTAAAGCCTCCCCATACGCCTAAGACACACAGCAGCCACCCCGACCGCAGCGGTTCCTCGGCCTCTTCACCCGAGGCCGACAGACAGGAAAAAACCAACGGCGCCGCTCGCCCCCAGCGCAAAGCGGCCGATCCGGCAGACGCCACCGAGCCAGACGGCAGCCGGACTGGCTGGCCCGTCTGGACAGCCGAGCACAAAGGCTCGGCCGCCGAGCACAGAGGCTCGGCCGCATCGTTCAGCGCTGGGCATTCCACGGCCGAAGTGCGAGTGCTGCCTCCGCCTCCGGGCCGGAAGGTCGTACCGACATCGGGCAGCCAGGAATTGCGGTCAGTCGTGCGTGAATAAACGAGTTATCCGCGAACATAACTGTGTTCTTAAAGCTAACCCGGCTCTGCGAAGTGTTGCTAGCTATGACCCACTCGGCGAAATCTCTCGGCCTGCTCAACGCCCGCACATCGCTGCGACCAGGGCTGCTGGCGGCCTTGTGCATGCTGGCGTTATGCTCTTGCCGGTCGGAGTACGCCGTGCGCCGGGCAGGTGTTGCGCGGCAGCCTGAGCATCGGGCGGCGGCTTACCGCACTCTGCCGGCCGAGGCCTTCACAGGAGCAGGGGCTCACTCAAGAGCACCCGATGGTAATCAACCGCCGTCCGGCGCCCAAGCGCGGTACGGTCGGGCGGTAGCAGTGGCCGAGGATGCCGCAGATGATGCAGGCGAACTGACGGCAGCCCAGAGAGATATTTTCCCGACGAATCTGCCTGTCGGGCCGTGGCGCCCCCCAGGTCTGCCCGCCCCCTGGCCCGAGGATGAGTACATCTGCGACGGCGGCGATGCCGGCGGGCCTGCCGGCGTTACAAGAGATTGGGAAGTGCACGGGCTGGAAGTCGAAGACACCATCGCGCACTACGACACTTTGGATGGCAAGACCGTCGTCGAGCCGAGCAACCGGGTATGCATCTATGCGCCGCGGTTCGGATCGGTGCGCGCAGTGCGCAGCCTGGTGGCGCACGAAATGGCCCAGCAGCCGGGCAACGTTCACGCACCGTTGAAGCTTACTCAGCACGACGACCGCACCCCGCCGTGGACGGCAAAACAGCATTATCAGGCGGTTGGACACTTGGCGGCGCGCCCGCCGGTGATCGTCCGCACTCGCCAGGGCGACGGCGTGTTGTCCGAGGCTGTCGGCCCGCGAGGCTTCAGCGACGCCATCAAGCCCTACGAGAACCTGGCGATCATCCGCGAAGGCGTGATGGAGATGTCGGAAATGGCCTGGCTTGCCCAGGCCGTCGAGGCAGCCAACACCTGGACGCACAACCAGGCGGTGCAAGTGATTCTCGATCACCAGACTGCTGCGGCCGCCGTAAGCAGCGACAAGCTGCACCTGCTGTTTACCGTCAAAAGTCCCACGCCGCAACCAAGATTGCGGATCGTCAAAGTGGCCTCTACTGCCCATGCCGCCCCGGGCGAGGAAATCGACTTTACGCTGCGGTTCGACAACGTGGGCAATCAGACGATCGGCAATGTCACTATCATCGACAACCTCAGCGCCCGGCTGGAATACGTCCCCGAAAGCGCCCAGTGCAGCCGCCAGGCTCAATTCTCTACGCAGCCCAACGAGGGCGAGTCGCTGATCCTGCGCTGGGAGCTGGCCGATCCGCTGAAGCCGGGCGAGGGTGGCATCATCCGTTTCCGGTGCCGGGTACGCTAAGCCGACCGCAACTGGCCCGCGGCCAAAGCCCGACACGACAACCCCTCAGCAACCGCTCGCTTCAACCATCCGCCGCTATCGGCTATCGGCTATGGTTTGTTGGCTGGTGACGGAGTGTGAAGCGTCGCGGCCGGGCCAATCGATCTTCGACATCGCCGCCAGCGCCAGTTGCAGGGCCTGGGTGCCATTGCGCCCGCCGCCGTGCGCCTGAAGCGATAGGTAGAGCTGATGTGCCAGGGCCAGCCCCGGCGTGACCAGGCCCATCCGCTTCGCCTCGGCCAGGGCGATGCCCATATCTTTGATGAAATGCTCGACGAAGAAACCGGGGGCGAAATCGTTTGCGATGATCCGCGGCCCTAGATTGACCAGGGACCAACTGCCGGCCGCCCCGGATGAGACCGAGCGCAGCACCGCCTGGAGGTCCAAACCGGCCTTGTACGCATACAACAGCCCTTCGCACACCCCGACCATGTTGGAAGCGATCAGGATCTGGTTGACCAGCTTTGCGTGCTGACCTGCGCCGGGCGGGCCATGGTGGACGATCGTCTTGCCCAGCACTTCGAAGCAGGGCATCAGTGCCTCGACCACGTCGGGCTGTCCTCCGATCATGATCGAAAGCCGTGCCTCGCGCGCCCCCACGTCGCCGCCGGAGACCGGGGCGTCGATCGCATGTACTCCGCGGCGCGATGCTTCGGCAGCGATTTCCGCCGCCAGCGACGGCTCGCTGGTGGTCATGTCCACGATCACACAGCCTGCACGGCAACCGGCCAGCACGCCTTCCGGGCCGAGTATCACGGCGCGGACATCGGCCGGGTAGCCGACCATCGTAAAGATAACATCGGAGTTTTCCGCCACCGACTTGGGGGAGTCGGCCCAGCCGGCACCGCGCGCCAGCAGCGGTTCGGCCTTTTGTCGGGTGCGGTTGTGAACAGTCAATCGGTAACCGGCCGAAAGCAGGTGGCCGCACATGCTGGCGCCCATCACGCCGGTTCCAATCCATCCGATGCGTGCCGTTGCAGGGGAGATTCTTTCCATCGCTGCTGTCGAAACTGGAGGAACGGCGGCAATTGCCGTGTGGCTGGCCCACTACTGAGATTGGCAATACGTGGCCGCACGGACCACGAAAAAAAACGTCCCGACGTGCCGTCGCTACCTTTGGCAAAATGCGATAATGTGCCGACCCGCTGGTGCACAGCCTATGGCCAACTGGCGTCGGGGCGCTTGAGAATCTCGCTGAGGATGACCGCCTGCCGCACGTTGTCCGGGTCGGCTAGCATCGCCGCTAGCGTGGTGGAGGCCAGCGGAGTGACGCCCGGCAAAGGACCGGCCGGCAAGACCGACTCGTCTATCATCGGCGCCACGGCGGCCTCGCCCGGCTGCGTGGCCAGGCTGCTGACTTCGTGCCCGAACTTCTGTTGCAAACGGGCGTCCATCTGGTCGTCGGCCTGAGCCACTTCTGCGCCCAGTCGTGCGGTTCTCTGCTGGAATTCGCTGGTGTCCATGCGGCGGCGGACGTGCTCGGTCACACGCCCGCCAACCGGAGTTGGACCGACCACCTCGGCCTCCACAGGCTCGGGATCAACCGGCTTGGCCATTACGGGTTCTCCTGCTTGGGGACGTGCTGTTGCACGGCGCAGGAACTCTTTGATTTCCGCTTCTACGCGGGCGTCGCGGGCGGCACGTCGCTCGGGCGCCTTGTTGCGCTGTCCCTGGCGCTGCGGCTGCATCCCTTTACCCAGTGCATGAACCAATGCCGACAGCAGCGCGAAAACTATCATTATCAAGATGGGCACCAGGTCTTGCCACTTGGCCGCCAGTAGTACTGCCGATTGCAACCCGCAGATGCTCATACTGCACTCTCCGGTTTCTTTCCGCCGGGCGCCCCTGCCCGCGCGATCGACAACCGCATGTCGGTATCCGCCTGGACGTTGCGCAGCCGGTAGTAATCCATGATGCCCAATTTGCCGGTCTGGAACGCCTCGGCAATAGCCTTGGGGACTTCCGCCTCGGCCTCGATGAGCTTGGCCCGGTTCTCCTCGATCTTGGCGATGTTCTCCTGTTCTTCGGCTACGGCCATCGCCCGGCGCCCCTCGGCTTTTGCGCGGGCGACGCGCATGTCGGCCTCGGCCTGGTCGGCTCGCAACCGCGCGCCGATGTTATCGCCCACGGTTATCTCCGCGATATCGATCGAGACGATCTCGAAGGCCGTCTGGGCGTCCAGGCGGCGGGCCAGCACGGTCTTCGAGATTCGGTCTGGTTGTGCCAATACCTCCAAATGCGTTTCGGCCGAACCGATGGCGTTGACAATGCCTTCGCCGACCCGGGCAATAATCGTCTCTTCAGTGGCTCCGCCAATAAGTTGACGCAGGTTCGCCCGCACGGTAACGCGGGCTTTCACTTTCAATTGTATGCCGTTTTGGGCTACGCCGTCGAGCGAATCGCGCCCAATGCTTTTGCCCGGACAGTCGATAACCTTGGGATAGACGCTGGTTTGCACCGCTTCCAAGATGTTGCGGCCGGCCAGGTCGATGGCGGCGGCCAGCTTGAAATCCAAATCGAGCTTGGCCTTGTTAGCGGCGATCAGCGCCTGGATGACAAGCGGCACGCGGCCTCCGGCCAGGTAGTGCGCCTCCAGCGCTTTGGAAGTCACCCCTTGCTCGTCGCCGATGCCCGCCTGCACCGCCATGATTTTGCTGCGCACGATGACTTCCGGGTTCACCTTGCGGAAGGTCATCCCCAGCAAATCGAATATGGTGATCCCCGCCCCGGTGGTTTTCGACTGGATCCAAAGACGGAAGTATCGGGCGAAGACTCCCAGGATCAGCAGCACCATGAAGAAACCGACCGCCAGAATGATGAACAGGATGATCTGAATAGGTGAAAGCTGACCTAATACTTCCATCACTTGCTCCTTCCGTTGGTGGCGATAAAGCCGGCTGGCAGCCGAAGAGCACCTGTGTTTGAACAGCGATCGAAGCGCACAAAAAGCGCGCCGTCGCACAGCTATTGTCAGTCCGCGCGCAGCGGGCCGCTCGCGAGCCGACGGCGACTGCAACGCCGGCTGCCGCGCTGGCTAGCGGCTCATCGGGCGCCGGCAAAATTGCATATTCCAGTGCGATGCCCATATTCCGGGGCGACGCCGAGTGTTGGTTTATCGCCTTCGATAGTAATTGTCAAGCCGCCGGAGTCGGCAGCCGGTTGCGAGTGTGTGCATCTTGATTGTTTTTGGAAAGCCTGGCGGCATCAGGCGCGACGAGAAAGTGTACCCATTTTCCGGTGCATATCTACAGTAGCTAGGCCCCGGCGCGACGCAGGATGTGCAGAATGTCAGGATATGCAGATAGTTATACTCCGCACGGGTTGAAACAAGCTGTTTTTCCCAGCTACAACGATTTGTTCTTGCTTGCGGGAAATATAAATGGGCTTGCCAGACGGGAAACAGCTTGCCGGTCGGGAACAAGCTTGCCGGTCGGGACATGTCGGGGGCTGCGCGCGGGCGGTCAGTTTTCGGGCCTTTTTTGATCGGCAAAGGGATCGGGGATGACCGTATCGATTGGGCGTTCCAGCGGGTTCTCGGCGTCCGGGGAAAGACTTTCCGGTTCGATTGGCCGCACCACAGCCCGGCCGGCTCGCACGTCGATCACCAGCACCGGCTGCCCTTGTTCGATAGCCACGCTCTCGCTGACAGCCTCCACGTTCTGCCCGTCGACAACCACTACACCGCCGGGAAGCATCTTGCACTTCGCCCGGCCTACTTTGCCCACAAGGCTGCGCAGCAACTGGCGCTGCGGGTCTTCGGGCAGTACGTCTTTGCTATCGGGCACGTCGAGCAGAACCCGCCGGCCGATGGCCGTGCGCGGCCAGATGCGAAATCCCAATATCACCAGCGCGGGCAGCCCCAGCCCAGCCACACCCAGTATAACAAGGCCAATCACGGGCCCTTCCATAAAGCCCAGTACGATTGCTGCCACGATGGAACAAGCAGCCAAAAAGCCTAGGATGCCGGCCGAGGGAAAAAACACTTCCATCAGGGCCAGACCCAGACCAAGAATCAACAGCAGTATCGACCAAAGCCAGTTCATCTAGCACCGGTCCCGGGCACAAAAAGGCGGCTCCGCCGGTATTTTTGTACCAATACTTACTGCCCCGGATAGTTGGCAAGGACTGAACGAAAGGCCGCTATCGATGCGCAGCCGTCTGTTGTCGGCGCGGCAATATCGACGGCCTCCAAACTATCATGATAATCTGACCGACGCTGAGACTGCTAGCGGTCGGCCTGGCATAGTGGATGCCACAGTCACTACGATTCGTCGATCTGCTTGACGACTACCCGGTTGCCGTAGACCGCTACCACGCGAACCTGGGCATTGCGGGGAATCAAGTCGCCGTCGCTTACCACGTCCACCAGGCGGCTGCCGAAACGGGCTTTTCCGCTTGGCGTAAGCTGGGTGGTGGTGATGCCGGTCGAGCCTAGCAGGTCGCTGTAGTCGGCCAGCACTTCGCGGCGGCGGATGCGTTCGGCTTCCTCGCCTTCGGGCGGGGCGAGGAACATCTGGCTTAGCACGGGAGCCTTGGGCAACCACTTTCGCAGTGCCATGGCTGCGGCCACGAAACCCACGCCCGCACCCCCGATCGTCAGCAGCGATTTTTGCAGTTGTGCGAATTGGTATGGGTTGTGTGGCACTACGAACGTCTGGCTGGCCAGTATCAGCGAAGCAATCACCAGCAAGCCGCCGCCCAGCCCGAAAATCCCGAACCCGGGCAGCACAAACATCTCCAGCAACAAACAAGCCACACCGGTGGCAAACAGAACCACTTCCAGCCAGCCGGCCGTCCCGCCCAGGTAGTGGCTCCAGAAAAATAACGCAAAACACACAAAAGATACGAATCCGCCGATGCCGATTCCCGGCGTGTGCAGCTCGATGTACAGGGCCACAAAGCCGATCATCAGCAAAAATGCCGCCACCCCTGGCGAAGCCAGCACCTCTACCAAAAAACTGGCCCAGCCCGGCTCCAGCAAATCAAGTTCGCCAATGCCATAGTACTGCCTGAACTGGGCAAAGCTGTCGAACACATTGCTAGCCAGCCCATAGCGGACTGCTTGTTGTCCGACCGCCTTGAATTGCTGGCCGCGCACAGTGACCGGCTCGCCTTTGCGGGCGTCGGGATGCTGGCGCAGGTATCTCTGGAACTCTTCGGCGGTCAGGAATACCTCTTCGCCCGGTCGGCTGCACTGGTACACGACCAACTGCGGATCGACAATCGCCGCCACCAGCCAGCGTGGCCGATGTTTGAACGGACCGTTCGGGTCCCCAATCGCTTGGCGGGCGTCGGCAATTTCTTCGGCCGTGAATTCCCTAGCGCCGGGGCCGCCCAATACCGCCTCGTTGTCAATGGCCACCTCTTTGCACGCCAAAGCGATCAAGGCTGCATCTGAAAGGGCCTGCGTTGGCACATAGGCCACCGTGCTTATTCTGCCGGTGGAATCCAGCTCGGCTATCGCACGGGCCAGGCTCAGGCTGCCTTCCAACGAACCGCCGGGGCTGTCGATCCACAGGCAGACGAAGTTGGCGTCGCGCTGCCGCACTTCCTCCTGTAGCAAGCGCCGGATCTTCGAGGCCTGCCGCGGACTTATCGGGCCTTTGACGTCCACTCGCACCGGGCGCACGGCGCCGACGAAGACCGGGTTCTCTTCGGCCTGCTCCGGAGGAAAGCCAAGCGCCTTGGCTACTTCATGCCGACTGGCGGCCAGCCGCTTGATGAACGTCAGCGTCCGGGCTTCGTTGCCGCTGATCATCCCCCGCTCGGCCACCAGCGACAGATGCGGGTTGTCGGCGTCGTACAGCTTTCGCTGGGAGCGAATAGTATGTTTTTTCCGCAACGCCGGTAGCTCATCGGCCAGGATGTATTCGGTTACGCCAACATCGACGGCCAAGACTTCCAAGCTCGGGTCCAGCATCCACAATACTACCGCGGCCGGAATGGTCTTCCGCAAGTCGGCAGTTTCTTTGTAATGGGATCGCATGGCCGCCGTTATGGTTTCCTCGTCGCACCCGGCCATGCCTATGCCGGCCTCCTTGGCCATCATGATTTCTTCGCACGCCAGCACGGCCAATACGGCGTGGCCTTGGATGGAATTGGGCACATAGGCCACCGTATATACGCCTTGCAATTCTTTGCTGGTCAACAGGCGGGCCAAGTCCAAAGCAGCACCGAATTCGCTGCCCCGGCCGAACTCGGCTTGCTTGGGCGGGACCTCGAACTCGAAAAGCAAAGTCAGGCGCTTGCCTTCTTCTGCCGCGCGATCGACAGTCCGGCGGACGAATTGCCGAACCCGGTCGACAGTCTGGCCGGTAATCGGCAACTGTATGCGGATGGCCCGCATCACCCGCGGCTGCTCCGCATCTACTGCTGCGCCCAACGGATTCGGGAAAACCAAAGCCGCCAGGCTCAGAACCAGCAGTAAAGCAGTCGCCGATGTTTTGCGCAGGCCAGGATTATTTGCAGCCCGATGAGATTCCAACATGCCTGCGCCCTACGAAACTGTTTGCACAATTGCGTCCGGCCATCCGGCCGCGCATTTTCCAGCCGTCGGCCATCACCACTAACGATTATAAACCGCCGGAGAAAGGCGTCAATTCGGGGGGACGGTCAGCCGGCGGTCTTCTGCACCGCCAATGCAGGCAAGTCGCAACAAGCGCCGCGGCAGCCAAAGCACCCAACGGCGATCTTGCAGCCTGGCTGGCATCAGAGCGATCGTTCATCTACGCTCAGTAAAGCGCCAGAGCCAGCAGGGAAGGATCGTGCCTTGCCGAGCTATGATTTCCCGGCAGTCAGCGTAATTGTCGTCCTGGGAAACTCGAGAAGCTGGGCCCTTCTTGGTCCTTTACGGCGCGACTTGTGCGCGTCTTGCACGAAATGTTTTCAAGCGATCTGGCGGGCCACCCGGCTTTCCTCTTTTTTATTCAATCTTTGCAAAACGTAGTGATTTTCTATATTTGCAAAACGTAGTGACCGCCTGATATGAGGTTTTTCCTGGTTTTCGATGTCGCCACGTATTGCCAAAGGCAATGAGAAGGTCAATAGTACTCTGGCAGGCACCGGGGATCTTTTCAAGCGATCTGGAAAACCACGCTCCGCCGTGCCCGCATTGGGGGTGATCGACCGACAGTGACCTGATACGCAAGGGACGCGACCGCAGCACATTGCTCCATGCGGATGCGGGCGCAGCTTGCGTCAGGAACACTCTGGCCTTTTTCCAGTTCCATAACCGGCTTCCCAATACACGACGGAATTGACCTATACTTGACGGGGAAACAGGGCTTGTTCTTTCCCTATTTCCTTTTTGGTCCCTATTAAAAAGTGGGCACTTCAGTGGGACGGGTGCTTGACACGATTGAATATCTTTGGGAAACTCGCCGTTTTAACATTCACACTTTAAGGAGTCACGCTTATGGCAGTAAGGGGAAAAGGTAGCAAGGCGTACGCTGTCAGGGAGTATCTGGAGGCGAATCCTCAGGCCGGGAATGTCGAAATCCAGAACGCACTGGCCGCCAAAGGTATCAAAGTCACCACCAAGTACATCAGCAACGTCAAGCACTTGTTGAAGACGAAACGGCAAGTGGTCAAAAAGGTGGTCAAGGAAAGGGGCGTGGGCATCCCCGAAGTCAAAGCGGCACTGGCCCTCCTGAAGGTCAGCGGAAGTGTGGAAGCCGCCCGGGCAGCACTGGACGCTGCGCAGGAAATCAAAGCCCTGATCTGAAGTTCAGCACGTGCGGACGCGCGGATCGTCGGTCCGGGCGGCGTGGGCTGCAGTATTGTGGGCCGGCCTTGCCATGCTGATCCTTGCTATTGGGCTGACGGTGGTCGATTCCCGCGCCGCTTGTGCCGCGAAAAATGGCCGGAGATACGTCGCTTCGGCACGATCCTTGCGGCGGCCGCATGCTGCACCGTGCGCTATCGGTATGCACTGCCGACGGAAGTGCGCGCGGGAGCCCGGTTGCTGACTGGCAGGCTTGTCCCTACGCATATTGCAAAAGCTGACGGTGCAACCCAGTGGTTCTGCCATTAGTCCCTCCGGCGCAACTTGCGCGTTTTGCAAGTCATTTTTCGAGCGATTTGGAACGTTACGGGGATGTTTTCAATACGACAGCACTAAGTTACAAGAAAACCACAATATCTTGGGGTGAAAGCCCCAACGGCATCACAACCGGTAGTTGCGAAACTGCAACTTAGCGCTGTCGTATTAAGTGATCTGAAAGGCCGCGCTCCGTAGTGGCCGCATTTGGGGTGATTGACCGGCCATGACTGATACGCATGGGACGGGCCCGCAGCGCGTCCCTCCAGCACCGCCATTTCTTTGCGGCCGCAGGCTGCATCAGCAGAGTGTGGCCTTTGGCACAGTGGGCTGTAAAATGCGCCCTGTAAGGACTGTTCGCAGCAGTTGGAACCGCGGTGCGCTTGCCAGATGACCAATTCCGAAATCGCCGCCGTTTTCGAGCAGATCGCCGACCTGCTGGATTTCCAGGGGGCCAACCCGTTCCGGGTGCGGGCATATCGTAACGCCGGCCGCACTATCCGGGAACTTCCCCGCTCGGTAATCGACATCCTCAACGATCCCCATCAGTCGCTGACGGACATCGAGGGCATTGGCAAAGACCTGGCCGAGAAGATCGCCACTTTGGTGTCAACCGGCACTTTGCCCTTGCTCGAGGAACTTCTGGCCCAGGTTCCCGAAAGCGTGCTGGCGATAATGCGCGTGCCCGGCCTTGGGCCAAAGCGCGCCGCCCAGCTTTACCATGAGCTGAAAGTTTCCACCTTGGAGGAATTGCGGGCCGCTTGTGAAGCGCACAAGGTGCAGCAGCTCAAAGGATTCGGGCCGAAAATCGAAGCAGCCATCCTTCAGGGACTGTCGATCGCCGACCTGGCTCAGCAGCGGATACTTTGGGCCGAGGCCGACCAGCACGTACAGGAGATCGCCTCGCACCTGTGGAAGTCGGGGGCGGTGAAGCAATTGGAGGCCGCAGGCAGTTACCGGCGAGGCAAAGATACCGTCGGCGATCTGGACTTCCTGGTCGTCTCACAATCGCCCGAGAAGGTCATGGATCAGTTCGCCCAATTCAGCGGCCTGTCCGAGGTGCTTGCCCGCGGCGGTACGAAGATGTCGGTTCGCCTGGGCGCCGGCTTGCAGGTCGATTTGCGTATCGTGCCCGAAGAGTCCTTCGGTGCCGCGCTGCAATACTTCACCGGCTCGAAGGAACATAACATTGTTCTGCGCAACCGGGCGAAGTCGCAAGGGCTGAAGATCAACGAGTACGGGGTGTTTCGAGGCGAGCAGATGATTGCTGGGCGCACTGAGGAAGAAGTGTACGCGGCGCTGGGCCTGCCCTGCTTCCCGCCCGAGCTGCGCGAGGCCCGAAGGGAGTTCCAATGGGCCGACGCCGGCCAGTTGCCCGAATTAGTCCGCCTGGAGGACATCCGCGGCGATTTGCACGCGCATACCAATTGGACCGACGGCACAGACAGTCTGGAGGACATGGCGGCGGCGGCCAAACAGCGGGGCTGGCAGTACGTCGCTATCACGGACCATTCCAAACGGGTAACAATGGCCAAGGGATTGGATGCCGCGCGGTTGCGGCAGCAGTGGGCCGAGATCGACCGACTGGCCCAAAGGCTAAAGGGAATCACCGTACTGAAGGGCGTCGAGGTGGACATCCTCGAGCGCGGCGGTCTGGACCTGCCCGACGACGTCCTGGCCGAGGCCGACTGGGTGGTCGCCAGCCTTCATTACGGACAGAATCAGTCGAAAGAGCAGATTACCCGACGGGTAATCGAGGCGCTTCGCAATCCTTATGTTTGTGCACTGGCCCATCCCACCGGCAGAATGCTCTTGCGGCGTGAGCCGTACCAGATCGACCTGGAAGCAGTGATGAAAGTGGCGGCTGCGGAAGGAAAAATGCTGGAACTGAACGCCCATCCCATGCGGCTGGACCTGGACGACGTGGCCTGTGCCGCAGCCAAAGACCTGGGTGTGAAGATAGTGATCGCCACCGATGCACATGGGATATCCGGGTTCGAGGCGATGCGCTACGGAGTGCAGCAGGCGCGACGTGGTGGACTGACTAAGGACGATGTGGCAAACACCCGAAGTTGGGCACAACTGAAGAAACTTCTGGGACGCAAGAGATGAACGAAAGCCAGGTTCCCGACCAGGCCGGCGCCGTGTCTGGAGCGACAGATACGCACCGGGAAGTCGCCCAAGACGCAGTTGCTGGTGCTGCTGCGGAAACGCAGGACGAAAAAAGCGATGCCGATTCGCCAGTCGCGGCGGTACAGGCGGCTCAAAGCCCCTCATCCACCAGGCGATGGCAGCCGCTGGGGGCGATCGACCGGCGGGTGGTAGGCGTGCTGGCCGAAAAGGCGAAGACTACGCCCGACGTGTACCCAATGTCGGTCAACGCCATCTGCACCGGCTGCAACCAAAAGAGCAACCGCGACCCGTTGATGCAACTCGAACCGGCCGATGTAGAGGAATCGCTGGAACGCTTGCGGGCGATCGGGGCGGTGGGAATGGTGGAAGGTTACGGCCGGGTGACCAAGTATCGCCACTACCTGTACGAGTGGCTCGGCGTGGACAAAGTGGAAATGGCCGTGATGACCGAACTGCTGCTCCGCGGTCCGCAAACGCTAGGCGAACTCCGGGCAAGGGCCTCGCGGATGGAACCGATCGCCGATCTTGCCGCCTTGCGCGCTATATGCGACTCGCTGAAGCACAAAGGACTTATCGTTTATCTGACCCCCGAAGGACGCGGGCAGATCGTCACACACGCTTTGTATCCCCCACGAGAACTGGAGAACATCCGAGCACGCTATGCGGCAGGTCGAGTGGGCGTGCTCGACCAGCGCGTTCAGCCCCCGACAGAAGTACGGCCCGCCGCCTTCATCGCCCCCAGCGGCACGCAACCGTCGGTCAGTCCGACAGAACCGCTTGCCGGCAGCGGCACAGCGGGCGGCACAGAGCTTCACCAGCAGTTGGCTGAAATCAGCGGCACGGTAGAGCAGTTGCGCCAGCAGCTTCAGCAGTTGGCCGAGCGCGTCGACAAACTGGAAAAAGATGTGCAAGTGCTGAAGAACTGGATCGAGAGTTGAACGCGGCGATCAACAAACCTGCTGACAGTCGGCACACAGCAACTGGACGTTGTCGGCTGTAACGGGCGCTGCTGGCCTTATGAGCACGAAATCCAACTCCTCGCGGCTGCCGCAGCGTGCGCATCGGCCGCCGGAGCGCCGATAGACGGTTGCCCGCAGAGCTTCGGGAATGTATTGGGCCGCTGGTGCTTGTTCGGCGGCTGCCAGGCGGGCGCCAAGTTGACGCCGGCGCATTTCTTCCCGCCGCACAGCCTCTTCCAGCAGCAAGACCAGCCCGTTTTCGCTTGCGCCGACCTCGCCGGCCTTGAGTTCCCAGACGCAGTGTCCGAAAAGGTAGCAGGGGCGTCCCAACGGGCCGTCTTGCCACCATCGCAACACCGCTTTGCCTTCCAGGGCGGCATTCAGGCAGTCCAGGTCGGATTGGCTCTCGAAAAGATAAACTGTATGCAGTGGTACGTCCACGTTACAGTACAGAATGGCAAAAGGCCGACGGACGGGATGATACCGGGCGAAGAACTTGGCTACCGGAAGAAATGCTTCGCTGTGCTCCACACTGCGCAGCGCGTAGCGGTCCCGGTAGCGAGCCAGAAATTCGTCAAGCTGCCGCTCGGCGTGGTTCTTTTGCTGGAGCAGGCCAGGCGTAAATGGCGACTGGCGCCACTGCTGGCAGGCTTTCTGGTACGCGATGCACAGCCGGTCCACCTCGTCCAGATAGCGTCGAAACAGTTCGTCCGGCGGGCTATCCGGATTCTGGACGAATCCCCCATGATCGAGCAATTGAGTTCTTGATGGCATGGCGTGAGCGCAACTGGGAACATGGCGCCCAAATGGCGTGCATATCGCACCTCAAGAAAGCCTAGCTCATACCGGCCATCAGTAGCGGCCGCTCCGGCACAAGACCGCAGCGGCAACCATCGCTACCCGCAGCGGCAACCATATGTAATCCCCCTGCCGGATAGAGCCCGCCGGATAGAGCCCGCCGGATAGAGTGCGGGTCGTTTGCTCAATGCCGCTGGCGATGCGTGCGGGGGCAGCCAGCGGTTGGTCATAAGCGCCTAGGCTTTACTGGTGCTACAATTGTCGGGTAGTGCCCGATGGTCGTCGACCGGTATGTCGTCGATCATGGGCGTCGGTCGCTGACGATGCGCCAGGTCGGCCTTGCGCTGGCGATCGGCGGTACATCGGGTTTCTGCCCGGCGACTCGTACTGAATAATGCCATCTATGACGAGATGCTAAGTTTTGAAATGTTTTGGGGTTAGCAACTAGTTTTCTGGAACTGGTTGGTGCCTTTTTTTGGAACCTGTCGCTGAAAACTCACAATCGTAAAAGGATTTGCTAATGTCCGCGCCGAGCAATGCTGTCAGCAAAGACGCTCTAATCGTTGTAACCGGAGCAGGCGGATTTATCGGCGGCTCGCTGGTCCGCTATTTCCATAACAAAGGCTTCTGGCGGATCCGCGCAGTGGACAAAAAACCGTTGCCCGACTGGTACCAGCGCACCCCGGGCGTGGAATGCCTGTGTTTGGATTTGAGCATCGAGGAGAACTGCCGCCGGGCGTGCGAGGGTGCGGTGGAAGTGTATAACCTGGCGGCCGACATGGGCGGCATGGGTTTTATCGAGCGCTTTCGGGTCGAGTGCCTGCGCAGCATTCTGATCAATACTCACATGCTCGAAGCGGCGTATCGAGCCGGCGCCGAGCGGTACTTCTTTTCCTCCTCGGCCTGTGTGTACAACACCGAGTTGCAGAAGCTGCCGGGCGATCGGGCGTTGAAAGAATCGGACGCCTACCCGGCCATGGCCGAACGCGGTTACGGCTGGGAGAAGCTGCTTTCGGAGATGTTCTGTCAGGAGTATTGGGCCGAGCGGGGCTTGAAAACCTTCATAGCGCGTTTCCATAACGTCTATGGTCCGCACGGCACCTGGGACGGCGGGCGCGAAAAGGCCCCGGCCGCCATCTGCCGCAAAGTGATCGAGGCCAAAGATACCGGCAAGAACACGATCGACATCTGGGGCGACGGCACGCAGACGCGCAGCTTCATGTACATCGACGACTGCGTCAAAGGCATCGACATGATCATGCACTGCGAGCAGCTTGTGGCCACGCCCATCAACCTCGGTTCGTGCGAACTGGTATCGATAAACCAACTGGTCGATCTGGTCGAGGAAATCGCCGGCGTGAAGCTCCAGCGACGCTACCAGTTGGATGCCCCCAAGGGAGTCGGCGGACGCAACAGCGACAATACCATGATCCGCCGGATACTGAACTGGGAACCGAGCACCCCGCTGCGCGAAGGCCTCCAGAAAACCTACGCCTGGATCGAACAGCAATACTTCGCCCGAAAGGCCGGCAAGCGAGTGCTGCTGTGATGCAACGCCGCAAGCTGCGGGCGCTCATTGCTATTTCCAGGCGCTTACAGGGCAGCTCAGCAGCTAGCAGCGCGGGCAGAGGTGCCACCGCAGCGCGAGTCCGGATCATTCTGGCCTGAACCATCAGGGACAGTTCGGCTGTTTACTGGTGTACAAGGCTGCGCCCGGCCGCCGCAGACCACCTCTTGCACCACGTCGCAGAACCGCCCGCAGAGGATATGCCGCGAAAGCGACGAATCGATGGCGGCCCGAGCGCGGCGCCCCATTTCCTCCAGCGTTTGCTGGTCGGTATCGAGTATTTGCTGAATGGTAGCGATCGCCCCGGCTGCATCGGCGTGGTCCACCTGCCAGCCTATCCGGTAGCGCTCGATCAGCTCGCCCAGATGGCTATGGCGTGGGCCGAACAGCAACACGGGCCGGGCGCAGGCCATCGCACCGTATATCTTACAGGGATGTACGATGCCTACCATCTGGTCGCCCATGGTCACCAGATGCACATCGGCAGCCGACAGTGAGAACTGCAAGGTCTCCAGGGGCTGGTACGGCAAATAGCAGATGTTCTGGGGCTGATGGCGCTGGATCAGTTCCAGCAGTTGTTGCCTGGCGGCGCCGCCGCCGACGAAGAGGAACACTACGTCCGGGCGATGTGCGAAATGCAGCATTGCCCGGAACATCGGCTCTATCGGATGCGCCAGCGACAGATTGCCGCTGTACATGAATACTCGTTTTCCCACCAGGCCGTGTTGCCGGCGGAAGGGATTGTCCTGGCAAATCTCGGGGCGCAACTGGTCCACCAGCGGCCAAGGGGGAATCACCTCCAGTCTGCCGCCCAGATCGGCTTTGTTCTGCAACCGCTCTGCCATGAATCGGTCCAGGGTGACAACTTTGGCGGCCATGCGCAGCACACGGCGATTAAGGGCCTCGAAAATCCGCACGCTCCAGGCGTCGGGGCGCACCTGTCCCAGGGCGACCGCCTGATCGGGGTTGATGTCCATCACCCAGTACACTACCGGCACTCGACGCAAGGCGCCGATAAGCCACGCAGCGGCAAAGCACATCGGCGGCGAGGTACTTACCAGCAGGGCATCCGGCCGCCGCATGAACAACGCGCGAAGCACTACTTGGAGCAAGAAGACCAGACCGCCCAACACACGCACCGCAATCGATCGTTTGCCGAAACTCGAGGCCGGCAGGCGGCGTACTTCCACACCCTCGCGAAGTTCGTAAGCTGGGTAAACCTGCCTGGGATCGTCGTACCCGCGCCGCGAGGTCAGCACTATCACCCGAAACCCGCGCCGCGCAAGTTCCGCCGCAGCATCGGCCATGTGCTGGCCGACGGAGGCCGGGTCGGGCACGTAAACCTGACTAACGATCAGCACGGTGCGCATCGGAACCCAGAGACCATCGTATCATCAGTATCTCGGCTGGTCTTGCTGGCGCTGCGGCAAATCACAACCCGGATGTATCTAGCAACATCCTCCGGCGGGGTCCTGCGTTTTTCAACGAACATGCACTTTCCGAAAAAAGTCGCAAATCATTGTTCCAGAGTAGTCTATGACGAACAGTCTGCCCACGCGAGGCAAAACTGCAAGTTGTTGCTAGGCAACGACTTACTCCCCCACATGTGTTATTCCGAAAACGCAGAAAGAACCTCGCGCAGCGAAAAACCTGGCTCAGCGAACTCCAGCGGCAGCGTAGCTTAAACTCCCGCTTTGCAGCCGATCGGCTCGGCTGAGCGCGACTGCTCCGATTCGCTTAGTTGCTTGCCGGGCTTGGCGGTGACGAACGGTCCCAGCACCAGCACATCCAGGTCATTGCGTACAAAGCAATCGACTGCCTGTTCAGGAGTATCGACGATCGGTTCATTTTCGTTGAAGCTGGTGTTCAGAAGCACGGGTATGCCAGTCTTGCGCGCGAATGCGGCGATCAGATCGTAGTACAGCGGGTTTTGCGAGCGTTTAACGGTGTGCAGCCGCCCGGTGGCATCCTGGTGGCAAACGGCTGCCAGGGCTGCGCGGCGCTCGGGACGTATCTTCACCACGTGCATCATGAAGGGACTTTCCACGGCCTGCTCGAAGTAGTCGCTGACGGCCTCGGCCAGAATGGTCGGGGCGAAGGGCCGGAACGGCTCGCGGCGCTTTATTTTGTGGTTGATGAGGTCTTTCATTCCGGGCCAGCCGGGGTGGGCCAAAATCGAACGATTTCCCAGGGCGCGCGGTCCCCACTCGCTTCGGCCCTGGTACCAGCCCACCACGTGTCCGCGGCACAAGTGTTCGCTGACCTCTTCCAGCAGTGCCAGTCTGTCGAACTTCCGATACTCCAGCCGTTGCGCCTTCAGGGCTGCTTCCATGCGGGATTCAGGGTGCTCCGGTCCCCAGTATGCGTGTTCGATCGGCTCGCTGCGCGGTTTGCCCAGGACCGAGTTCCACACATACAGCGCTGCGCCGATGGCTGTGCCGTCGTCGGATGCGGCGCACTGGATGTAACTGCGTGTAAACGGGGTGTCGCGCAGTATGCGGGCGTTGCATACTCCGTTTAGCGCGCAACCGCCTGCGGTAACCAGCGTATCGCCGCCGACCTGCCTGTGCAGCCAGTCGAGGCACTGCAACACCGCCTCTTCGAACCGTTGCTGGCAGGAGCAGGCCAGGTCTTTGTCGCGGGCAGTGATCTCGGTGTTACGCTGGCGGGGCGCTCCGAACAATTCCGCAAACCGCGGCGTGTACAGCGGCTGGAGCACTATTTCCCGATACTCAGCACCGCTGGCGGCAAAGCCCCGCGCACCAGTGCGGCTGAAATACCGCCGGTCCAGCCGAAAGCCCCCTTGCTGGTCGCAGCGCAGCAGATCGCGCATCAACTGGACATACGTCGGCTGACCGTAAGCGGCAAGTCCCATCACCTTGTATTCGTCGCCAAATCGGTCGAAGCCAATGAACTGGCAAATGGCAGTGTAAAAGAAGCCGAGCGAGTCGGGAAACCACACCCGACGCAACACGCGGATCGTGTTGCCTTCGCATGCCGCATACATGGCCGTGACGAAATCGCCCGAGCCATCGTAAGAAAAACCGGCCGCCCGCTCAAAAGGACTCGCAAAAAATGCACTGGCAATGTGGGCTAAATGGTGTTCGACCGCAATAACTTTGAAGCGGCAATCGGCTACAGAGACATCGCAAGCCCGGGCAAGTTCGTCTTCCAATCGCGAAATGCGAACACGCCGCGGAAGGTGCGAAACCACGTCGCCCAGGGTGCTTATCGGGTAGCGGCAGACGAATCGGGCTTTCGCCCGCAGGTTTGCGTTGGAATCGTGCCCGATGGCTACGTAGTCCACCTCCGGGAGCTTCGTGCCGGCTATGTCCAGCACGCAGCGCACGGCCGCGCGCGGGAAGCCTGCCACGTGTTTGATGCGAGAGCCCAGACGCTCCTCGGCCACAGCGGCTACCAGTTTTCCGTCGCACACAAGGCAGGCGGCGGCGTCGGGATGAAAAGCGTTAATGCCAAGAATCAACGTCACTGGAAGGTACTCGCAGGAGGCCTTTTTCAGGAGGGTATGCCCGATTCAAGCGGGCAGAACCATCGCATTGGATAGCGCTAAGCAGCCACAACTTTGTCGCATTGCCACAAGGCCATGCTGCCGACGACTCGCATTCAGGTGCTCTCTTGTAACTTATTGACACTCGCAATACGTGGGAAAACGGAGCACTAGGGAAAACCTTATATCAAGCGGTCACTACGTCGCGCAAAGATCAATGAACAAAGCTGAGACCTAGCTGTATTTCATTTTTCAGAAAAACTCGTCTTACATACGAAGTGTATATGCTTGGCGAGAATTAGCAAATCGCCATGCCGCGCGCTCCGCTACAGTTACGGATGCGGCAATCTGCAAGAGGACGGGCTTGACGCGGCTGGCTGCCGACTAGCACAGTCTGCTGCTATCGCCGCCGGTTCGCAATAAAGCAGTAATGCGGTTCGCGCCGCGTCGACGCATCCATTGTCCCTTATGGCGCAACATGCGCGCGTTTTGCGAGTGTTTTTGTCTGATCTGGAGGGCCACGTTCCGTTGTGGCCGTGTTCTCTGCGCTAACGGAAGCGACCGCAGCGCGTCCCTCCAATACCGCTGTTTGGGCGCGGCCGCAGGCCGCGTTAGGGTGCAGCAGGTTCAGGCGCTATAGGCAGGTTCCCGGCAAGCGCGCCCCGCAGCGCTCAACCACCGACGATCGGCGAGCACTCGTTCACTCGATCTAAGGCCTCTGCTCCGCGCTGTGATCGCAATCGCCCGTTTGTCCCGACGGCTGGGGACTGACTGGCCTACCCACGATAGCATACAGGATTCCGTGGAGCACAACTCGTCCGAACCACGATTCGTACCCCAGCCAAGTTATCGTGCGGCTGTGGAAGCCCGTCAGGGCAATGTAATTGCGCAGCGTCCGCCGCAAGCGGAAAGTGCGGGTACGAAAATGCGCGGGCGGGGCATTGAAGTTAATCTGCTCTAGACTGGCGGGCATAATGCCGGCTTTGACGGCCTGCCGAAAATGTCCCACCCGCCGCCAATCCACTCCCATCAGTTCCGAAACATACCGGTCGAACGAACCGGCATCGCTGGCAGCGATTATCAAGTCCATACGCACCGGATCGCCCGACATCGGCCCGTTGCGGTCCAAAAACCAGGTGCCGTCTGCAAGCACCGCCGGCCGGAGCCGCTGGTTGATGGCCACGATCGCCTTGTCGAACAGATAGTGTTTGCGCAGGCGCATGATGTCCGGAATCACGCCCCACTGGTTCTTCAGCGCCAGCGACAACCGGGTCATGGCATGGACTTTCGGCACCGGCACGGTCAGCATCAGGTCGGTTTCGTACAGCAGCCGTACCGGCAGCGGCAGGACTGCCTTCCGCAACACGCCGCGGACTACCATTAGCTCGCTGGGTTCCTGGCACAGGTTGATCGCCTGCACGCCGAACTGCCTGTGCAACTCGGGCAGCCCATGACCCTGGAAAGACGTTTCCACCTGCCACGCCCCGTAACCACCGTCGGTTTCCACCACCGCGATGTGCGAAGTGTAATCCTTCAACACGCGGACCAAAGCGCGCAGCACTTCGGGCGAGGTGGTCACCCCAGGCTTGTACCAGGGATAAGTGAAATTGGGCTTGATGGCAAGCCGAGTGTCGGCCGAGATGCGGGCCAGGATGCCGGCTTGCTGAAGCGCCTGGCGGACGGTGCCCTCCAAATCGCCTCCTGCTGGCAAACACACCACAGTCCGTTGCTCGGTCGGCATCGCGTGCCCCTGAGATTGCTTAGGTTCCACCGCCAACTGATGGCGACCACTGCTGGATGGCCCTATGTAATTCTAGCAAGGTCAGGTCGGCGGTGCGCTGCCAGGTGAACTCGGCCGCCCGACGGCGAAGCCCCTCGACCATTGCCGCACGCTGGTTGTCGTCCAGCAGCAGCGCTTTACGTAATTGCCCGGCCAACGAACCTGGCTCTCCGGCGCGATAGAAAAACGCGTTCTGTTGGAACACCTCCGGCAAGGCCCCAACTTCAGTGACTACGCATACGCAGCCGGCTTTCATCGCCTCCAAGGCGATAATAGACAAGGCTTCGCTGCGGGTGGTCATTATGAACAGTGTGCAGTTCCGGTAGCACCAGTTTACGACTTTCTCGGGCTGCGAACCTGCCCAGACTACACGATCGGCCAGACCGTACCGTTGAACCAGTTGTTGCAGACGCCGCCAATAGAAACCCATCCTAGGCTCTACTGCTCCGATTATCACAAGCCGCAACTGGGGCCACTGGGGTGTCAGCAGTCGCAGTGCTTCGATAGCATCTTCCAGTCCGCGAGCCGGGCGAATCGACCCCATCGTCAGGAGAAAGCGACCGGACACAACAGATTGCAAGCAGTCCGGCAGTTGATTTATTTCGGTTTCCTCCACATCATCCACACCGTGGTAAACCACGCCGATTTTCTCTTCAGGAATATTCCAGCGGTGGGTGAGGAAGGACTTCACATGCTGGGATATGGCAATCACCCTGTCGGCCCTGCGGCACGCGTTCCAGGTTGCCAGTCGCCGGCCCAGGTGCCGGAGAGTCTCGCTCCAGGGGTTGACTCCCAGCGGCGCCACAAGCGGCTCCATGTCAGTCGCCGGCCCAGGTGCCGGAGAGTCTCGCTCCAGGGGTTGCCTCCCAGCGGCGCCACAAGCGGCTCCATGTTTTGCACAGTCACTACAGTCGGCAGCCCGGTGCGCACGAAACGCTGGCTGGGAATGAAAACCAAGTCCACCCCCAACGACTGCACGCGCCGCCGCACCCAGCGGCCAGCCAGCGCGGAGCTGAGATTCCACGTGTGCCACCGGGCGAAGCCCTGAACGTCCTCCAGCTTGGGCAACGAGGCTGCCGGCAGCAGTACATGCAGCTCGGAGACAGCCGGGTTCTGACGCAGCAACGGCGTGATGCGCAACAGGTACTTGCGGTACCCCAAGCTCATTCCGCCGTTGGTCAGACTGACTATTGCCAATTTCATTCGGCACACCCTCAGCTGACGCCGGAACCAGGCGCGTGAGACTACGTGAGATGAACTGGCGCAAGCTCCAGAGCTTGCCAGTGCCAAATCGATCGGTCCAGAAAATCGGCAGACAAGAAGTCCTTCGGCTACGCCTCTGGCGCGCAACCGATCCCAAGCGAGTGTAGATTGTAATCCCCGCTATTGGCATTGTAAACCCCCCGTCGCAATTACTCCATTTGGAGGCAACCGAAGCTCACTTCCGCACGGGGCGGCCTTCGATCTTCTGCTTTGCGGCTTGCGCGGCAGCGCGCAAATCGGCATCTTCCGCGCTGGCTGCCTGCTCCAGGCACGTCAGCACCGGCTGTGCATCGGGGCCGATCGCCCCTAGCGCCTCGGCGGCTGCGACCCGTACCCATTTGTGTTTGCTTCGCAGCCCCAGCGCCAGTGCAGGAACTGCCTGTTTGGCCTGGGGACCGAGATCGCGCAATTTGTTGGCGGCGGCCACGCTGGCGTATTCGTCGTCTTGTCTAAGCTCCGCCAGGAGTTTTTGCACTTCCGGGCTGGCCTCGCCGGCAGCAGTTGCGGCGATGGCTTCCAGGTTGACCAGATACAATGCCGCCGCGGCAGCCTGGCGCACTGCCGGATCGTGATCTTCCTTTTGCGCTTTGGCCAGCCGCGGCGCTGCACCGACCGCCGCCGGCCCGATCCGCCCCAGCGCAGTGGCCACGCGGCGCCTGGTAAATCGGTCTTCGTGATCCAGCAAGGGCAACAGTCTGTCGACCACCGAAACGGCATCAGGGCCGACGCTGCCAATGGCTTCCGCCGCGCTCCAACGCACCCAGCGATTCTCGTCGCTAGCGGCCTTGGCCAGTGCATCCAAGGCCGGCCGGGCCTTTGTGCCCAGTTGCCGCAGAACCATAGCGGCTGCAATGCGCACGTTGACCTTGTCGGCAGAGAGAGCCTCGCCCAGTGCCGCAGCGCTGTCGCTGGCTGCGGCTGTCAGCGCTTGCAGAACCTGCGGCGCGATTACCGGCTGGCCATCGGCGGCGGTAACCTGGCAGACTGCATCCAGCGCCGCCGCCAGAGCCTGCGGCCCGTCGGCGACGATCGCCCGGCCCGCGGCCACCCGCTCTTCAAAAGACGCCGCACCGCGCAGCTTTTCGATCAACACCGGCCAGGTCTCCTGGGGCGTTGCTTGGCGATGGACCATCGGGCGTAGATGTCGGGCCAACAGCACAGCCCCGGTGCAAGACAGCAGCAGCAGCGCCAATCCGGTCAGTACGATTACCGTCGTGCGAAACCAGCCCATGCTGTTGCGGCGAAGCGTCGATCCAAAAAAGTACTGCAACTGCCCATGAAGAGGGCTTTTCCCAGCACCATTGACAAGTGTAGCTGCCAGGACACCAGTTGCAACAGAAGGCCGCCGGGCTGCCCCCACGCGCACGCGCCGGTTGCCGACGGCCAACGCTGGTGTCGGCTTTTGTCTTCCAATTACCTCGGCCTGCGCAGTACCCTGCCGGCAGTTTGGCGGGACGTCGGCCTTCTGCCTTCTGCTGTTGATGTTGGCGGGCCAGCCCATGTGTTCACAGGCTACCGCGCGGTCTGGCGCCTTGGCGTGCTTGCCGCCACGACATTGCACGCCTGAGCGTGCCGGCCGCAAACATGTATTGCCATCCCATCTGGGATTGCGGCAGGTGGGCAGTCTCCAAAAACGGATTTTCTTTGCGCCGAAGGGGTGGAGGTTCCTGATGCGCCGGAAAAATGTAACATACTGGTTTTTGCGCTGGAAAAAACGCCACAAACAAGCGGGTCGAGAAAGAAAAGTCGTATATCCCTTCTCGTTCGACAAGGCATCTGCACTTATTGGTTGGCGGTAAACAAGAGAACCAAAGCCATGAAAGCACTAGGAATATCCGGCAGTCCGCGGCCCGGGGGAAACACCGACATTCTGGTTCAAACCGCACTGGAGGTGTTGGCGGCCGAAGGGATACAAACGGAGTTCATCTCGCTGGCCGACCGGCCGATCAAGCCGTGCACCGCTTGCATGGGCTGTGCCAAGGCAGAGACAGCCCGATGCGTCCAGGAGGACCCGGCTTTCGAGGGAATGATCGAGAAGTTTATCGAGGCCCATGGGATACTGATCGGCTCGCCAGTGTATTTCGGTTCCGCCACGCCCCAGATGATGGCTTTGTTGGACCGGGTAGGTTATGTGGCCCGGCATCACCATAACTTCCTGCGTCGCAAAGTGGGGGCGGCCATTGTGGTAGCCCGCCGCGCTGGGCACAACTTCACGTTCGCTCAGCTTAACTTTTTCTTTCTGATCAGCGAAATGATCGTGCCCGGCTCGACGTACTGGAATATCGCTTTCGGACGTGAAAAAGGGGCTGTGACCAACGACGCCGAAGGGCTACAGACGGTAAAGACGCTTGCCGAGAACATGGCCTGGCTGCTCAAGAAACTGCACTGCTGAGCGCCGGGCAAGAGCCGCTCCGAAGGCGTTTCCTCGTTGGTACCGTGCAAACGTGGCGCAAGCCGGCGACAGCGATTGCTATCGTGCGATCGGGTCCATGCTGGCGGTGGTCGTCGCTAATGTGCGATTGCGGCTTCGGACGGCTGGCTATCAAGACAGTCGCTCGGCGTCTGTCGGACGGTTCAACCGTCCAGCGGCCAAACGGAGACGGCTGGGGATATGCTGCGAGCCGCTGCCCACAGCGCAAACAGCGGTCCCAACAAAATGAAGCTGCTCGCTGCGGTCGCGTACGTTGTGTTTTCCTCGGTGCAGGCCGATCAGCAACTCCGAATGCGGCCACAACGGAGCGTGGCGCTCCAGATTGCCCGAAAAGATGCGCGCACCGCGCGCACCTGGTACGACGCGTGGCCCTCCAAGTCCCTTTAGCGCGTGCGCGCGCAATGCACACATGATACGCCCCATCAGACTCCAGGCACGCCAATGTGTGCGCGGCAGTTTTGTAGGTAGGCATTTTGCAAACGATCAGATGGGTAAAATGCAATAAAGTGGCAAATCGCGGGGCACCACCGCTGGCTTGTCAAGCAGTGGGACGCAGCTACCGGTTGGGCCGGCAAATGGGCAAGCCTCTCTCCGAAGCTGACCCAACCATTTTTCCCTGCTTCACCAGAGTGCCAGGCAAAAGACGATTTGCCCCAAAGGGGCGGCCGTCAATACCCAGGGGTATAAACCCCTGGTAGCGTAGTGCCAACATACGACCAAGCCCCGAAGGGGCGGTCGTCATGCTACCTGCATCCTTACACCATCTGTGTGCGCTGTGTCTGCCTTTGCCTGGCACGGTATGTTCTGATCTTTCCGCGGCGCGGTCGATCGCCCTTTCAGGC
>Ga0209101_1000452_pt1 | contig 33935 bp, 22 predicted proteins | sample ConPoolayeCmetaG_FD_185481 | JGI IMG/M metagenome (GOLD analysis project Ga0209101, IMG submission 185481) | Hot spring microbial mat communities from California, USA to study Microbial Dark Matter (Phase II) - Cone Pool mat layer C metaG... ...
GTCCGGCTCCGGGCAAAGGGCCTTCACCCCGTGGTGGATGGCAACCAAACCCTGCTGCTACTCACCACGTAAGGCGGGGAAGGGACAAAACAAGAACAGTTCCCACGCGCGTAGCGCGAGGGAACTGTTCTTTCTAGGGTTATAAACGTGGCCGTTCAAAGGCCAAGTGGGCGTGTTACAACAAATGCACGCTCCGCCAGGGGAGCGGTAAACGGATTTTCAGGGCCTGAGGCTAACGCGGTAGAAGACGGCCGGCACAGGCGGATTGGTGTGTTGGAAGGTAATAACAGAGCCGGTAGCGATAATCTCCGTCAGGTTGCTCCAGACCGGCAGGTTCAAGTTTGTCGAGTAATCAATTCGGTACGTGCGTCCCGGTTTGGCTTCCCAGCTAAGGAGGTAAGCGTTTCCTGTCGGTTCAGAGGCGGGCAGTCGGTTAACCCGCAAGACAGAATTGCTGGCACCCGGAGTGGGCGGATTCATCACGTAAATAGTCTCGGTGCCGTTGGGCCAGCGCCCCAAGCTCATATCACCACTCATGGGGCCGAAACTCACAGCATCGGCCAAGGTTCTGTCAGGACGGAACACTCCAATTTCTTCGCCCGCATTGTCCAGTTTGAAGTTGACGTGAAGATCGCTGCCCGTATTTATGCCTGTCCCATCTGCCCAAACCAACAGGAACGCGCCGGGCTGCAGAATGTATCCGCCTGGCACGCGGAAGCGGTTCGATTGCGTCAAATTGTCGGTGAGGTAATATCCGCCTAAGTTGATGGGATGGGGCGAGGCATTATAGAGCTCAAACCAATCGTCATACTTGCCAGTAAGCGGATTCAACAGCGTGCTGTCATTTCTTGCCATCCACTCATTGATGAACACCGTGACCGGGAGCGAGGTCGGATTATTCGCATAGCCGGGCGTTGGGGTATCGAAAGTCTGCCGTCTGGCAGCGTTGCCATCCGGATACAGTCCCCAAGAGCGGTCGCTGCCCGGCTCAAGGTATGAACACACGTCCAAGACGAGGAACCGATCTTCATACGCTCGCGAGAGCACTGCCGTGCCGGTAGTAGCATGCAGCCGGAAGCTTGCGTGAAGTTCATCGGCCTGCGTTTCTTCAACTTCGCCATCTGCCCAGATCATTAGAAAATTGGTGGCGCCGATTACCGTGCCCGACGGAAATGCCCACAGCCCCAGATCATTGAGGTCGTTGCTTAAGCGAAAATCCGCCAAATCAACTGCCGTCGTACCGCAGTTATAAATTTCGATCCAGGGATCGAAATCTCCGGCACTGTCAGCCCACGTAGCAGAGTTCGAGGGCATAATCTCGTTGATGCGCAAGCTTGGCAAAAAAGGAAGGGTTGCCGAGATTGTGTTCGATTGGCCCGGTGAGTACAGCAAACTTGGAGGTATGGGTGGCGAGGTGAAATCAACATTTGTGGAGACCGTTGTCAAAGCCAGTCTTGCGCATAGTTGACCGCCCGGCACGTTTTGTCGATACCAGAAGCTCAAGGTAAAAGGCTGCCCCAGCGGATATCCGGTCAAAGGACGGCGTTGCCAAACAGCATCAGTTACCGGTTGGCCTGAGCCGGAGGCCACAATTTGCAGGCTTCCAGTGCCTTGCAGCGGTGCAACATGGGTGATGTAGCTGTTAAAGTGAGTGCCTGTGGTTGCCCAAGTGCCGGTAAGCGGCGTTTCGAAATCTCCATTTTGCAGCAGATTTTCGCCTGCCTCTGCAACCGTACCCGTGACCAACACTACATTATCCACCTGGACTCCGCCCGCCTGGTCAACATACAAATACAACGCCGCGTTGGCTGTGAACCGAATACTATCGTTGGTCAGAACGCCGGTGACCGTAACTTGTTTCCAGATCGGTTCGGGATCAGGCGTGCATCCCCAGTTGCCCGGCACTGTATTGTCCTGGTTAACGTCTATCAGTTGCAGCGCCTGCCCACGCCCGGCCGCTTCGCGTGGCCACGGCGGATCGTCATCATATGTGACACGGTTGACGGTGATCCAACCGCCGGCTTCGTCCGGCTGTTCCAGAGTCAAAGTTTCGCCGCCGTTATCCAGGTTTCCGTTGAACCTGGCAACCACAACTTCGGCGTTGCTGTAGGCACGCTGATAGGCGGTGAGATTTTCAGCCACAACTGCGTACTGGCGCGGCCTGAGAATAGTTCCACCGTCAAAAATCAGGTCGGCGCCGTTCAAGCGCCAGCCTCGCAAGTCGAAAGTGTCCGGGCCGCGATTGTACAGTTCCACATACTCGCCTTTGTGGTGTTTAGGGTGGTACATGATTTCGCTGATTATGACCTGGCCGCTCGGCGAGGGCGGGGTGGCTGTCACCAACACCGTGATCCCACAGGTAGCCACAAGCGTGCCGCGCCAGTCGTAGCCGGCGAACTCCAGACGGTTTGTTCCTTCGTTGAACCCAATTTGTGTCGTCCATGCTACTTCGTTCGTAAAGGTTACCTTTTGACGAATGCCGTTTACTTCGATGCGGTCTACATTCAGGGGGGCATAGCCGCCCAGCCTGACAATCACGTTCGTTGTGCTGAAAGACTGGCCGCCGTTGTTCGTAACAGCAAAGCTGACATTGAAAGGTGTGAGCTGCGTGAGAATAGACGTTCTGACCGAAGCACAAAGATTCTTCATCCAGGTGGGATACTCCACGTTGGCCCCGTTGGCGACAAAAGCGCGATACCAGGCGTCCAGCCGCCCTTCTGCCTCGCTAGGCGTCAAGGGGCCTTCAGCTAATTCTTTGAGGATGGCGTAAAACTGGCGCCTGAACGGAGCATGCTCGCTTCTGAACATTTTGGGCGGCAACACATGGTTGTTGGGGAATAACGATGACGCTTGGCCGATGTTGTCCATGTCGTAGATAAACACGGCCGCACCCCGATCGTCCGGGACGTAGGCGTAACTGTTGTGACTGTACGACCAACCCCAGTGATCCCAATCCCCCACGGCGCCGCAAATGGCGAAGAAAGCCACCCAGTCGCGCACATTCAGCAACGCCTGCATGCGGGCAAGGTAAGCCGCGGTGTCGGTGGTAGCGGAGGCCTCGGCGAGCGCATAAATCGGAGTATAGTCATCGTTGGGAATGCGGGAGAGCTTCCGCTGGCTATTCCAGCGGTAAACGGCTTGCTTGTATTGTCCCAAGCCGTCAATACGGCGGTCGAACGGGTCGCCAATCCAGCCAGTATGTTTATAGACCGTTGGATCGTCGTCTTCATACCAACTCCGACACATATCACGCGATGGAATCTGTAAATCGTGCATGATTGGCCGTTGATTGCCGTTAGCGATCAGGCGCACATAACGAAATTCGGGCGCCGGCACTCCAATACGGCGCGCCATCCAGAAAGTGAAACCTTCATTTTGCCTAGTGGCATCAGAACCGTTTTGGCCGATCTGGTCGAGTTTGAGTTCGTTTTGGCCGAGGAACCGGCGTCCGAGTGGAAACTCGACGCTGTAAGCTCCACTGTCGCAAGGGTTGCCGTAGGAGCGCCACAACCCTCGCCACCGCGCGCCGGCATTGTAGATGACGCGATAATCGCCGGATACAAAGGTGACATCTATTGGTTCGTTGCTGTATCTGCCGCCAGTGATCGTAGTCCAGCGATTGATGTTGGCGGCCGTGATCCAAAAACGATAAGTCCCCAGGGAGCCGGGCGGTCGCGGATCTCCAAATCGGATCAGACATTCCCGCACGGGCCAGCCAGTGGGCCCTGGTTCCGGATAGCGGTTTGTGGCCGGCGCGGCTGCGGCATCCACGGCTGTTATCCAGAAAGCGACCAGAGTGCCTTGCGCCTGCCCGGGAATCATCGCGCTGTAACGTCCGTCGCCTGCAAGGGCATCGCCGTCCGTGCCGCTGTCATTCATGGCAACTGTCCAGACGTTTGTGCCGGGATCAATACGATAAGCCAGAAAAACACCATTGATTCCATCAGGATCGTGGACTCGGCAAGAAACCACCGCCGGCTCGCCTGCGGCAGGGAGAACAGGGAAGTGCTCCACTTGGTCAATGGCCGGTCCTTGGTTAGCTCGGTAGCGGCTATTACGCAGGCCGGGTGATCCTAAGTTATTAGGGATATCGAGTTTAATTGATGCTTCCGCCCAAAAGCCTCGCAAGACCGCAACCAAGTACGGCCACCCTGCCTGCCATCGCAACTTGGCATGGAAACCGACGAGGCTTCCACTGGGCGGCGCCATCCACAAGGGCGCGCCGATGTGGTTCCAAAAAGTCTCCGACCACCCTGACCAAACGCCTTGGTTGCCAGGACCTGTTGCCCGTATTACCAAGCCTTTGCTGTCACCAACTCCGACCCCAGTGGTTCTGCTCGAACGGGAGTGATTGCCGTACCAGTACCAGCTCGAGATATCCCCCTCGAAGTTCTCCTCCAACAGCTTGGTAGCACCACTTTTGATCAGCAAATCGTCCAGCACACACTCGCCTGCCTGCAGGTGGTAGATTCGGATTTGATTGGGCGTGCCAGCGCCCATGTCCACAATGCCGGTGTAGTTTAAGGTGGTCCAGCCCGCCTTGCCGCTCTCGTCACTCCCCGCCCAATTCATGGGGCGCCGGTTATCGCTGCGCGGATCAATCAACTCCATGCTGCTGCCACCGCCATCAATCCATAAACCCCAGTCCTGGTCGTCGCCGTACTCCACTTCATTCACTACCACGAAATCAATATCCGGCTGCTCTGGATCATCTGGCCGGGAAAGCACTATTCGCTCGCCGCCGTTTGCCAATGACCCGCTGTAATTGCCCGCCGTGTTGTTGGTGTTCAACTGCGGATATCGGGCCAACAGATTGGTGATGTTGCGGGCGACCACAAGATAACCGTCCGGAGGAATAACGGTGCCCTGCGGTATTGTGAAGCTGATCCCCTCCGTAAACCGCCAGTTGCTCACGTTCACGGGATTTGTCCCGCGGTTGTAAAGCTCAACATATTCATCGTCATCGGATCCCGAAATAGGGTGAAACATGATTTCGTTGATCACAATATCCTCGACCCGCGGATGCGCATTGATGGACCCCGGCGTAATGTGCTGGAGCACATAAAAATCTCCAGATCCGTCCGGATAACGCCCGCTTGAAACCCCATTGGCTTGCGCCGGAAAGCGACCAGCGTCTATTACGCGGCGACCATCCCGATCGCGCAGGTAGATTTCGTCGCCGTGCATGCTCAGCGAGAAGCCTAGGTTGGTTTGCCAGAAAACAATAAAACCACGCGGAGACAAAAAGGTGTTGCTGGGAATCATGAATTTGTTCAGTGCGGGCGTGTCGGAAAGCCAGCAGCCGCCGATGTCTACGGTTTGGGTGCTGGCATTGTACAGTTCAATAAAGTCCACCTGCGGCAAATCCGTGTGTGCCAGAAACTCGTTGATCACGACTCGATCCACGGCGGTGAGACTGCGGGTTTCTGCTGTGCCGGGCGTGCCCCCGTACGTCAAACTTGCAGACCACGCACGGTGGTCATCTTCTCCGTAATCGGGGTAAGCCAGCCACAGCGAATGCCCCGCTCCGTCCGCCGCGACGGGCCAAGGGGGATTGGTTCGGTAATTTACTTCCAGAAGAATCGCGCCTTCGCGGTTTCGCAGCCGCACGCGTCCCCCGTTGCCCGGCAGCGCGCCTTCGTATGGGCCATGGATATTGGCGATTCCATAATGCGCTGCAAGGGTCTGGGGATCTCTGGCGACGACAATGAATTCGCGCGGGCCGATGGTCGTTCCTAGCGGGAAAGTGTAAGCAATGTCGCCGGCCAGGCGGTAACCGCCGATATCGCGTGCAACCGGTTCAGTATTGAAAATCTCTACGAACTCGAGCTTGTTGGTGCCCTGCATGGCGCCGGCGTTGTACATGATTTCGGAGATTATCAAAGGTGTGCGATGGGTCGAGGGATCGAGCTGCCGCAGACTTTGGTTCAGGAAGGGGTTAGTGGTGTCGAACGATGCGGGGGCACCGGGCGCCGATTCCGGATAATAGACCGGCGAGTCGCCAGGGCCATCGTAATCACAGCGCACATAATATTGCACCGTGCCTCGAAATCCTGGAGGAATGGGAGTCAACGTGCGGTAGGTGTGTCCCGCAATGTTGGTCATGCTTATGGCCTGATACACGCCGCTGGTACCGAAACGGTAATAGGCGGTCAATACCGCGTTGGAAGCATGTGGTCCAGGCACGGCCTTCACAAACACGTGTACAGGGGTGCTAAAAGTGGGAGCCTTGGGATCTATGGTTAATTCCGATAGCACCACTCCCGGCGGCGGAACCACATACACTTCGTCCAATCCCAGATAATCATTCGTCCCGGCGTCCTGGGTCTTCACAATCCGGACGTAAGCCGGTGTTTGAACTCCCACCGCGCAGCTTGCTTCGGTCCAATCTGTACCGAGACGATCGAACAGTTGCACGGTGACCCAATTCGTACCGTCGTGCGACTGTTGCACCTCGAATACTTGTTCACCAGAGCTTGTGGTGCCGGGTCTGACCTGAAATCTGACACGGGCTATGCCGTATTCCATCAAAGGGCTTCGCAACCAGGTGTTGCTTGTGCAATCGGCGTCGTTCAGCCAGCCTGAACGCAGCCCGATAGTTGATCCAAAACCGCCGCGTCCCGACCTTACCTGTCCATCGGAAATTACCCACCCATTATTGGTGTACGTGCCGAAGGACGTCGTCTCTGGCCAGGACTCAAAATCTTGCACTACTGTCTGGGCATATAGTGGAGAAAGCGCCGCCGTCACAGCCATAACCAACATGCAGCCCTTCAGTCCTGGTTCGGAGCCAAGTGCTAACCCACTGCGCTTTGGGAGAAGACTCTTCATCCCGCAACCCTCTCTAATTTTCCACATGATTTTAGCAACATTAGTGCCAGAGTCAAACAAGAAATCTGACAAAAACATTCCATGGCAGCTCTATAACCATCTGGTCACCAAAGTGTTGTTGTGTGAAACAGGAGAGCGCAGCGCGATATAAGTACCAGCCAATTCTCAAACACAAAGTCTGGGATCAGTTGACCACCATGCAATTTGGCAGCTCGCGACGCACCCGCGCGTCCTCCTCCGGAGGGAGAAGATTTCCGGTGAGTTGCAGAATTCGCAGATGTGTCAGTTTTTGGATTTTGTCAGGCAATGCGGTCAGTTGGTTTGCGGTTACGTCGAGGCACTCGAGGTTGACGAGACTTACCAGAGATTCGGGGAGTTGCGACAGTCGGTTTCTGGCCAGAGACAACGTCTTGAGACGCGTGAGATTTCCAATTTCCTTGGGTAGATCGGTAATAGCATTTTCGGACAAATCAAGGAGGATCAGTTGCGACAGTCCACCGATTTCGGGAGGGACAGCCGTCAGTCTGTTCCCTTTGAGAATCAGGATTTGCAAACTGGTCAATTTGCCGAGATCGGGAGGAAGCTCCGTCAACATGTTATCGGCGAGGCTTAAATCCTGGAGGGATTGCAGTTGAGCGAGCTCCGGAGGCAAGCTCGTGAGCCCTGCAAGATTGATACTCAAGACTTTCAGGCGGGGAAACTGTGCCGGTATTTCGTTCGGGAGTACGTTCAGCGGATTGCGATCGAGAACGAGGACTTCAAGATTGGTCAAGTTTTGGAGCTCGGTTGGGAGTGCGGCGAGCTGAGAGCCGCTGAGGTTTACTACGCGTGTTTGGGGAGGATACTTAGGGGCGGGGCGCACTGTCTTGTTAGATTCCGGGGCGGGCGGCATGATGGTGCGCTGCCCCTGACAACCACAACTCGATGCCAGTATCAGCATGAGAATGCCAGTGATTTTGTTCACACTGAGTCTCCTCAATCCTGGTTTGCGATTGGGCCGAGTACGGCAGATGCGCCACGCGCGACCCGCCGTGCGGTATCATCACCCTGCGCTTCACTGTAGATGGGGAGCATCAGAGTGTCAACGTTGAAGCCCCAGGAGTCAGCGGCTGTCATAATCCGCGATTTTGCGATTTGCCCGGCGGCAGGTGCGCGGCGCATGACGTCGCGATTCAAGCCGGCATCTGTTTGAAACCGCCCCAGAACTGGTGGTTCGAGGGGAAGGCTCTGCTTGACGTAACGATAAAAACCTGACAAGAGTGCCTGCACTGCAAGGTTTCAGGGGACAGGGATAACGTCCTGGTTCAACATCGAACGCCTGTAGAGCAGCCTAGGAGTTGAATTGCTGCGAGCCGCAGAGGGCAGAATGCGAGAGAAAACAGACGCACTTTGGGTCAGTTCGACGCGTTTATCGCCCTGGCGCAACGAGTTTTTAGGCCCCGAACACGCGCGGCGGCAACTTCACGATGCTGTCGAGATTCTTGAATCTCCCCGCCAGAAATGGATGGGGTTGGGCGGATGCTTCAATGAGCTGGGCTGGCATGCGCTGTTGACGCTGAGCAAAGCTGCGCGGCACAGGGTGATTCAGGCCTTGTTCGACGAGAGGGGATGCCGTTTCAACCTCGGCCGTGTGCCTATCGGCGCGAGTGATTACGCAGCTTCCTGGTACAGTCTCAACGAAAACGAAGGCGACTTCGGCATGCGTCGGTTCAGCATCGCGCGTGATCGGCAAAGCTTGATCCCATATATTCGCGAGGCCCTAAGAGTGCAAAAGAGTCTGGTTCTCTTTGCTTCGCCGTGGAGTCCGCCCGCCTGGATGAAAAATCCGCCGGTTTACAATTACGGGACGCTGGTATGGACGAAGCAAAATCTCGACGCCTATGCCCTCTATTTTGTGAAGTTCGTGCAGGCCTACCGCCGCGAGGGCATAAAGATTCACCAAGTGCATGTGCAGAATGAGCCCGTAGCTGATCAGAGATTTCCATCCTGTCGCTGGACAGGAGAACAGCTCAGGGATTTCATACGCGATCACCTCGGCCCGGCTTTTCGCAAGCACAGGATTGATTGTGAGATCTGGCTGGGGACTCTCAATGCCGCGGACTACAACGGTTACGTGCACACCGTGTTGAGCGACCGCCGGGCCAATCGGTATATCACTGGAGTGGGCTTGCAATGGGACGGCAAGGGCGCATTGCAGCGGACGTGGATGAGCTGGCCGGAGAAGAAGCTCTTGCAGACCGAGAACGAGTGCGGCGATGGCGAAAACACCTGGACATATGCAGGGTATGTTTTTGAGCTCATGCATCACTACATTACCAACGGTGTTAATGGCTACGTGTACTGGAACATGGTTTTGCCGCCGGACGGGTGCAGTACGTGGGGGTGGCGGCAGAATGCGATGATTACGGTTGATCCTTGGGCCGGGCACTTTACCCCAGATTTTGCGTTTGAGAATTGGCAGGTATTTGTATCGTGCTGCGCGCAAACAAGTTGAAGTGCAATGCAGTTGCCCATCTTTTGCGCCGAAATGTGAAAGCCACATCTGAAGAGAAAAGCAGCCGATTCTCAAACCCTTCAGGATTGTCGAAAACGGGCAATCTGCTGCGTTGCGGGAGGTTCGGAGTATGCGCATACACCTGCACCTCCCGCGCCTTGCATCTTGCCTGTTTTGGCCAATCGCAAAATCTGGGTTTACGCTCAATCCCGAATATTACCTCATGAAACACCTGGGTAATTTTGTTGAGCCGGGCGCCTCGGTGCTGGGAGTGGCCGGACACTGGGCCGGCAACGCCATCGCCTTTCGCAACCCAAATGGCACCGTCATTTGCCTTGTGCGCAATCCTTTTCAGGAAAAAAAGCGCGTGTTGGTCGCCCTCGGCCCGCTGCGCGTGACCGTGATGTTCTCCCCGGCCTCGTTCAATACTTTGGTTCTTCCCCGGCAGGCAGTGCCCAAACGCGCAAGCGGCCTCGTAGGTTTTTGAGACGGGCTCTATCGCACGGCCTTGACTCCGCCCCCCGCCGCGGCGCGCTTCACTTCGGCGAGCACCTGTTTCTCGTCCGCCATGGTTATGTCACCCGGTGTCTCTTGAACGAGAATACCGTGTGCCGCGCCCCACTCCACGGCGGTCTGGAGATCTTTACCTTTCAGCAAGGCCGCCAGCACTCCGGAAGTGAAGGAATCACCCCCGCCTGTGCGGTCAAGAATCGGCATGTTTTTTTGCAAGGGAGCTATGTAGAACCGGTCGGCGCGTGTATCGTACAGGACAGCGCCCCAGTCAATCCAATCGGCGTTTGTAGCGCCCCGCCACTGCGTTCCGATCAAGCTCAAATTCGGGAAATCACGCGCGACTTTTCGCACGGTCGCCTTGTAAGCTTCCAGCCATTCTTCGAAGCTAGCACCTTTGCTGACCTTCGTCTCATATCCCAAAGCGTCACTCATGTCGGTGTCATTGCCCACCAAAAATCCGAGATATGGCGCGATTTTCTGGTTGATCTGACGGGCGCGGTTTTTGTCGGGCTCCACTTTGGCGCGGTAGTTAAGATCCGCTGCAACAAACGTGCCGTGTTGATTGGCCGCCTGCACGGCTTCGAGGGCGAGTCCGGAAGAAGTAGGGGAAATAAGGCTAAAAATACCGCCGGTGTTGAAAACGCGCACGCCGTCCCGACCGAGGAGGCGGTTCCAGTCTATATCTCCTTCGCGCAGCTCGCGCACAGCCGAATGGGCACGGTAATAGCAAGTAATTGAAGGGATCACGCCCTTGCCGTTGTAAGTAAAACTGATGCCGTTCATCAACGTGCCTTTGCCGTCCGTGGAGAACCGTGAGCCGTCATTGGCCGTGTTGAACCAAATAATCCAGCTTGTATCCACCCCTGCTGCCCGCAGTTGGTTGCGGATGTTCTTGCCGATTTCGTCGTCCACCAGGGCGGTCAGCACGACGGTGCGCAGCCCGAACGTGTAGGCCAGACCGCAGGCGACGTTGGTTTCGCCCCCGCCTTGGCAGACCCGCATAAGTGCCGCTTTGGGGATGGGCGTGTCGAAGGGACAAAGCCTGAGCATCACTTCTCCCAGAGAGGCGGCATCATAACGGCATTGGTCGGCTGGCTTGATTTCGTCATAACGGACAACTGCGGTGCTCATCTTGCATCCTCCTGTTTTAACCTGTTGGACTTGTCTGTCGGCACCCTTCGGCCTTTGGATTTTGGATAGCCGACAGGACGTGCAGTTCAGTCCAGATTTTGCGACCGGCCAGAACAGGCAAGATGCAAGGCGCGGGAGGTGCAGGTGTATGCGCATACTGCGAACCTCCCGCAACGCAGCAGATTGCCTGTTTTCGACAATCCCGAAGGGTTTTAGAATCGGCTGCTTTTCTCTTCAGATGTGGCTTTCACATTTCGGTGCAAAAGATGGGCAACTGCATTGCATTTCATCTTCTTCGCAGGCAGCGGAAGTACCGGTCAGTTCTCAAACGCAAAAACTGGGTTAAAAAGCCAGCAGCCTTGTTCCTGCTCAGCGTTGCCCAGTGAACGCCGGTCTTCATGCTCCCATTGCCGGCAAGATCAGCGCCTTGAGCGCCTGCAGGTTTTCCACGGCGGCAAACAATTCTTGCCATTTTGCCAGAGGCCCCCGATGCGTCACAATCCTCTCCGCCGGAATCCGGCCGCCGGCGACCAGACAGATGCTCCGGTCCCAGGAAGTATAGCTGGTCGAAAGGTTGAAGATCAATTCCACGACTTTGAAAGCGAACTTATCCCACGGGATTTCGACTTTTTTGCCGCCGGTCAGTCCGATCACACAGATCTTGCCAAGTTTGCGGACCAAATCGGCCGTGCCCGCGATGGCCCGCGGAGCCCCACTACATTCGACCACCACATCGGCGCCGATGCCATGCGTCAGTTCCATGACAGCCTCGACCGGATTGGTTTCGCCGATGTTGATTAAGTGATCGAAGCCCAGCTCGTGCGCTTTTGCAAAGCGCACCGTCAGATCACCTGGCGTGCCGATCAAAGCGACTTCACGGGCGCCCACGGCGCGCGCCGCCAGAGCAGCCAGCAGCCCGATCGGGCCAGGACCGATCACCACGACAAAGTCACCCGGCATGACACGCGTGCGCTCGAGCAGGTCCGTGACTACGTTGGCTGTCGGCTCGACAACGGCAGCTTGTTCCCAGGTCATTTGTTCGGGAAGCCGGTGCAGCAGCTTTTCCGGGTAACAAATGTATTCTGCCATGCCGCCGTCAATACCCCAGCCCGGCGACCGTTTTTCAGGACAAATTTGAATATTTCCCGTGCGACACAGGTAGCAAACTCCGCAGGCGCGCGTATGCGGCTCAGCCACGACCCGGTCGCCAACCTTGAATCGGGAACAGTCAGGTCCGGTTTCCACAATGGTGCCGGTGAATTCGTGCCCGAGGATGACGGGCGGCCAGTATGGGAAAGTGTCGTGTCTTACATGAATATCAGAGCCGCAAATGCCGCAGGCGGCGATCTTGATTTTGACTTCGCCTGATTGTGGCCATGGCTCGGGCACGTCCCGCACCTCGACATGTCCGACACCTTTCTGAGTCTTAACGAGCGCTTTCATCGTGCTTCGGTCCTTTCGCTGGATTGCTGCGGAGACCTTCCTTTGTACGGTTAGTATCTAGCCACACCAGGCTGCCACCAGCCGCGCCAGCACCTCGGCTGCCTGGGCGATGTCGGCCATCGCGATATGCTCGTGGCGGGAATGCGCCACGCTAAGCGAACCAGGCCCGTAAACCACCGTCGGAATGCGCAACTGGTTATTGTAAAACCAGGCATCACACGAAGCCGTCATGCCGCTCACCGTCAAGGGTCTCCCCGCGGCGCGTCCGGCTTGCAGAAGCGTTTGTGGCAAGGGGTGTGCTGGCGAAAGTACGCTGCTGTCGTGCCGGTATGTGAACGCAAGCTGGGAGCCATCGGCGAGCGAACCATCGCGCGCGGTTGCGAGCGCGCGCTGCATTTCTTCGCAAACCTGTTCTTTGGTTTTGTTGGGCAAAAAACCGAGAACGCCTTCCAGGACTGCCCGACTCGGCGCCGAAGCAGGCCAGTTTCCAGCCACTAACCGTCCGAACGTGAGCGGCATCGGATTGGGATGTCCGTCGAAAAGTTCAAATCCGCGTGAGTTTGCAAGCAATTCCGCGTGGTATTTTTCAAAAGCCGCCATGGCGTCACGCGCCATTAGCAGCGCACTGCGCGTCTGGCCGGGCTGACCGCTGTGTCCGGCTTCGCCCATGCATGCCAGGCAGAACCACACTGCGCCGCGCACAGAGGTGTAAAGACGGCTGTTCGAGGGCTCGAGCACCACGCAGCCGTCAGCCCGCTCGCCATGCCGGATCATTGCCAGGGTGCCATTGCCACCGCACTCCTCCTCGTTGACGAGGTGCAGAATCAAATCGCCGCGGGTCGGGATTTGCAGTTTGTTCAGCACACACGCCAAGAGATAAAGCGTGGCAATCTGCCCTTTGGCATCACAGGTGCCGCGGCCAAACACCTTGCCATCGAGAACTTTTGCGGTCCAGGCGTCGTGCATGCCTTCTGAAGGCGGCACTACGTCCACGTGGGTGTTGAACACAAGCGAACGGCCGCCGCCCTGGCCGGGACGGCGGATGCGAAGATTGAAACGCCCCTGGTAACGAATATCCGGCAGGGGCGAGGAGTAGTCGGGATCAGCGCGCAGCTTGTCATCCAGCGGAACACGCGCTACTGCCCAGCGAAGTCCCGAAAAAGCAGCTTCAAGAAAAAGCATTGCCTCGTGTTCCTGACCGGGCAGAGATGGGAAGGCGATCAATTCTTCCAAAAATTTTTGGGCATCGCCGAGACACTGCTCTACGGCGTTGCGCAGTTGCCCGGCGGCTCCTTCATTCAAACTTGCGCTTGAAGCGCCGGCAATGTCCATATGAAAAGTTGTCTCCTTGTCTCAACGCCCCCGGCCATGGGAACGTAAATAGTGATTTTCCGTTTTCTCTAAAGCGTTACCTGCCGCAAGACTTCCTGGAGAATATTGACACTTTCGTCGATTTCCGCCTTCGAGATGACCAGCGGAGGCGCCACGCGAATGACATTGCCGTACATTCCCACCGAGCCGACCAGCAGGCCTTTGTTGGCGCAACCGTCAATAATCGGCCGGATCAATTCGGGCGCCGGCTCCTTGGTTTTCTTGTCTTTGACGAATTCCAGACCGAACACCAGCCCCATCCCTCGCACATCGCCGAGGTAAGGGCATCGTTTGGCCACCGCCTGCAGCTTGGCTTTCAGGTAGCACCCCATTTGGGCAGCCCGCTCGCAAAGGCGTTCTTTTTCCATGATCTCGAGAACGGCGATCACCGCGGCGCTGCCCACGGGGTTGCCGCCCATCGTGGTGGACATTTCACCTTTCTTCAAACACAAAAAAATTTGGGAAGTGCCGGCGAGCGCGGAAACGGGTATGCCGCTGCCGATTCCTTTGCCGATCGTAACCAGGTCCGGGGTTAGCCCTTCGTGCTCCAAAGCCCACATTTTGCCGGTGCGGCCATACGAAGATTGTACTTCATCCAAGGTAAATAGCATGTTGTGTCGCCGAGCCCAACGTTCAAGTTGTTTCAGCCAACCTTTGTTACCAGCACACCGGAAGTCCAATCTATGTACCGGTTTCCATCCACGTCGGTGACCACGCACCCGCGCGCCGTTTTGCAGACGACGGGAGCTTGATAACCGACCACGTCGGCCTCATATTTGTGCCATTTCTTCAGCAGCTCCGCACCTTTTGGACCAGGCAGAGGACCATCCGCATGAGTAATCCCCTTTGCCATATTTTTTCCCTTTACTGATCAAATCAGATGGCGAGCATTACGGTTCGAGAAATAGTCTCCTGTTTTTCTGACGCCCTGTTCACCTTTTTGTGATTGCCCTCCGAGCAGTTCCGGATTTTAACCCGGATTTTGCGTTTGAGAATTGGCAGGTATTTGTATCGCGCTGCGCGCAAACAAGTTGAAGTGCAATGCAGTTGCCCATCTTTTGCACCGAAATGTGAAAGCCACTTCTGAAGAGAAAAGCAGCCAATCCTCAAACCCTTCGGGATTGTCGAGAACAGGCAATCTGCTGCGTTACGGGAGGTTCGGAGTATGGGCATACACCTGCACCTCCCGCGCCTCGCATCTTGCCTGTTTTGGCCAATCGTAAAATCTGGTTTTAACGTCACCTTTTAGACATGTCGTTCAAACCGGCCTTTTCTCAAACGCCGAAATCCGGAATTGTTCAAACCGCTGTTCTCATGCACAAGATTTGAACGAAAATATTACTCACCCTGCGCCGAACTTGCAAACACAAGAGTCGGCTTAGCTATGCTTTTGCGCCGCGCGTGCGTCCGGGGGCTGCTCCATTTGTTTTTCCGCGCCACAATGTGTGCAGTATGGAAGCAGCGCATGCCGTATGTTGTGGCAGGATGAACACTCTTCGTAGAGATGGCTTCCGCACGCTGGACACGTATAAGGCTCCTCTTGGCTGTCGTGACCCGACGGCACGACGAGTTTATTCACGGTGCGGCGCGTCCAGAACAAGAAACGACGGGGGCCCAGGCGGATGGGGTATTCGCAGACGGGGCACAGGAAACGCTCGTAGGCCTCGCGGTACTGTTTGACAAGCCACTGCGTCCTGGGAAAGGCGACCGCCCGGATAAAATGAATCAATAACCGCGCCACCACGATTATCAGGCCGCCGATCAGAAGATACTTGAAATATTTGGCGGGAAAGCATGCATGCACAACGAAGGCGACTTTGACGAGGGTGGCAGCGCCGAACGCCAGAAAAAGGGGGAAGTAAAGGCTGGAACGCTTTCTGACGATGACTAATGCCGCGCTCGCCAAAACGGGCAGAAGAATCGCCAACTGCAGAAACGCCAACTTCAAACGGTGTCTCCGGCTGAGGCGCGCGTGTTCCTCGCGGGCCGGCTCACGTTGCCGCGCAATTTCGGCTTCTACGCCGTCCTTCTCCAGGCTGAGCTTTTGCTTGCGTTCCAACATTTCCGCGATGCGTTCGCCCAGTTCCTGGTATTTCTTCTGGTTGTCCAGGAAGAGATTCAGACTGACGGTGAAGTTCGCTTGTTCCGTCTCCGTGAGAGGAACGCTCTTTTGCGTGGCAAGTTTTTGAAGCTCGAGAAGCTGGTTGATGGTCTGCTGCAGGTTTCGCGCGCTGTCGCCGATAATCCTTTGTTTCTCTTGCAGGTTCCCGATCTGTTGGGTGATCTCTCCGATTTCCTTTCCCAGCGCGTCGCGTTTTGCTACGAGTCGGTGGTCGAGGTATTGCCTCTCGATGCAGGAATACTCCGGGCCGGGAATGGAGCGGATGTCGTCCACGACCAGCCCGAGAGCCCAGAATATCAACACAGCCAGCGCCCCCGTCAACAGTCTGATCGCAAAACGGTGGAGCCAGGTTCCCTTTGACGCTGAGGCAGTTTTCATTGCTTTTCCTTTCGAGGGCGATCGGTCTGTCGTGACTGAAAGGCGCAGCGCATTGATGTGCGCCTCAACCGCGCCGCGGTACCGTTGCCGACCCATGCGCGGCCACAATCCCGAGGTTGGGCATGCCGCCGACATTCAGCCCCGGTCGCCTGCCAGTGCACACTACCTTGGGCGACGGCGCGACGCAATCGGAATTCAGGCAGATTTTGCGGTTGGTCTGAGGGCGGCAGATGCGAGGCGAGCACGCCAACAACACTTGACCAATATTCCCGCGCAAAATATGGCAGACTGCAGGCTGGTGGCGGCACGGCGGCGAAAGGCCGCGGGAAAGCTGCCAGCGAGGCCTAGATTTCGCGGTGGCGCAGGCAGGCCACGCGGTGGGGGATAACTCCATCGCTCCCACTGGCGACCTCGAGTGCAGGCTCAATTTCGGCGCAGGCGGGTGTTGCAAACGGACAGCGAGTTCGAAAGCGGCAGCCGGCGGGAGGACTGACCGGCGATGGAACCTCGCCGCTCAGCACGATTCTTTCGCGTTTTGGACCAGGGCGGGGCACCGCGGACAAAAGCGCCCGCGTATAGGGATGGCGCGGACGTTCCAGCACTGCGGACGTGGTCCCTTCCTCAACAATGCGGCCAAGGTACATCACGGCCGTGCGGTGTGCGAGATGCCGCACGACGCGCAAATCATGGGAAATAAACAAATATGCCAGCCCGTGGCGTTCCCGCAGATCAACGAGCAGATTCAGAATCTGGGCTTGCACCGAAACGTCGAGCGCACTGACGGGCTCGTCGCAGACCAGCAGCCTGGGACGCAAAGCCAGCGCGCGGGCGATGCTGATCCGTTGGCGTTGTCCGCCAGAAAATTCGTGCGGGTAACGCTCCGCAGCCTCGGGGGCCAGTCCGACTTCGCTCAGCAGTCGCCGAGCAGCGTCGAATTTTTCGCGGGCGGCGATCAGGCCGTGTTCCAGCAGACCTTCCGTAACAATGTCGGCCACGCTCATGCGCGGGTTCAGGGCGGCAAACGGATCTTGAAATACGATTTGCAGACGCCGACGGACTTCACGCAGACGTCGTTCCGTCAGGGCGAGGATATTCTGACCTTCGAAATAAATCTCGCCGGAGAGCACCGGGTCCAAGCGCAGCAGGCTGCGCGCCAGAGTGGTTTTGCCGCAACCGGATTCTCCGACCAGGGCCACCGTCTCGCCCGCTTGTATTTGCAGGGATACACCGTCCACTGCCCGCACGAATCCCGCTGTGCGCGCGAGAATTCCACGCCTGATGGGAAACCACGTTTTCAGATGGCTTACGTCGAGTAGAAACTTCATGGCTTTTCGTGACTCGTCTTGGCGCGCTCCTCGGCCAGAAAGCAACGCGCTTGTCGTTCCTGCACGGCGCTCAACGGCGGATGTTCGCGTCGGCAGCGTTCGAAGGCGTATCGGCAGCGATCGTGGAAGCGACAGCCCGGCGGAAAGCAGCGAGGCGACGGTGGGGACCCGGCTACGGGGCGCAAACGCGGCTGGGGCGCGTCGAGAGAAGGAATCGCTTGCAAGAGAGCTTCGGTATAGGGGTGCAGGGGCCGACTGAAAACTTGAGGGACAGCGCCGATTTCCACGATTTCCCCCGCGTACATCACTGCCATGCGGCTGCACATCTCCCAGACGACGCCCAGGTCGTGAGTTATCAGCAAAAGCGCCGCTTCGGGACGCCGCACGGCACGCATCAGTTCGAAGATTTGGGCCTGAATGGTCACATCCACCGCTGTCGTCGGCTCATCGGCGATGATCAGTGCGGGATCTAGAAGCATCGCCATGGCGATCATCACGCGTTGCCGCATGCCCCCAGAGAGCTGGAAGGGGTAGGCGAGCATGGCACGCTCGGGGTCGGGCAGCCCTACGCGCCGCAGCCACTCTGCGCTTCGTTGCCAGGCCTGGCGGCGCGGCACGGACTGATGGAGGCGAATGGCTTCCACAAGCTGCCAGCCCACACGGTGCAAAGGCGACAGTGCCGTCATCGGTTCTTGAAAAATCATGCTGATACTGCGTCCGCGGATGGCGCGCATTTCCGGGATCGGCAGTTCCAGAAGATTGCGTCCTTGAAAAACTATGCGGCCGGAGACAAAACGCCCTGCCGGCGACGGGATGAGGCGCAGGATACTCAGCGCCGTGACGGTTTTGCCGCAACCCGATTCGCCCACGAGGCCGAAGATTTCGCCAGGATGGATATCGAACGTGACGCCGTCCACCGCACGGAGCGGTCCTTCATCGGATGTAAAATCCACAGTCAACTCTCTGATTTCCAATAAGGCCGCCATGTTTTTTTTCGCCTTTAACGGCGGGCCGCTTTGCGGCCCGCCCGCCTCACTACTCGATTTTGCTGAAGGGCTTGGGGTCGAACGCATCCCGGATACCTTCGCCCAGAAACACTCCCAGGAGGATTACCACAAAAAGCGCCAGCGAGGGGTAAAGGATAAGCCACCATGCCCACCGGAATTGCTGGGCTTGTTGCAACAATTCGCCCCAGCTGGGCGCGGGCGGGGGAAGCCCGAACCCAAGGTAATCCAGAGCGGCGAGGGACTCGATCGCGCCAACCAACGCAAACGGAGAAAGGGTGATGATCGGCGTCAGCGCATTGGGCAAAATGTGACGTCGAATGACCCGACGGGGCGGGACGCCCATGCAAATGGCGGCCTCCACGAACGGCATGTGCCGCAGGCGCAGGAACTCGGCGCGCATGTAGTAAGAAATTGTAATCCAGTTGAAAATTCCGTAGCAGAGCAGCAGAAGCGCAAAGCTCGGTCCGAAAATTGACCCCAGTAAGATCATCACGTACAGAAACGGCAGGGCACTCCAGATTTCTATGAGCCGTTGGGCGGTTATGTCCACCATTCCCGCATAGTAACCCTGCAGAGCGCCAATTAAGCTGCCGATGACCAGGGAGGCGATTACTAGCAACAGGCCGAAAGTCAGCGAGGTCCGCAGACCGTACAAGATACGGGCAAAAACATCACGACCGGCGCTGTCAATGCCCAGCCAATGCCCGCGCACCGGAGGATGGGGCCAGCGAATGGCCGGTTTCTCGGCCAGGGCATGGTAGGGCTGACGGGCGATGACCAGTTGGGTTTCAGCTGAGCCGGTTTGGGCGGCTTGGCGCGCCAGATTGCCAAGCTGCATTCGCTGGTCGGCGGTCAGAATCTTCCAAATCTCGGCCCGAGGGGTTTGAATGCGGCCTTCGGAATCGAAGACAAGCCGGTGATGGCGCGGTTTTTCCAGAGAACTGCGGAAAATTATGCGTGCCGTAGGGGGCGGGTTGGGACGCGGCGTGAAGCGCGAAAGCGAAATTGTCACCGTGCGGGATGGTTCTGCGCGCGAGCGGCTCTCCACGTACAGCGACGGCGCGGCTGCATTGCTGAAACGCTGATCGAGCGCGGTCCTGAACGCGGGCGGCAGGATCCAATAGTTGGTCAGACAAAGCCCGCTGACGGCGTGATCCGCTGTGGCGAAAAACTGGCCGGCTGCCACGCCCCGCGCGATGGTTCCATCCGGAAAAACGTCCACACTTCCTACTTGCGGCACAATTTTCAGGGTGAGGACAATTTGGTTAGCGGAGGGGAGCGAATCCGGAGCCAGACTCTCGTAGGGGCTGTAAGGGACCGGGGGAAAAATGATGCAGTTGCCATTTTGGGAAAAAAGACCACGCTGCTGGAGTTCGCGGTAGTCGGGCCGGTTGGCCGTTCCGCCCGGGACGAACGTGTGTTCGGGATAGAACTTGAAAACAGGAAAAAACGAGCGACCGTTGTAGCGCACATACAGCGGACGGTCGTTGCAGATCAATTCCGCGGCGAGGCCCATGCCGTACAGCGCCGCCAGCAGCCACAGCGACCACCACGCACGGCGATTCGCTCTGAAACGGCGCCATCGTTTCCGCATTACGGGATCGCTAGACATGGCAGTTACTCCCGTGACTTGACAAGTTCAAGTTGGCCGGGTGGTCAACCCGTATTTTGCGATTGCAGGAGTGCCGCCGATGCGTGGCGCGCTGGCGCCTGAACACCATGCATAGCGCCCGCGTCTGGCCGCGGAAAGCCCGCAAGCCCTCCGGCCGATTTCTTGCGGCTCGAGAAATGGTCGTCAGTTTCCCGTTTCCGCGTGCGCTTTTCTGTGTTGCCTGTCCGAACCGCATTGTATCTGTCACCGTGCCTCGTCAGCTCATTTCTGGAACGATATCCGCGGATCTATGATGACGTAGCAGAGATCTGACAGGATGTTGCCCAACAAACCCAGCAGGGAGGTGAGCGAGAGAATGCCCATGTATGCGGCATAATCACGTCCGAGTATTGCCTCGATGCTGAGGCGGCCCATCCCCGGGATTTCGAAAATCTGTTCGATGATGACGGATCCCGCGAACATGACTGTGAGGATGCCGCCGAAACCGGTGGCGATCGGCACCAGGCTGTTGCGGAGAGCGTGCGCCCACACGGCGCGGCGGAAGGTTCCGCCCTTGGCGATGACCGTGCGGACATAATCGCTGGAAATCTGTTCGAGCAGGGAGTTTTTCATGAACAGCGTGAGGAAAGCGAAATTGCCGATCACGTAACACAGAACCGGCAAAAACATATGTTTGGAGAGATCGTGGAGTTTGCCGAGAAGCGAGAGCTGAGCGAACTCTTCCGAGTGGAACCCGCCCAACGGAAACACATCCCAGAAATTTTCCAGTGTTCCGCAAAAAAGCATCTTCAATAACATGCCCAGCGTGAGCGGCATGACGGCATAGCCCGCGAAAACGACGGCGCTGGACACGAAGTCAAAGCGCTGTCCATGCCGCAGTGCTTTGGCGATTCCCAGGGGGATGCAGACGAGGTAACTCAGGAAAAAACCGCTCAGACCGAACACGACTGAAACCGGCAGGCGCTCGCGAATAAGCTGCCATGCGGTCTTGTTGGGATATTTGTAGGACTCCATGCGCATCCCGAGACGATCGGCGATGAGCCACTTCAAATACCGCCGATGAAGCGGCTTATCGAAACCGAAATGGGTTTCTAGCTGTTTGCGATACTGTTCGGAAATCACGCCCGCCCGGCCGCCGGAGATCTCGCCGGTTCCGAAGCCTCGCATACGGGCGATCATTTGTTCAACGGGGCCGCCGGGCACGAACTGGGTAAGGCCGAAGCACACAAACGTAATGCCGATGAAGGTTGGGATCACCAGCAACAGACGCCGTAAGAAATATTGCCATCGTTCCATGGTTAGTTTCCGAATACTTGATCGAAGACCACGACGGCAGGGCGCGGCGGCAAAGGCAGACCGCGGTCCGTGGCGTCGCGCAAGTCGGCGGCCGCATCTTCATCATACCACCAGTAAGCCGCGGCCGCGCTTTCGTTTCCGAACTTGGAAAGTACTGCAGCGGGGGTGCCGAATTTGTTCCAGTAAAGCAGGCGTACGGCGTTGATATTCCAAAGGAGTACATACGGGCAATAGGCGGCCACAATGGCGTCAATGCGCCGGCAGATGGCGTGGCGCTCGCTCACATTGAAAATGGCGCGCTGCTGCTCGATCAGCTCATCGACCTCGGCGTTGCGGAAGCCGGTGATGTTGTTGCCTCCCGGACGGTCGGCCTCCTTCGAGGCCCACATGTCCTCCGGATCTTTAAAGAGCGAAGAACTCCAGGCGGCCCACGTCATGTCGAAATTGAACTGCTCCATGTCTTTCGTCCAGGCCGCCCAATCCTTGCGCTCGATTTTCATTTCGATTCCGACGTCGCGCAGGTCCTGACCATAGATCGCCAGAAATTTTTCCGCCGAGGTATCGCGTTCGAGGAAAGTGAAGCGGAACGGTCGGCCGTCTTTTTCCAGGAGACCTGTGCGCGGATTGCTCTTCCAGCCGGCGGCGCTCAGCAACTCGCGGGCTTTTTGTTTGTCGAATTCATAAAACACATTGGTGCACGGCTGGGCGGGAGAATAAAGATCCTCGTAGTATGAGCGGTGGAGAAAGTATTGGCCGTACATGAGGGTTCGATTCATGCGTTCGCGGTCGAGCAGGTGGGCCATGGCCTGCCGCACGCGCAGGTCGTCAAACGGTGGTCGGCGCATGTTCATCGCGAAACCTTGGAAACCGACGGGTTGATGATTCTCCACGCGCTGTTTTATGATCCAGTTGTTTTCGAACTTCCGTCCGCGCGTTTCCTGCACCCAGATGCGCGACATGTAAACGGGATAAACGTCCATCAAACCCTTTTTGAAAGCCTCGAACGCATTTTCCTCAGCGGCGAAAAAACGGTAGGTAATCGTGGAAAAATTGTAAAGATTACGCAGGCGGGGATCATCGCGGCGCCACCAGTCGGGACGGCGGTGCAGGCGCACCAGCAGTCCTTCTCTGACTTCGGCGAGATGGTAAGGGCCCGAGACGACCGGGAATTCGAAGTTGATTTTGTTGAAGTCGCGGTTTTCGAAGACGTGCCGGGGCAGGATGCTGAAGCCGCCGAGCGTGCCGAGGTTGCGCCAGTGCAGCTCGGTGGAAGTGAACCGGATGACGTTGCTGGAAAGCACCACGGGCGGCGCGAACTTTTCAAACAATACCTTGTGCGGCCCCGTCAGATTCCGCGGATCCATGATGGCTTGGTAAGTCCAGGCCACGTCTTCCGCGGTAATGGGCTGGCCATCGCTCCAACGGGCGCGAGGATCTATCCAGAAGGTGAAGGTTTTCTTGTCGTCGGAGATTGTCCAGCGCTCTGCCAATCCCGGTTCATACTCGGCCGTGACGGGATTCATGTCGAGCAGCGATTCGTAAAGCAGCCCAAACAGTTCTGCGCAAAATGTGTTGTTGGCCAGATAGTAATTGAAACTTTCCGGAAACTGGTGGGCGTAAAGCACGATGGTGCCGCCCGGGACGGCTTCCCGGGCCGCCAGGGGGTTGAGCGTTGGCCGCCAGTCCGGCGGCGGAAAGGATTCTTCGGCACAGGCCGGGCGCACGACGGCGACTGCGGCTGACAACGCGATGGCTGGCAAACAGCGCTTCGCAAAGCTCATTGGAATCACCCGCAGGTTTGTGGTCTCATTCCCACTCGATGGTCGCCGGCGGTTTGGAGCTGATGTCGAAAACCACCCGGTTTACACCGCGCACTTCGTTGATGATCCGGTTAGAAATCCTGGCGAGAACGTCATAAGGCACGCGAAACCAGTCTGCGGTCATTCCATCGACGCTTTGCACGATACGCAGGGCCACCACGTTTTCATACGTCCGGCTGTCGCCCATCACGCCTACTGTCTGTACCGGCAGCAGTACGGCGAAGGACTGCCAGATCTCGGCGTAATTAGGCAAATTGCCGATTTCTTCCTGCACGCGCAAATCGGCTTGCTGAAGGAGAGCGACGCGTTCGGGCGTCACTTCGCCGAGGATCCGCACTGCCAGGCCGGGGCCGGGAAAAGGTTGCCGCTGCACAATGTGGTCAGGGAGTCCCAGTTCTCGCCCGAGAGCGCGGACTTCGTCCTTGAAAAGCTCGCGGATCGGTTCAATAAGCTCGAATTGCAGATCCGCCGGCAAACCGCCCACGTTGTGGTGGCTCTTGATGGTGGCGGAAGGACCGCCGAGCGGCGAGGCGCTTTCGATGACATCGGGATAGAGCGTGCCCTGGGCCAGGTACTTGACGTTGCCGAGTTTACGGGCTTCGGCCGCGAAGACATCGATAAATGTTTTGCCGATTATTTTACGTTTCTGCTCGGGGTCGGTAACGCCTCGCAGGTTGCTGAAAAAAAGATCCCGCGCGCGTGCTACGTGCAGATCCACGCCAAAATGGCGGCCAAATGTCGTCTCCACTTCTTGAGCTTCACCGTGACGCAGCAACCCGTTGTCAACGAATATGCAGTGCAGCCGATTGCCGATGGCGCGCTGCAGCAGCACAGCCACGACCGAGGAATCCACGCCGCCGCTCAGACCACAAACGACATGGTCGTCTTTGATCTTCGCGCGCAGGGCGGCCACGCTTTCGACGATGAATTCCGCCATTTGCCAGTCCGGGTGACAGCGGCAGACATCAAAGACAAAATGGCGGAGGATCTCTGTTCCCCGCGGCGTGTGGATGACTTCGGGATGAAACTGCAGGCCATAAATCCGCCGGGCTTCGTGGCTGATGGCCGCCATGGGGCAAGAAGCCGTGTGCGCCAGAACGCTGAATCCGTCCGGCAGGGCCACGACCTGGTCGCCATGGCTCATCCAGACATCCAGCGAGGCTGGCAGCCCCTGGAAAAGCATGCCGGGGTTGGAAACGGTGATGCGCGCGGGACCGAATTCTCTGGTTCTGCCGGGCTTGACGGTGCCTCCAAGAAGCATGGCGGTAAGTTGCATCCCGTAGCAGATGCCGAGGACAGGGATTCCCAGTTCAAAGATCTCAGCGGAGCAAAGGGGCGCATTCTTCTCGAAAACGCTGGCTGGGCCGCCGGAGAGAATGATGCCCGCCGGCTTGCGCGCCGCGATTGTTGCTGCCGGAGTGTTGTAGCGCAGCAATTCGGAGTACACATGCTGCTCGCGCACGCGGCGCGCAATGAGCTGGCTGTACTGAGAACCAAAATCGAGAATTGCAATCCAGTTGCCCGTTTTCATCGCCAACAGTAACAGCCGAAAATATCAGGATCATTCGCTGGCGACAAGGTGCAACTCGCTTTTTGTGGGAGAAATGGCCGCGGTGTACTGGATGCTGAATGGCATAGTCTTCAACCCGGATTTTGCGTTTTAGAATTGGCAGGTATTTGTATCGTGCTGCGCGCAAACAAGTTGAAATGCAATGCAGTTGCCCATCTTTTGCACCGAAATGTGAAAGCCGCATCTGAAGAGAAAAGCAGCCAATTCTCAAACCCTTCGGGATTGTCGAAAACAGGCAATCTGCTGCGTTGCGGGAGGTTCGCAGTATGCGCATACACCTGCACCTCCCGCGCCTTGCATCTTGCCTGTTTTGGCCAATCGCAAAATCTGGGTTCAAAGGCGATAAGGTTGTTACCATCCCGTGCCGTCTTGAGCGGCCGCGCAGGGGCCCCCGCCCTCGAGCTGCTCGCGCTTTCGCAGCAGCTCCACCGCGAGGTTACAGTGGAGCATGCCGCGCATACCATGAACCCGGGGGCACTGCTACGGGGCTCTGCCGGGCTCGACGTAAGTAAGGGCGAAAACAGTATCAGCCAACCACCGCTGGAACGATTCGTTGTCGCTGAACTGTTTGAATAACTCCGTATCGTCCTGAATCAACGCCGTCATCACGCGCCGCAGCGCCCGATCATGTTCGATCCGCGCATTTTGCCTGTCCGAATTCCGGCACGCATTCCGGTAGGCCGTGTCCTCCGCAACCCGCGCGGGAATCTCCTCGGTGATCAGCTTGCGCACCCTGTCAGCGTCCGTCCAGGGGATGTTGCCGAATTGCTCGTTGAAGGCCTTGATGATGTTCGAGAGACGGTCGATCTCGGGTTCCGCCTTGTAGCCGCCGGCGGCAACCGGCACCGGCTCGATTTCAGCCTCAGAATCGGGAAGCGCGATCTTCATGGTCGCCTGCTTTTCCACCCGATAGCTCTCCATGTCGATCGCCTCGAGGATGCCCTTCGAAAGGTCCTCCTCCTTGGGGGCCGGCAGCTTGGGCACGAGGAAGTTGAGAAAGATCGAAAGCTCCTCCCACGCGGCGTTGGCGTAGGGGAGGATGGAAGAGAGGAAGCTGTAGGTTCGCAGAAACGCCTTGGCCTTACCTTTGAAGTCCACCTGGCCGTCCTCGTCGAGATTTTCCAGGTAGGTGGCGACGCAGGCGTCGAGGATCGGGTCGAGCTGGTCGCGTTCGGCACCGCTCAGGTAGCGCTGCACCAGGTCGTCCACCTGCTGCGGCGTGTATACCTGGTAGCCGTCCAGGTCGGCTTTGAGGTCGTGCAACTTGTTCGGGTCGGTCTCGTCGGCCAGGATGGTCGTCCGGTAGTAGGGCTCGAAGGCCTTTTGGATCGTTTCCGGGTCGTTGACGAAATCGAGGACGAAGGTGTCATGCTTCTGCGGGTGAGCGCGGTTGAGACGCGAAAGGGTTTGCACTGCTTTCACGCCCGAGAGCACCTTGTCCACGTACATGGTGTGCAAGAGGGGCTCATCGTAGCCCGTCTGGAATTTATCGGCACAAATCAAAAAACGGTAAGGATCTTCCCGGATCCGTTCGGGGATCTGGCTCGATGGGAAACCGTTGAGGCTGGCCTCAGTGACCTTGACGCCGCCGTATTCATGTTCCCCTGAGAACGCGACGATGGCGCGGTAGGGGCTTTTGCGCTCGGCCAGGTACGCTTGAAACGCATGGAAGTACTGGATGGCGCGCTCAATGCTGCCCGTTACCACCATGGCCCGCGCCTGGCCGCCGATCTTGCCCTTGGCGATCACCTGCTCGTGGAAGTGGTCCACCATGATCTCCGCCTTGAGTCGGATGGCATGCTCGTGCCCTTCCACAAAGCGGCGCAACTTCTTCTGCGCCTTTTTGACATCGAACTCCGGGTCCTCTTCGATCTTCTTGATGAGTTTGTAATAGCTCTTGACGGGTGTGTAGTTGGCCAGCACATCCAGGATGAACCCTTCCTGAATGGCCTGTTTCATCGTGTAGCTGTGGAACGGCCGATGTTTTACCGTGCCATCGGGCTGCGGGTCGGGTGTACCGAAAATTTCCAGCGTTTTGTTCTTGGGCGTGGCAGTGAAAGCGAAGTAGCTGGCGTTGGGGAGTAGCCTGCGCGCCTCCATGAGCCGGTTGATCTGGTCTTCGAAGGTTTCGTCTTCATCTCCTGCACCGGCCTCGGACAAGGCCATGCTCATCTTAGCGGAGGTCCGGCCACCCTGGCTCGAATGTGCCTCGTCAATGATGATGGCGAAACGCCGGCCGCGGTGTTCATCGCCGATCTCGTCAAGAATGAAGGGAAACTTCTGCAGCGTGGTAATGATGATCTTCTTGCCGCTCTCGATGAAGCGCCGCAGGTCGCCGGAGTGCTCGGCATGGCCCACCGTAGCGCTCACCTGGGCGAACTGCTTGACGGTATCCCGGATCTGCTGGTCGAGGATGCGGCGATCGGTCACCACGATGATGGAATCGAACACCGGCTTGCCGTCTTTGGCAAGGCCGATCAACTGATGGGCCAGCCAGGCGATGGAGTTGGACTTGCCACTGCCTGCCGAATGTTGGATGAGGTAGCGCCGTCCCACACCGTGCTCCCTGGCATCCGCGAGCAGCTTGCGCACCACGTCGAGCTGGTGGTAGCGAGGGAAGATCTGCCGACGCCGTTTCTTGCCCGTCTTGAGGTCTTTCTCCTCAACAAGTTGAGCGTAGTTTTCAAGGATATCGGTTAGGCTGTCGTGGGTGAGGATCTCCCGCCAGAGGTAATCGGTCTTGAGCCCCTGGGGATTGGGGGGATTTCCCGCGCCATCGTTCCATCCCTTGTTGAACGGCAGAAACCACGACGCCTTACCCTGAAGATGGGTGCAGAACCACACCTCGTTGTCGTCCACTGCGAAGTGTGCCACACAACGCCCCAATTCAAATAGTTTCTCCCGCGGGTTACGGTCGCGCTTATACTGCTCGATGGCGTCGTGGACCGTTTGTTTGGTCAGCCGGTTTTTGAGCTCGAACGTGAAGACCGGCAGGCCATTGATGAAGAGCACCAAATCCTGCGCCCGCTGCGTCTCCTCGCGGCTGTAGCGGAGCTGTCGGGTAACGGTGAAGCGGTTCTGCTCATAGAGTGCCGCCGCTTGCTCGTTGCCAGGGGAAGGCGTGCCGTAGAAGAGCGCCATGCGGTGCGGCCCGTGCTGGATGCCGTTGCGCAGGACATCCACCACTCCGCGCTTGCTCACCTCCCCCTGAAGGCGTGCCAAAAACTTGCGCCGCGTGGGGCTGTCGTGGTCGAGATCGAGCGCTTCGGCGACCTCGGGCTGGGTCGTCCGTAGGAAGGCGGCGAGCTGCGTGAGGTCCACGCAATACTCCCGGTCGTAATCGGCAGGATCGCCGGGAAGCCACCCGACACCACCATAGGGCGGCGCCTGCTCTGCCACACCTGTGGGGGCGCCGCCAGGCCGGGGAGTGCAGTCACGGCCGGTGAGCGCCCGGCAGATCAGCGTTTCGAGCCCAGCTTCGCTGGTATCGGTGGGACTCATCTCTTTTCCTCTACGTCCTTGGACCTGTCAATCAACAAAAAGGCAATCAAACGAACCAGTGCTTCTTTTTCCCTAGGAGGACTTTCAGCCACCAGCAGCGTCAAGGCGACCAGCGCTTCTTGCGATAGGCGCGGGCTTCCGTCGCTGCCATATAGCCAGCCGTTCTTTTCGAGAAAACGCAGAAAGAGCGCCGCTCCAATCCGCTTATTGCCGTCGGCAAACGGATGGTCTTTGACGAGAAAATAAAGAAGGTGCGCGGCTTTTTCCGGGATAGTGGGATACGCATCCTGGCCACCAACGCTTTGATGGATACTGGCCAGCACGGCGCCAAGCCGCTCCCCTTGTTCTTGGCCGAAGAGCGTGCCGCACCCATAGTGTTTCTTCATCTCTGCAATCATGCGACGCGCTTCTTCCAGTGACAGTGGCTCGGCCGCCTGGGTCTCGACCGCCGGCTGCGGAATGCGGGCATGATCGTAGTCATCGATGAGGTCGAGGGCAAAGGCGTAGTCACGCACCACCCGTAACAGCCCTGCCGCTTCATCGCTACTCAGTGCGTGCTGGTCAGCCAGCATTGAGACCAACCGGATGGTCTTTCGCAGTTCCTGGAGCCGGCGAGCATTGACGGTGTAGCCTTTCAGAATGTGCTCGCGCAGCACCTGTGTGGCCCAGATACGAAACTGGGTGCCGCGCTTGGAATTGACCCGGTAGCCCACTGAGAGGATGGCATCGAGGTTGTAGTATTCGACCTGGTAGGTTTTCCCGTCTGCGGCAGTTGTTGCAAAAAATGCAACAACTGACTCCCGGTCCAGTTCGCCTTCCCGGAACACATTGCGCAAATGACGTGATATCACAGACTTATCCCGTTCAAACAGCGCCGCCATCTGGTTGAGGTTGAGCCAGATGGTCTCTTGTTCCAGCCGGACGTCCAGTTTGACCGAGCCGTCGGGCGCCTGGTAGAGCACTATCTCGCCGCCGTAAGCGGCCGATGCCTCTCTGAGCCCAGGGCTACTGCGCGCGGGTTTACGCTTCGGCATCGCTCACCTCGCTTAGACCTTCGTCCTTAGCTTCCGCCGTCGTCTCCTCCTCAAGCCCCTCCCTCGCTTCCTCCTCGGGCGGCTCCTCCGGCAACTGTGCCGCCACCTCGCGCACATCCACCTTGCCCGTTACCACATCGGCAATCAGCCGCTCGCGGTATTCGCCCAGCAGCTCGATTTCGCGGCGTGCGGCGGAAATGGCGCCGTCGATCTTGGCGGTTTGGGTGTCGAGATGCTCTGCGATGGCGGTTTGTTCGGGGAGGGGGGGAATCGGAAACAGCATTGTCCCTACGAACGCCCAGTCGGCTCGAGGCATCTTGGCGCCGTAGGTTGAGCTGTTCACGAAATCGATAGCCGGTGCTGATCGTAGCGCCAGCTCTAGATAAACGGGTGCAACAGCGGACCTTGCGCGCAGAACTAAAAACTCACCAACGCAGACACCACACTGTTTGGGTCGGACAACCTTAGCAAGGTATGGCCTAAGCTTTCCGAAAAGGACATCCCCGGCTTGGAAGCGCTTTACTTGACTTTCAAAGTGTACCTCTCCTGGTACCGGCAGAAGGCGACCTGTCCAACTCTCAACGTGCTCTAAAGCTATGTAGAGATCCCCATCAGCTTTAGTGGTCGTCTGTTGGTTTACGTGATCGACTACCGTCCTCAGCCGCCGCACCTCCCAATGCGCCGGCACCTGGCCCAGCCACTCCACACCGGAGGGCTTGTAGGCCGGATAGGGCTGGCCGGTGCGGACGTCGATTTTGCCTGTCACGGCCTGGTGGATAAGCGCCTGCTTGTATTCCTCCAGCAGTTTGATCAGTTTCTGCTTGGCGCGAATGTAGCGCCGCATCCGCCGGTCCATGTAATCGAGGAAGCGGACAATGGCGGCTTGTTCGGGGAGGGGGGGGAGGCATATCTGCACTTGCTTGAGAACGATGCCATCAACGTGTGGGATACCCATTCCTATGGAGAGCGCCTTGAGCCATGGTTCACCCTGTTTTAGGACAAAGTAAAGGTAACTTCTATTGTGACCACTGGTGGGCAATAACGCGGCAGTAGACGAAACAATGCCATCCTTTGCCATGAAGAATTCACCTGCGTTAGCTCCATCCCACAGTAAAAGGATATCGCCTGCGGCTGCCTTCACAAGCCCATCACTTAGGGTGCAATAGAATGTTGTAGCACTCTGTTGTCTGCGTAGATAATCCATGGTCAGATAAGGCTGTGCTCCGGCTGGTGCCTCGTCTCTTGAATAAAGTTTCTTAGGGTGCATGCCCTTCACTGGCCGAGTTATGTGGCGGACCGCACGCACCTCCCAATGCTCCGGCACCTCGCCCAGCCATTCCACGCCGGAGTCTTTGTAGGCGGGGTAGGGTTTGAGTTGGCCCATCATGCTCTTATCCCCCTCCCAGTCGCTTCCAGCGCCGTTCAAAGGCCTCGCGACCGCCTTCCATCACGCGGCAGACCTCTTCGCGTACTGAGCTCTCCTGAAGTGCGCCGCGCGCGACCACATGGCATTGCCCGCCTCGAAAGTCGAGCACGTGCACCAGCTCAGCGTCGCCGTTGACAACGATATTGGGATTGTGAGTTACGATGACGAGCTGCCGGTGCAGCTTGTTTTCGCGGATTTGGCGGACAATGAGGTCGTAGATTAAATGATTATCCAGATCGTCCTCAGGCTGGTCAAGAACCAACGGTTCCTCGCCGAACGCGAGCAAGAAACCGAGCAGTGCGGCTGAGCGCTGGCCCTGCGATCCCTGGGTGATAGCCGTCCAGTTGGTGCCGTCGCCACTGCGACTGTACTCGATGCGCAGATCGTCTTCAGGGAACCAACACTGGATGTGGTCGGCAAACTCAGGCCTATCCAGCTTCTTTCTGAGGTAGTTCTTGAAGTGGCCGCCTAACTCATTTGCGGTTGTCTGCAGTTGCTTCTTTGCTCTATCGAGAGCCGCCTTGCGGTCGTCTGCCTGGGCGATGTCGAAGGCCAAGCCCCCCGTAGGATTGCCTGCCGCGTCTATAGCCAAGATGTCATTTTCAAACCGATCATCTGTGGTCTCGAGGAGTTCACGCAGGCTCCGCTCGATCACACGCGGGTCGAAGCCGAAGGGCACGACCTCGATGCGTACATAGCGGTTCTCGTGCAGCGCGCTTCGGACGAACTTTGCTCTCGCTGAGGTGATGGCCTCACGCGCCTCGACTACTCTCTGCCATTGCTCGGCAAGATCCTTTTCGAGCGTGTCTCGCTGTGCCTTGATCTGATCGAGGTGCTTGAGCTGTCCCTCGAGGTCCTGACGCTCCTGCACCAGCTGTCCCAGGTCTTGTGGATCGTTCACGCCTTGCGCGGCCAAGGTTTGCTGCAAGGCGTCGAAATCTGCACGGGCTTTATCGATTCGCTTGCGCCAGCCGGCGAGCAGCGGGTCTTGGTCGAGCAGTCGCGCGCTGTCGGCCAGGGCGCGGCTTGCTTGCTCAAGGGCTTGTCTCGCTTGTCGCACGGCGTCATCTGCCTTCTTGCGCCATTGCAAGAGGTCCGCATCACTCGCGTCATCAAAAACGCCAGAAGACCAGTCGTCAAGGATCAGATCTTGCGCGGCCTCTTCAATTCGCCCTGGCAGCGCGCGCATTTTTTCAAGGAGTTGCTCGACCTCTCTTCGCTGATCTTGGGCACGCTCATGGGCCTTCAGGACCTCGGCATGGTGCGTCTGGGCAAAAGCGTCGAGTTTTCTAACTACCTCATGTAACCTTCGTTCTACCTCGGGACGGTCGGCAAGCTTTCCTTCGAGTTCGCGAAGGTGCGCCCGCTTGGTGAGAAAACTTCGTCTTTCATCTTCCAGTTCTTGTTTGAGTTTTCCGACATGGGCGGCCTCGTCGATCACGAACAGGAGCGCTTGACGGCTTTCACCCGCCATGGCCGCGATCTGGCCCTGGGAAAAAAGGCGGATTGGGAAGCGCTCGGGATTTACAGCCTGGCTTTCTGACACGCACCACGTCCCGTTCGCGTCTTTCTCTTCGACTATGATTTGTGGTGATTCGGGGTTCTGCCAGCGTAGCCTGGAAAGGTGCCCTTCGCGCATCAGTTCCACACAAATCTCGGTCTCCTTACGTAGCGCGCCTTCGTCATCGCGCGCTTTTGGCACCTTGCGGAAGGATTCGAACTGACGCAAAGGCTCTGCATTGCCGCTCAAGTTGTTCAGCTCGCGGTCGCGTCCATAAGCCAGGCGCAAGGCATGAACAAAGGTGGATTTTCCGGTTCCACGTCCACCGATCAGGGCGTTGTAAAAAGGGGTGAGCTCGATCCGCTCAGCCTGACCGTGTCCCATATAGCGTGCTTTACCGATCTCGATAGCAGTGATGAAATGCGCAGAGGTCTTGAAGGGAGCAAACGCACCCTCGTCACTGCGGCGGATCGAAACGCCATTGCCGTCCAATAGCGCCAGTCTCAGCCCCTCGAGCGTGGGCTTGGCCATTTTGACCCAGGTGTAGGCGCTGCCGGGCGCCTTGCTACCCTGAAAGTTGTGGCAGTCGCTGCCCCGCACGCGCGCCAGTGGCCGGGCGAGCTTCTCTACGGCTTCTGGATAGGCATTCGCCAGATCGCACCACTCGACGGCGAGCAGACCCTCGGCTTCGAGCGCCTGCTTCACCATGTTGGCCGAGAGCGTGCACTGGCGAGTGTCATGATTTACCTGTAACAGCCCTTTGGGCTGATCGGCATGGGCAGGGATCGGAATGCCACCGCGCTCGATGATTTTGGCGATGACCTCGGCGACCGACTTCCGGGTCTCGCCGTCGCTGTCCCCTTTTGTCCCGTCGTATTCCACAGCGCCCAACAAGCTGTCAATGTCGCCTGTCGTGGCCGATGGGTCGAAGATCGCCAGCACATGCACGCCGCCGTTGGCGGAAATCTCCACGCCGGGAAAGATCGTCAGCTCGCGAAAGCCCGCAGGGGCTTGACCAGCCTCAGCCTGGGCTTGCATCTTCGCATACGCCTCCTTGAGCCGATCGATCCACGCCCCGCTGTTGTGGTCGGTCACCGCCACACAGTCAATCTCGGCGGCCATGAACCGAAGCAGCCATTTTTCGGGTGTCACGGTCTCAGGCGTGTCAATGGCCTTTTGCCACGCCTCGGTATCTGTCGAGGCTGGTGTGTGTGTGTGAAAGTCGAACTTCCACCAGCGCGAGCCGGCATAGGGCCAGAGTGGATTATTCATGGTTCGTTCCTCCCAAAATCTCCGCCAACACCCCCTCCGCCTCCTTCTCCACCGCCAAGAGGTCGGCGCGAATCTCTTCCAGAGAGCGCAGGGCTTTGGGTTTGTAAAAATACCGGTTGAAGTTGATCTCGTAGCCCGCCTTGACGCTTTCGGGGTCGTACCAGGCGCCGCGCAGCCAGGTGTGCAGCACAAGTGCGCTGGCGTCTGAAGCGGTTGGACAGGGTTTGAGTTTCGTGATCACGTCTCACCGCCATCGCAGGATTTGCATGCCCCGTTCTGCTGCGCGTT
>Ga0209101_1000453_pt1 | contig 33898 bp, 27 predicted proteins | sample ConPoolayeCmetaG_FD_185481 | JGI IMG/M metagenome (GOLD analysis project Ga0209101, IMG submission 185481) | Hot spring microbial mat communities from California, USA to study Microbial Dark Matter (Phase II) - Cone Pool mat layer C metaG... ...
ACGCCGCACCTCCTCTGGCCGCCGCGTCGGGCGGCCCCGGCGGCGGTACACTGCCGCCCGGCCGCCCGACGCGGCGGCCAGAGGAGGTGCGGCGTCATGCGGATCCTGGGATCCCTCCTGCGCTGGCTGCTGAACATCAACACGATCTGGGGGCTGATGATCCTCACCGCCTTCGGGCTCTGCGCCGCGCAGCACTACCTGCCGACGACGACCGTCTTGCCCGCCGACGCGCTGGCCGGCGCGGACCACACGCTCACCGTCCGGATCACCGGCCGCGAGAGCCGCGTGGTGCAGCGCACGTTCCGGCTGACGCCGCGTGCGGATGGCGCGCTTGCGATCGCGGCCGAGGATGCCACGGCGCGCCCGGACGTGCCGTGGCTCATCCGTTGCCGGCTGCGCGACGCGCCGGCCGGAACTGGGGGCGGCCGGTCTCCGGTGTGCCTGCTCACGTGGGACTTCGCCGGCTACGGCAGCTACGAGGTGCTGGTCGGCGGTCAGACCCGGGCCCGCGGGCGGCTGGTGACGCTCCAGTCGCTGACCGACGCCGCCTTTGACTACGCGAGGACCGGGTTCGACATCGCGCTGGGGCTCGTGGCGTCGATGGTGCTCTTCCTCGGTCTGATGCGTGTCGGGCAGGATGCCGGGCTTGTGCAGCTCATCGCGCGCGGGTTCCATCCGCTGATTCGCCGCCTCTTCCCGGACGTTCCGAAGGACCACCCCGCCAACGCTGCGCTGCTGATGAACTTCACCACGACGGTGCTGGGGCTGGGCAACGCCGCCACCCCCTTCGGCCTGAAGGCCATCCGGGAGCTTCAGACGCTCAACCCGCACAAGGCGATCGCGTCCGACGCGCAGGTCATGCTGCTCGGATTCAACACGGCCGGCTTCGCGCTCCTGCCGACGACACTGCTGGCGCTGCGGAAGTCGGCCGGCTGCTCGGACCCGTTCGAGATCATCGGCACCTGCATGCTGGCGGGCGCGGTGGCCACCATTACGGCGATCGTGCTGGTCCGACTGCTCGGGCGGCTGCCGCTGTTCTCGATCCGGGCGGCGCTGGCCGAGGCCGCTCGCGAGGAGGTGGCCGCCGCGCCTCCGACGGAAGGAGCCCGCTGATGCAGGACGCCTTCCGCCTCGTCGTCAACCAGGTCTCGCTGCTGACCGTGCCGGCCATCTTCCTGATGATCGTCGGCTACGGGTTGCTGCGGCGGGTGAAGGTGTACGAGTCGTTCGTCGAGGGCGGCAAAGAAGGCTTCGACATCTTCCTCAAGATCCTGCCGTACATCGTCGCGATTCTGGTGGCGATCGGCATGTTCCGCGTCTCCGGAGCGCTGGACCTCCTGTCAGAAACGCTCGCCCCGCTGACCCTGCGAATCGGCATGCCGCCCGAGACACTGCCCGTCGCCCTGATGAAGCCGCTCTCGGGCTCGGGCTCACTGGGACTGGTGGCCGAGATCCTCAAGCACGACCCCGACTCGTTCACGGCCCGCGTGGCCTCGACGATGTTCGGCAGCACCGACACCACCTTCTACATCATCGCGCTGTACTTCGGCTCGGTTGGCATCCGCCGCATCCGCCACGCGCTGGTCGTCGGGCTGCTGGCGGACGCCGCGGGTCTGCTGGCGGCCGTGTGGATCTGTCACCTCGTATTCGGCTAGGCCGGGCCCTGCCCCGCCGCTTGGGAGCCACTGCGCATGAGACGTGCGTGCATTCACCACCTCGCGCGGCGCTGCCTGTCGGCGCTCGCGCTGCTGTGCCTGACCGGATGTCTCGGTCCCGACCGCCGGCTGACCGAGCGCCTCGACCCGATCCTCACGCGTCTCGAGCACACCGGCGCGACGGTCACGGCCCGCGTGGTCGCGGTGCCCTGCGGCCGCGAGCTGTACGCCCGCGACGCCGACGTCCCCTACACGCCGGCCAGCAACCTGAAGGTGCCGGTGAGCGCAGCGCTGCTCGACACCTTCGGGCTCGCGCACACCTTCAAGACCTATCTGGTCGTGGACGGTGACGACCTGTGGATCATCGGCACCGGCGATCCGGGGCTGGGTGATCCGCGGCTCGCGCAGCGCCGCGGCACGACCGTCACGGGCGTCTTCGACCTCTGGGCCGCTGCGTTGCGGCAGCGCGGTTTGACGCACATCGCCGGCGACCTGGTGTATTACGACGGCGCACTTGACGCGCAGTGGCGGCATCCGAGCTGGGGCGACGACGTGCTCCACTGGTACGGCGCGCCCGTCTCCGGCCTGAACTTCAACGACAACTGCGTGGACATCACCGTCGCGCCGGGCCCGCCCGGCGCCCCCGCGCTTTACGAGGTGGTGCCACCGGTGCAGAACATCACCATCATCAACGACTGCCGGACGGCGGACACGCACGCCCCCACCATCGACAAGCTTCCCGGCGGGAACATCTACCGGCTCGGCGGCACCTGCGCCCGCCGCGCAGAACTCAAGAGCAAGCCGGTCGAGGACCCCGGCGCCTTCACCGCCGACGCGCTGCGGACTCATCTCGCCGGGCGCGGCATCGTGATCGCCGGCTGCACCCGCCGGGCGGTGGCCCCGCCGGGCGGCATGCTGCCCCCGCCGCCGGAAATCGTCGTGGCCGTCCACGAAACCCCGCTCCGCGACATCCTCGACCGCATCAACACCAACAGCCAGAACATGTTCGCGGACGCCGCCTGCAAGCTGACCGGCCAGGCTTGGGCCCTGCGGCAGGGTCGGGACGTACCCGGCTCGTGGGCCGACGGCGCGGAAGCCGTGCGCGCCTTCCTGCGGCGACACGGCATCGACGACCGCGGCCTCGTCGTGGCGGATGGCTCCGGGCTGAGCGTGGACAACCGCCTCACCGCCCGGCTGCTCACGGACCTCTTCGCGGTCCTGCACCGGCGCCCGGACGGCGCTGCGTTCCGTGCGAGCCTCGCCGAAGGTGGGGTGAAAGGAACGCTGGCCCGGCGTTTCGTCGGGCAAGAAGGGCGCGTCTTCGCCAAGACCGGTCTGATCGGCGGCGTCCGGGCGCTTAGCGGCTATGTCCGCACGCAGCGGGACGAGTGGCTGGCCTTCGCGATCATCTATAACCGCATCCCGGGTGATGTGAAGCCGTACGAAGCGCTTCAGGACGAGGCCGTGCAGCTCCTCATCCGCTGGCCGGACCTGAACTGAGCCGCCGCCCCCCGGCGGCCGCAAGCCCGCCGCCCCGGTGGCTCCGCTCCTGTCCCCGGCGGCCCACGCCGCGAGCGGCGCAATTTGCAGAACCTGAGCATAGCGTTTACGCAGCGCCAACGGCCCCGCAATAAGGATATCCGCGGCGCCTGTGGCGAGCCGGCGAGCCAACTAGGAGGAGTTGAATTGCTTTCGCGCCGATTGACTGCCAACGATTCCGGACGGGTTCATTGCCGCGACATCCATGTCGCCGCCGCGGTCGGTCTGCTCGCCGCGGCTCTCTTCACGCCGCCGGTTTGGGCTTCGTGGACGGTCATCAATCTGCACCCCAGTGGGATGCCGGGCTCAAGCGCCTACGGCGTTTCCGGCGGTGCACAGGTGGGGGACACGGGGGAGTACAACTGGATGCTCCGCTGGCGGGCCGCATTGTGGAGCGGCTCGGCCGGCTCATGGGTCGACCTGCACCCAAGCGGAAGCGAGTGGGTGCGGTCGCGCGCCACGGCCGTTTCCGGCGGTGTGCAGGTCGGTTACGTAGAGGACCACAACTACGTCGCCCAGGCCGCACTGTGGCGCGGCTCTGCCGACTCAATGAGGGTTCTGTACAACGGCCGGTCTTTTGCGCTCGGGATTGCTGATAACTTAGTCGCCGGCTATGTTGTGGAGAACAACAGCGGTCACGGCCGCGCCATCTTGTGGAATCTGGCCGGGTGGGATCCGGACTCTCCCTGGGGGCCGCCATACACGATCTGGCTGCATCCCCTATACAGTAACCACTACGCGTCGTACGCTCTGGCCATCGGTGACGGTGAGGTGGTCGGCTATGTGGGGGGCTACGACTTCGATATGGGGTGGCACTACACCCATGCGGTGTTGTGGAACGCCGAGCTCCCCTATGATGGGCTCGTCGACCTCCACCCCACCGGCTACCAATACTCGTACGCCTACGGCGTGGGCGGCGGCCAGCAGGTCGGCTACGTGGCCGGTCCTTCCACATTTAATTATCCGCAGGCCGCCCTCTGGAGCGGCTCGGCGGGATCGTTCGTCAATCTTCACCCCAGCGACTACCGCGAGTCCTATGCCTGGGACGTCTGGAGCGGCCAGCAGGTCGGCTACGTCGTTACACACCTGCACGGCAAGCGTGCCGCGTTGTGGAGCGGCTCGGCCAGCTCCTTCGTCAGCCTGCACGACTTCCTCGGCCCGGAGTTTACACAATCCGAGGCGCGCAGCATCACGCACGAAAACGGCTTCACCTACGTCGTGGGCTCCGGCTACAACAGCCATACCGGTCGCTGGGAGGCCCTGATGTGGGTCATCCCCGAGCCGGCCAGCCTGCTGGGCCTGGGCCTGGCGCTGGCCCTCTTCCCGCGGCGGCGCTGACGCTGCTGAGCACAGCGTCTCGACGTCGACACCCGCGCGTCGGGAATGCTGACGAGGACCTCCTCCGTCCTTCCCCGCGGGGGGGTGCAACGGCCCCCCCCCGCCTCGGCGCGCGCCGGGCCAATGGACCGATGGCCACGCCAGCGCGCATCGAGCCCGGCCTTTCGCGGGCAGAAACCCCTAGTATCCACCCGGCCCGCTCGGCGTCCCGCCGCCCCGGACGACCACCTTCGATGGCGACCCTGCCCGTCAAATCCCGCGATACCCCGGCCCGCGCACCACACGCCCCGGCCGGGCCCCGGTATGCTCGCCCTCGCGCAGCACCGGCACGCCGTTGACCAGCACGTCGCGCACGCCGACGGCGTACTCGTGCGGCCGGTCGAACGTCGCCCGGTCGGCGATCGTGGCCGGGTCGAACACCACGACGTCGGCGAAGTACCCCGCCGCCAGCCGCCCGCGCCGCGCGATCCGTAGATTCGCGGCCGGCAGGGCCGTCAGCCGGTGAATCGCCTGCTCGAGCGGCACGAGCCCCTCGTCGCGCACGTACCGCCCCAGCAGCCGCGCGAACGCGCCGTACGTCCGCGGGTGCGGACTGCGCTTCAGAAAGACGCCCTCGGCCGCGACCGACTGCGCGTCCGAGCAGAACGTGATCCAGGGGACGCGGATCGCGCGGCGGACGTTGTCCTCGGACATGCTGAAGAACGCCGCCCCGACGTTGCTCTCGTCCTCGATCACCAGGTCGATGGCCGTGTCCTCGGGCGAGGTGCCGCGCTGCGCCGCCACTTGCGCCAGCGTTCGCCCCGCCAGCGGCTTGAGATGCGCCCGCCGGAAACCGACGAGGATGATGTTCTCCGGCGACCCGGCCGCGAGCCAGCCGTTGTCCCAATCCTTCGTCGACGTGTTCATCTCCTGCTTGACCCGCGCGCGCACGGCCGGGTCCTTCAGGCGGGCGATCCACGCCTTGCGGCCGCCCTCCTGCACCCACGGCGGCATCACGCTGTCCAGGCCGGTCGAGCTGGCGTGGTACGGGTAGATGTCGGCGCCGACCGGCCGGCCCGCCGCCCGCGCGGCTTCCAGGCGCGCCAGGGCCGCGGGCAGCTTCGGCCAGTTGGCCCGACCGGAGGCCTTCAGGTGGTACACCTCGGCGCGGCAGCCGGCGCGCTCCGCGATCGTCAGGAACTCCTCCAACGCTTCGAGCAGGCCGTCGCCCTCGTTGCGAATGTGCGAAGCGTACAACGCGTCGTATTCAGCCGCGACGGCCGCCAGCGCGACGAGCTCATTCGTCTCGGCGAACGTCGCCGGCGCGTAGATCAGGGCCGACGACACGCCAACGGCCCCCTCTTCCAGCGCCTGCCGCGCCAGCGCGCACATGCGGGCCAGCTCGGCCGGTGTGGGCGGCCGGTTGACGTGGCCGAGTTGGTGGATGCGGAGCGTCGTGGCGCCGACGAACGACGCCACGTTGCAAGACACACCGCGCCGCACCAGACCATCGAGGTACTCGCCGAGCGTCGTCCAGTCGATCTCGTAGCGGATGTCGGTCTGCTCTCCGCTCAGCTCGGCCCTCAGCGCGTCGTTGAGGGGGCCCATCGACCAGCCCTCGCCGAGCACCTCGAGCGTGACGCCCTGACGGATGTCGCTCGGCGATCGGCCGTCGTGCAGCAGCGACTCGTTCGCCCAGCTCAGCATGTTGATGAAGCCCGGCGCGACCGCCAGACCCCGGGCGTCGAGCTCCAGGCGCCCGCGCCCCGGCAGGGCCGGTCCGACCGCGACGATCGTGTCACCGGACACGGCCACGTCGCCGACCACCGGCGGGCCGCCGAGACCGTCGTAGAGGGTGCCGCCGCGGATCAGGACGTCGTAATCAGCGGCCGCCACCGCCGCTCTCCGTGGGCGGCAACGGTCGGACCCGGATGTTCCGGTACCACACGCTGGCGCCGTGGTCTTGGAACCCGATCCGCCCGACCCGCGGAAAATCCCGCACGGCCGTGCGGAACTTGTTGGGCGTGCCGTCCGGATTCCGGCCCGCCTCGGTCCAGCGGTCCAAGTCCATGTCGATGATGGGCGTGCCGTTCAGCTCGGCTGTGACCCGCGGCCCGCGACAGATCAGGGTCAGCGCGTTCCACTCGCCCGCCGGCTTCACGGCGTTCCGCGCCGGCGCCAGGCAGTCGTAAATCGCGCCGCAGTCGCGCTTGCCCGGCTCCGCCTTGCCGGCCGAATCCAGCACCTGAAGCTCGAGGCCCGTCTGCACGGCGTCATGGATGTCGCCCGTGCGGAAAAACACGCCGCTGTTGGCGCCGGGGGCGAATTTGAACTCCAGACACAACTCGAAGTCGCCCAGCGGCTGCTCGCACCAGATATCCCCCCCGCCCTTGCGGGCCAGCGCGCCGTCCTCGACGGCCCAGCTCCCCGGCTTGGCGATCCAGCCCGTCAAATCCCGGCCGTTGAACAGCAGCACCGTGTCGCCCTGCACATGGCTGCTGGGCAGCCCATCTGCCGGCAGGTCGCCCAGCGCATACTGGATGCCCGCCAGGTAGTGCGCGAGCACCGCCGGATTCCAGAAAATCTCCTCCCGGTGTCCCAACGAGCAATAGAACACGCGCCCCAGACCGTACGTGCGTACCCAGCTCACCGCAAAGTCGCCGTCGGTGCGCCGGATCCCGTCCTTCTTCATGTTCGTTCGACTGGTGTCCAGGCTCAGGAGCACACGCAACCGGTCACGCGAGTACGGCGCCTTGAACTGATAGATCTCGTCGGCGATCTCGAACGCCCGCCCCCCGAAATTCGCGACCACCGGGTGCCCCGGGTCGTCCACCTTCACCGTCACGGTCTCGTTCCACGGGTGGCCATCGAAGTAGCCCCCCATCATCTCCCCAAACTCCGGCCACTGATAAAAGCAATCGGTGGCGGCATGAATCCCGATCAATCCTTTTCCCCCGCGGACGAAATCCAGCAGGCCCTGCCGCAGGGCCGCATCGTCGAACAGCTCGCCGGTCGTGTTGTTGAAGCACACCGCGTCGAAACGGGCCAGATTCTCCGGCCGGAACACCTCCGGCCGGTCGGCGGTCTCGACCTCGAACGCGGCGGTTTTGCGGCCGATGGCCTGCAACGCCGCCGTGCCGTACGGAATGGCGCTGTGAACGAATCCGCGACAGGCCGTGTAGACCAGCAGGCGCCGCGGCCGGGCCGGCTCGGCAGGGGCCTGGGCCGGAGCGGCGGCTTCGATCTTGGCGATCGCCTCGGGCGGAACGCGGTCGGCGGCGGGGGCGGTCATGGCGAAGAGGGCTCCTGCAAAGATTGGGGCCATGGGATGCGGACGCATGGCGGACTCCGGCGGCGTGCCGGCCGGCGGCGCGCAGGCCGCGCCCGGCAAGCACGGCATGATACCATCGCGCCCCGCCCGGGTGGAGCCACGGGCCTTGCCAGTCCGCGCCGGCGCCTCAATCATGTCGCCGGCGGAAACTTGGCACACGCCCGGAAGCGCCGCGGCCGCGGGGCGGTGCAGAACCGCAGGAGCGTGCGTTGTCGGATTCGGCGGATGTGCGGGTGATCTCCTCGGCCGCGGGTTTCCAGCTCTGGCGCAGCCCGCTGGACGTGTTCGCCTGCGCGTGGCGGCATCGCGCGCTCATCCGGCGGCTGGCGCAGCGTGAGATCGCGGCCCGGTACCGGGCGTCGATGCTCGGCATGCTCTGGTCGGTGCTGATTCCGCTGCTGCTGCTGGCCGTCTACACGTTCGTCTTCAGTGTGATCTGGCCGAACCGCTGGGGCACCCGGACCGAGGGCACGGGACACTTCGCGTTGGTGCTGTTCGCGGGGCTGATCCTGTTCAATCTGTTCGCGGAGTGCGTGAACCGCGCGCCGACGCTGCTGCTCGAGAACGTCAGTTACGTGAAGCGGGTCGTGTTTCCGCTGGAGATCCTGCCGTGGGTCATGCTGACCTCCGCCGCGTTCAATGCGGTGGTCAGCTTCGGCGTGCTGCTGCTGGGGTATGTCGCGCTGATCGGCCTGCCGCCGGCGACGGCGCTGCTGGCGCCGCTGATGCCCCTGCCGCTGGCGCTGCTGACGCTCGGGGCGGCGTGGTTCCTCACATCGCTGGGCGTGTACCTCCGCGATGTCCGGCAGTTCATGCCGGTGGTGACCATGATCCTGATGTTTCTCAGTCCGGTGTTCTATCCCGTCAGCGCACTGCCGGAGCGGTTCCGGTGGCTGGCCGCGGTCAACCCGCTGGCGGCCGCGATGGAGTCCTTGCGGGACGTTCTGTTCTGGGGCACAGGCCCGCACTGGGTCGCGTTCGGGCTGCAATCGCTCGCGGCGTGGCTGGTCGCGTGGGTGGGGTTCATGTGGTTCATGAAGACGCGGAAAGGCTTCGCCGATGTCATCTGAGCCGGTCATCGTGGCCCGACAGCTCGGCAAGGCCTACCGCTTCTACCGGCGGCCGTTCGACCGTCTGAAGCAGATGGCCTGGCGGGGCAAGCGCATCTACTACGAGGAGTTTTGGGCGCTGCGCGGCGTGGACTTCGAGGTGTATCGCGGCGAAACCGTGGGGATCGTCGGTCGCAACGGCGCGGGCAAGTCCACGCTGCTCCAGCTCCTGTGCGGCACCGTCACGCCGACCGAGGGCGAATGCCGCGTGCGCGGCCGCGTCGCCGCGCTGCTGGAGCTCGGCGCGGGCTTCAACCCCGAGTTCACCGGCCGCGACAACGTGTTCCTGGCGGCGGCCGTGCTGGGGCTGTCGGAGGCGGAGATCCGTGCGCGGTTCGACGAGATCGCCGCGTTTGCCGACATCGGCGAGTTCATGGACCACCCGGTCAAGACGTACTCGAGCGGGATGTACGCGCGGCTGGCGTTCGCGGTGGCGATCCACGTGGACCCCGAAATTCTGATCGTCGATGAGATTCTCGCAGTCGGCGACCAGGCTTTCCAGCGGAAGTGCCTGGAGCGGTTCTACCAGATCCGCGAGTCGGGCTGCACGATTCTGTTCGTCTCGCACGACCCGTACCAGGTGAAGCTGCTCTGCCAGCGGGCGTTGTATCTCGCCCACGGGCAGCGTGTCGCGTTCGGCCCCGCCGAGGAGGTCGTCGATCGGTACACCATCGACCTGGAGGCGGCCAGCGCCTCCCACCGCCCAGCGGCCCAGCGGTCCGAGCCGACCTCAACCTCCGCCGCCTCTTCGCCGACGCCCCCGTCGGAACCCGAACCGCTATTCCGCATCACCGAAGTGCACTTCGAGGATGAGACCGGCCGCCCGCTGCGCGAAATGGAGAGCGGGCGAGATGTCCGCGTACGGATGCGCTTCCGGATGCTCACTAAACGGCGGCCGGTCCCCGTCAGCTTCGTGTTCAACTTGAAGCGCCATGACGACTTCTACGTGTGCGGGACGACGACGCTCATGGACGGTCTGCCCCCCATCGACGCCGACGGTGACGGCGAGGTAGTCATCCACTTCCCGCAACTGGCCCTGCTGGCCGGTCAGTACAAATGGCGTGTGGCGATCAACGACCACGTCGGTCTGGGCGTACTGGCCGAGGCGGTCGGCCAATGCACGTTCCGGGTAACCGACCGTTTCCAAGCCCACGGACTCATCGACCTCCCGCGGCGTTGGGAGTTTCGTCTGCCTGTAGCGCCGGCGACCCCGCCCGTAACGGCGGCAGGCGTTTCGGCGGGACACAGGGGCACGGAGGCATGATTGAGCGGTTAAGCTTCGCCGACTCCGCGCGTTACAACGCCATCGAGGCGGCCAGTCACCTGGCGCGCTACATGCTCGCGCGAGCTTGGGCGCCGGGGCGTCGCGTGCTCGATGTGGCTTGCGGCGAAGGCTACGGCGCGTATCTGCTGGCCGCGCAGTGGGGCGCCGCCAGCGTCGATGCGGTTGATCTGGCACCGGAGGCGATCGCCGCCGCCCGAGCGAACTTCGCTCACCCACGCATCCGCTTCCATGAGCATGATGCGATGCGGCTCACGGAGCTGTTCGCCGGTCGGCAGTTCGACCTTATCGTCTCACTCGAGACGATCGAGCATGTACCGGACGCCGAGGGCTTCCTGGCGGAGTTGGCGCGGCTGCGAGCGCCGAACGGCTGCGTCATCCTTTCCTGCCCGAATGACTGGTGGTACTACCGTTCCGCGGAAGAGCGGAACCCGTTTCATGTCCGCAAGTTCCGCCTGGAGGAGTTCCTCGCGCTGGGGCACGCCGCGTTCGGCCCCCCGCGAGAAGTGCTGCTCGGGACGCCCCTCGCGGGTTTCACGAACTGCCCGCGCGGTTCCGCCGACCTGAAAGTCGGAGGTGGAACGGACCATCCGCGTGCGCTGTTGACGGCACATGCATGCGGAGAGCACCTCGTCTTACCGAGCGACGAGGAAGTCTCCGCCGCCAACTGCAGCTACTTCGCCGCCGTCTGGGGCGACAGTCCGGAGCACGCCGGGGCCGGCACCGCCGCGCTGTTCCCGTGCTCCATGACCGCGAGCATGCAGGCCACGCAGGCCGCCAGTATCGAGGCACTCCGGGATGAGGTCGTCCACCTGCGGACTGAGCTGCACGCCGCGCGCGCCGAGGCAAAGAGGGAAGCCGAGCGGATCGCGGCTCTGGACCGGTCGCGCGCTGAGCTCGAGCACGCGCTGGTCGAGGCCCGCGACGCCAAGACGGAGCTGCGCGACGCTCTGGACCGAGCCGAGCGCGCACGGCGGGAGGCGGAGCTGCGGCTGGCGGCCGTGCAGGCCGAGCACGAGTACGTACAGGAGCAAGCCTTCCGCACACGCTGCCACGCCGAGTGGCTCGAGCAGCAGGTCCAGACGCTCGAGCGGCAGCGCACGGCGCTCGAGCAGCAGGCCCAGACGCTCGAGCAGCAGCGCACGGCGCTCGAGCAGCAGCGCACGGCGCTCGAGCAGCAGCGCACGGCGCTCGAGGAGCAGCGCACGGCGCTCGCGGCTCGGGTCGCCGACCTGGAGCGCACCTGGGGCAACCGCATCTGGGGCCTCGGCCGGCGGATCTTCCACCGCCTCCGCGGGCGGCGGTGAGGGGGAGGCAGTAGCGCAAGCCATGACCGAGCCAACGCCGGCGACGCTCTTGGAGGGCATCCACGCCGTACCCTACGTGTACGAGCGGCGGCACGCGCTGCTGGCCGCCGACGCCCACCGCGGCCCCGCCGCCAACATCGGTCGCTCCGGCGAGAACCTCACGATCTCGTGCCTCGCGCTGAACCGCTCGGGGCTGACGCGTACGCTGCTGGACTCGATCGCCCGGCACATCCCGGACTTCCGCGGCGAGGTGCTGGTGGTCGACAACGGGTCGGAGCCGGCGGAGGCGGAGGCCCTGCGGGCGGCCTGCGCCGCGGCGCCGTTCGCCGCCCGGGTCGTGTCGCTGGGCGCGAACTACGGCGTCGCCGGCGGGCGCAACCGGACGATGCCGCACGTGCGGACCGACTGGGTACTGCTGCTCGACAACGACATCTACTTCCGGTCGAACCCGCTGCCGCGCGTGCAGCGCGACCTGGCGGTGCTCGGCTGCCACTTCCTGAACCTGCCGCTGCTCGACCGCGACGGACAGCGGCTGTTCGCCCGCGGCGGGCACCTGTACGTCTGCGTCGAGGGCGGACGCATCCACCTCGGTGCCGGTTCGGCGTACGCTCAGGGCGCCTACTCCGGGGGCGAGCTCGAGGCCTGCCTTTCGACCTTCCTGTTCGGCGGCGCCGCGGTCGTCAACCGGCACACCTTCGCCGCCGTGGGGGGCTTCGACGAAGGCATGTTCATCGGCTTCGAGGACATCGATTTCTCGATCCGCCTGTTCCGCGCCGGTCTGAAGGTCGGCAACAGCGGCGCCGTCGCCCTGGTCCATGACCACCCGGCCCCGACGACCGCCGGAGACCTGGACTACGAGCGGCAACGCTTCGCCCGCGACGCGATCCGCCGCTCAGCCGAGCATCTCGAGCGCAAGTACGGGATGGTCGTCTGGAGCGACGCCGTGGACGCCTGGCTGAAGGCCCGCCACCGGGAGCTCGGACTGGCCGACGGCTCCGCCGCGCCCGCAAACCCCGCCCCCAGCCCCGCGGAGGCCGCGCCCGCCTCCGCAGACTCCCCGCCCAGGGTGACGGTCGCCGCGGCCCGGCCGCGCGTCATGCTGGTCCTCGACACCGAGCCATGGGCCTTCGGCAACATCGCCCGCCAACTCCAGCGCCACCTCGCCGATCGATTCGAGTTCCGCCTCGTGCCGATGGACGTGGTCGACAATGTGATCCGCGTGCTGCTACTGGCCCGCGATTGCGACATCATCCACTTCTTCTGGCGCGAACACCTTCAGCTCATCCAGTCGCCCTACCACCAGTCATACGTGGCCAGCCTCGGCGGCGACTACGGGCAGTTTTTCGACACCTACGTGCGCGCCAAGGCGCTGTCCACCGCGATCTATGACCATCTCCTGCTGGAGCCCGAGCAGCTCGCCGAGCGACGACCGCTCTACACCGATCTGCTGACCGGCTACTACGTCGGCTCCGAGCGGTTGCGGCGCATTTACGCCGCCGTCCCGGGCTACCCGCCGCCCACGGCCGTCCTGCCCGACGGCGTCGACCGCGAGCTGTTCTACCCGCAGCGGCTCGAGCGCCTGCGGACGACAGCCGGGCGTGAACTCATCGTCGGCTGGGTCGGCAACAGTCGGTGGGGCGGCACGGATCAGGACTACAAGGGGGTCGAGACGATCCTCAAGCCGGCGGTCGCGCAACTCCGTGCGGAGGGGCTGCCGCTGCGCCTGGCGTTGGCCGACCGCGCGACCGGCACGTTCATCCCCCACGCGGAAATGGTGCATTGGTACGCCTCCATCGACGTATACGTATGCACGTCGTTGATCGAGGGCACGCCGAACCCGGTGCTGGAGTCCATGGCCTGCGGCGTGCCGATCGTCTCCACCGACGTGGGCATCGTTCCGGAGGCGTTCGGGCCCAGACAGCGGGAGTTCATCCTCCCCGAGCGCTCGATCGCTGCGGTTGAGGCGGCGCTCCGCCGGCTGGTGCGCGAGCCGGAGCTGCTGCCGCGACTGTCGGCCGAGAACCTGGAACGCGCGGCGGCTTGGGACTGGCGCATCAACGCGGCCCGGTTCGGGCCCTATTTCGACGAGCTGCTGCGACGCCGCGCGGCGCGTTCCTGACAGCCCGTCGCGCAACGTCCGGCGGTGCGTTGGGCGCGATGCAACCGCTCGGGCCGGACGTCGCCGGCACAGCCGAGGCCGTCACCGCAGACACCGAGGTGCAACGCCGACCAGGCCGCCACGGGCTACCGTGGGCTGGAACGGCCCACCGCACCCGCGACGGACGGCTCAGGCCTTTCGGCGCTGCTCCAGCTCCGCCAGCGCGATGGCCAGCTCCTGACAGAGCGTCTTGAGCTGCCCCGCGTGGCGCGACGTGGTCAGGCTCTGGTAGAAAATGAGCGCCGTCAGGGCCAGCAGCCAGACCAGAAACACTGCGTTGGACGGGGCCTCAAACCCCAACCGGTGAGCGGCCCACACCAGCGGCTGCGGCACGATGCTGCATAGCAGAAACGCGACGCCGGAAAGCAGCCACAGCACCGACTGCCGCACCGCCATGCGGCTGCGCCGCAGCGCGCTGAAAACCAAGAGCAGATAGGCAACCGAGGCGGTCGCGGCCAGCACTTGCAGCAGCAGAGGAGGCATCATGACATCGCCCGTTCCTTCGCCGGCGCGCGTGACGCGTGAATCAGGATCGCCACGAGCACCTTCACCATGTACAGCACCGAATGGAGCACGCGGATGGAGCTCCGGCCGGCCCGCCGGGCCCGCATCGTAACCGGGGCCTCGACCACGCGGAGCCCGTGCCGCCGCAGGATGTAGACCACCTCGGGTTCCGGGTACTCTTGCGGGTAGTCCGCCGCGACCAGCGCCAAAGCGCGGCGTCCCAGCGCCCGCTGCCCGCTGGTCGGGTCGGTGATCGGCTCGCCGGTCAGCACGCGCAGCGCCGCCCGCAGAATGCGGATCCCGATCCGGCGGGCGAAAGTCGACTGAAAGCCCGTCCCGTGCAGAAACCGCGAACCGATCACCAGGTCAGCATCCTGCTCGAGCAGCACCTCGATCAACCGGACGGAGTCGGCCGGGTCGTGCTGCCCGTCTCCGTCGACCTGCACGCACACGTCGTAATCATGGCGGTAGCCGTACATCAGTCCGGTCTGCACCGCCCCGCCAATGCCGAGATTCACCGGGAGCCGCAGCACGATCACCCCGAGCCCCCGCGCGACGGCGGACGTTTCGTCCCGCGATCCGTCGTCAACTACCGCGATGTCCCAGTGCGGCGCGCACGCCCGGATATCCGCCACCACATGCGGCAGATTGCTTGCCTCGTTGAAGGCCGGAATGACGGCCAGCACGCGCGGTGGACGGGGCGGCATCGCGGTCTCTCCGGGGGCACGCGGCCGTCCCCAGCGTACCGACGCCGCCGCGCGCGTCAAGCGACCGCCGCCGCGGCGCTTGCCCGAGCAGCGGACTGGCGCTAGCATCCGCAACCGGGCTTTTTCCCGAGGGTCAGGGATGGCCGCCGACTCCCTCGCAACCCGCAGCACCCTGCGCGAACTGAGCTCGTTCATCCTCGTCGGGGGCCTCCAATACGTCGTCGACGTCGCGGTGTTCGGGCTCGTGCAACTCACCACCGGTCAGACCGTGGCGGCCAACGTCCTCGGCCGCGCCACCGGTGCCGTGTGCGGGTACTTCCTCAACGGCGTCTTCACGTTCCGGACTCTCGGACGCACCCCCGGCCGTTTCGGACTCCGGTTCCTCACCGCTTGGCTGTTCATGACTGCGCTGAGCACCGCCGCGATCCAGTCGCTCGGTGCCGCCGCGGCCGGCCAGGCCGCGTCAGGACGGCTCGTGCGGATCAAGGCCGGCGTGGAACTCCTGCTGTTTGTGGCCAGCTTCCTGGTGCACAAGTATTGGATTTTCGTCCGGCGGGCCGCCGGCCCGCCGCCTCCCGGGGCCGCCCCGGACGGCGGGGCGCTCTTCCTGCTCGCCCACGCCGACGACGAGTTCTTCTTTGCGCCGCGCATCCGGCAACTCGTCGCGGTCGGGCGGCCGGTGTACTGCGTCTACGCCACCGACGGCGCGGGCCGCGGCACAGATCCCGCGGTCCGTCAACGTGAGAGCGCCCGCGCCTTGGCGCAGCTCGGCGTTCCGGAGACCCACCAGTTCTGCCTGGGCGTAGCGCACGGCATTCCGGACGGACAGGCACACCGCGCAGTCACGCGTCTGGCGGCCATCGTCGAGGAGTTCGCCCGCGCGCGGCCGCTCGCCGAAATCTACGTGCCTGCATGGGAGGGCGGCCATGCGGATCACGACGCCACGCATCTGGTGGGCGTGGCACTGGCCCGCGCGTTGGGCGTGCCCCGCGTGTGGGAGTGTCCGTCCTATCACGCCTGCTCCCGACTGCCGTTCCGTGTCATGCATTTCATCCCGCGTGTGGAGCCGGCCGAGATGCAGCGCCTCACGCTGGCCGAGGGGCTCTTCCTCTTCGGGCTGATCGGCAGTTATCGGAGCCAGTGGCGAACCTGGCTGGGGCTGGGGCCCGAAGCGTTCTGGCGGTTGGTCGTGCAGCGGCGACACCCCTGCCGGCGCGTCGCCGGCATCGACTACACGCAGCCGCCGCATGCGGGTCCGCTCTTGTACGAGACCCGGTTCGGGGTATCGTTCGCCGAGTTCCGGGCGGCGACGGCAGAGTTCGTGGCAACGCGGGTGGCCGCAGCTCCACTCGGAGCCACATGCGGCGCCGCGCCGTAGCAGACGGACCGGCAACCAGCGCGGGAAACACGTATGGCTGAGTACGAATATCGCCCGGTGGATGTGACCGCGTCCGAGCTCGCGGCGGTCGTCGGGCTGTTCGCCGCCGTCTGGCCGGATGCCCGCCACCTGACCGTCGATTACGTTCGCTGGCTCTATGCCGAAAACCCCAACGGTCCGGTGATCGGCTACAACGCCTGGCGCGGCACCGCGCTGGCCGGGCACTACGTCGTCATCCCGATCCGGGCGCGCCTCCACGGACAGGTCGTGCCCGCGGCTCTGTCACTCAACACCGCCGTGCATCCGGCGCACCAGGGCAAGGGCCTCTTCACGGAACTCGCGCGGCGGACCTACGACGAGGCGCGCACGCGGGGCGCGCACCACGTGATCGGCGTCGCGAATGCCAACAGCACGCCCGGCTTTCTCCGCAAACTGGAGTTTCACGACCTCGGCCCGCTCGACGCTCGCATCCTGTGGTCCGCGCCGACCCTCGGCCCGCGGGCCGCGCCGCCCGCTTGGGAACGCGTCTGGGAACCCCACGATCTGGCGTGGCGGATCCGCAATCCCTCGCGGCCGTACACGCTGGTGGCCCGGCACGGTTGCCGGCAGATCCTTGCACCCACGGGGCGCTATGGCCTCCTCGCCCTGCTCAAGCTCGACTCGCCGTCCGAAGCCGCCCCCCTCCCCGGCTGGGCTGTGCACCGACCGCTCCTGCCGCGCCCAATGCTCTGGATCGGTCGCAGTGCCCGCGTGCGCTTTCGCGCTCTGGGTGGCGTGCGTCTCCCGAACCGGTTTCGCGCCTCGCCGCTCAACCTCATCATCCGGTATCTCGTTCCCGGCACGCCGCCGGTGGCGCCGGAAGCCGTCGAGTTCGCCGCGATCGACTTCGACGCCTACTGAGCTAAGGTCGCGAGGGCCCGACCCGCCGCAGCACGCTGACCTCGGACCGCGGTCCGGCGAGCAGCTCCCACGGCGCCGCGGCTGCGGGCCCGTCGGCCAGCCGCGCCAGCAAACCCCGTGCGGTGTCCGGCGACGCGACCACGTAGTCGTACGCCCGCAGCTCGTCCGCCGGCCGGGCCGGCAGGTCCTCCGCGATCGTGATCTGGTCCGCCCGCAGCCGCGTCCGCGTCCCCATCGCCAGCAGCGCGCGGAACGCCCAGGGGCCGCGCTCGGCCAGTTGCCGGTCGTAGAGATCCGCCGCCACGAGGAACCGCGTATCCGGGCCGGCCGGCAGGCGCCGCGCCAGGCACCGCAGATCGTGAAACCGGTTGTCCGCGTATCGCTTGAGCTGGAGATTCGCCGCCTCGTGCGTCACGCGCAGCGCCGGCGGCAGCGCACTGCCGCACAGCAGGGCGAAAGTCAGCAGACCCAGCGGCGCGCGCCAGCGCGGCGGCCCGGCCGCGGCCAGTGCCAGCAGCACCACTGCGCCGAACACCGTGCCGGGGAAGACCACCTCGTGCAGAAAGCGGTGGTCCGCGGGCCACAGGAAACGCCCGTGTCCGAGCAGCACGAAGACCAGCCCCGCAGCGGCCAGGGCCGCCCCCGTCCACAGCACGACCGCCCGGGCCCGGGGGCCCGAGGCCGTCTGCTCAAGCAGACGACCCGCGGCGAACGCCGCCGCGAAGCACATCAGCGGGAGTACAGGGAGCGCGTAGCGGGCCACCACCAGCGAGTTGCCGGTGGCGAACGTCGCGATGAGCTGAAGGAAGTACAGCAGCGGAATCAGGAACACGAGCACCAGCCGGAGGTCGCGCATGCGGGCCGCCAGGACCGGTACCGACGCCGCGTACAGAAAAAACGCGGTGAAGTTCTCCGGCCGCAACATCCAGCCCAGCCAGTTCAGCGTGGACTCGTACCGCCCCGCGACCTGGTTGAAGGCCAGCAGCGCGCGCCAGCTCTCCGCCCGCAACAGGAAACCGGCGTCGCCCAGCAGCCAGCCGTCCAACGCCAGCAGCACGCCCAGCGCCAGCGCGCCGCCGGCGACGTACGCGCCGAGACGCGCGGCGCCGGCCCGCGTGGGTCGCAGGCCGGCGCCCGGTTGAATCCACAGCACCGGCGCGAGCACGCCCAGCACCAGGCTCACTTCTTTGGCCCGCAGGCCGAACACGAAGAGCAGTCCGAGTCCGAATGCCGACGCGACGGCAATCGGCTGCCCGCGGAGGATGCTCGGCAGGATGAGGGCCGCCGAGAGCGTGATGATGAGCATCACGGTGTAGTCGGTGTACGCGATGCCGAGCGTCCAAGCCCCCACGTCCTGCGACAGCAGCAGCAGCGTCGTCGTGAGCAGCACCAGCGCGCGCAGCGGCGCGCGGAGCGGCGCCGTACACCACACCAGCGCCGCGAAGCTCCCTGCCACCGCCAGGCACCACAGAATCCGCGCTCCCCGGTACGGATCGTCCGCCAGCCACATCAGCAGCGAAAGCAGGTAGATGTGCGTGTAGCGGTTGAGCGCGCAGGTCTGCGGCTCGGGCATGTACGCCACCCCCATGTACAACAGCTCGTCCCAGGTAATGGGCAGCGCCGTGAATGGATACAGCGCCTTGGCCAGTACTACCAGCAGCAGCACGTACAGCCCGCGGCACAACCACACCCGGGGGCCCAACCGCCGCGCTGTGCCGTCGGCTACGACGTGCTCCGGCCTGTCGTCCGTCGTCGTCATGTGGTGTCCGACCTCCGCCGCGTCCGCTACACCGCCAAGTCCGGGTGCAGCAAACGCCCCTCCGTGCCGCCCGCGACGGGCACCACCGCGCCACTGATGTGCCCGGCCAGCCGCTCCGACGCCAGAAACACCACCAGCGCCGCCACGTCCTCCGGCTCCGCGATCTTCCGCAGCGCCATCGTGGCCTGTGCCCGCCGCTCCGCCCGCGGATCCGCCAGACCCGCCGCTGCCATCGGCGTCCGCACCCATCCCGGACAGATGCAGTTCACCCGCCCGCGCGGCGCCAGCCGCACGATCTCGTTCTTCAGGCTCCGCGTCAGGCCGTACGCTAGCGCCGCCTTGGCCGCCGCATAATCGGCGTGATCGGCCTCCCCAAACAGGGCGGCCGTCGAAGCGATCAGCACCAGGCTCGCCGATTCGCGCGGCACGGCCGCCAGGTGCCGCAGGAACGCCCGGCACGTCAGAAACGCGCTGGTCAGGTCGTGGTCGAGCGTCTCGCGCCACTCGGCCAGCGTCAGGGCATGGAGCGGCACGGGGCGCGGCCGCGCCCAGCCTGCGTTGACCACGACGCACTCGATGCGGCTGAACGTGCGCACGGCCGTCGCGAACAGCGCCTCGGTCTGACCCTCGTCGCGCAGGTCGGCCGCCACCGCCAGCGCCTGCCCGCCCAGCTCGCGCTGGAGCGCGGCGACCGGCTCGGCCTGCGTGCGGTAGTGCAGCACCAGGCGGGCCCCTTCCGCGGCCAGCGCGCGGGCGATCGCGCGGCCGATGCCGCCGGAGGCCCCGGTCACCAATACGCATTGCCCGTCGAGCCCCGTGTGCATTCCGGCTCCTCCGCCGACCCGCGGCCGGGATATCCGACCGGGAGCGCAGGCGTCCCGCGCGCTGCACGCCGCGGCTACGGCGCGTACAGCCGCACGTATTCGGCCACCATGCGGTGCGTGTTGAACACGCCGCACACCGACCGCATCGAATCCTTCATCCGCCGCACCCAGCCCTGCGGCACGCCGCGACCATCGCGCGTGTAGAACAGCGGCACGATCTCCCGCTCGAGCAACCGGTAGATCAGCTCGGCATCCGCGCGGTCCTGCGCTGCGCGCGTCGCCCGCGGCGTGCCGTCACCGATCGCCCACCCGTTGCGCCCGTTCCAGGCCTCCGGCCACCAGCCGTCTAGCACCGAGCAGTTCAGCCCGCCATGCAACGGCGGCTTCATGCCGCTCGTGCCCGACGCCTCCTGGGGTCGCAGCGGGTTGTTGAGCCACACGTCACAGCCGCTCGTCAGGAGCCGGCCCACGTGCATGTCGTACTCCTCCAGCAACGCGACGCGGCCGCGGAAACCGGCCGCGCGGGCCTGCCGGTAAACCTCCTGCGCAAGCGCCTGACCCTCGTGGTCAGCCGGGTGGGCCTTGCCGGCAAACACGATCTGCACCGGGCGGAGGGGGTCGTTCAGGAGCGCCGCCAGCCGCTGCGGCCGATGAAAAATCAGCGCGGCGCGCTTGTACGTGGCGAAGCGCCGCGCGAAGCCGATCGTCAGCGCATGCTCGTCGAACGTGTTGAGCGCCTCGATCAGCTCGTCCAGCGGCTCGCACCGGCGCTGGATCTGGTGCACCAGCCGCTGCCGGACGAACTGGACCAGTTTGCGCCGCAACAGGTTCCGCAGCGCCCACAATTCCGCGGCGGGGATGTCGTCCACCCCGCGCCACCAGTCGTTCTCGGGCCCCGCGCCCAGCCAGCGCGGCTTGAGGTACCGGTCGTAGAGCGGGCGCGCCTCGGGCGCCAACCACGTCTCCGTATGGATGCCGTTGGTGACATGGCCGATCGGCACGCGCTCCGGCTCGGCCAGCCCGTACACGTGTTTCCACATCCGCCGCGTCGTGTCGCCGTGCAGCTCCGAGACGCCGTTGACGCGCTCCGCCAGCCGCAACGCCAGCACCGTCATGCAGAACGGCGCGGCCTGGTCGGCCGGCGGCTCGCGGCCCAACGCGAGCAGCTCCGCAGGCCGCAAACCCAGCTCCCGCGCTAGCGGATCGAAGTACCGCCGGAACAGGGGCGGCGCAAAGCGGTCGTGCCCAGCCGGCACGGGCGTGTGCGTCGTGAACACCGTGGACTCGAACACGAGCTCCTTGGCCCGCTCCCAGGCCGCGCCCGCTGCCCGCAGTTGCCGCAACCGCTCCAGGATGCAGAACGCCGCGTGCCCCTCGTTGAGGTGGTAGACCGTCACGCGCTCGCCGAGCGCTGCCAGCGCCCGCACGCCGCCCATGCCGAGCACGATCTCCTGCCGGATACGCGTCTCGCTGTCGCCGCCGTAGAGCCGCTGCGTGATCGCGCGGTCCGCGGGCGCGTTGCCCGCCACGTCGGTGTCCAGCAGATACAGCGGCACGCGGCCGACCTGCGCGCGCCAGATCCGGACGCGTACGGAGCGGCCTCCCAGCGGCACGCGGATCGTCCGCCCCGTGTCGTGCAGCGGCAGTTGCGTGAAGTCGTAGTCCGGGTAGATCACCTCCGTCGTGCCGTCGGCCCGCAACGCCTGCCGGTAGTAGCCGCTCCGGTACAGCACTCCGACCGCCACCAGCGGCACCCCCAGGTCCGAGGCCGATTTCAGATGGTCCCCCGCCAGCACGCCCAGCCCGCCGGCGTACAGCGGCAGGCACTCGTGCAGCCCGTACTCGGCGCAGAAATACGCCACCCGCATCCGCCGCTGGTGCGGTGCCGCGGCGCGCTGGAACCACGTCGGCGCCGCCAAATACCGCTGCAACTGCCGCTCGCAGCTCGCCAGCAGCTCCACCAGCGGCCCATCGTCCGCCAGGGCAGCCCGCCGTTCGGGCGGCAGCGCCGCCAGCGTGCGGATCGGGTTGTGCTGCGTGGCCTCCCAGAGCACCGGGTCCAGGGCGGCGAACAGGCGCTGCGGGTCCGAGTTCCAGGTCCACCACAGGTTGCGGGCCAGCACCGCAATCCGGGTCGCGACCTCCGACGCCGTCGTGCGACGGCGGGCTGCGCGGCCCGGGGCTCTGCTTCGCGGCATCCCAAGGTCTCCATGACGATCGGCCGCGGAGAGTGTAACGACCGCCGGGCGCTTCGGGCAGGGCCGGAATCCGGACGCCACACCGGGTCGGCACGGTCGCGTTGCGGTTCACGCCCGCCCGCCGCCCCGTCCGCGGGCGAATTGGCCCGCGCAACGCGGAGGAACATAATCGCCGACCATGTGCGGCATTGCCGGCATCCTGAGCCTCACGCCCGACGCGTCCGTGGCGGTCGATGAGCTGGCGACGCTGGCCGCGCCGCTGGTCCACCGCGGACCGGACGACGAAGGGTGCTACGTGGACCCGCAGCGCCGCTGCGGACTGGCGTTTCGGCGGCTGGCGATCATCGATCTCGCCGGCGGCCGCCAGCCGCTGGCCAACGAGGACGAAACCGCGTGGATCGTCTTCAACGGCGAGATCTACAACTTCCCCGCGCTGCGGCGGGAGCTGGAGGCGCGCGGCCACCGCTTCCGCACGCACACCGACACCGAGACGATCGTCCACCTGTACGAGGAACGGGGCGCAGCGTGTGTCGAGCGCCTGCACGGGATGTTCGCCCTCGCGCTGTGGGACGCACGGCGCGGCACGCTGCTGCTGGCCCGCGACCGCTTCGGTAAGAAGCCGCTGACGTACGTGACGCACGCCGGGCGGCTGTACTTCGCCAGCGAGGCCAAGGCCCTCCTGGCGCTGCCCGGTCTGCCGCGCGAACTCGACCCGCAGGCCCTGCACCGCTACCTGCTGTGGCAGTACGTGCCGGCGCCGTACTCCATCTTCCGCGGCTTCCACCACCTGCCGCCCGGTCACCGCGCGACGTGGACCGCGGGCCGCCCGGCCGACGCGCCGCCGGAGCCGTACTATCGCCTCGCCCCAGCCCCGTTTCGCGGAACTTACGCCGACGCCCGCGCGCAGCTCGGCCCGCGGCTGACGGCAGCGGTGGAGAAGCGGCTGATCGCCGACGTCCCGCTGGGCGCCTTCCTCTCCGGCGGCATCGACTCGTCGATCGTGGTCGGCCTCATGCGGCGGCTGGGCGTGTCACCGCTCCGCACATTCACGATCGGATTCCCCGACGCCCGCTACGACGAAACCGCCTTCGCCCGGCTGGTGGCCCGACATTTCGGGACCGAGCACCACGAGCACGTCGTCACCCCCGCCGCCCGCGAGGTGCTCGACACGCTCGCCTACCACTTCGATGAGCCGCTGGCCGATTCGTCGGCCATCCCGACGTACTACGTCTCGCGTTACACGCGGCAATCGGTGACGGTCGCGCTGACCGGCGACGGCGGCGACGAAGCCTTCGGCGGCTACGACCGCTACCGCGCCGCCCGGCTCGCCGCGCGCTGCGACGCCTGGCCCCGCCCCCTGCGAACGCTCCTGGCTGACGCCGCGGGGCTCCTGCCGCATCACCGCCCGCGCACCTGGACCAACCGCGCGTACCGCTTCCTGCGCGGCCTAGCCGCCGCGCCCGCCGAACGCTACCGCGCCTGGGTGCAGATCTTCGCCCCGGAGACGCTGGCGGCGCTGTATCGGCCGGTCGTCGCCGCGGCGCTGGCGTTCCGCGAACCGCTGGACTGGTTCGCGGCCCTGTACGACGGTGCGGCGGGCGATGCCGCGGAGCGCGCCGCCCGAACGGATTACGCCAGCTATCTCCCGTACGACCTGCTCACGAAAGTCGACCGGGCGTCGATGGCGTGCAGCCTCGAGTGCCGTTCGCCCTTCCTCGACCACGAGCTGGTGGAGTTCGCGGTGTCGCTGCCCAGCGCGTGGCGCGTGGGGACCCGCGGCGGCAAGCGGATCCTGAAGGACTGGGCCCGCGACCTGCTGCCCCCCGAGGTGCTGGCGCGCCGCAAGATGGGCTTTGGCGTGCCCGTCGGCGCCTGGTTCCGCGGCGAGTTAGCGGACCTGCTGCGCGGCCTGGTCCTCGCGCCCGACGGCCTCTGCGCCCGCGTGTTCGACGCCACGCGCCTGCGCGCCTTCACCGAACAGCACATTTCCGGACGCCGCAACCACGAGCATCCCCTGTGGGCTCTGCTGATGCTCGAACTCTGGTATCGCCGCTGGCGACCGGCAACGCCCTGGGATTGACGCCGCCCCCACGCCCGCGAGCCGACCACCCCCGCGCCCCGGCGCGGGCGCACATGCCGCGCAACGCCTTTCTTCGGTCCGTCCCGGTTCGGACCGATGAAACGAGCGGGAGCACGGCCGGCGCCAGGCGCTCCGGCCTGCGAGCAGCATGATCGTCGATCAAGCCGAAATCGATGCCCTGCTGGCCGAGGCCCAGGGGCTGGCCGCACAGGCCGCCGACGAGCTGGCCGCGCCGGACCCGCCCCTCCCCCCGCCGCCCGCGCCGCTCCACACCGACGACCCGCGTCTCCCGCGTCTGCTGCACATCCGCGTGCCCGTCATCGTGCAACTGGCAGCCCGCTCCATGCCCATTTCCGCGGTCTGCGCCCTGTCCGTCGGAGCGATCATCGAATTCGAGAAGAACGTCGAGGAACCGCTCGAGCTGCTGGTCAACGACCGCCCGATCGGTCGCGGACACTGCGTCAAGGTCGGCGAGTACTTCGGCCTCCGGATTACCGAAATCTCCGACCGGGCCGACCGCGTCCGGTCGCTGGGCAGCCGACGGCCCTGACCCGCAGCGCTTCACGGCGCCGGCCGCAGGTCGATGCAATCCACCCCGAAGAAGTACCCGGCAGACCGGGGCGACCGACCAGTGACTTCGAACCGGACCCGGACCGCGGTGTCTGCCACCTCGACGGTCCCCAACTCCACGGCCAGCCCCGGCTCGATCCGCGGTGCATAGGTGTCAACCGGCGTGCCGACCGTCCGGCCGTTCACCGCCGCCTGGACCAGCCCGTAGTCGAACGAGCGGGTGAGCACGGCCGTGAGCTGGTAACGGCCGGGGCGCGGCACGGGCACGGCGAACTCGACCCACGCGCCCGGCTGTGTCGCCCGGCACCACAGGTGCGCTCCGCCGCTGGCGCCTTGGATGGCCTGCCGTTCGTCGTTCGCGCCACTCTCCGCTGCGATCGGGAGCGCTTCACATTCCACCGCCGTCGCGCTCCAGACCGGCACCAGCTCCAACGCGTCGAACCCGCACCGGTTCCGGCCCGCTTCGCTCGCCTGAAGCCGCAACCCGAGCGAGTGCGCGCCGCGGCCGAGCGGCACCACGCCGAGCCCGGCCCGGCGTAGCTCGGGCGTTGGAGCGCGCGTGTCCACCGGGGCTCCGACCGGCTCCTCGTTCAGCAGCACCTGCACGAGGCCGCCGTCCGGGCCGGCCGTGTAACGCAGGCCCAGTTGGACGACGCGGTCCTGCGGCTCCGCGGGCAGCGCGAACACCACCGTGTCGCCAGGGCCGGCGAACTCGATGGTGAGCTGCGCTCCGCCAGACCAGTCCAACGTCGCGAACTCGACCGCGGTGCGGGCCCGCCCGGCCGAGCGCAGCGGCAAGTCCTCGGCCTCCAGCCCCAGGGCGATCTTCGGCACCGGCTCCAGTACCCAACAATCCACCACCGCGGGCCGCGCGCACTGGATCGTCATCAGGTTGTCGCCCGGCTCGAGCCGCACCAGCCCGACGGTATACAGCCCGTCGGGTTCGGGCCGCCCCGCCACGACGCCAATCAGTCGATTCCGCGGATCCGCGACGGCCAACCGCTCGAAATCCGGCTCCGGCAGCGCCCGCAGGCGCAAGCGCACGGTCTGCGCGACCGGCGACGGCAGGACGACCCGAATCGGCCGTTCCGCCGCCAGCGAAACGGCCTTTTCTGCGGACAGGTCCGCGCCGACGTCCGTCGGTTTCACGACCCGGCCCCATCCGCTGCCCGGCAGGCGGCCTTCGATCTCGATCGCGCCGGGGATTCGCACGCCGGGCACGGCGAGATCCTCATCCTTCAGCCGCGAAAAGAAGTGTTGCGCCCCCGGCGGCGCGTACCAATACACGACGCTGCCGTAGTACGTGTCCTGCGCGCCGCCGAACTGCCAGTTTTCGATGGTGAAGCGCACCGACTGCTGAAAGTTGATGCAGTCCGGCACATGCCAGCGGTACGCGGAGTTCTTCCCGTACGGCCCGGTGCGCGACACGCCCTGGAGCGGCTGAAGGTGCAGGTGCAGGCCCCAGGCATCGCCGAAGTAATCCTCCGTGCCGGTCCCGAAGTACGACGGGAATTTTTCGCCGTCGATCCACACCTTCTCGTCGCCCTCGCCCCACCACGCGGCCCGCGGACAATCCACGTTCAGCACGCAGCCTACAATGCGCCCCGGCCCGGCGGCTTCGAGAATCGGGTAATCGAAAACCCGGCACGGGTCCTCGCGTCGGAAACGGGCGTGCAGGCGCAGGGCGTCCGCGGCCGGCGGCTCGAGGTCCACACGGAAGTACAGGAGCAGGCCGATCGGACGCTTGCCGGTCCCACGGTTCTCGATCTCGATCCGCAGCCCGTCGCGGTACGGCATCGGCCACAGGCAGTAGAAGAAGCGGTCCTGGCCCGCGCGCCGCTCGGGCAACGGAATCGGTCGCTCCAGGTCGGTCCCGGCGACCAGACTACGCACCGGCACCACGTCGAACCCCGAAGCGAAGAAGTCGACCAGCGGCGTCTCGATCGCCGGATCAGCGCTCCCGTCGAAAAAGACGCGCAGCACACAGCGGTGCAGCGCATAGGGCTCGCGCGGGGCGTCGCGGTCCGTCAGTGCCACGTACAGCCCGCGCACCGTCCCGGCTCCGGGCAGCGTTTCCCGCAGCACCTGCCCCGGGCCGACATCCTGCTGCACGGCCACGGGCAGCGCCCGCCGGCCGCCGAACAGCCGCTTGTCCGAAAGGCCGTCGCGCAGCACTTGAGCGACCGCCTCGGCGGCCGCTCGGGCGGCGTCGTGGACCGAGCGCTGGAAGCGCTCCACCACCGTACCGGCCGGGAAGAGCACGTAGTTGATCTGGTAATACGCGCGGCAGTCGCGCGCCAGCACGCGGCACGACCGCGCGAACCCGATCGGGTAGTAGCTGTTGAGCCCGCGCGAAACGAACGGCGCGCTGAACGGCGGCAAGCGGCCGGACAACAGCTCGGCGAACGGCGCCTCCAGCACCACCTCGCCGTCGAGCACGAACCGGATCGTCCCGTGCGGATTGGCCGACCAGATCCGCGTCAGCGCGCCCGGGCCCGCCAGTTCGGCCATGACGTCCCATTCGCCCTCCCGGCCCAGGAAGTGGCCGGCGTCGGCGTTCGCGTCCCAGTCCACATATTGTCCGTCGGGACCGATCCGCGACGCGCGGTCGTAACTGCTGAACATCCCCGTTCGCTCGCCGGGCGGCGGCGGGGTCGCCAGCCGGTCGAGGTCGATCACGCGGGTCAGGAGGTCCGCCTGCGTAATCCGCTCGGCGGCCGCCGCCGCCGTCCCGCCGGCCGCCGCCGCCAGCGTCCCGCCGGCCGCCAGCAGCCCGCCTAGAACCCACCGGGTGACGGTCACGTCGAGCATGCGGCGTCTCCGGACCCGCGGGGCTTGCGCCGATGCGCGGCACCGGCCCGGCCGCCGCGGCGGGGGCCCCGCGAACTGCGCGGGGCGCTACACGTTGAACTTGATGGTGATGATGTCGCCGTCCTGCACCACGTAGCCTTTTGGCTCCAGCCGCACCTTGTTCAACGCCTTCGCCTCCCGCAGCGAACCCGCCGCCCGCAGATCGTCGTACGCGATGGTCTCGGCCTTGATGAAGCCGCGCGCCAGGTCGGTGTGAATTCGCCCGGCGGCCTCGACCGCCGTCATCCCGCGGACCAGCGGCCACGCCCGCACCTCCTCCGGCCCGGCGGTGAGCATGAAGATCATGCCCAACGCGTCGCAGCAGGCGCGGACGAGCCGGTCGCGGGCCAGGGCCGCGATGCCGTACGCGGCCATGAACGCCGGCCGGTCGGCGGGGTCCATGCGGATCAGGTCGGCCTCCAGCGGCGCGCAGATCGCGTACGTCCCGTACGCGTGGGGGTCGCGCAGCGGCGGCTCACGCCCGGCCTGTTCCTCGTTCACATTGAACACGACGAGGACGGGCTTCTGCGTCAGAAAGCCGAAACTGCGCACCGTCTTCTCCTCATCGCCCGGGGTGATCACGGTGCTGAGCGGCTTTTCGCTCTCCAGCGCCGCGTGGCAGCGCTTGAGCAACTCATGCTCATGCTTGAGCTGATCGCGGTCCTTCGACGGCTTGGTCAGGGACTTCTCGAGCTTCTCAATCCGGTTGGCGCAGATCAGCAGGTCGGCCAGCAGCATCTCGTCCCGCAGTTGCCGCAGATCGCCCGCCGGGTCGACGCGGCCCCGATGCATCGGCACCGACGCCGACTCGAACGCCCGCACCACCAGCAGCAGTGCGTCGCACTGCCGCAGCGTCGGCAGGTGCTTCTCGAGCCCGGCCTTTTCGACGTCGCCCTCCGCACTGCCGGGCAGGTCGACGAACTCCATCGTCGCCTCGGTCCGCTTCTTCGGCTTGAACACCTCCTGGAGAAAGTCCAGACGCGGCTCGGGAATGTGCACGGCCGCCAGATTCTCCTCGGCCGGCTTCAGATGCTCGGCCGGCAGACCCGATAAGGCGCGAAAGACGGAGGACTTGCCGGAATACGGGAAACCGACGATCGCGACGCGCATGCGGTCCTCCGGGTCGGGAAGCGGGCAGCCCGCCGGCCGTCCCGGCTGCGAGCCGTGGCGGACACCCCGCCGGGCCGCCGGCCCGTGTATGATACGCATGGGCGGCTGCGGCGCGTAGGCATGGGCGGACGCCGCCGACGGCCGGACGCACGCTTTGGGATTTCGAAACGATGCGCACTTTCTGCCTGTGGGCACCGATTCTGATGATGGCGCTGGCGGGGGGCTGCCCGCCGGAGGACTACCCGACGCTCCACGCGGCGACGCTCAAGGAGGTCGATGCCATCCGCAACAACAACACGCTGACGCCCAACGAGAAGCGGCAAGCGCTGGCCGAGTTGGGCTTCTCGCCGGAGACCATCAACGCGCTGCTCCGCGGTGAGCGCCTGGCCAACCAGTACGGCGGCGACCTGCGCTCCGCGTACTACAAGGTCGTCCAGCCCAGCCTCCTGTCGCTCACCCCCGACGAGATCCAGGTCTACAGCGACGAGGCCAGCCGCGAGGATGACGTGCTGAACGTCGGCTGGTCGGACGCTCAGGCCACGGCCGTGTGGCGGTTCTTCAACCGCAACTACATCGAGAGCAAGGACGACCTTCAGGCCGTGCTCGACTCGGGGGTCGAGGTCCCCGGCGACGTGAAGTCGAACGACCTCCAGGGCGTCTTCATCGATTTCGACCCGGACCGGCTGCTGCCCCGCCTGCCGTAGGGCGGCCGCGGCGGCCACTCTCAAACGTACGGTCCTGCACGGAGGCAAAACATGCGTTTTCGGACACTGGTCGGATCGACGGTCCTGGCGGCCGGGCTGCTGGCAGGCGGGTGCATCGGCCCGTCCACCGACCCCCGCATCGGAGAGTTCCAGGGCGGCAGCAGCCCGATCCAGGCACTCAGCAAACTTCTGTCCAACCGACTCGGGGCCCTGAACCCGGACGACATCCAGATGATCGTGGCCCTGGCGGAGGAATTCTCGGGCCAGAATCTGCCCGAGGTGTCGGACTCCCTCGCGGACGCGGTGGTCAAGGTTATGCGGGCCAACGGCGTCACGACGTTCGAACGCCTCGAGGAACTGGTGCGGGCCGCGATGGACGATCCGTCCGTAATCGTGCTGCCCCCCGGCGTCGAGGACCTGCTCCGCGACGAGATTCAGGCGATCTTCGAAAGCATCGTCGATCCGGCGATTCGTGACAGCCTGACGGAGGCCGGCCGCGTCTACGAAATCTGACGGCGTTGCGCCGCCCCCGGGCGGAAGCTCTCACGCGGCGCGGCCGGGTCCCTTGGCCGATTGACCGGCTGGAGGCCGCGCCGCGCCGCTCGCACCTGATCCCGGACGACGGGTCGACCTCCCCCCGCGCTCCCCGACCGGCGGGTCCGCCGCGCCGCCGCGGGGCCGGCCGCGGTGTGCGACTCGCGGCGCACCGGGCCGACCGCCCCGCTCCGGGAACCTGACCGGACGCGCCCCGCGCCGGTGGCCGGCCCGGCGTCTTCCGGCCCTAAAATCCCAGCGTGTCGCCGACCCTGACCGACCGCGTCATCGTCATCACCGGCGCCAGCTCCGGCATCGGCGCCGCCACCGCGCTGGCCTGCGCCCGCGCCGGGTTGCACGTCGTCCTCCACGGCCGCGACGCGGCGCGCCTCGCCTCCGTCGCCGACGGCGTCCGCTCCGCCGGCCGCACCGCCGTCACCGTCGCGGGCGACGTCGCCGCCCCGGGCGAGAGCGCGCGGCTGCTGGACGCGGCGGAGGCGGCCCTCGGCCGATTCGACATCGTGTTCGCCAACGCCGGTTATGGCTTCCGCCGCGCCATGCACGAAACCTCCGACGAGGAGCTCCGCCGGATCTTCGACGTCAACTTTTTCGCGGCCGTCGATTTGCTCCGGCAGGCGGCCCGCCGGCTCATCGCCGCCGCCCGCCCGGGCCACCTGCTCATGTGCTCCAGTGCCCTGGCGCACTTCCCACTGATTCGTTTCTCCGCCTACTCGGCGACCAAAGCCGCTCAACACCACGTCTGCCGGGCCATGGCGCTCGAGCTGCGCCCGCACCGCATCGCCGTCTCGTCGGTCCACCCGGTGACGACCCGCACGGCGTTCTTCGCCCGCGCCGCGGCCGAATCCGGCCGGCCGTTCGATCCGGCCCACGCATACGACCACGTCCCCGCCGTGCTCGTGCAGGACGCCGCGCGTGTCGCGGACGCCGTGCTCCGCTGTTTGCGCCGTCCGCGGCCGGAGGTCTGGACGAGCTGGCTGCCGCGGCTGGCGGCCGCGGCAGTGGCGCTCGCGCCGCGGCTGATGGACCTCGTGGCGGTGCGCGGCTGACCCGCGGCCGACGTGCGGCGGCGCGGGGGCCGGGCGTCGGTTGGCGTGCCGCCTCTCGGCGCCGCCGGTGCGGGCCGGTGGATGCGGGGTCGGTGCCGCGTCCGCTCGCGGAGGCTGGAGCGCGTTTCCTCGGAATCGACCCGCGGCCGGGCGGGCGCGAATGGCCGACCGCTGTGCGGCTGGCGGGAGCGCACCGCACCGGGCCGTCGGAAAAGGCGGCGGCGCCGACACGGCATCCGCCGCGCCGGCGCCACCTTTCTCTGCTCCTCCTCCGAGAATCGCGCGCGCCGCGCGTGGTCTCAGGAGCCGCTCAGGGCCGCCACGAACGGATCAATGTCATCGAACGTGACGTACCCGTCCAGATTGCAGTCGGCCGCGCAGCGCTGCTGCACCGGCACCGCCGCGCCGCCGCCCAGCGCCGCGACGAACGGGTCGATGTCATCGAAATCGACCGCCCCGTCGCCGTTCACGTCGCCGGGTGTGCACGGCACGATGCTGAACCGCAGCGTGAACGGGGCCGAGTCCGCGTACGCCGTCGGGCCCACATCCCGCAGGATGAACGTGCCGTACCACAGCGTCCGCAGCGGGTCGTACCCCGGATCGGCACAGTCCACGATCCAGATCGGATGCCGGTGAAGCTGGTACGAGCCGAGCGCGATGAAATCACCCGCGACACGGATCGTCTGCGAGCTGTAACGCACTCGGAACGCCGGCTCCAGGTCCGTCGCCGCCACCAGCCGGATCGAAGCCCCCGTCTCCAGCGGGTAGTAGTCCCGCACTGGGTCGGCCGGGAAGTTCGCGTCGAAGCCCGGATCGGTGCTGCGGAAGCTCGTCGGTGGGGCCGGCGGATCGGGAATCGCCGTGAGCACGCCGACGCCGGTCACCACGTCGAACGACGGCGTCGGTTCGCCCGGCACGAACGGGCGCGGCACGAGCTGACCGGCCGCGGTGCGGCCAACGCCGATGTCGCCGGCATGCTGGGCCGGCGCACGCACGGATAGCACCACCAGCGCTGCCGCCAGCGCCGTGCAGGGAACACTCGCGATTTTCATGGCAACCTCCGAATGTCCCGTCCCTGCGACCCCTCTACGCCCTGCGCCGCAGGACCAGCGCGGCCGCCGCCAGCAGCGTCAGGCCGGCCGGCTCCGGAATGAACGTCAGCGTCACCGGGTCCGACGGCTGATGGATACCCGCCGCGTCGATCAGCTCGAACGTGACGCTCCACGGGCCGGCCGCCGGGTCGTACGCGGGATCCGACGTGTCGATCTGCCACCACGGGTGCGTGTCGAAGAACCGCGGGCCGATGGTCCAGAGGCGGGAGCCCTCGATCTGGAAGCCGGCCTCGCCCGGTCCGAGCGGATCCCACACCTTGAACGCGGGGCTGGCCGAAAGGACCCGCAACTGAATGTTGGCCAGCGCGCTGAGCGGCTCGAACTCCCCGGGCTCCTCGACCTCGACAATGCTCACGAAGCCGGGGTCATCGAGCGCGAACCCGGCCAGGGCCGGCTCCTCCGACGGCGGCAACAGCCAGGGGTAGAGGTCGAGGTCGTACTCGACGACGATCTGATTCGTCGCCGGGTTGAACCCCACCTCGAGATCGTCCGAATGCGCCAGCGCGGCCTGGGCCAGCGCCACCACAGCCAAAGTCGAAAAAGCGAAACGGTACATATTCATCCTTCCTCCGGAAGCACCGCCCCGCCCGCTTCGGGCAGGCCGGCGAAGACTGCTTGCACGTGAAATCACCGAGTGTTTTCGTGACACCGGCCCAACGTCGCACTACCGCGCGATCGTCGGGTCGTACTTGTTGAACAGCCATTCGGGCGTGTCGCCGCCGACCATCGTTCGAATCTTGAACGTGCGGTCGAACGGCAGCGCCTCCGCATGACCGTCCACCAGCGCGTAACACGCCCGCCCCAGGTGCCGGGCGAGCGCCACCTGAGTGGCCGCCTGTTTCTCATGTTCGGGGTAAAAGTCCGCCCACTCGTGCGGATGCACGTGATCGGACAGCGCGAAGTCTCCGGTTTCCGTCAGCTCGACGAAGAAGATCGTCGTGCTCGGGTGCCGCACGTTGTCGATGCGGTTGTACGCGACCCGGTCGCGCTCCCACAGCGGGTTGTCCTCGCCGCCGGTGACGACGTAATAGTTCGTCGCGTAGCTGGTGCGGCGCAGCGGTCCGCCGGGCCGGGCCGGCTGGTTCCACAGCGCGCTGCGATCCGTCGGACAGCGCAGCACGTTGCGGTTCTCGCCGTACTCCTTGCTCGCCGTGTTGATCCACGCGTGCTCCGCGCCGGCCTCGCCCCCGCCGTGGGCGAAACCCCACTGCGGGAACCAGCCGCGGTTCGCCTCCGTGTACATCAGCACCGCCAACCCCAGCGAGCGCAGGTTGCTCTCGCACACCACCAGCTTCGCCTGCTCCCTCGCCCGGCCCAACGCCGGCAGCAGAATCGAGATCAGCAGCGCGATGATCGCGACGACCACCAGCAGCTCAATGAGCGTAAAGGCCCGGCGCGCCGGAGCACGCCGTGCGCTTGTCTTCACCATGGACGAGGCTCCCAACGATCTCCGTCGCGCCGCGGCGCGACGCTCGCGGATCCGGATCCCCGATAATCAGGCCCGGTGGGCGTTCAGCGCGTCACGGCTGGGGGGCCGCGGGCGGGATGTTCCACAGCGGGAGCACACGGCGGGGCGGACAACGGCTCGCACGCCAACGGCGCGACCGCCGGCGGCGCGTCCGGCGACGCCGCGGGAAGCAACGCGCCATCGACGCTCAAGTCGAGATGGCACAACACGCACTCCGCGTGCTCCGCGTTTTCCCCCTCGGCGTGGTGGTGCCACCTCGGAATCGGCACGACCATCGTCGGGCCGAGCAGCGCCACCACCAACAACCGCCGCCAGCACACGTCGAGCACAAGCCGCTCCGCGGTAATACGTCGTATTATCGCGGCACACCTCAGCGGTGTCAATCCCCACCCGCCTGGCCGAATCCCAACCCTCGGCGGCCCTTGACGCTCGCCC
>Ga0209101_1000454_pt1 | contig 33893 bp, 24 predicted proteins | sample ConPoolayeCmetaG_FD_185481 | JGI IMG/M metagenome (GOLD analysis project Ga0209101, IMG submission 185481) | Hot spring microbial mat communities from California, USA to study Microbial Dark Matter (Phase II) - Cone Pool mat layer C metaG... ...
TGGTGGCGAACATCTCGGCCTGTTTGACGGTGTCGATGCCGAGGTCGGCCTCGAGGTCGAGGTCGAGATCGAGCATGTCGCGGGGATAGCCGGTCTTCTCGGCCACCAGCGCGAGCACGCGCTCGGCGATCTCGTCGGCGGCCGGTGCGGCCGCGGCCGGAGCCGTAGCGGCCGGCGGCGGCGTGGTCGCAGCCGGTGCTGGTGCGGAGGCCGCAAGATCGGGGCGGCGGTCGCGGACGAACTGGATGACGTGGCGGAGGGTGGGGAAGTCGCGCAGCTTGAGCTTGGGATCGCGCGGGATGTCCCAGGCCTCGCGGATGGTGGCGAACATCTCGGCCTGTTTGACGGTGTCGATGCCGAGGTCGGCCTCGAGGTCGAGGTCGAGATCGAGCATGTCGCGGGGATAGCCGGTCTTCTCGGCCACCAGCGCGAGCACGCGCTCGGCCAGGGGGTCGCCCGTGGGTGTCCCGGCGGCAGCGACCGGCGGTGGCGGTGCGGCGGGGCGAGCGGAGACCGGCGACGGGGGCGACGGTGAAGCGGCGGGTGCGGCTGCGTCAGCTCCCCTGGCGGGCGAGGCGAGCGTGGATGGCGGCGGGGGCGCTGGTTGCGGCCGGACGGGCGCAACCGCCGGCGGTTGCGCCTCGCGCTGCGAGACCGCCTCGTCGCGGATGCGCAGCTTGCGATCGACGACCTCCAGCGTCACACCGCTGCGCCCGGCAGCACGGGCGAGCCAGCCCTCCCAGGCCGTCACATCGGCGATCCGATACTGATAGCCAAGGGCCTCGAGGGCTGGACGAACGCCACCGGGCGGAGGCACACGCCGCAGCAGCGTCATCGCGATCTGCGAGCCGAAGCCCGCTCCGAGTCGCAGGGCATACTCCACGGGGTACATGCCGCCCTTGGACAGATTGAGCACGCCGAGTTCGGGATCGGGCTCGCGGAAGTTCGGTACCGCAGGAACGAGCCCGGTCTCGAGTGCCTTGACCGCGAGCACGTCCTCGATGCCGACACCCATCGGATGCCCCGTGTAGCCCTTGGTGTTGGCGACGACGATGCGCTGGGCATCGGCTCCGAACACCTTGCGCAGTGCCTCCACCTCGGCGGCGGCGCTTCCCCCGCGCGCCGGGGTATAGGTCTCGTGCGACACGAAGACGGTCTGGGAGGCGAAGGTCCGGCGGTCGATCCCACCACGGGCTTCGGCCTCGCGCACCAGCCGCTCCATCACCTGGCAGATGTGCTCGACATCGAGCCGGGTCCCGTGGAAGGCGCTGTTGGCCGAGGTGGCGGCCAGGACCTCGCACAGGGGCGCGATGCCGCGCTCGCGGGCTGCTGCTGCACTCTCGAGTACGAAGGCCGCAGCCCCCATGCCAATCAGCATGCCGTGCCGGCGACGGTCGAAGGGCAGGGCGGCCTTTTCGACCACGTCATCGGTGGCCGCGGCACCCGAGGCAAGGAACCCGGCGCCAATCCACTCGAGGAGGTGCTCGCCGCTGGCGTCGTCCGCGGACAGGACGATGACGCGGCGGCAGCGGCCGGTGCGAATCCAGTCTTCGGCCACACTGATCGCCTGCGTCGTGCTGGCACAGGCGGCGTTGATCTGGGTGTTCGGGCCCCGAGCGCCGACGAGCTCGGCAAACTGTGAGTGCCCCATGGCCAGGATGCGGAAGAGGAAGCGTCGGTCGAACTGGTACGGGTCGCGGGCGATCTCGGCGCGAAGGTCGTGGATGCGCCGGTCGAGCTCCGCCACGGCCGTGCCGTAGGCAGCGCCGTCGAGTCGAGCACGCAGCGCCTCGAGATCGGCCAGATGCTCGCGGCGAGCGCGATCGCGATGGTAGCGCTCCATCTCGTCGGCAAAGGCGTCGTAGCCAGGGAACACGGAAGCGAAGATAATCCCCGTGTCATCGGCCATGTCGGCGGGCAGGCGCCAGCCCTCGGGCAGGCGTCCGCCCGTGCTGGTCGTTCGGTACCGCATGACCAGCGGGATGCCGGCATCGCGCAGGGCCTCGAAGCCGGCCGCGATGGCAAGACGGGTGACCACATCGTAGGCCGCGATACGCTCGGCCGGGATGCCGTATTCGCGCGCGAGATCGAACTCGCCCCCGCGTCCCGCGAGCTTGATCACCTCCTCCAGATCGTCGATGGTCTGGAAGACCGGTCCGCCCTCGTCGCTCTTCACCAGCCGCGTGATGTGCTTGTCGAGCATGGCGCGCCGGAAGCGCATCGGGATGACGTCGATCATCTGCTCGCCGCGAAGCAGGCGGCCCACGGTGTCGTCGCCGAAGATCCGGCCCGGTCCGGGCAGACCGAGGCCAGCCCCGCTGATGACCACGGGCTCGCCGGGTCCAAGGGCCTCGCCACGGCCGAGGAGCTGCCAGCCGCGCTCGAGCACGCCGGCGAACAGCCGGCCGAGCTCGGTGTAGGTATCGCCGTCCCGAGTCGAGGGAGGAGGCACGGGACTGGCGACCCGGTGCGGTGCGACGCCGGCGAGGGTCGCCGACGCAGGTCTCGTGAGTGCTGGCGTCGCCGCAGCCTCGGTGCTGCCCTCCTCCGCAGGCTGCGCCTGGGCGGAGGACGCCCCGAAGCCGGCAGCGAAGAGCCCGCACAGCGCCTGGTTGAAGGCCACCGCGTCGGGCAGCTTCGGGTGGTTCGTGAACAGCGAGACGACCTCGGGATCGCTCCCCAGCACGTCCTCGACGAAGCCTGCGAGCGCCTTCTTCGGGCCGACCTCGACGAAGACGCGGACCCCGGCACGATGGAGCGTCTCGAGGCCGCGCACGAACTGCACCGGCGAGGCCACCTGCTCGGCCAGGATGTCGAGCATGCGGGCGACCGCGTCGGGACCGGTGGGGTACCAGTCGCCCGACACGTTGGCGATCACCGGGATCCGCGGAGGAGCGAGACGCAGTCGCTGCAGCGTGCGACGCAAGGGCTCGCTCGCCGGAGCCACGATGCGGGTATGGAAGGCGTGGCTGACCGGCAGGGGGATGGCCGTGAAGCCTGCCGCCTGGCAGGCGGCGATGGCGGCCTGCACGGCCGCGGTCGCGCCACCGATCACCGCCTGCGAGCGGCTGTTCACGTTCGCGATGACGACGTAGCCCTCCACGCCCGCGACGATCTTCTCGATCTCCTCGATCGGCGCGAGGACCGCCGCCATGGCGCCGTTGTCCTCGACGGCAAGGTTCGTCATCTCGCGACCGCGCGCGCTCACCGCTTCGAGCGCGTCGGCGAAGGGCAGGGCATCCGCTGCGACGAGCGCGCCGTATTCTCCGAGGCTGTGGCCCATGACGCAGTCGGGCTGGATGCCGTGCGCGGCGAGCAGGCGCGTGAGCGCGATGTCCACGGCCAGCACCGCGGGTTGCGTGATCGCGGTCTGGCGCAGGTCCTCTTCGGCCTGGGCGACCAGCGCGGGATCGGCCGGGTCGACGAAGAGATAGCTGGTCAGCGGGCGACCGAGCAGCGGCGTCATCACGCGATCGGCCTCGGCAAAGGTCTCGGCGACGATCGGCTCGGAGGCGCGCAAACCGGCCAGCATGTTGACGTACTGCGAGCCCTGGCCTGTGTACAGGAAGGCCACCTTGGGTCGGGCGCCGCGGCCGCGAAAGATTCCCTGCGCCCGGAGCGCCTTCCAGGCCGCGGGGCTATCCGCAGCCAGCGCTTTGAGCGCCTTGGCGCACTTGTCGGCTAGCTCGCGGGCGTCTCCGTAATCGATGGCCACGCGCTCGGGCGCGCGCAGCGCCTCTGGCTCGGGAGCAGCCGGGGCAGGCGCCCGACCCGCGGCCGCCTCGCTCTGGACCGCCTGGAGGCGGGCCCGCAGGGCCTCGACCGAGGGGCCGCCGACGACCAGCGCCCCGCGCGGGGGGACTGCGCGGACGCTGGCGACCGCGGGGGCGCTCGCCGGATACGCCGAGGGCACCGCCACGCGGCGGCGTCCGTTCCCTTCGCTCGCCAGGCGTCCAGGGATGTGCTCCTCGAGGACCATGTGGAAGTTCGTTCCGCCGAACCCGAACGCGCTGACGCCGGCACGCCGGACGGTGCCTGCCGGAACCTCCCAGGGGCGGAGCGTGTGGTTCACGGCGAACGGCAGCTTCGCGAAGTCGATGTTCGGATTGGGGCGTTCGGCGTTGAGGCTCGGCGGCAGGACCTTCTCGTGCAGGGCCAGGGCCGCCTTCAGCAATCCCGCCGCGCCGGCGGCGCCCTTGAGATGCCCGATGTTCGACTTGACTGATCCCAAGGGGATCGTGCCTGGCGGCAAATCGGTTCCTGCAAAGGCGCTGGCCAGACTGTCGACCTCGACCACGTCGCCGACGCGTGTCGAGGTCCCATGTCCCTCGATCATGGTTCCACGATCCGGACGTACACCGGCGTCCTGCCAGGCGTGACGGATGGCGATGAGCTGGCCCGCCGGGTTGGGGGCGGTGATGCCCTTGCCCTTGCCGTCGCTCGAGCCACCGATGCCGCGGATCACCGCGTAGATCCGATCGCCGTCGCGCTCGGCGTCGGCGAGGCGCTTCAGCAGGAAGAGCGCAGCACCCTCGCCCATGACGAAGCCGTCGGCACCGTCGCCGTAGGGGCGGGTTCCGGTCGCTGAGAGCGCGCCGATCTTGCAGAACTTCACGTAGGTGGCTGCGCCCATGTTGCGATCGATCCCACCCGTCACGACGAGGTCGAAGTCGCGGTCGAGCAGACCGGCGATGGCGGCGCTGATGGCCGCCATCGCCGAGGCGCAGGCCGCATCCGTGACGAAGTTCGGCCCGTGGAAGTTGAACAGGTTGGCCACACGACCCGCCATGCAGTTCGCGAGCTCGCCGGGCATCGTGTCCTCGGTCACGCGCGGCAGGGTCCGATCCACCTGGGCGGCCAGCTCGCGCTGCAGGGCCTCGCGCGCTGCGCTCGGGAGCCCGCTCCAGCTCGGCGTCGCCTCGAGCGCCCGGACGTACTCGGGCAATGCGATCCGCAAGGCCGTCTGGTAGTGCTTCTCGCCGGCCATGGCGTTGCCGAGGATGACCGCCGTTCGATCCGGATCGTACTGCTTCGCCGGCCAGCCCCAGTCGAGGAGCGCGGCCCGGGTGCACGACACCGCCCAGCGTTGGGCCTCGTCCATCGCGTCGTTGACCCGAGGTGGAATCGGCAGCTTCCAGCCGAGGGGGTCCCACGGCGCCTCGCGAACCCATCCGCCGATGGTCGAGTACGTCTTGTCGGGGGCGCTTGGATCGGGGTCGTAGTACAGCGTCGGGTCCCATCGGGCGGGGTCGACCTCGGAGATGCTGTAGCGCCCCGCGGTCACGTTCTTCCAGAACGTGCCGGCGTCCGGTGCGTCGGGCAGGACGCACGAGATGCCGACGATGGCGATGGCACGGTCGAATGGCGTCTCCATGATCGGTGGTGCTCCTACGCGGATTGCGCCACGGCAGTGGCGGTACGCTCGAAAAGGATGTCGGCGGCCTGGTCCATGTCGGCGACCAGCCCGGCTTGGGCGGCCAGGATGGCATCGAAGCGAAGGTGCTCGCGCAGCGCCGCGATATCGGCGGCTGCGCCATCCGCTCCGCGGATCCACCGCAGGCCCTCCGTGGCCACCCGCAACGCCGCCTCCCGCGCGAAGATGCGCGCGAAGGCCGCCAGCGCCGTGGCGTCGAAGCGCGGATGGCTCTTCTCGCGCCGACGCCCCTCGGCGACATCGACAGCGCGGCGTGCAGCGGCCGCGGCCACTTCGCCGTACGCGATCAGCTCGCCGAGCCGGAACAGGATGTGCTGGTGGCGCGTGAGGCGCGCCGCCCGGGCGCGCTCGAGCACCTCGGCCAGCGCATGCAGCGCGAGCGCGGCGATGTTGGCGCCCGCCGCGGGATGGCGAGCCGCCAGCCCCTCGAGCGCGCGGGCCTGCTGGTGGTAGTGCTCGCCTCGGCTCTTCAAGTGCAGCTGCCAGCGGTCCCGCGCGATCGTCATCTCCATGATCTCGGAGGTGCCCTCGTAGATGGTGGTGATGCGCACGTCGCGCTTGATCTTCTCCACCAGGTATTCGCGCGTGTAGCCGTAGCCGCCGAGGGCCTGGATCGCGGCCTCCGCGGCCGCATTCCCGGCCTCGGTGGCGAGGTACTTGGCGATGGCCCCCTCGGTGGGGAGCCCGTGCGCTGCATCCCCGAGCGCGGCAGCGACCTCCTCGATGTAGGCGCGCGCAGCTTCCAGGCGGGCTGCGTGTGGCACGATGAGCTTGTGCGTGTACCCCTGTTTCTCGGACAAGGGCGAGCCCGCCTGGATCCGGTCCTTCGCGTACGGAATGGCCCGATCGAGCGCTGCCCAGCCCGCCCCGAGACCGAAGGCGGCCACCATGAGGCGGGTGTAGCCGAAAACGGCCTGCGCCTGCTGCAATCCCTGGCCCTCCACCCCTCCGACGAGGCGGTCCGCGTCCACGCGAACGTCTTCGAGCCAGAGCGCCGCGGTATTGCTGGCCCGGATGCCATGCTTGTCCTCGGGCTTGCCAGCGCTGAACCCAGGCGTGTCGCGCTCGACGATGAACCAGCTCGGCCCTCCCGGCGCGGTGGCGAGAACCGTGACCACGGCCGCGACCCCGCCGTTCGAGATCCATTGCTTGCGGCCATTCAGGGTGTAGCCCACGACCGTCCCGTTCTCGAGGATCGGCGTGGCGGTGCTGCGCAGTGCGGCGAGGTCGCTGCCGGCTGCGGGCTCGGTGGCGCCGTATGCCAGCAGGATCCCCTCTTCGGCGATGCGGCCGAGCCACTTCGCTTGCTGCTCCGGCGTGCCGCCGACGCGGATCGGATCGCTACCGAGGCAAGTCGCGAGGACGCCCGTGGCGATGCCGAGGTCGATGCGCGCGAGGGCCTCGCAGCAGCGGTAGACGTCGGTGGCGTCGCCGCCCATCCCGCCGACGTTCTCCGGCAGGAAGACGAGGTGGATCCCGAGATCGGGGCCGCACATCTCTCGGATGACGTCGGCGGGAAACTCGTCCTTCAGATCGAACTCGAGCAAGCGCTCGGTCGGCAGCTCACGTGCGGCGAAGTCCTCCAGTGCCGAGAGGATCGCGTCCAGCGTCTCACGGTCGAGCCCTGACATCCTGCCTCCTCGCCTCAGCGCAGCGCGTCGTCCGCCCGGCGCCTCGCCGAGGGGCCCGGGAGATGGGAGCGGCCGACAGGAAGCTCCGGTGAGCCACTTCGGTCGCGACGACAGCACTGCATGCGGTGATGTTCGAAACCTCTTGCTGGCGACGCCGCCTCCCGGCGGCTCGCCGCCTTTCCTTTGTAGCCGAAGCCCGGGCATCGCGCACGCGGCCTGCCATGCGCGGTGGGCCGCCTCGCGCTCAGATGCGCCAGCTCTGCAGAACCCGCAGGTAGTTCGCGCGCTCGAAGGCCTGGGGATCGGGACAGCGCTGCAGGCTGAGACTGCCCTGGGCCTGGGCCAGCGACTCGTATTCGTGTTCCTCCAACCAGCGGGCGAGTCCCTCGCGGACGTCCCGCAGGCGCTCCGGGCCGTGGCGCAGGAGCGCCGACACCATCTGTACGGCGTGCGCGCCCGCCATCACGGCCTTGAGCGCGTCGAGCCAATCGTGCACGCCGCCGCTCGCCGCGAGCGACGCCCGGATATGCCCGGAGAGAATGGCGAGCCAGCGCAGGCGCAACAAGAGCTCCTGGGAGTCGGAGAGCTGCAGGTGGGGGACCACCTCCAGCGCCTCGACGTCGAGGTCTGGCTGGTAGAAACGATTGAACAGCACCAGGCCGTCGACCCCGAGCTCGTCGAGCTGGCCGGCCAGATGGGCGAGCGACGAGTAAAAGGGCGAGAGCTTGACGCACACCGGGATGCGCACGGCCGGCTTGACGGAGAGGAGGATATCGATGACGCGCGTCTCGACCTGGATGCCCGTTTCGTACGGGTCGGTCGCCACGTGGTAGACGTTCAGCTCCAGGGCATCGGCGCCAGCTTCCTCGAGCAGGCGGGCATAGCGGAGCCAGCCGCTGGCCGTCGTCCCGTTGAGCGAGGCGATCACGGGGATGCGGACCGCGCGCTTGATCGCCTGGATCTGCTCGAGATAGCGATCGGGGCCGAGCGGATACTGGTCGGGATCAGGGAAGTAGCGCAGCGCTTCGGGATGCGAGTGCCCGAGGCTCGCCAGATGATGAGCCACGACCATCTCGCGCTCGATCTGTTCCTCGAACAACGAGTGCATGACGATGGCTGCAGCGCCGGCGTCCTCGAGCCGGCGGACCGTGTCGAGATCGTCGACCAGCGGGGAGGCTCCGGGTATGATCGGGTGCGGCAGGGTGAAGCCCAGATAGGTCGTCTCGAGATTCATCGCGAGGTACCCTCCGCCGGCGCTGCCTGTCGAGCAAGCGTTTCGTAGAGCCGAAGGCGCCGTTCGATCTCGTGTTGCGCCTCCGCTACGAAGGCCCGGTAGCGCGCCGCGGACTGGTGCTCGACCATCCGGAAGCGCGTTTCCTGGGCGACGTAGTCCAGGAGGCGCAGCTTGGGCGGGCCCGAATCCAGCACCAGCGGGACGTCGCCGGCGGCGCGCCGCCGTGGATCGTAGCGCCACAGGGGCCAGTAGCCCGAATCCACCGCCCGCTTTTGCTGCTCCGCGCCGAAGCGCAGGTCGTAGCCGTGCGCGATGCAGTGACTGAACGCGATGATCAGCGAGGTGCCGGGATAGGATTCGGCTTCCTGGAACGCCTTCACTGCCTGCGCATCGCGCGCTCCCATGGCCACATGCGCCACGTAGACGTTGCCGTAGGCCATGGCCATGAGGCCGAGGTCCTTCTTCGGCACGGCCTTGCCGCTGGCGGCGAACTTGGCCGCTGCGCCCAGCGGCGTTGCCTTCGACTGCTGGCCGCCGGTGTTGGAATACACTTCGGTGTCGAGAACGAGGATATTCACGTCCCGGCCCATCGCCAACACATGGTCGAGGCCGCCGTAGCCGATGTCGTAGGCCCAGCCGTCGCCGCCGACGATCCACACGCTCTTCTTCACGAGGTAGTCCGCGAGCTCGTCGAGGGCTCTCGCCTCCGCCTGCGCCACGCCTGCCAGTTTCGCGCGGAGAAGCTGCACACGCGCCCGTTGGGCCTGGATGCCCGCCTCGTCGTCCTGGCGTGCCTCGAGGAGCTCGGTCACGAGCTGGTCGCCGAGCGCCGGCGCGAGGGCGCGCACGAGCGCCCGGGCTCGTGCCGCGTGCTGATCGAGCGCGAGCCGGTAGCCAAAGCCGAACTCGCCGTTGTCCTCGAAGAGGGAATTCGACCAGGCGGGGCCGCGGCCCTCGCGGTTGGTCGTGTACGGCGTGGTGGGCAGGTTCCCGCCATAGATCGACGAGCAGCCCGTGGCGTTGGCCACGAGCAGCCGGTCACCGAAGAGCTGGGTCAGGAGCTTCACGTAGGGCGTCTCGCCGCAGCCTGCGCAGGCACCCGAGTACTCGAAAAGCGGCTGCAGGAACTGCGAGCCTTTGACGTCGTTGCGCACCACGGTCCGATTGGGGTCGGGAAGCTCGAGGAAGAAGCGATAGTTCTCCCGTTCGGCCTCGAGCAAGGGGGCCTGCGGCGCCATCTCGAGGGCCTTGTGCCGCGGATTGGTCTTGTCCTTGGCCGGGCAGGTCTCGACGCAGAGCATGCAGCCCGTGCAGTCTTCCGGAGCCACCTGGATGACGTACTTGTACCCCCGGAACTCGGCCGCCTTGTAGTCCATCGTCTTGAAGGTGGGCGGCGCGCTCGCGCTGTGCTCGGGGGCGAAGACCTTCGCCCGGATGGCCGCGTGCGGGCACATCAATACGCACTTGTTGCACTGGATACAGATGCGTTCGTCCCAGACCGGGATCTCGGCAGCCAGGTTGCGTTTTTCCCACTGCGCGGTCCCGGTGGGCCAGGTGCCGTCGGGGGGGAAGGCACTGACGGGCAGGAGGTCGCCGTTCCCCGCGAGCATCACCGCGGTCACGCGGCGGACGAAGTCTGGGGCGTTGGCAGCGACCGGGGGCGGCATGTGATGCGTCGCCGTGACCTCGCCGGGCACGGCCACCTCGTGCAGGTTGGCCAGCGCGGCATCGACGGCGGCGATGTTCCGCTCGACGACCGTGCTGCCCTTGTGGCCGTAGGTGTGCGCGATGGCTCCCTTGATGGCCTCGAGCGCGCGCTCGATGGGCAGGACGCCCGCGAGGGCGAAAAAGCAGGTCTGCATGACGCCGTTGATCCGGCCGCCGAGACCGACCTCGCGCGCCACGCGGTAGGCGTCGATGACGAAGAAGCGCAGCTTCTTGTCGATGATCTGCTCCTGCACCTCGCACGGCAGCCGATCCCAGACCTCGCTCGGTCCGTAGGGCGCATTCAGCAGGAAGGTGCCGCCTGGGGCGGCGCGCCCGAGCACGTCGAGCCGTTCGAGCAGGCCGAACTGGTGGCAGCCCAGGAAGTCCGCAGTGCCGATCAGATACGCCGAGCGAATGGGCCGCGGCCCGAAACGCAGGTGCGAGACGGTCACGGCGCCGGCCTTCTTCGAGTCGTAGACGAAGTACCCCTGGCCGTAGTGCTCGCTCGAGTCGGCGATGATCTTGATCGAGTTCTTGTTCGCACCGACCGTGCCGTCCGATCCCAGGCCGAAGAAGATCGCCCGCCGCACATCGGCCGCTTCGATGTCGAAGCGGTGGTCGACCGGCAAGGAAGTATGCGTCACGTCGTCGACGATCCCTACCGTGAAACGGCGCCGCGGGGCGGGGCTCGCGAGCTCGTCGAAGACGGCCTTCACCATGGCCGGCGTGAACTCCTTGGAGGAGAGTCCGTACCGGCCGCCGATGACCAGGGGCGCCCGTGCTGGCGGTTCGGCGAGCGCTGCCAGCACGTCGAGATGGAGCGGCTCGGCTGGCGCCCCGGGCTCCTTGGTCCGATCGAGCACCGCCACCGCGCGGACGGAAGTCGGCAGCGCGCGGCGAAACGCGGCGATGTCGAAGGGACGATACAGACGCACCTTCACCACGCCCACCCGCTCGCCGCGCGCCACCAGCCAGTCGACCGTCTCGTGGGCGGTCTCGGCTCCGGACCCCATGAGGACGATCACGCGCTCGGGCTCGGGATGCCCCACGTAGTCGAAGAGGTGGTAGCGCCGGCCGGTCACCTCGGCTAGGCGGTCCATCGTGTGCTGCACCAGGGCGGGGCAGGCGTCGTAGAACGGATTGGCCGCTTCGCGCGCCTGGAAGAAGGTGTCGGGATTCTGGGCGCTGCCGCGCAGCACCGGTCGATCGGGAGAGAGCGCCCGTCGCCGATGTCCCGCGATGGCGTCCTCGTCGAGCAGGGCCCGCAGATCGTCGTCGGCGAGCAGCGCGATCTTGGCCACTTCGTGCGAGGTGCGAAAGCCGTCGAAGAAGTGGAGGAAGGGAATGCGGGCGCGGAGTGTCGCGGCGTGGGCCACGGCGGCGAGATCGTGCGCTTCCTGGACCGATCCCGAGGCGAGAAGCGCGACCCCCGTCTGGCGGCACGCCATCACGTCGGAGTGATCGCCGAAGATCGACAGCGCGTGGGTCGCCACGGTGCGGGCCGAGACGTGCAGGGCGCAGGCCGTAAGCTCGCCGGCGATCTTGTACAGGTTCGGAATCATCAGCAGCAGGCCCTGGGAGGCCGTGAAGGTCGTGGTCAGCGCGCCCGCCTGGAGCGCACCGTGGACGGCGCCGGCGGCGCCTCCCTCCGACTGCATTTCGACCACCTCGGGGACCTGGCCCCAGAGATTGGTGCGGCCCTCGGCAGACCACTCGTCCGCCAGCTCGCCCATCGGCGAGGAGGGCGTGATCGGATAGATCGCGATCACCTCGCTCAGCCGATGGGCGACCCTCGCCACCGCCTCGTTCCCATCGAGTGTCGCCATGGTGCGTGTCGGCATCGTCGGCGAGAGCACGGTGCAACAGGGGTGCCACGAGCGAACGGGAGACGACGCCGGGCGAATTCCTACTGCTGGGTCGCCCCCCGGGCGCCGATTCGGACCGCTGCGAAGGCGACGGCACGGTGCCGCATGGCGTCGGGCGCCGGTACTGCGGAGGCCTGCGGTTGAGTAGAGCGGCGGATGCGGGCAAGGAGGGCGCCCGCATGTTCGTCGTGATGATCGCTCCGGAGTGCGCGCCGGTCGCCAAGGTGGGAGGGCTCGGCGATGTCGTCTACGGCTTGTCCCGCGAGCTGGAGATCCGCGGCAACGCGGTCGAGATCATTCTCCCGAAATACGATTGCCTGCGGGTCGAGCATATCTGGGGCTTGCAGCCAACGTGGCACGATCTCCGCGTCCCGTGGTTCGGTGGGCACATCCCCTGCACGGTGTGGTTCGGTTTCGTCGACGGGCGGAAGTGCTTCTTCGTCGAGCCGCATTCGCCCGATCGCTACTTCGAGCGCGGGACCTTCTACGGCTGCGGCGACGATCATCTGCGCTTCGCCTTCTTCACGCGGGCCGCGCTCGAGTTCATGCGCTGCAGCGGCAAGCGGCCGGAGATCGTTCACAGCCACGACTGGCAGACCGCGTTGACCGCACCGATCCTCTTCGAGCTCTACCAGCACCAGGGGATGTCCGCGCAGCGCGTCTGTCATACCGTCCACAATTTCCGGCACCAGGGGACGGCCGGGCCGGAGATCCTGTGGGCGACCGGTCTCGGCCGCCCGGAGCACTTTCTCGACCGCGAGCGCCTGGGCGACGACTGGCACCCGGGGGTGGTGAATTTCACCAAGGGCGCGATCGTCTTCGCCAACTTCATCACCACCGTCTCCCCGCATCACGCCTGGGAAGCACGGTTCACCGATCAAGGCTTCGGCCTGGGACCGGCGCTCGCCCGCCACCACGACAAGTTCGGAGGCATTCTCAACGGTCTCGACTACGAGGTGTGGAATCCCGAAACGGATCCGCACCTGGCCGCGCGCTACTCCGTCGAGACCGTCGAGCGCAAGGCCGAGAACACGCGGGCGCTGCGACACCGCCTCTGGTTGCGCGAGAGCGCCGGGCCCCTCGTGGCCTTTGTCGGGCGGCTCGACCCGCAAAAAGGCCTGCACCTCGTCAAGCACGCCCTCGATCACTCGCTGCGCCAGGGGGCGCAGTTCGTGCTCCTCGGCTCGAGTCCCGATCGCGCGATCGACGAGGAATTTCGCTTCGTCAAGCATGTCTACAACGATAATCCGGATTGTCATCTCGAGATCGGATTCGACGAGGGGCTCGCCCACTTGATCTATGCCGCGGCCGATCTCGTGGTGGTCCCGAGCCTCTACGAGCCCTGCGGTCTGCCGCAGATGATCGCGTTGCGCTACGGCGCGGTGCCGATCGTTCGCCGCGTGGGGGGACTGGCCAACACGGTGTTCGACCGCGACTGGTCGGAGCGCCCGCCGGAGGAACGGAATGGCTGGGTGTTCGAGCACCCGGACTTCCCCGGGATCGAATCGGCCATGGACCGAGCCTTCGCGCTCTGGCGTGACGATCCCCGAGCTTTTCGGGCCTTTGCGCGTCAGGGCATGCGCTGCGACTATTCCTGGCGCGTCCCCGGGGAGCACTACCTGCGGGTGTACGAGCACATCCGCCACAAGTAGGCGGGCCCGCAGCCCTTGCATGGGTCGGTGGCACGCCGCTACGACACCGCGGCATGATGTCGCCTGGCGATCGGCTCTTTGCTCTCTTGCGCGAGCATCGGCCCGAGCGGGAGGCGGTGGCCGCATTCCTCGACAGTCTCGATCACCGCGGGCGCCTGGCCGCCGTGCGCGCGCTCGACGGCTCCGTGATCCAGCAGCGACTGTGGGAGCTGTGCGCCGAGGCTCCCCCGGTCACGCTCGCGGATCTCGTCCCACCGCAGACGCCGCCGCTGCGTGAGGTCATCTGGTACGGCAAGAACTCGCTCCCGGCCTGTTCCCTGTTCGAGAAACGATTCTGCCGGCCGTCGCCCCGCCACGCCGCGGAGGAGCTCTGGGGATACAACCACTATCGCCTGGCGTGGCTGACCGGCCCGGGCTACTTCGTCTGCCATCCCGAGGGCGATGCGCTCGCCGCCATCGACTATCGCCGCGTGCCGCCCGAACACCCGGCGGGCTGGCCGGCGATCCAGCCGAACGACCGGGGCCTGGCGCGCTTCGTCTACCGGGACCTGGTCGACTACCTCCGTCGCGTCGCACGGCACGTCCTCGTCGGACGCGCCACGCGACACGGCAAGGCCTTGCCCAATTTCTTCGTGCTCTGTCGCGAGGGCTGACGCCCGGGCCGCTTGCTGCGCGAGCGTGGCCGCGGCATGAACATCGGCGATGCGCGTGTGGCCGGGGCGGGCGCAACCGCTGGGTCCGACCTGGGACGGCGAAGGGGTGAACTTCGCGATCTTCTCCGAGCACGCCACCGGTGTGGACCTGTGTCTCTTCGACGGCGACGAGGACACGCGCGAATCGGCGCGCATTCCGCTGCGCGAGTGCGATGGCTATGTCTGGCATGCCTATCTGCCCGACATTCGCCCCGGGCAGCGCTACGGGTACCGCGTGCATGGTCCGTGGGCGCCCGAGGACGGGCATCGCTTCAATCCGGCGAAGCTGCTGCTCGATCCGTATGCGCGTGCGCTCACGGGACCCGTGCGATGGTGCGATGCGCTTGCCGGTCACGATCCGGGGGATCCGCGGCTCGATCTCGTGCCGAGCGCCACGGACAGCGCCCCGTGGCTCCCCAAGTGCCTGGTCGTCGAATCCGCGTTCAGCTGGGGCGACGACCGCCCTCCGCAGGTGCCCTGGAACCGCACGGTGATCTACGAGTGCCACGTCAAGGGGCTCACCCAGCGGCACCCGGAGGTGCCCCCGGCGCTCCGCGGCAGCTATCTCGCCCTCGGGCTCGATCCGATCGTCGAGCATCTCCAGCGCCTCGGCATCACGGCGGTCGAGCTGCTCCCCGTGTTCCAGACGATCACCGACCGGGCGCTGGCCGAGCGCGGTCTCACGAACTACTGGGGGTACGATCCCATCGCGTTCTTCGCCCCCGATATCCGCTTCGCGGTAGGCCCCCCGGGCAGCCAGGTGAGCGAGTTCAAGACGATGGTCAAGCGGCTGCACCGCGCGGGCATCGAGGTCATTCTCGATGTTGTCTACAACCATACGGGCGAGGGCGGGCGGCTCGGCCCCACCGTCTTCCTGCGCGGGATCGACAACGCGTCCTACTACCGCCTGGTCCCGGAGCAGCGCCGCGAGTACGTCGATTTTTCCGGCTGCGGGAACAGCCTGAACATGCAGCATCCGCGGACGATCCAGCTCATCATGGACAGCCTGCGCTACTGGGTACTCGAGATGCACGTCGATGGCTTCCGCTTCGATCTGGCGCCGGCGCTCGCGCGTGAGCTGTGGGAGGTCGACCGGCTGAGCTCGTTCTTCGACATCATCCAGCAGGATCCGGTGCTGTCGCGGGTGAAGCTCATCGCCGAGCCCTGGGACCTCGGGCCGGGGGGTTACCAGGTAGGGAACTTCCCCCCGGGCTGGGCCGAGTGGAACGGCAAATACCGCGACACTGTGCGCCGCTTCTGGCGGGGCGATCCGGGGCAGCTCGGGGAGCTGGCGACACGGCTCACGGGCTCGAGCGATCTCTACGGGCGCAGCGCCCGGAGTCCCCACGCGAGCATCAACTTCGTGACGGCGCACGACGGCTTCACGCTGCGGGATCTCGTGAGTTACGAGCGCAAGCACAACGAGGCCAACGGCGAGAACAACCGGGACGGCTCGGATGCCAACTGGAGCCGCAACTGGGGGGTCGAGGGCCCGAGTGACGATCCCGTCATTGCGGCGCGGCGCGAGCGCGTGATGCGTAGCTTTCTCGCGACCCTCGCGGTGTCGCTCGGCGTGCCGATGCTCACGGCGGGTGACGAGATCGGCCGGACGCAGGGGGGAAACAACAACGCCTACTGCCAGGACAACGACACGAGCTGGCTCGACTGGCGCCTCGATGCGTCGGCACGCGCCCTGTTGGACTTCACCTCCCGGGCGCTCGCCCTGCGGCGCCGGCACCCGGTGCTGCGCCGTCGCAGCTTCTTCTACGGACGCCCGATCGGTGGCGTGGCGGTCAAGGACGTGACGTGGTTGCATCCTGACGGGCACGAGATGCAGCCCGCCGACTGGAGCGCGCCCGACGCCCGTGGGCTTGCGATGCTGATCGACGGCATGGCAAGCGATGAACGCGACGAGCGGGGGAAGGCGATCGTCGGGGACACCCTGCTCGTGCTCCTCAATGCCGGCGACGCGTGTCAGGTCTTCACCCTGCCGGCGCTGCGTGCCGGGGCCCGCTGGCGCCTGGAGCTCGATACGGCGTATCCGAGCGGCCGCGCGGAGCCCGGGACAACGATCGCCATCGAGCCATACTCGCTGGCCGTGCTCCGGCTCGATAGCGGAGGGGCGGGCGCGACGCGAGTGTCGGAGCACGCGTGAGCCGGGCGATCCCGCCATTCTTTCTCGTGGGCAATCCGCGCAGCGGCACCAAGATGCTGCGCGAACTCCTGAACACGAGCCCCGAGGTGTGGATCTCGGCCGTCGAATCGCATTTCATTCCCAAGTACACCCGTCGGGTCGCCCGCTACGGCGATCTCTCCGACCGCCGGAACTTCGCGGCCCTGGCGGCGGCGCTGAGTGGAACCCGGGCCTTCTGGCAGTGGGCCCGCCGCGGCATCCACATCGACCCCGAGACCTGGTACGCCGCTTGCCGGTCGTATACTTGGCCCGGCGTGCTCGAGGGCTTGTTTCACGTCGTCCACGATCTCGAGGTGCCCGAGGCGCGGACCCCGTGGCAGGATCTCGTGTGGGGCGACAAGACGCCGGGGTACATGAGCGAGCTTCCGCTCCTGGCGGCGCTCTTTCCCGCGGCGCGGGTCATTCACATCGTGCGCGATCCCCGCGACTGCGTGCTCTCCACGGCTGCCGCGTGGGGGAACAGCCCGCTGCGGACGGCGCAGGAGTGGGCCGACCGGACGCGTCAGTGCCGTGCCGCGGGCCAGGCGCTGGGCCCCGAGCGCTTCCTCGAGCTGCGCTACGAGGATCTCGTGACCGATGTCGAGGGTCTCGTGGGGCGGTGCTTCGCCTTTCTCGGCCTGCCCGTGCCCCCCGACGCCGGGCGGCTGTACCGGGTGCCCGAAAATCTCGGCACGCAGCGCGGGCAGAGCCAGGTCGTGTCGAGCAGCGCCGGGCGATGGAAGCGAACGATGGCGTCGCCGCTGCGGAAGGCCGTGGAGGCGCTCACGGGCGATCTGCTCGACGTCTACGGCTACGAGCGCGAATACCCGGGCCTGCGCGTCCGGCGCCTCGGGGGCCTGCGCCTCGGCGCATACCGCCTGCGCGATGCCTGGCGACAGCTGCAGTTTCGCCGACGCGAGCTCGGGAGCTGGCGCGAGGCGATCCGCTTTCTGCGGGCGCGCTGAGGACGGTGTCGCCTCAGGCGACCTGCAGGTTGCGTTTGGGCACCTCGCGCAAGAGCACGTCGTCGGGCGCCTGCGAGGGATCGCTGGTCATGAGCCGCTCGAGGCCCTCCCGCACCTCCTTGCGGGTCATCTGCACCCCGCAGCTCTGCAGGATCTGGCGGATGAGATCGTAGTGCGACTCCACGGTCTCGCTCACGGACAGATAGCCGTGGGCGCCCGCGCTGTGTCCTGCCCACAGGTTGAGCGGCGCCATCTGGAAGAAGGCGAGATCGGTCTCGGCGGGCTCGATGAGGATGATGTCGCCGTGAAAGTTGGGGTCGTCCTGATACTGACGGATCCCGAGCTGCAGGCGCGAGTGCAGAAGCGTGCGAAATACCTGATTGAGGACGGTGAGCATGCCCTGGTCCGCGAGGGGCCGACCCTCGAGGACGTAGCCGTTCCGCTCCGGGACGTAGCGGCGCACCACGCGGTTCGAGAAGGGGCGGAACGGGTTGTAGCAGATGATCAGGTCGGCGCCATGCTCGATGGCCACGTCGATGTTCGCCGTGCGGCGGACGCCGCCGTCGACATAATCGACGCCTTTGATGCGGGCCGGCTTGTAGAAGCCGGGCAGGGCCGTCGACGCCTGCACGGCCTCGGAAATCGTGAGGGAGGTTTCCTCGTCGTGCCCGAAGACGACCCGTTCAGCCGTATCGAGGTTCATGGCCACGATGTAGAGCTCGACACCGCGGGCGCGGTAGAGCGCCCGGAAGTCATTGGTCATGCCGCGGCGCTCGATATTGTGCCGCAAATACCGCTCGAGCCCCGAATTGTCGCATAGCCCCGACGGGAGGTAGGCGAGGGGGAACGGGAACTCGCGCGCCATTCCGAAGGCATCGATGATCGGTTTCGTGCACTCGAGCAGCGTCGAGATGGCCGGCTGGCTGCGGAAGCGCAGCAGCCGCTCTTCGAGCGCTCGCACGATGGCAGGGGTTTGCGCGAGCACATCGTAGACCACGCCGGGCGCGAAGGTCAGCAGGTCGAGCAGGAACTCGAGCGGCTTGCGGGTCAGCTCGCTCACGTTCGGCTGATAGAAATCCCAGGCCCGCAGCGGCGTGAAATCCTCGGAGATGCCTTCGAGGGAGCGCAGCATCTCGGGAGGGGTCACGCCGCCCGCCAGCGGGGCGGCCAGAAACGCGCCCGCGGACAGCCCGACATAGATGTCGAAGTCCGTCGTCTTGCGGTTGACGAGGAAGTCGTCCAGGGCTTTCAGGCCCCCGAGCTTGTACGCGCCCCCGGTGACTGCCCCGCCCGCAAGGACCAGCGCAATGCGCGCATTGCGCTTGCGCGCGCTGAGGTCGCTCTTGTGGACGATCGTGAGGCCCATGCGGATTCCCCCCGGGGCGGTGTGCCGACCTGCCCTTTGTCGTCGGACCTGTGCGCCGCGTCAAGAGGTTTCTGTTCTTCCCAGCACGACGGCAGCAATCGACGTACCACAGGAGATGGCTCCCCCGACCGGAGAGAATGCCGAATCCGGCGACGCCGTGCTTACGAATGGGAATCGTCGGGTCCGGCCTCTGGGAATCGAAACGGCGCGCGTGTCAATTCCCGGTCGGCTGCGGCGAGGCCTTCGGGCGTGTCGATGGTCAGCCAGCGGGCCGTCGTGGGATATCCGACGACCAGGCAGCCGGCACGGAGGATTCTGGGATAGGTGACCCGGGTGATGCTGAACGCCTGGCCCGCGTCCATCCAGTCGAAGATGGCCGGCTCGAGCACATGCAGGCCCGGAAACATGAACGGGCGCAGGCCGCGGGGGTCCACCTCGGCAGGTTGTCCGGCAATCCGGCGAACCCGGTCGTCCGCATCGAGCTCGACGAGGCCATAGCGGGCCGCCTCGGCATCGGGTCGGACGGCCAGCGTGACGAGGGCGCCCCGCGTCTCGTGGACGGCGATGATCTCGCGAAGGGACAGCTCGAGGAGACTGTCGGCGTTGACGACGACAAAGGGCTCGCGGCCGAGCAGTGGTTCCGCCGCCTTGATGCCACCGCCCGTATCGCGAATGGGCTGTTCCCGCGAGTAGCGCACGCGGAGCCCGAAGCGGCGGCCATCGCCGATCGCCTCCTCGATGAGGTGGCCGAGATGGAAGAGGTTGATCACCACCTCCTCGATGCCGCCGGCACGCAGGAAGCCGAGCACATGCTCCAGCATGGGACGGCCCGCGACCGGCGCAAGGGGCTTGGGGAGGCGGTCGGTCAGGGGAGCGAGTCGGGTTCCCCGGCCCGCGGCCAGCACCATGGCCCGGCGGATCATCGCTGCTCGCACTGTCCGAGCTCGGGCACGTAGGCCACCAGACGCGACGCGAGGGGGGCGAGCTCGGGCAGACTGGCCAGCATGCGCCGTGCGACCGCATAGACCGCGGGGAGATACGCCAGATACCCCGGCTTGCCCTGCACCAGCTCGAGGTAGTGGAAGCGGCCGATCACCTTGAGCGCGCGGTGGAGCGCGCACTGCCGGATGCGGTCGGACAGCCCCGCAGGGACGGGGAAGCCTGCGCCGGCGCGGGCGGCGATGAATCGCTCGACGAGGCTCGCCGATTGCGCCTCGTCGAGCAGCGCGCTCGTCGTGCGGTCCGTGAGCAAGGATGCCAGATCGTAGGCGTCGGGTGCCAGGAGCGCGTCCTGGAAGTCGATCAAGCGGAGGCGGCCCCCCTGCACCTGGAGGTTCCAGGCCATGAAATCCCGGTGCGCGAGCACGGTCGAGGCCTCGGCGGCGAAGGGCGCGGTCAGCGGCTCGAGACAGCCCAGGAGGTCGTCCCGCTCCGCAGCTGGAAGCGGCCGACCCCGGCGGGTCTCGATGCCGTGCTCGACGAAGTGGCGCAGCTCGGCCCGAGCGAGCGCGCCGTCGAAGCGGCGGCGGAAGGCGTAACAGGTCGGATCCGGAGACCGGGCGCCCGCGACCTGTAGCTCCACGAGCAGGTCCACGGCCGCGGCGAAGTGTCGAGGGGCCTCGGCCGGAGCCGCGGCCGCCACCGCCCACAGCGAGCGATCGCCGCAGTCCTCGAGGAGCAGCATGCCCTGCGCGATGGCCTGGTCGGCATAGACGGCCGGGACGGGCAGACCACGCGCGGCAAGCCAGCGGCCGATGTTCAGGTACGGCAATTCGTCGATGCGTAGCGCGCCGGCCAGCTCGTCCGATCCCGGTGCGAAGCGTCCTTCCCCGAGCACCATGACGATGGCGCTCGCCACGGGAGCGCCCGCGAGGTGGACGCGGAGGTACCGGCGGCTCGAGGCGTCGCCGTGGAGCCGCTCGACCCGGTCGATGGCCGCAGCGGGGCCGAATGCCTCACGGACGAGCGGTGCCAGCGCGGTCGGAGCCATGGATGGGCTCATCGCGAGGCCTGGGCGCCGCCGGCAGGCCCATGGGGGACTGGCGTCACTCGCGCAGGTAATGACAGGTGTATCCGCCCGGATGTTTCAGGAGATAATCCTGATGATAGTCCTCCGCCCGCCACCACTCTCCGGCGGCGGTGATTTCCGTGACGATCGGCTTCTGCCATTTCCCTGAGGCCTCCACCCGTCGCTTTACCGCTTCGGCGATCTGCCGCTGTGTCTCGGAGGTGTAGAAGATCGCGCTGCGGTACTGCGTGCCGACGTCGTTGCCCTGGCGGTTCAGGGTCGTCGGGTCGTGCATGCGGAAGAACCACTGCTCGAGCAGCGTCTCGTACGACAGCACCGCGGGGTCGAAAACCACCCGGACCGCTTCGGCATGGCCCGACTTCGAGTCGTGGGTGTCCTCGTAGGTCGGGTTTCGCAGCCAGCCCCCCGTGTACCCGACTTCGGTTTCGAGAACGCCCGGTATCCTGCGCAGGATATCCTGCATCCCCCAGAAACAGCCGCCGGCCAGAATCGCCACATCGCGATCGCTGCGCGCAGCGGTCGTCGTTCCGGAGGGCGCGGGCTGCGGCGACGATTCGAAGAGGGACGCGTACTGGCCGTAGCCCTCCTCGACGAGCCGGGCTGCCGGGATGAAGCGCAGCGCCGCCGAATTGATGCAGTAGCGCCGCCCGCCCGCGTCCCGCGGGCCGTCGTCGAAGACATGGCCCAGATGCGAGTCCCCGTGCTTGCTGCGGACCTCCATGCGCCGCATGCCGTGCGAGGTGTCGAGCCGCTCGACCACGTTCGGCTCGAGCGGCCGGGTGAAGCTGGGCCAGCCGGTGCCCGAATCGAACTTATCCTTCGACGAGAATAGCGGCTCGCCCGAGACGACATCGACGTAGATGCCCTCCTCGTGGTTGTTCCAGTAGGCATTGCGGAACGGGGGCTCGGTCCCGCACTGCTGTGTCACGTGGTATTGCTCCGGCGTCAGCCGGCGCTCGAGCTCGTCCTGCGGCGGTTTACTGTACGTCACCGGTGCCTCCTTCGTCGCGGCCATCGCTGGGGTGGAGCCGTCGACGGCGGCGTGGGCGCTCCCTGGCAGCGCCGGGTCGCCCGGGCCGGCCGCGACGGCCGCGAGACACGCCAGCGTGACCAGGATCCAGCCTCGCTTCGCGTTTCCCACGTCCCGATGATTCCCGCTCCGACCGCCAGGCGCAACGCTCCCCGCCGAAGGGCGTGGACACAGCGCCTGTCCTGGCGATCGGTCCGCTCGGTCGCCCCGGGTGCCGCGAACGGCTGGTCCCAGAAGCTCGGGGACCGCGGCAGCGCGTCACTGCGACGGACTCCGGTGCGTGCCGTTTGACTCGTGCCAGGGCTTTCCGTACGTGCTCAGCGGTCTGGCATGAAGTTCGAGTACGTCGCTGTTCTCGCCACGCTCGGCTTCGCCGCGCTCGTGCCGGTGGCGTTCCTGGCGATCTCGGCGCTGTTCGGTCCACGGCGTCCTTCCTCCGTGAAGGCGGAGGCGTTCGAGTGCGGCAATCCGGCGAGCGGGCCCGCCTGGGGGCGCTTTTCGGTGCGCTTCTACCTCACCGCGATCCTGTTCATCATCTTCGACATCGAGGTCGTGTTCCTCTACCCCTGGGCGATCTCCTTCCGCGAGCTGGGCGTCGTCGGCTTCGTGCAAATGATGGTCTTCCTGGGCGTGCTCGCGCTGGGGCTCGTCTATATCTGGCGCAAGGGCGCGCTCGAGTGGGACTGAGCCAGGCCGGTGCCGCGATGACACCCGAAGCGCTCGTCGCTCATGCGAGCCGGCTCATCCCTGGCGCGAGCCCGCTGCCCGCGCAGCTCGTCCGCGGGCAGGCGGTGATCACCGTGCCGCGCGAGGGGATCCTCGCGGCACTGCGCGCGCTCCGCGAAGACCCCGACCTGTCCCTGAACATGCTGTCCGACCTCAGCGCGGTCGACTATCTCGGGCGGACGCCGCGCTTCGAGGTCGTCTATCAGCTGAATTCGCTCGTGTGGCGGCACCGCCTGCGAGTCAAGGTGCCGGTGCCGGAGGACGATCCGACCGTGCCGAGCGCGACGGCGATCTGGCGGGCGGCCGACTGGGCCGAACGCGAGGTGTACGACCTCTTCGGCATCGTCTTTGCCGGCCATCCCGATCTCCGCCGGATCTTGCTCTATCCCGAGTTCGTCGGGCATCCGCTGCGCAAGGATTACCCCGTCGATCGCCGCCATCCCCTCGTGCCCGAGCGGGATCCGATTGCGCAGCCGTGGCTGCCCCCCCGGGAGGGCCGCTGAGCCATGCGCCGTGCGCCCGGCATGATGATGCCCTCGCGCTTCGAGGAGACGGACCGTGGCGAGAGCGAGGTGCTCGAGATCCAGATGGGGCCGTCGCATCCGGCGTCGCACGGCACCATCAAGTTCAACCTGCGTCTGGACGGCGAAACGATCGTCGACGTGGACGTGGAGATCGGCTACCTCCACCGCGGCTTCGAGAAAATGTGCGAGCAGGGAACGTGGAACCACTGCATTCCCTACGCCGATCGCCTCAACTATGCCTCGCCGATCCTGAACAACGTGGGGTTCGCCCTCGCCGTCGAGACCCTCGCCGGCATCGCCTGCCCCGAGCGCGCTCAGTACATCCGCGTGATCGGCGGCGAGATCTCGCGCATCACCGACCACCTGACCTGCCTCGGTATGGCGGCGAGCGAGCTCGGCGCCATCTCGGCGGGCTTCTACATGCTCGAGGCGCGCGAGTTTCTCTACGACCTGGTCGAGGCCATCACTGGCGCGCGCCTGACCGTGACCTACTGTCGCCTCGGCGGCGTCGTGAACGACCTGCCGCCCGACATGCGGGAGCGGACGGCGGCCGCGCTCGGCCACACCCGCCGGATTCTCGACGACTGCGAGAAGCTGCTCGCACGCAATCGCATCTTCATCGATCGCATGGCGGGCGTGGGCGCCATCTCGCAGGCGGCAGCGCTCGATGCCGGCCTGACCGGTCCCCTCCTGCGGGCGACGGGCGTTCCCTACGACGTGCGCAAGGCCTCTCCGTATCTCGTCTACGATCGCCTGGACTTCGAGGTGCCGACGGGGACGAACGGCGACAACCTCGACCGATTCAACGTCCGGCTGGCGGAGATTCGCCAGAGCATGCGCATCGTGGACCAAGCGCTCGCGCAGATCCCCGACGGCCCGATCCTGGCCGACGAGCCCCGCTTTGTCCTGCCGCCGAAGCGCGAGGTGTACGGCACGATCGAAGGGCTGATGAATCATTTCAAGCTGGTCATGGAGGGTCCGAAGATCCCCCCGGGCGAGGTGTACGTGTGCACCGAGGGAGGGAACGGGGAGCTCGGCTTCTACCTGGTGAGCGACGGCAGCGGTCGGCCGTACCGGGTCCGCGTGCGGCCGCCGTGCTTCTACGCCATGGCCGCGCTCGGCGACATGCTCACCGGGGGGATGGTGGCGGACATCATCACGACCTTCGGCCAGATCAACATGATCGGAGGCGAGTGTGATCGCTGAGCCCGGTGCGGCGCCGCGCTTTTCCGACGCCGCCCTCGCGGAATACCAGGAGATTCTCGGCCGCTATCCCACGCGTCGCGCGGCGCTCATGCCGACGCTGTGGCTGGCGCAGCGCGAGTTCGGCTGGCTCTCCGAGCCCGTCCAGGCCTACGTCGCCGAGCTGATGGAGCTGCCGCTCGCCTGGGTAACGTCAGTGGCCTCCTTCTACACGATGTACTGGAAGCGCCGGCCGGGGCGGTGGCACTTGCAGATCTGCCGCAACCTCCCCTGCGCGCTGCGGGGGGCCGACGAGCTGCGGCGGGCGATTCGCGAGCGCCTGGGCATCGGGGATGGCGAGGTCACGCCGGACGGCCGGTTCTCCCTGGAGGAGGTGGAGTGCCTCGCGAGCTGTGGCACGGCGCCGGTCGTCCAGGTGAACAATGGCCCGTACTTCGAGAACCTCGATGTCGCTGGTCTCCTCGCGCTGCTCGAGCGGCTGGCGACCGAGGGCGAGCGCTGAGGCGCGCTGACGATGGGCGTCGAGGTGGCGATCGCGGCCGCGAAGGCCGGCTTCGTGCTCTTCCTGGCCCTGCAGGTGATGGGGCTCGGCGTTTTCTTCGAGCGTAAGGTGAGCGCGGTGATCCAGGATCGCATCGGCGCGAACCGCGCCGCGATCTTCGGCTTCGCCGGGCTCGGCCTCGTGAACACCCTGGTCGCCGATCCCATCAAATTTCTGCTGAAGGAGGACGTCCGGCCGGCGGGCGCCGATCGCCTGCTCTACACGCTGGCGCCGGTGTTGAGCGTGCTGCCGGCGCTCGCGGCCTTCGCGGTCATGCCCTTCGGCGATGTGCTCGAGCTCGAGGGGCGAACGGTCAACCTGCAGGCGGCGGCCCTGAACGTGGGGGTGCTCTACATCCTGGCGATGGCCTCGCTCGGCGTCTACGGCGTGGTGCTGGCGGGCTGGGCCTCCAACAACCGCTGGTCCCTGCTCGGCGGGATCCGCGGTTCGGCGCAGATGATCTCCTATGAGATCGCCATGGGACTGGCTCTGGTCGGGATCGTGCTCACCTACGACACCCTGGATCTGCAGGAGATGGCCCGTCGCCAGGGCGAGCTGCTCTGGGGCTGGCTCCCGGCGTGGGGCGTGCTCTATCAGCCCCTCGGCCTCGTGATCTTCCTGGTGGCCGGCATCGCCGAATCGAAGCGGATTCCCTTCGACCTGCCCGAGAGCGAATCAGAGCTGGTGAGCGGCTACTTCACCGAGTACTCGGGTGCGAAGCACCTCATGTTCATGATGGCGGACTTCGTCGAGGTCGTGCTCGTGGCCGCCCTCGCCGCGACCTTCTTCTTCGGTGGATGGCAGGTGCCGTGGCTCGGCCGGGAGGGCTTTGCCTTCCCCTGGGGGCAGCAGCTCCCCTTGCCATCGCTGGCTGTGGCCCTGCTGCAGGTCACCGCGTTCATGCTCAAGGTCATCGTGCTGACCTTCTTCCAGATCGTCGTGCGGTGGACGCTGCCGCGCTTTCGCTACGATCAGCTTATGCGGCTCGGCTGGAAGGGGCTCTTGCCCGTCGCCCTGCTCAATGTCGTGGTGACGGCCACGGTCGTTCTGCTGGCGGGGGGCCGCGCGTGATCGCCCCGCTCTTCGTCCTGCTGGCGCTTCTCACCGTGGCGGCGTCGCTCGTGGTGGTGCTGCATCGCAATCCCGTCTACTCCGCCCTCGGGCTGGTCACGACGCTGTTCTTGCTCGCGGTGCTGTTTGTCGGGCTCGATGCGCACCTCGTGGCTGCGCTGCAGATCATCGTCTATGCCGGAGCCATCGTCGTGCTGTTCCTGTTCGTCATCATGCTGCTCAACCTGCAGGTCGAGCCGCGAACCCTCGCCCCGGCACCGCTCGTCGTCACCGGGGCGGTGTTGGGGGGAGCGCTCGGCGTGGCCACGCTCGGCGTGCTGGGACGCGATCCCCTGCCGCTGGCCGCCGTCGTCGGGCCGGGCTACGGGGGAACGGAGCCCCTCGCGGAGCGGCTCTTCACCGCCTACATCGTCCCCTTCGAGCTGACCTCGGTGCTGCTCCTCGTCGCCATCATCGGGGCTGTCGTGCTCGGGAAGAAGCGGCTCTCGTGATGCTGACGCTGGCCCCGCCTGCCTGGTATCTCGCCCTGAGCGCCGTGCTGTTCGCGATCGGTGCGATGGGTGTGCTGATTCGTCGCAACCTGATCGTGATGTTCATGGCCATCGAGCTCATGCTGAACGCCGTGAATCTGGCTTTCGTCGCGCTCGCGCGGGGCATGGGCTCGATGGATGGCCAGGTCATCGTGTTCTTCGTCATGGCGGTCGCCGCCGCCGAGGCGGCCGTGGGGCTCGCCATCATGCTGCAGCTCTACCGTAGCCGAGCGACGATCAATGCGGACGAGGTGACGACGCTGCGATGGTGACCCCCGAGACCACGACGCTGCTGCGCTGGATTGTCGTCGCCCCCGCCCTCGGGGCCCTGTTCGCGCTGGTCGCTGGACGGCGCGCGCCGCGGCTCGTGGCCTGGGTCGGTCCTGGTGTCCTGGCGGGTGCGCTCGGCCTGTCGATCGCCGCGGTGCTGGCGCTCGCTCGCCAGGGCGAGGGTGGGGCCCTGCTCGATCCGCTCTATCCCTGGATCGAGGCGGGCGGGTTCCGCGCCGACGCGACCCTCCGTCTCGATGCGCTGTCGGCGGTGATGCTCCTCGTCGTCACCGGGGTGGGATTCCTGATCCACGTCTACGCCGTCGGCTACATGGCGGAGGACCCGGATATCGCGCGGTTTTTCTGTTACCTGAATCTGTTCGTCGCCGCGATGCTGATCCTGGTGCTCGCTGACAATCTCCTCCTCCTCTTCGTCGGCTGGGAAGGCGTCGGGCTGTGTTCCTATCTATTGATCGGCTTCTGGTATACGGACATGGCGAACGCCGCGGCGGGGAAGAAGGCCTTTCTGGTCAACCGCATCGGGGACGCGGGCTTCATCCTGGGACTCTTCGTGCTCGCCTGGTTCGCAGGGACGCTCGACGTGCAGGGGATTGCCGCCCAGGCGGAGACGCTGCGGACGGCGCAGCTCGGCGGCTGGCCCGTGCCGGTCGTCGCCGGGCTCCTGCTGCTGGTCGGGGCGACAGGCAAGTCCGCCCAGATCCCCCTCTACGTGTGGCTTCCCGATGCCATGGCTGGGCCCACGCCGGTCTCGGCGCTCATTCACGCGGCCACCATGGTGACGGCCGGCGTCTACATGATTGCCCGGCTGCACCCGCTCTACGCCCTCGCCCCCGAGGTGCTGACGGTCGTCGCCATCGTAGGAACGGTCACGGCCCTCCTCGCCGCGCTCATCGGCACCGCCCAGTGCGATATCAAGCGCGTCCTCGCGTACTCGACCGTGAGCCAGCTCGGGTTCATGTTCCTGGCGCTCGGGACGGGGATGCCCGGAGCCGCTATCTTCCATGTCGTGACGCACGCCTTCTTCAAGGGCCTGCTCTTTCTCGGCGCGGGAAGCGTGATTCACGGCCTCGGCGGCGAGCAGGACATGCGGCGGATGGGGGGGCTGCGGCGGCACATGCCGATCACCTTCTGGACGATGCTCGTCGGGACCCTGGCCATCGCGGGGGTGCCGCCGCTGTCCGGCTTCTTCTCCAAGGATGAGATCCTATGGGGCGCTTTCACGGGGCCCAACCCGCAACCGCTCCTCGGCGTCCTGGGGTACGTCGTCGCCTTCCTCACCGCCTTCTACATGGGGCGGCTCCTCCTCCTCACTTTTTTCGGTGCGCCGCGTGCAGCGCATGCGGTCGCGCACGATTCGGGACACGGGCACGGACACGACCAGGGGACGCCGCACGAGTCGCCCGCGGTGATGACGGTGCCGCTGATCCTGCTGGCGCTGGCCTCGGCAGCCGGCGGGGCCCTCCCGGTCCCGGCCATCGTCGAGACGGTCACCGGTCCTCACGGGGCCCATGCGCATGCGCCCTTCTGGGCGCTCGTCCTCGCGACTGGCGTGGCGCTCGCCGGCTTGGGGCTCGCCTGGCTGTGTTATGTCGCCCGCCCGGAGCTCCCGGAGCGAATCGCGCGAGGGCTCGGCGGGCTCTACACGCTCGTGGCGGAGAAATTCCGCGTCGACGAGCTGTACGATCGGCTCGTCGTGCGGCCGGTGTTCGGCGCCGCCGAGCGCCTGGCGACGGCGGATCGCGCCCTGGTCGACGGGGCGGTCAACGGGGCCGGCGCCCTGGTTGCCGAATCCGCGCAGCTCGGCAGGCGCTTGCAGACCGGGAATGTGCAGCACTACGCGCTGGGGGTCCTCGCGGGAGCCCTGGCGCTGGTCCTGTGGGTGGCGCGCTGATGGGGCTTCTCGGTGCGGTGACCCTGCTCCCGCTGCTGGGAGCGCTCGTGGTCGGGCTGCTGCCGCGCGAGCCCGTGCGCGGGGTGCAGCGCGCGGCGCTGGCGTTCGCCCTCGCGCCCTTCCTGGTCTCGCTGCTGCTGTTGCCGGCCTTCGATGCACAGGCCGAGGGCTTTCAGCTCGTCGAGCGGCTGTCGTGGATCCCGGCCTGGGGCATCGAGTGGTACCTCGGCATCGACGGCGTGAGCCTGTTCCTCGTGCTCCTGACGACCTTCCTCACCCCGATCGTGGTCCTCGCGTCGTGGGGCGATGTCGAAAAGCGGGTGAAGGAATTTTTCGTCTTTCTCCTGGTGCTCGAGACCGGCATGCTCGGCGCGTTTCTCGCGCTCGACCTCTTTCTCTTCTACGTCTTCTGGGAGGTCATGCTCGTTCCCATGTACTTCCTGATCGGCGTGTGGGGCGGCGAGCAGCGCGTCTACGCGACCACCAAGTTCGTGCTCTTCACGATGGCAGGCAGTCTGCTCATGCTGCTCGCCATCCTCTACATGGCCTGGCAGACCCGCGATACCGGCGGCCTCGTAACCTTCGCCTACGAGCGCTTCCTTGCCCTGTCCCTCGCCCCCGGCGAGCAGCGCTTTCTCTTCGCCGCCTTCGCGCTGGCCTTCGCGATCAAGGTGCCGCTGTTTCCGCTCCATACCTGGCTGCCGGATGCGCATACGCAGGCGCCGACCGGAGGGTCCGTGATCCTCGCGGGCGTGCTCCTCAAGCTCGGAACCTACGGCTTCCTGCGCTTTGCCCTGCCGTTCTTCCCCGTGGCCGTCAGCGAGGCCATCCCCTGGCTGATCGGGCTGAGCGTCGTCGGCATCGTCTACGGCGCGCTGGTGGCCACCGTGCAGCCCGACGTGAAACGCCTGGTCGCCTACTCCTCCGTGTCGCATCTGGGCTTCGTGATGCTCGGGCTCTTCGCGCTGACGCCCACGGCCGTGGCGGGAAGCGTCTATCAGATGTTGAACCACGGGCTCTCGACCGGGGGGCTCTTCCTGCTCGTCGGCATGCTCTACGAGCGCCGTCATACCCGCGAGATCGCCGCCTACGGGGGCCTGTGGTCGGTGCTCCCCGTCTACTCGGCGGTGTTCATGGTCGTCATGTTCTCCTCGGCTGGGCTGCCGGGTCTCAACGGCTTCGTCGGGGAGTTTCTCATCCTGGTCGGCGCCTTCCCCCGTTGGCCGTGGGCTACGGCGATCGCGACCAGCGGCGTCGTGCTGGGCGCGCTGTACCTGCTCTGGATGTACCAGCGGGTGTTCTTCGGCCCCGTGACCGACGAGCGCAACCGCGCGCTGCCCGATCTTTCCCTGCGCGAGGCGCTGGTCGTGGGCCCCGTCCTCGTGCTCTGCGTCGTGATGGGCGTGTATCCCAAGCCCTTTCTCGACCGCATCCAGCCAGCGATCGATCGCGTCGTCGCCCGCCTCGAGGTCGCACAGCGCGTCGTGACGGCCGACCGGTCCATAGGCGCGGAAGGCAGGCGGCCGTGATGCCCGCCGACCTGACGCCCTTCGTGGCGGGCTGGCAGGCCACGGGGGCCGGCCTCGCGGTAGGGCTGGCGGCTCTCGCGGCGATGGCGACGGATCTCCTGAGCCGCGGTCCCGATCGCGATGGCGTCGCCGTGGTGGGCGCGCTCGGGCTCCTCGGCGCGATCCTGCTTGCCGCGAGCCAGTGGGGCAGCGATCTCGCCGGGTTTCAGAACACGGTGCGAGCGGATCGCTTCGGCGTGTTCTTCACCATCCTTGTCTGCGGCGCCGCGGCGCTCGCGTTGCTCATGTCCATCGAGTACGTCCGCGAGGCCGGCATTCCCGCCGGGGACTACTATGCCCTGCTTCTGCTGGCGACCTGCGGGATGGTGTTCATGGCCCTGGCCAACGACCTCATCGTCGTCTTTCTCGGTCTCGAAATCATGTCCGTGGGCGTCTACGTGCTGACGGGCATGTTGCGCAGCGATCGGCGCTCCACCGAAGCGGCGATGAAGTACTTCGTGCTTGGGGCGTTCGCCAGCGGGTTTCTGCTTTACGGCATTGCGTTCCTGTACGGAGCCGCCGGGAGCACGCGCCTCGACACCATCGCCCGCGCGATCGCGATGCAGGGACTCTCGCCGCTCGTCCTGCTGGGCGTGGCCTTCCTCACGGCGGGCCTGGCCTTCAAGCTTGCCCTCATTCCCTTCCATGCCTGGACGCCGGACGTCTACGAGGGCGCGCCGACCGCGGTGACGGCCTTCATGGCGGTCGGCGTGAAAGCCGCCGCCTTCGCCGTGTTGGCGCGAACCTTCTTCACCGGCTTGCACGGCCTCGCCGAACACTGGAGCGGGCTGCTCGCCGCCCTGGCCGTGCTGACCATGACCGTCGGCAACGTGCTCGCCGTGGTGCAGCACAACGTCAAGCGCCTGCTCGCGTACTCGAGCATCGCTCATGCCGGCTACGCCCTCGTCGGAGTCGTCGTGGCGACGCGCGACGGCGGCGCCGCCCTCTGCTTCTACCTGCTGACGTACACCGTCATGAACCTCGGCGCCTTCGGCGTGCTGCTCGCGCTGTCCCGTCGTGGCGAGGCGAGCGAGACGCTCGACGACCTGGCGGGAAGCGGCTGGCGGCATCCCCTGCTCGGAGCGGCGATGGTGCTCTTCATGCTGTCGCTGGCCGGCATGCCGCCCACTGCGGGATTCGCGGGGAAATTCTGGCTCTTCGGTGCCGCCGTCGACGCCGACTTCATTGGCCTCGCCGTGGCCGGCGTGCTGAACAGCCTGATCTCGGTGTACTACTACCTCGGCGTGCTGGTGCAGATGTTCATGGCCGACGACCGACCCCGGCCGGCGCTGCCGTCGCGGCCGTGGCTGCTCGCCGTGATCCTCGTGGCCGTGCTCGGGACGGTCGGCCTGGGCCTGCTGCCGTCGTGGCCGATGGAGCTGGCGCGGCAGGCATTCGCGTCCCTGCGCTGAGCGCCACCTGCGCCTCAGCGCTCCGCTGGCGCGCAGGACAGCGGGAAGCGATCCGTGGCGCGGAAGCGCGCGAGGAGCGTGCGGATGTCGCGAGGGAGCCGGGCGCAGTAGGCGAGGAAGCCCGGCAAGGTGGCGAAGGTCCGCTCCGCGGCGCGGAAGTGCGGATCGCTGCGCAGGCCTGGCTGCGGCCGGATGGGCGGTGGGCTCGACGGATCGCTGCGGTATCGCCGCACGTAGTCGAGGAGCCGCGCGTGGTAGGCGGGGTCCTCGACGATGGCGCCGATCGTGCGGCGACGAGGATGAGTCCCGGCCACCATGGCGGTGACCTGGCGCTCCAGATCCGCGAGACCGTCCTCGAACATCTCGAGCAGCTGGAGATCGTAGACGGGGTTCAGGTGCACGACCTGCATGACATGACCGATGATCGTGTCGCGGTCCGAGAGCAGGCCGGTCGGGTCGATCATCGACACCGGATCGTCGAGAACGCGCAGCAACTGGTGGAAGGCGAAGTCGATGCCCTGCGCGCGGTAGTACTCGCGCGACGCAGGCTCGATCACGAAGCGCAGCATGTCGAGCCCGCCGAAGAGCAGCTGCAGACGGGTCGGGCGGGTTCGCAGATAGCCCCGCCGCTCGAGCGCGTCCAGCCGGCGCTCGATCTCGGTCGGGCGCAGCCAGAGCCGCAGGGTCCGCGCCAGCCGCGAGAGCTTGCCCGCGATGGCTTCGGGTCCGCCGACGGCGTCCCGCATCAGCGCGAGCGGAGAAGCCGTGTGCCGCCGTCCAGGGTCGGGGGCCGCGTTCATCGACGGGCCTCAGCGGCGCGCACCAGGATCGAGGCGGACGAGCAGGCCATGGAGGACGGTGTTGACGGGGGCCGCGATCCCCACTCGCGCCGCCGCACGCACGACAGCGCCGTTCAGCGCGTCGTGCTCGAGACGGCGTCCGCGGCGGCGATCCTGCAGCATCGAGGTGGCGAAGCTTGCCATCTCGCGAGCGCTCTCGGCAAGCACCGTCTCGATGCGTCGGCGCCGCACGGCGATGCCGGCGGCGCTGGCCGTGGCATCCGTCTCCTCCATGGCGCGCCGGACGAGCGTACGGGAGGTAGGCTGAGCGAGCACCTCCCCGACCGTCGCATCCGTCAGCGTGGTGACGGCATTGAAGCCCGCGTTCCAGGCGAGCTTTTCCCAGGCGGCGACGGTGATGGTCGGATGGATGCGGCAGCGGATCCCCGCGCTGGTGAAGGCCTCCGCGAGCCGCTGGGCCCGAGGCGACGCTCGGCCATCCGGCTCGCCCAGGTCGATCTCGCCGCGCCCGACATAGCGGACGACCCCGGGCGCCTCCAGCTCGACGCCGATCCGCGTCAGACCGACGAGCAGGGGAGGGAGCCCCAGCACCTCGGCCAGCACGGCTTCGTTGTCGATACCGTTCTGCAGGGAGAGCACGATGGTGTCCGGGCCGACCACGGTACGAAGCCGTTCGGCAATGGCCCGGGTGTCGTAGGACTTCACGCAGACGAGCACCGCCTCGGGGCGGGGTGCCGCGCCGGGATCGTCGACGGCCACGACGGAGCCGAGGTGCACCGACCCGTCGTCCTGTCGGACCGTGAGCCCCTCCCGCCGCAGGGCCTCGAGGGTCGCTCCGCGCGCGAGGAAGACGACGTCATGGCCCGCGCGGGCGAGCAGCGCTCCGTAGTACCCGCCGACCGCGCCCACGCCTGCGATCAGGATGCGCACGCCGATCACCCCGGGGTGGCGCCAAAGTTCACGCTCGGCACCTCCTTCGCCGCCGGCGAGGCCTGGAAATACTGTTCTTCCTTGAAGCCGAGCGCTCCGGCGTAGAGCACGGTCGGGAAGCGCTTGAGCGCCGTGTTGTACGCCTGCACCTGCTCGTTGTAGCGCATCCGCTCGACGGCGATGCGATTCTCGGTCCCTGCGAGCTCGTCCGAGAGGCGCGCGAACTGCCGATCGGCCTTCAGGTCGGGATACCGCTCGGCCAGCGCGAGCAGCCGTCCGAGGGCGCCACTCATCTGCTCGGCAGCCTCGATGCGTTGTGCGCGGGTGCCGGCGGCGAGCATGGCGGCGCGTGCGTCCGCCAGGCGCGTGAAGATCTCCGTTTCGTGTCGGGCGTAGCCCCGCGTGACCTCGACGAGATTCGGCACGAGATCGTTGCGCCGCTGGAGCTGGTTGTCCACCTGCGCCCACGCGGCCGCGACGGCTTCCTGCTGCGCTACGAGCTGGTTGTAGTTGCAGCCCGCGGCGAGCACACCTGTCAGGAGCAGGCCTGCCACCTTCGTCGTTCGCCATCGTATCGCCATCGCCATCCCTCCGCGTGTTCTTACCAGCTGCGCCCTGCCCCCCCGCC
>Ga0209101_1000455_pt1 | contig 33858 bp, 27 predicted proteins | sample ConPoolayeCmetaG_FD_185481 | JGI IMG/M metagenome (GOLD analysis project Ga0209101, IMG submission 185481) | Hot spring microbial mat communities from California, USA to study Microbial Dark Matter (Phase II) - Cone Pool mat layer C metaG... ...
CGGTCGGCCGACGGACCACGCCGTGGCGGCCACCGCCGCTGAAGTGCCCAAAAAACTCCGCCGCGTCGGTCGAATGCTCATCGTGGTCGCTCCTCTCCTGGGGCTGAGAACGTGGTTTCCCTCTCCCGTCCAACGGGAAAGCAAATGGCACGATCCTTCATCCTTCATCCTTCATCCTTCATCCTTCATCCTTCATCTTCCATCTCCCATCTTCCATCTCCCATCTCCCATCTCCCATCCTTCATCTCCCAATCACCGTGAACATAATGTGCCAGCCGGCGCCGCCGCTTAGGGCGTCGGGCTTTTTGTCCATGGTGTCCACGGGGCCCATCTCGCCGGCGCAGTAGCAGCCGAAGAGCGGCAATTCCTTGCCGATCGACTCTTGGACGGCCGCCACTTCGTCTTCGATTCGCTTCAGTTTGCCCTTGCGTCCGGCGCAGTCGAAGGCCATGGCGGCGATCGGCTGCCCCTTGACGGCGGCGAGGGCCGCGGCCGCGCTTTGCCGGGCGGTGCTGATCACCTTCTCGTTTTCCTTGGCCTGGAGCCCGGCCATGCCCACGCTGAAATCGCCGGAAAGCATGACGGCCACCGCGCTGTCCTCGTGGAGCTTGCCCTGAAAGCACACAAACGTCTGGCCCGCGTTCTTGTTCGCGCACCCGCCGGTGATCGGAAACTGCTTGCCCAAAACCCGCTGCATCCCTTCGACCAGGGGCTGATTTTTTGGCGCGTGGGCGTCGGCCAGGAGGATCACGAGCCGATCTTGCGGAGTTCGCCGGAGCTTGTTGGCCAGGGCAGCCCCAGCCTCGTGCAGGCGTTTTTCGATCTCCTCGCGCTGCTGCTCGAAGGTCAGCTTGGCCGTCCCCAGGGCCGTGACCAGACCGGCCGAGACGGAAATGCCCTCGCCGCCAATGCCCAATAGACAGACCGAATCGGCGTCGCTGGCGCCCGACTGGGTGAAGGAACCATAGGTGGCGCTGCCGAGGAGGATTTCCTTGGGCAAGACGGCGGTCACTCCTTCGAGGAGCTTCTCTTTGTTTTCCTTATCCTCGAAGCATTCGGAGACGATCACGGCCCGCAGCGGCACGCTGCCCATGGCCTTCTTGAGCGCCTCCGCGGCGGCTTTGCCTGCGGCGACGGGGTCTTCATCGCTGGCCGCGGCCACGCGGAACTGGATCGCCCCGCCCGAGACCGCCGGCGGGCTGGACCAGGCATCCTCGGCCGCTTGGGCCTTTAATGACATTACGCCGAGGAACAGCGCAACGACGAGCGGCAGGAATCGGACCGAAGTCAACAAACGAGTCATGGCTGGGAACTCCTGGAAAGCGGTCGAGCGAAAGTGAATCGAACGAGCAAAGCGGTGATAAATCGCCGCCCTCGAAAAGGTCAATACTTCGAACTGCACATCCCCCAGGGGGTCTTGTTGTCCAGTGGTGGCTCTTGCCCCCAGCGCGCGCCGGGCCAAAGGCTCCACGCCAGGCGGTTGCGCTCGCTGGGCCAGAGGCCGGCGGCCTGGCCCCAGTCGCGGATGCCCGTGCCGTCCGGGTCGTGGACCAGAATCGAGAAGCAAAACTCGCGTCCCTCCCCGGCGCGAAGCGCGGACAGCAGTTTCAGCGGGATCGCGCACTCGTAGTACGTCACGTTGCCCTTGCGAGCAACGGCCGCCTCCACCTGGTCGGCCGCCAGCGACGCCAGGTCGCGGCGAGCCTGCGTCGCGGCGAGCGTCGTTGCCGGATCGGCCAGGGCAAAACACTTGGCCTGCCATCGGCCGTCCCCAGGGTTCCCGGCGGCAACGAGGAGGAACTCGTAGCGGCCGGCGGGCTGATCGGGCGACGCGGCGGTCGGCTTATCGTCGGGCGAGATCGCCACTTGGATCGCGTCGCAAGGCTCATCAGGGGCGTCGGCTCGCCACGGCACGAGCTTTTCCTCTTCGACCGCGACCAGGAAAGCGAACTGCTTACGGTTCCAATAGGTGCTGATGCTAGTTTTCCGGCCCCCGGTTACGAACGTGACCGGGATGGCGTCCTTCCAGTCGTCCACGTTGCCATCGATCTTCGGCCGGAAATATGGGGCGCTGGCGCAGACCAAGTCTTGCTTGTGGACGAATGTCTTCCCGCCCCCGATCAGCGTGGCTTCCAGCGGGTACGAATTGGCCTCGACGATCGTTCCCCGCTGGACGGTGAACGCCGCGCGGGCGGTGGCCCCAGCCGCAAGGTTCACTTCGATTGCGTCCGGGACAATCGTCCATCCCTCAGGCCCCCGTACCCGCAGTTTTCCCTCAAAAGCCGCCTTCGATGTGTTGTGCACCGTGACCACGGCCAGCGGCGTGTGGGCGGGAGTTACCGTGAAGCTGCCGATCCGCATCATGACCGGCTCGATCGCCGCCGGCTCGGCGCCTGGCGCCGTCGCCCCGAGAGCCGCGGCCAAGCATACCGCTCGCCACCACCTCGCTTGGAAGCCGATTCGGGATGGCCTCATGGTGGTCGAACCTCCTTCCTGATGGATTCCATCGTCCCCCGAGAGTCTATATTTTCGCCACCTCCCGGGGCCGGGTCAACCGACCGACACTTTCCTCGATTCCCCCCAACGCAGGGCACGATTCGCCCTGCCCGGGTCCGGCAGACTGAGGAAAACCGCTACGCGGCGTAATACGCCGGATCTAGAACCGTCCGCGGTGGAGAAGGCCTATCAGCGGGTTCCCGTGGGCGGCGACTTCACAGCCACCTTTTCAAACGGAACGGCTTACCATTCCAAGCACGTTGGAGAGTAAATCAGAGGTGAGCAACCACGGCATAAGATCCGCGCGTCACGGGGAGAGATCTCCAGTCGAAACTCCTCCTCCTCCTCCTATGAAGAGTCTTGCCGCCGGGACTCCAGCATCCCCAGTCGCCAGGGGATGCCGCCATAGCCCTGGCCGCGATATTCCGCGTCACTGGCCCCTTGGAATACGAAGCGGAGGTTGGCGGGATCGACTTCCATGGACTCGTCCACGCCCGCCCGGACCAGCTCGCCGTGGCTGATGTTCGTCGTCCATTCGGCCTGTTGTTGCACGTTGCCGTGGGCGGCGAATGGTTTGGCGAGCGTGTCGGCCAGTCCCGTCCATGGTCCCTCCAGACGATCGGCCAGATAGGCCTTGTAATATCGCCTGCGGTCCGCTTGGGCCTCGACAATCGTGAGGTATTGGCGGCGTCCCTTGAGCTTATAGGTGTGCGACGCCTCGAAGATGTCGCCGCGAATCGCCAAGTGCGGCTCCGACCAACCGAAGGGGAAGTCGGCCTTGCGCGTCTCGCGGCGCCACATGTGGCCGTCGAGCGAGGTGTAAAAAAGATGCGCCTTCTGGTCATCGCAAATGACCCAGAAGTCGAGCCACCTGGGGTTCTCCGGCGCGTTGGCGACCATCGGCCGCGGCCGGGTCCAGGACTTCGGGTCGGCGAGGTTTTCGGTCGTGGAGAAGCATGGGCCGAACGGCGGTTTGCGCGTCTTGTCCGCCAATTGATAAACCAAGTACCACTTCCGGTGCGGCGTGAAATAAAAAACCTGGGGGGCGCAATAATACTGGTCGTGCATGGCCAAGAGGTGGCGCGGGGCTGAATTGGCCTCCGACCAGTCGCTGAAATTCAGGTACTCGATGTCAACCTTGCCCGACTTCATCCGCAGCGTGGCGAACAGATGCCAACGTCCGTCATGAAAGACGAACGTCGGATCCTTGACGGAAACGTGGGGATCGGGGGCGGTCTTGCCGGGTCCGACGTCGATCAAGGGGCCGCTGGCCTTCCAAGAGAAGCGACCGTCGTCGAGGACCTTCCAGCCGTCTTGGCCCAGCGTCGATGCGGCGATCAACATGACCGTCGCCATGACAAGCAATCGTGGGACTCGCATCATCGTTCGGCTTCCGAGAACAACATCGAAGGGCTTATCTCAAAGCGAGAAATGCCCCCTTGCGGCTAAAACAGCAAGCCAGGCGGCGGCAAGGGGCCCGGGATCGTTCTTTCGGGTGGGATTTCAGGATACCCGAGACGATGCCCCACGGAAATCCGTGCCGCCGAGCACGGATTTCCGTCGTTCGCTCCATTTGTGGAGGGTTGCCTGCCAAGGGCGCATTTTGGCAAGTCCTTCTGGCGACGAGGCTTGCTGCCATTTGCCGCGGCCCTGGCTCGATTGGCACGCCGGTTGCTTAGAGAGTGCGGTCGCGTGGACGGACAACTGGACAGACGGTCGGGCTGGCTGGCCTGACGTGGCTGCGGCGGCCGCCTTCCGGCGTGCCTGCCGCCAGAGCCGGAGGATCGCTGATGATTACATCGGAAGCCCCGAAGGGCGTCGAGTTGCTCGAAAAGCTGGCCAAGTCGGGCGAAGGCAAGTCGCCGTTGGGGTGCATGCAATGCGGGCTGTGTGCCGCGAGTTGCCCGCTCGGCGAAGCCATGGAGTTTCCCCCGCGAAAGTTGATTCTTCATGCCACGGCAGGGAATCTGGACAAGGTGCTCCACAGCCCGGCGCTGTGGATGTGCGTGGCGTGCTATACCTGCTCCTATCGCTGCCCGCGCGATATCGAACTAAGCGACGGCTTGTGGCCGGCGCTTCGCGACCGGGCGATGCAACAGGGCTTGCAGCCGCCGGCCGAGCTACAGGAGACGTTCGAAAACATTTTCAAGTACGGCAACACCTTGGGCAAGTCGCCGCGGCAGCGCCTCGATTGGGCGAAGGACTTGGATGTCCGCGTGCTCGACCTCTCTAAGGAGCCGCGGCCGGTGGACGTGCTGTGGTTGGTGGGTTGCTACCCGTCGTACTATCCTCGCAACCGGGTGGTCACCCGGGCTTTCGCACGCATCCTCACCGCCTTGGGGGTCTCATGGGGCGTGCTCGGCGCCAAAGAGAAAGCGATCGGTGAGTGCGACCGGATGTTCGGCGAGGAAGGACTGTTCGAGACCCTGGTCGAGGAAAACCGGAAACTGCTCGACGCCCAGCGGTTCGGGACGTTGGTGGTCCTCGATCCGCACGCCTTTCGGGCATTGCAAAACTATTATCCGCGGTTCGGCGCCTGGTATCCGGTGCAGCACTACACCACGTTCCTTGCCGATCGCATCGAGCAGATCAAGCCGCTGCTGATCAAGCCGGTCGAGGCGACGGTGACCTACCACGACAATTGCTGCGCGGGGCGGCGGTGCGGCTACTACGACCAGCCGCGGACTTTGCTGGAGGCCATTCCCGGCGTGAAGCTGGTGGAGATGGTCCGCAACCGCGACAACGCCTTGTGTTGCGGCGGCGGGGGCGGCGGGATGTGGCTCGACGGCCACATCGTCGCCCACGGCGGCCACCGCCTCTCGGACGAGCGGATTCGGCAGGCGGCCGCGACGGGCGCCGGGACCTTGGCCGTCTCCTGCCCGTATGAACTCGCCCGGTTCGAGGACGCCGCCAAAGTGAACGGCCTGGAGGGCCGCCTCATCGTGCGCGACATCATCGAGCTGTTGGCCCAATCGATGGACCTGGGGGAAAGGAGCGTTGCATGAACATCGTGGTCGTCATCCGTCAGGTCCCCGACCTGATCGAGCCGCTCGAGGTCGATTCCTCGGGCAGATCTTTGGACCTCGGCTCGGCGTCGTTCATCGTCAACGAGTCCGATGACCACGCCTTGGAGCAAGCGATCCTGTTGAAGGAGGGGCACGGGGCCAAGGTCACGGTCGTGGCGCTGGACTTCGGCGACGTGGACAACACGCTGTATGCGGCGGCGGCCAAGGGAGCGGACCAGATTGTTAAGCTACCGCTCGACGGCGACCCGCCGCCGCCCGCCGCGGCCGCCGCGATGCTGGCCGAGGCGATCAAGCCGCTGGGGGGCGACCTGGTGCTGGTGGGCGTTCAAGCCCACGACGAGCTGGACGGCGTGTTGGCGCCGTTGTTGGCGTCGGAGTTGGGCTTGCCGTACGTCGGCGTGATCCGCGGCGTAAAGCCCGGCGCGGATGCCGGGACCGTGGTCGTTTGCAAGGAGTTTCCCGGGGCGGTCATGGCCCGGCTCTCGGTCCGTCTTCCGGCGGTGCTCGGCATCCTGGGCGCGGAACAGGCCCCGCGCTACGTGCCGGTGAGCCGCATCCGCGCGGCGATGAAATCGACGCAGTTCGAAGAGCGGTCGGTTGCCGCGCCCGCGGTCGCACCCTTGGTGTCGATCCGCCGACTTTACCCGCCCGCCCCTTCGGCCCGGGCTGAAATGCTCGCCGGTTCGGAGAGCGAGGTGGCTGCCCGAATCGCCGCGATCCTCCGAGAGAAAGGACTGGTGAAATGAGCGTCCAAGACGTGTTGGTGGTGGCCGAAGTGCAGCGCGACGCGCTGGCCGACGTCGCCTTGGAACTGATTTCCGCGGCCCGGTCGATCACCGCCGCGACCGGCGGCGAGGTGATCGCCCTGGTGCTCAGCGCCGACGGGGCCGCCTATGCGGGCCAACTCGCGGCGGCCGACCGCGTGGTCCTGATCAATGACCCCCTTTTGGCCGCCTATGCTCCCGGCCCTTACCTGGCGGCGATCGAGGAGATGGTGGCCGCCGAGAAGCCGAGGGCGGTGCTCATCGGTGCCACGTCGATCGGCTGGGACCTGGCCCCGATGCTTGCCGCGCGGCTCAAGGCCCCCATGGTGGTCGGCGCCACCGCGATCGAGGTCAGCGACGGGGAACTGATCGTCACCTCGTCGTTCTGCGGCGCGAAGATGACGGCCGAGGTAGGGGTGGGCGGAGCGCCCGCCGTGCTCATGGTGTTGCCGGGCAGTTTCCGTCCGCCCGTCGAGTCGGGCAAGGGGCTCGTCGAGACGCGAACCCCCTCGAGGCCGCTTGAGGCCGGCGCGATCCGCTTCGAGCAGTTCATCCTGCCGCAGGCGGGCGACGTGGATATCACCCAGCAAGACATCCTGGTGGCCGTGGGTCGCGGGATTCAGCAGAAGGAAAACGTGGAACTGGCCGAGCAGTTGGCCGGCGTGCTGGGCGGGGCGGTGTGCGCCTCCCGGCCCGTGATCGACCAGGGCTGGCTGCCCGCCACGCGCCAGGTCGGCAAGTCGGGGATGACCGTCAAGCCGAAGCTCTATCTCGCCCTGGGGATCAGCGGCGCGCCGGAGCACGTCGAGGGCATGAAAAATGCCGACCTGATCATTGCCGTCAATACCGACCCCAAGGCGCCGATATTCGACGTGGCCGACTACGGCGTCGTGGCGGATATTTTGGAGCTTGCTCCCGCGCTAACCGAAGCGATTCAGCGCTGATTGGAGGCGCATCATGCCGACCGAAGGCAAATTCCTGGGCATCTACGGAGCGGTGTGGCTGGCTGTTCTGCTGCTGGCGGCGTCAGCGCTGTTTGTCAGGCGGATGGTCCAATTAGTCCGCATCCTGGCCTTGGGGCGCAAGGAGAACCGTTTCAATCACCTCGGACTGCGCGTGGCGACTTTTTTGCGAGAAGTGCTCGGCCAATCGCGGTTGCTGAGGGGCGAGGCGATCATCAATTGGGCGCATCCGCTCATCTTCTGGGGGTTTTGCTTCTTCGTGTTTGCTTCGGCGCTGATGTTCGTCGGCGGAATCCTTGCCCCGTGGTTGCGGATTCCCCAGGCGGAAGAAATCCCGGTATTGGGGACCGTGATCGATCTGTTCGCCGTGGCCGTGCTCATCGGTCTGATCGCCTCTTCGATCCGGCGTTACATTCTCGCTCCTCCTGGACTGCAGCGGACGATGGACGCCACGATCGTCGTGTCGCTGATCGCCGCGCTCATGGTCACCTACTTGTTGGCCGAGGCCGGGGGACATGCCAAGCATCTTGTGATGCGCGAGAGCGGCGCGCCGGAACAAGGCTGGGCGCAAACCTGGTTGCCCGCGGGCACCGCGGTGGCATCCGCGCTGATGGCCGCGGGCCTGCCCGCGGAGACCCTCGTCGGCCTCGGCGCCTTCAGTTGGTGGGTTCACGCCCTGATCCTCCTTTTCTTCCTGGTGTATTTGCCCTACTCCAAGCACATGCACTTGATTTGGGCGCCGTTTGCGGTGCTCTTCGCGGAACTGCCGGAGAAGGGGACGCTCCCGCCCGCCGCCGACGAATCGGACAATCAGCTTAAGACGCCCTTGGCGCAGTTCACCTGGCGGATGCTGCTGAACGCCTACGCCTGCGCCGAGTGTGGGCGTTGCGAGCGGACGTGTCCCGCCGTCGCCAGCGGGTCCAAACTGTCGCCGCGGCAGATTATCCACGATCTGAAGCACTTTGTCCTTCACGAGGGGATGGCGTCGCTCGAAGGACGGCAGGCGAACGACGAGCGGCCGTTCGTTGGCGGGGTGGTCGAGGCAGAGGCCCTCTGGGGGTGCGCAACGTGCCATGCTTGTTCCGACAAGTGTCCCGTGCGCAACGAGCACGTCCCCTTGATCGTCCAGATGCGGCGAAAACTCGTGGAAGAAGGGCGCGTCGATCCAAGTCTGCAAGAGACGCTCCTGTCGTTGCAGCGATATGGCAATTCCCAAGTGAAATCGCCCCGCAAACGGTTCGAGTGGGCCAAGGATCTACCCATCCCTCTGAAGGACGCCCGCAAGGAGCCGGTGGAAACGCTGTGGTTCGTCGGCGACTACGCGGCATTCCATCCTTCGGCGATGCGCGTCTCGCGCATGGTGGCCAGGGTCTTCCAGGAGGCCGGACTGGATTTTGGAATCCTCGGAGAGGCGGAACAATCCGCCGGCAACGATGTGCGTCGGATGGGGGAAGAGGGCCTCTTCGAGATGCTGGCCGAAAAGAACATGAAGGCGATGGCCAAGGCGCAGTTCGAGCGCATCGTGACCACCGATCCGCACACGTACCACGCCTTGAAGCACGATTACCGCCGGTTTGGACTGGACAAGCCGGTTTTGCACTATACCGAAGTCCTCGATGATTTGCTGCGGAAGGGCAAACTGCGTCTGAAGCAGCGTTTGACTACTTGCGCGGTTTATCACGATCCCTGCTACCTCGGCCGGTACAACGGCATCTACGCGGCCCCCCGCCGCGTCATCGACGCCTTGGGGATTCGACGGATGGAAATGCCACGTCACCGCGAGGACAGCTTTTGCTGCGGGGCCGGCGGCGGCAAGATCTGGATGCAGGAAGAGCAAGGCATTTCGCAACGGCCCGCCACCCTCCGCGTCCAGGAAGCCCTCCAAGTGCCGGATGTCACGGATCTGATCGTGGCCTGTCCGAAGGATCTGGCCATGTTCCAGGACGCGGTGAAGACGGTGGGGGCCGAAGGACGACTTGGCGTGGTCGACCTCGGCGAACTGGTGCACGACGCCATGGGTTTAGCGACGGAAGGATTGGAGTCAAGAACATGAGCGACGAATCGCTGCGGATCGGGGTTTACGTCTGCCATTGCGGCAGCAACATTGCCAGCGTCGTCGATGTCGAGGCGCTGGCGAAATTCGCCGAGGGCCTGCCGGGCGTGGCGCTGTCGCGCCATTACAAGTACATGTGCTCCGACCCGGGCCAGGAACTGGTCAAACGCGACATCCGCGAATTCAATCTCAACCGCATCGTGGTCGCCGCCTGCTCGCCCAATTTGCACGAAGCGACCTTCCGCCGCGCGGCGGAGGACGCCGGTCTGAACCGTTTCCTCGTCCAAATGGCGAACATCCGCGAGCAAGTTTCCTGGGTCACCGAAGACCGCGAGGAGGCGCTGCGCAAGGCCAAGGCCCATCTGGCCGCGGCCATCCGCCGCGTGGCCCAGCATGAATCGCTCCAGCGCCAGTTCGTGCGGATTCAGCCCCGGGCGATGGTCGTCGGCGGCGGCATCGCCGGCATCGAGGCCGCGCTGACGCTGGCCGACGCCGGCCGCCAGGTCATCCTCGTCGAGCGCGAGCCGTCGATCGGCGGGCACATGGCGATGTTCGACAAGACCTTTCCCACGCTGGACTGCGCTGCCTGCATCCTCACGCCGAAAATGACCGCCGTGAAATTGCACCCCAACATCCAGCTCCTCACGTACTCGACCGTCGAATCGGTCGAGGGGTCGGTGGGCAATTACCGCGTCAAGGTCCGCCGCAAGCCCCGGTACATCGACGAAAACATGTGCGTCGGCTGCATGTTGTGCATCGACGGGTGCGTGTTCACCAAGGCCAAATTCCCCAATCGCTTCGACCAGGGCTTGGGCATGCGCAAGCCGGTGTGGGTGCCCTTCCCCCAGGCCGTCCCGCCGATCCCCGTCGTGGACCCCGAGGTCTGCCTCCAGATCACCCGCGGCAAGTGCAAGCAAGGCTGCGTGGAAGCCTGTGGCGAACGGAACGCCTTCCGCTTCGACCAAAAGGAAACCATCGAGGAATACGAAGTCGGGGCGATCATCGTCGCCACCGGCTTCAAGACCTTCGATCCATCGGTCATCCCCTACTACGGTTACGGCAAGTATCCCAATGTCTACACGAGCCTGGAGGTAGAACGCCTGCTCAACGCGGGCGGGCCGACGGGCGGAAAGCTGGTGCTCCGTGACGGTTCGACGCCGAAGCGCGTGGGCATCATCCATTGCGTGGGAAGCCGCGACGCCAATTACCACGCCTATTGCTCGCGCGTCTGCTGCATGTATTCGCTCAAGCTCGCCCATCTCGTCCGCGAGAAGACCGGGGCCGAGGTGTATAGCTGCTACATCGACATCCGCACTCCGGGCAAGGGCTTCGAGGAGTTCTATAACCGCGTCCAGAACGAGGGGGTGCGGTTCGTGCGGGGAAAGGTGGCCGACATCATGCCCGCTTCCGCGAACGGAAATGGGCAAGGCGAAAACACCTCGAACGCCTTGACGATGAAAGTCGACGACACGCTCTTGGGCACGATCCGCAAGATCGACGTGGACATGGTGATCCTCGCCGTGGCGCTGGAGCCACAGGCCGACGCCAACGACGTGCGGCGCGCGTTCGGCATCTCGTGCTCTTCCGAGGGCTTCTTCCTGGAAAAACACCCCAAGCTCGCCCCGGTGAACACGGCCAGCGACGGGGTGTTCCTCGCCGGGGCTTGCCAGGGCGCCAAGGACATCCCGGACACCGTGGCCCAAGCCGGCGCCGCGGCCGCCAAGGCCCTGGCCCTGATCGACGCCGGCCAGATCGAACTCGAGCCCAACACGGCCTGGATCGACGAGAAGATGTGCTCGGGCTGCAAGACGTGCATCGGCCTGTGCCCCTACAAGGCGATCAGCCGCGACGAGGAGCGGAAGATCGCCGTGATCGATCCGGCCCTGTGCAAGGGCTGCGGCACCTGCGTGGCGGCGTGCCCCTCGGGCGCGGCGAAACAGCACCTGTTCAGCGACGAACAAGTCCATGAGGAACTCGAGGGACTGATGAGTTACGCGTGAGAAAAGACGCCAGCCGTTGGCGGTCCGTTGTCCACCTCCGGTCGATGGCGGCACGGCGATGGCTGACCACGATCCACCCTACCGAGGCAAGCCATGAGTGAATCCGACTTCAAACCCAAGGTCGTGGCCTTTTTGTGCAACTGGTGCAGCTACACGGCGTCGGACCTGGCCGGCACGGCGCGGATCAAGTACTCGCCGCACGCCCGGATCATCCGCGTGATGTGCAGCGGCAGGGTCGATCCCACGTTCGTCCTCAAGGCGTTCGCCATGGGGGCCGACGGCGTGCTGGTGGCCGGCTGCCACCCGGGCGACTGCCACTACATCGAACAGAACTACAAGACCATGCGCCGCCACGAAATGCTCCGCTACTTCGTGGAGCGGATGGGCATCGAGCCGGACCGGCTCCGCCTGGTGTGGGCCTCGGCCGCCGAAGGCCAGTACCTGGCCGAGTCGATCGACTCGTTCGTCGCGGACATCCAGAGGCTTGGACCTTTGAACTGGTCGGCGAACTGGGAAGAGAACGGGCAGCGGGCCGAGGCGTTGGAGGCGATCGTTCACGAGCACGAGGAAGCGATGGAGGTGGCGCCATGAGCGGCACGACCAAAGGCAAACTAGCTCTTTACTGGGCCGCCTCGTGCGGCGGCTGCGAGATCGCCGTGCTGGCGATCAACGAGAAAATCCTCGACGTGGCGGCACTGTTCGACATCGTCTTCTGGCCCGTCGCCGTCGACGGCAAGGTCCGCGACGTGGAAAAAATGCCCGACGGCTCGATCGACGTCTGCCTGTTCAACGGCGCGATCCGCACCAGCGAACAGGAATACATGGCGCAGCTCTTGCGCCGCAAATCGAAGGTCCTGATCGCGTTCGGGGCCTGTTCGCACGAAGGGGGCATCCCCGGACTGGCCAACGCGAACAATCGTCGGCAGATCTTCCAGACCGCCTATCACGACACGCCATCGACCGACAATAGCAGCGGCGTCGAGCCGCGGCCCAAGACCGAAGTGCCGGAAGGGGCGTTGCACCTGCCGGTCTTTTACGACACGGTCCGCACGCTGGATCAGACCGTCCCGGTCGACTATTACCTGCCCGGCTGCCCCCCCGAGGCCGACCGCATCTGGGACGCCATCACGGCGATCGTCGAGGGCAAGTTGCCGCCGCCGGGAAGCGTCATTGGGCCGGACACCACGGTCTGCCAGGAATGCCCTCGGGTGCGGAACGAGAAAAAGATCAAGAAGTTCCACCGCACGTGGGAGATCATTCCCGACAGCGAGACGTGCCTTTTGGAACAAGGGATCCTTTGCGCGGGCATCGCCACGCGGGCGGGGTGCAACGCCAGGTGCCCACGGGTCAATTCGCCCTGCATCGGCTGCTACGGCCCGAACACCGGCGTTCACGACGGCGGCGCGAGACTCATGACCGCGCTCGCCTCGGTGATCGACTCCAACGACCCGGCGGAGATCGAACGCATCATCCGCGAGGGCATTCCCGACCCGCTGGGGAGCTTCTACCGTTTCGGCCTGGCCGCCAGCCAGTTGCGGCGATCGAAACGAACCAACGGCGCGACTGCCGCCAAAACTGAGTAACCGTCCTTGTTTCCACGCTCTCGCTGGAAATGAGCGATAACCAGGAGAGATGAGCGATGAAACGCATATCAATCGATCCCATCACGCGGCTGGAAGGCCACGGCAAGATCGACATCTTCCTCAACGACGAGGGAGAAGTGGCCAACGCCTATTTGCAAATCCCGGAACTCCGCGGCTTCGAGCGGTTCTGCATGGGCCGGCCGGCCGAGGAGATGCCCAACCTGACGGGCCGCATCTGTGGGGTCTGCCCCGAGGCGCACCACATGGCGGCCACCAAGGCGCTGGACGACCTGTTCCACGTCGATCCCCCGCCCGCCGCCAAAAAACTCCGCGAACTGTTCTACAGCATCTTCTTCGTCACGGACCACACGACGCATTTCTACGCCTTGGGCGGGCCGGACTTTGTTGTCGGGCCCACGGCCCCGCCAGCCCAGCGCAACATCCTCGGCGTGGTCCAGAAAGTGGGCATGGACATCGCCGGCAAAGTGCTCAAGATGCGCCGCGATGGCCATCACTTGATCGAAATGATCGGCGGGCGGAAGGTGCATCCCAACTGGGGCTTGCCCGGCGGCGTCAGCCGCGGAATCAACGAAGAGCAGCGCCGCGAGATCGAACAGCTCGGCCGCGACGCCGTGGAATTCGCCCTCTTCTCGCTGAATCTCTTCGAGGACGTGGTGCTCAAGAATTCCAACTACGTGAAGCTCATCCTCGGCGACGCCTACGTCCACCGGACTTACAACATGGGCACGGTCGACGCCAACAACTGCGTGAACTTCTACGACGGAAAAATTCGCGTCGTCGGCCCGGACGGCAAGGAACACGCCAAGTACGACGCCCGCGACTACCGCGAGTACGTGGCCGAACGGGTCGAGCCGTGGAGCTATCTGAAGTTCCCCTATTTGAAAAAGATCGGCTGGAAGGGATTTGTCGATGGCGTGGACTCGGGTGTTTACAAGGCCACGCCGCTGTCGCGACTCAACGCGGCCGACGGCATGGCCACGCCCTTGGCCCAAGCGGAGTACGAGAGGTTCTACGACAGTCTCGGCGGCAAGCCGGTTCACCATACGCTGGCCACCCATTGGGCCCGTTTGATCGAGCTTTTGTATGCCGCGGAACGGTGGGTGGAACTGGCCACCGACCCCGAAATCACGAGCAAGGAATACCGCGTGCTGCCGACGCAGACGCCGACCGAGGGCGTGGGCTGCGTCGAGGCCCCCCGCGGCACGCTGACCCATCATTACGCCACCGACGAACGGGGCATCCTGACCAAGGTGAACCTGATCGTGGGCACGACGAACAACAACGCCCCGATCTCGATGTCGGTCAAAAAGGCGGCCCAGTCCGTCATTCGCAAGGGCCAGCAAGTGACCGAGGGGCTGTTGAACATGGTCGAGATGGCCTTCCGGGCCTACGACCCGTGCTTCGGCTGCGCTACCCACAACCTGCCCGGCCAGATGCCGCTGGAAATCACGATCCGCGATCCCTCCGGCCAGGTCGTGCAGCGATACTCCCGGTTCGTTTCCTGAATCGAACGCGGCGGTCGCCGACAGGCCAAGCGTGTTTGAGGCCAGTCGGGAGAGACGCGGACCTCCGCGTCCGCCGTTTCAAGCGTGAGCGACGCGGTCCTCGGCGTCCTTCTTCCAGGCCACGACGGAGCTTGGCCCTGCGGGTCTTTTTGGGCGGCCCTCTCGGTCTTTCCGCGTGGCCCTCGATTGCTCGGTGGCCCCTCCGTTCTCAAGACCCGCCGCCTTCTGAAAGCCAGTCATCCTCAAATGGCGCCCGGTCACTCGCCGCGCAGCTCGCAACATCTTATACTCCGCACGCGTTGAGATGAAATGTTTTTCAGGCGAAAAGGACTCGTTCTCGGCCGCGCGGAAAATAGCGCGAGGATCGCCGGCAAGAGGTTTTGCGAAGACGCCCGCCTGCGGGCGTTTGCCGCCGCGGGCGGTCTTCGGCCCGGCATTCATGCCGGGTACCCGTGGACCAACGCCACGGCGCGAGGCCCGTTCACGGGCCTTCTCGCTGGGACGGCTTTGAGCTTACCGGTTCCGTTGGCGGAGCCGCTCGAACGGGTCGCGCAGGGTGAGGAAACGGCCTGAACGCTGCCCGCAACGCCCGCTATGACCAATGCGGGCAAGATGCCTGCGCTCCACAGGGGAAGCGGCCTAAACGCAATCCGCGAATCTGGGAGCGCGGGCGTCTCGCCCGCAAATCACGAAGGCAGCGAGAAGCCCCGTGAACGGGGCTTAAGGTTCGCCCTGGAATCGACACCGCGACCCGGCGTCAAACGCCGGGCCGAAGACCGCCTACGGCGGACAAGGCCCGTCAACGGGCCTTTATGCTCCGCACGCGGTGAAATGAGACGTTTCTCGAAGAAGAAGGACTCATATCCGGCCGCGCGGAGTATATCTCTCTCTGCCTTGCATCTCCGTGTCTTGCTTTGGGAAAAAAAGGCAGGTGGCGAGGACGGCTAATAGGGGCCAGGCCACGTGGGCGTTTGGCCGTGCGATCAGGCCCTTACGCGAGGCCATACCCGCTCGACAGGACCCAGGAAAAGTATTACAATGACCTGTAATGTAACACTCGAGGATGGGTATGCCCATGAAAACGAGTCTACACATGGAACTTCCTCTGCCGTTCCGTCTGCCGGAAGCCGCATCATGAGCAAGACGATTCCGGCGACGCTGATTTGGTTGAGCTTGCTGGTTTGGGCCACGCCTCGTGCCGCGGGCCACTTTCTGGTGCTGCGGCCAGCAAGCGACGTGGTCGAGGCTGGTGCCCGGAGCGTCAGCCTGGAAATCCTTTTTACCCACCCCATGGAACAGGGGCCGATCATGGAATTGGGCCGGCCCGAGCGGTTCGGCGTGCGTGCCGAGGGAAAAGACCGCGACTTGATCGATCATTTGCGGGCGAAGAAGGTGCAGGGCAAGACCGCGTATGACGCGGTCGTGGAGTTGGAGCGGCCGGGCGATCACGTGTTCTACTTCCAGCCTGCCCCGTATTGGGAGGCCGGCGAGGAGACGATGATCGTCCACTATACCAAGGTGGTGGTGAACTTCGGGGGCGTGGAAAAGGGCTGGGATGCCTTGGTCGGCTTTCCCGTGGAGATTCAACCCTTGGTCCGGCCGTATGGGCTTTGGACGGGCAACGCGTTCCGCGGCGTGGTCACCTATCGCGGCAAACCGGTTCCCTTCGCGACGGTTGAGGTCGAATATCTCAACGAAGGCCGCCAGGTGAAGCCCCCCAACGATGCCTTCGTGACTCAAGTGATCAAGGCCGACGCGTCCGGTGCGTTTTGCTACAGCATGCCCAGGGCCGGTTGGTGGGGTTTCGCGGCCCTCGTCAAGGGCGACGAGAAGATGAAAAGCCCGACCGGAAAAATGGTTGACGTCGAACTCGGAGGCGTCATTTGGGTCCGCGTGGTGGACATGAAATAAACTGCGAGGCGTCCGGTGCATATTCCTGAAGGGCCGTTGTCGGTTTCCGCGGTTGGGATCGGAATTCTTGGCGCTGGCGCGGCCTTGACGGCCGCGGGCACGGCGTGGGGATTGCGCAAGATGGACTACGAACGCGTGCCGCAAGTGGCGCTGCTCAGTTCCGCGTTCTTCGCCGCCTCGCTGATCCACGTGCCGCTGGGCGGGACCTCGGTCCATCTGGTGCTCTCCGGGCTGGTCGGTCTCGTGTTGGGTTGGGCCGCGTTTCCGGCGATCCTTATTGCGATCGCGCTTCAAGCCGCGTTCTTCGGCTTTGGGGGGATTACCACCTTGGGCGTCAATACTCTGGTGATGGCCTTGCCCGCCGTGGTCAGTTACGCTCTGTTCCATCCCCTGGTCCACTCGAATCGCGAAATCGTGGCCGCCGTCGCTGGATGCGCCGCCGGCATGATGGCGATCCTCATGGGGGCGTTCTTGCTGGCGGGCATTTTGACCGCGGCCGGGCACCAATTCCACCGACTCGCCCAAACCGTTTTGCTGGCCCACCTGCCAGTGGCCGTAATCGAGGGCATGGTCACGTCCAGCGCCGTGCTCTTTCTGCGCAAGGTCCGTCCGGAGCTTCTGGACGCCCCTTGCGTTCCCGCGGAAGTGAGGACCTTGGATGCCTGAGTTCAGGACGCGGGGAAAAGCGACGCCATGTTGTATGACCTGATCAGAGCGGGAATCGCGAGTCTCAGGACACAAGGCCGGCGTCGGCACGGTTTGGGCCGCCAGTTCGCGCTCGCGATGATTCTGGCCGCCTTGATCAACCCGCAGGCTTGGGCACACAAAGCAAATGTGTTCGCCGCGGCGCAAGGCAAGACGATTTCGGGCGAGGCGTACTTCCGCGACGGGACGCCGGTGCGAGGCGCCCGCGTCACGGTGTTCGACCCCGAGGGCAAACCACTCGCCGAGTCGCAAACCGATGCCAAGGGCAAGTTCTCGGTCCCCATCGTCCGCCGGTGCAATCACCGCGTCGTTGTCGACGCTGGCGATGGCCACGTGGCCGAGTACCTCGTCCGCGCCGAGGAGATTCCCGCCGATCTGCCTGACAAGAAAGCATCTGGGGCAGCCCCCGTATCCCCGCCGGTCGCTCCCCCGACGGAATCAGACGCCGTGCCGACGCCGGACGGCTCGGCTCCGCCCAGCGACGACATGGCGGCGGTCCGTGCGGAACTCGAAGCCCTCCAGACGCAACTGGTGCAGCTCCGACGGGACCTTGCCGCAAGAGAGGACCGGGCACGCTGGAGCGATATGTTGGGTGGGATTGGCTACATTCTCGGCCTGATGGGGCTTGCGTTCTATTTTCTCGGGGCGTCGGCCAAGAGCAAGAAGGCCGCCCAGCAGCCCGAGCCTGCCTCGGTCCCGATGGATCGAGCTAAGGTATCGCCCACTTGATACGACGTTCCGGATGGGGTCAACTCATGGTTCGATTCCGTCGAAGTGGGGAAAGACTCCTGACGAGGGAATCGGCTGCGTCAACCCACCTGTGCAGGCCGGGGCCGTGACATTGGCTCCCACGCGAAGTTCAGTCCGTCTCCATGTTTCAGACCGCCAGCCTCGTTTCTTCGTCCCTTGACCGACTGGATCCGCGCGGGCGGATCCTCGTGGCCACGGCTTTCTGTCTCGTCGCCACCGTCATCATGCGGTGGGAGTCGCTTGTGCTGGCGTTGGGTGGGGCAGTGGCGGCGGCCGCGCTGGCCGGCTTCAGCCCTTGGACAACTATAGCCCGACTCGCGCCGCTCAACCTCTTCATGTTGCTGGTCGTGCTCGTTGTGCCTCTCACGACGCCCGGCACGCCGATTGCGGTCTTGGGGCCTTGGGAGTATTCGCGGGAAGGTCTTTTGCTGGCGGCGGCAGTGGCCCTGAAAGGCAACGCGATGGTGCTGGCCATCATGGCCCTGGTGGCGAGCATGGATCCGATCGTGCTGGGCCACGCCTTGCACCACTTGGGGGTTCCGGAAAAACTGGTTCACCTGATGCTATTCAGCGTTCGCTATTTCGAGGTGCTCCGCCGGGAATACTTGCGACTGGCAGCCGCGGTCAAGGTCCGCGGATTTCGGCCGCGGATGAGCCGCCATGCTTATCGCACCTACGGCTATTTGGTGGGCATGTTGTTGGTGCGGAGCCTGGACCGGTCGGAACGGATCCTGGCGGCGATGAAATGCCGGGGATTTCGCGGTCGGTTTTACCTGCTGGACCATTTTGCGCTGACCCGCCGCGATCTGGGATTCGCGGCGGCGACGGCGGCCTTTTTCGCCTTGGTGGCCTGGGTGGAATGGGTGTGAATGATCCACTTCTCTCATTGTCCGGCGTGAGCTTTGCTTACGAGCCAGGACGACCCGTTCTCGCCGGGCTGGACTTGGAACTCGCGCCACGAGAGCGCGTGGGTCTGGTGGGTCCCAACGGAAGCGGCAAGAGCACGATCCTGGCCCTGATCGTCGGACTCCTGCGGCCTTCGTCGGGCGAGATCAAAATCTTCGGCAAGCGCCGATCCACGGAGGCCGATTTCCGCGAGATTCGCGGCCGCGTCGGCCTGTTGTTTCAGGATTCCGACGCCCAGTTGTTTTGCCCCACGGTGGCCGAGGACGTCGCCTTCGGACCGCTCAATCTTGGCGCGTCGCCGGCCCAGGTCCGCGAAATCGTCGCCAACACCCTGCAATCACTCGGGCTGGCGGGATACGAAAATCGGATTACTTACCGGCTTTCGGGGGGAGAGAAACGGCTCGTGGCCCTGGCCACGGTCCTGGCCATGCAACCCGAGGTCTTGCTCCTCGATGAACCGACGGCGGGCCTGGACGAGGAAGCCACGGAGCGGGTGATCGAGGTCCTGGCGAGATTGCCCCTTGCCATGCTGCTGATCTCCCATCAACGCGACATTCTCGATCGCCTGGTGGAACGAACTTACCGACTGGCCAAAGGACGTCTATGTCCCCTCCGCTCTAGCCCAACGCAGACGGCGCGTCAATAATATCGAAAGTTAGGCAAACTTGCCTCCCTGCGCCGCTCCCTTGACGTAAGTCCTTGTTTTTCAAAGCGCCGCCACGAGGAGCAAGAACTTGCGTAAATTGGAAGAGAGCGAAGACTCCTTTGCACGGGGGGGACCACGATAGGCCGCCGTGCGGTGGAGTGAGGCGGGGTCCATCAGTCATCCTTTAGCTGGCCTTGACCGATTGCGGACTGTGATGCCAGAACCGTTCGACCCTTATCTTCACTGGTTGGGTATCCGTGATCCGCAACGCCCGCCGAATCATTATCGTTTGCTCGGCGTGGAGTTGTTCGAGAGCGATCCGGAGGTCATCAGCAACGCCGCCGACCGGCAGATGGCCCACGTTCGCACCTTTCAGTCGGGCCGCCACCTGGCCGAGTCGCAGAAGTTGCTCAATGAACTGGCCGCGGCCAAGGTCTGCCTCCTGAATCCAGAAAAAAAGGCCGCGTATGACGCCCAGTTGCTGGCGGAACGGGCGGCACTGGCTGTTTCAGCAGCCGGGCCGAGCGAACCCAAGGACAGCGCCGAGCTTGGGCCGGCGAAACCCGACTTCCCTGCGGTGTTCAGACCTCCCCTTCTGGCGGCAGCAATCTCCGCCCTGCTGGTTGTGGCGGCACTGATAGCCGGTGTGCTGATGATTGGCTTTGACCGCGGCGGTTCCTCCGACGCGATCGGCGAATTGGCTCAAGGTCCAAGCGATGCAAAGACCGCCGGGGAGGGGACGGCAAACCGTTTCACTGCCCCGGAACAGGATCCATCGTCCGACGCGAAACACAATCCCAGCGAATCGCCGCCGTCAGGCAAGCAAGCCGAGGCCGATACCGCGACAAAATCGCAGGGACCGCGGCCTTCCACGGAGCCATTTCCGAAGAAGTTCAAACCACCGCCGCCGCGGATTGGCGCCACGGTGGGGGATTCTAGCTCGACTGGCTCGCCGCAAAACGAACCGACGGCCAATCCGCCCGCCGACCAACCGCCTCCGGTGGAACAGTCCCTCGCCGCCATGCGAAAGGCCATGCGGCAGCGGAATCTGGCCGCCGCCAAGCGTCATTTTGCGGCGGCCGAGAGGGCGGGCCTGTTGCACGACAACGAGCTTGTCGTTAGATGGAGCGACATCTTCAGCCCTTGGGAAGAATTCTGGGAGGCGGTGCGCAACGGCATCTTGGCCTGTCGTGATGGCGAGATCCTTCGCGGCGAAGGGTTGTCGGCCGAGGTCGTTCAACGGGCTGATGAGGCGATTACGGTCCGTGGAAGCGCGGAAACGCGAAAGCAAGCCGCCACCACCTATAACTTGCGCACCCTGCCCAACTGGATGGCATTGACGCTCGCCGACAAGAGGTTGTCGGAAAAGACGGGATGTTTGGCCAAGGCCGCATTTTTCCTTGTCGATCCCGACGGGGACCCCCGGCAAGCGGCGGCGTGGTGTGAACAAGCGAGGCAGCGGGGATCTCCGCCGGGGGCAGGACTGGCCGCCGCCGTGGAAGAGGCCCTGGCGGCCGCCCCGCCGCCGAAGCATGTTGAAACCGCCGTTTCCAAGCCTCGGCTGCCTGTCCCGGACGGGGCGACTCTGCAAGCCGAGAAAGCCAGGCTCCGCGAGACGCACCGCGCGCGGCTTGCGCAGGCCAAGAACCCGGCCGACAAAGGCTTTCTGGCCGGCGACCTGCTCGACGAGGCCAAGAAGATCGAGGATTCGCCTGCCACTCGCTTTGCCTTACTGGCCTTGGCTCGCGACCTGTCGTTGGCGGCGGGCGAGGCGGAGCGATTTCGCGAGGTGACGGAGGAACTGTGCCGAGAATACGAATTGGACCTCGTTCAAGAGCGGACGCGGAGCTTGGTCGAGGCCGCGGAGGAAAGGCATCCCGCCGCGGTCCGTTCCAGCCTCGCGCTTCTGGCTGTCGAACTGGCCCTCGAAGCGGTGCAGGCGGAAGCGTTCGAAACCGCCGAACAGTTGGCCAAGGCAGCGCGTCAATACGCCAACATGCCTTTGGGAATCAAAGGCCGCGACCCGAATGCCATTCGCCTTGCGACGGAATTGGTCGAAAGAATCCCCTGGTACAAGGAACAGCGCGATTTGGCCGTTCAGGCCGAGAAGACGCTCGCGGAAAACCCCAACGACGCGAAGGCCTCCCATGTGCTCGGCATCTATGACGCCCTGATCAAGGAGCAATGGGAACGAGGTCTCCGGTTGCTGCTGAAAAGCGACGACGCGACGCTCCGCTCCCTGGCCGAGGCGGAACAAGCCGCAAACCGATCCGTCACGGCGGTCGAGATGGTGAAGCTGGCCGACGATTGGCTTGCTTCCGTGCCGTCGCTTGAAGCCCCGTACCAGCGGGCCGCGCGTCGTCGCGCCCTGTCCTGGTACGAAACCGCGCTGCCATTCTTAAGCGGCAATGCCCGAAAGCGGGTGTTGGCCGAGATGCTTAAACTGAGAACGAGCGATACTCCGGGACGCCAGTAGGGGCCCCGTGCATCACTCGGGGGCCGAAGCCTGGGTGCGCTTCCGAGGGCTTCATTGAGGCGGCGTCAGCCCCCTCTGGCGGATCAGGGCCTCCAGCTCCTCCTGAAGTCGAGCAAGGATTTCCGTGTAACGGAAGGCCCCCAGCGTTTTGTCGCCGCGTTTGAGGTTCACGAAGTTCGGGCCGCACCACAGGCCCAGGTCGGCGTCGTCGGTTTCGCCCGGACCGTTCACCCGACAACCCATCACGGCGATCGTGATCGGATAGTCGGCCCAGGGCCTGGTCATCCGATGCACTTGCTCGGCCAGATCGACGAAGGCTTCGTTCTCGACTCGGGAGCAACTCGGGCAGCTTACGATGTTCAGCCGGGGGAGGTTCACCTCGGCGTCGCCACGGAATCGACCGGAGGCAACGTCGTCGACGAGTTGCCGGCCCGCTTCCACTTCTTCCACCTTCCTCGCGTTGGGCACCGTGAGCGAGATGCGAAGCGTGTCCCCGATGCCCTGACGCAACAATTCGCCCAGCGCGACGCGGCTCTTCACAATCCCCGCCGGCGGCATTCCCGCCTCGGTGACCCCGAGGTGCAGCGGCACGTCGGGCCGAGCGGCGGCGAACCGCTGGTTGACCACGATCACCCTCATCGGGTCCGAGTCCTTCAGCGAAACGCAGTATCTCGTGAATCCCAGCCGGTCAAGCAGCTCACAGTGTTCCAGCGCGCTGGCGAGCATTGGGCCGATCGAATCATCGGCGGCGAATTTCTCTCGCGCGGCGGGATCGACGGAGCCGCAGTTGACTCCCACGCGCAGCGCGATGTCATGCCGGACGGCCACCTCGACCAGCAGCCGCACCTTGTCCTGCCAGGCCTTGTTCGGCTCATGATGATACAAATGGCCCGGATTGTAGCGAATCTTATCCACCCACGGAGCAATCTCCGCCGCCAGGCGATAGTTCTCCTGTAAATCGACCGAGAGGTTCGCCCGCGTTCGCTCGCGGATGGCCGGGAGCGATTTGGCCTCCCGGGGACTATCGACGGCAATCCGGACCACCGCGGCGCCCGCGGCGCTCAAGTGATTCACCTGGGCGGCCGTTGCCTCCACGTCGACGGTCTTCGTCGCGCACATGCTCTGGACCGCAATCGGATGACCATCGCCGATCGTAATCGAACCAATGCGGACGGCACGAGTCGGCTTTCGGGCAGTGATGCCGCGCGTCTCTGTATTCACCGAAACACCAACCCTTTTGTGCTCCAGCAGAATGGGAACTTTAGGTCACTTGGGATGTATTCAGGCAACCTAGCCAGCCATTATTCACCAATCCGAGGTATCCTCAAACCGGCACACGTCGGGCCCAAGAGGTGATTCCGCTGAAAGGATTTTTTTGGGGATCAATCCCTCTTTCAAGCCCCACCAACGGCCTTGCGATTCGAATCGACTGGAGAAATTGCAGCGACTTTGCCGATAAGGGGGCCACGGGAACAAGAGTACCAAGGCCAAAGGCGTTGATGGCCGCGTTCCCACCACTCCTGGGGGTATATTTTTCCGGCAGGATGGGACGATGCGTCTGGTTGTTTTTCTATGTGCCCTGATTTTGTCCGGTTGCTCCATGCTTCCGGAAATCGCGCATCAGCCCACTTTGCATAACCCGTTTCCACAACTTTCCAAAGTGGCTGTTGCCCCTTTTTTCAACCTGAGTACCGAGCCGACGGTGGATGGCACTCGATTCGCCCTGGCCTATTTCAACCAACTTCAACAGGTTCCTGGGTTTGAGGTAGTTCCGGTTGGGGTTGTCGAGCAGGCGATGAAGGAGCGGAACATCCAGTTGAGGGGCCCCGAAGACGCGCAGCGCCTTGCCCAAGATTTGGGCGTGGACGCGATTGTGATTGGAGCGGTGACGGACTATTCCCCCTATTATCCACCACGCTGCGCCTTACAGGTGGAATGGTATGCGGCCAATCGTGGATTTCACGCCATTCCGCCAGGTTATGGACTACCATGGGGGACACGCGAGGAAGAACAAATACCCGGGCCGTTGATTTTCGAGGCCGAAATGGCGTTGGCCAGGGCCCAAATGGCCACCCAGACGCCGCGATGTCCGCCCTTACCACCTGCGGAAGACCGTGAAGTTTTGCCACTGCCCGAGGGAAAATCTTTGGAAACGCCATCGAACCGAAAACCCGGTTCAGAGGATTCTCGGCAAAGCACTGGGGTGAATCCAGCTTCGTACAGCGAGCAAATAGGCCCCCCGGCGGACAATCGGACGATTACTGGTGCCGTGGCTGGCATCCCCCCCGACTGGCCAGACCCTCGCGGCTTCATTCCTCCGCCGCCGATGGCCGCTCGACCGCCTTGTCGGCCGACCAGCGGCCCGGTGCTTAGGCACACGCAAACCTACAACGGCAACGACAGCCGGTTCACCGAGGCCTTGGCCAGCTATTACTTTTTTCAAGACGACGCCCGCTTCGGGGGGTGGCAGAATTACCTGTTGCGGAGTGATGACTTTATCGCCTTTTGCTGCCGGATGCACATTTGGGAAATGCTCTCTGCCCGGGGCGGCGCGGGCGAAACGCGAGTGGTGTGGCGGTGGAAGAAAATCCGATAACAACAAGGACCAGCTTCACAACGAATTCGGAGCGTGCCAGATCGGCACGCTTGCCCACGGGGAGGCGTATGGCCGTGAGTCAAGAGATCAACGTATTGGCCTTGGTCAAGGGCGAGGAGCGGTATGTGTTTTTGTATGACGACGCAAGCCGGGCCGAGACGTTGAGGGTGTTGGGGCGGTTCGCCTCGAACCCCGAGTTGAGCTTCACTTGGTACGACGCCGCCGTGCTGAGCCAGAAGATCCGCCAGGAAAGCCGAAAGCAGGCCCTTGCGCGCCGCTTCAATCTTCCCGCGGCCAAGGACGATTGAGGCCCAGCGCGATGCGCCACGCCGTCGAACGGTTTCTCACCTATCTGAAGGTCGAGCGGAACGCCTCGGACCTGACGGTCAAGAGCTATCGCGAAGATTTGACCGCCCTGACCGATTATCTTGCCGAGGCCCGCTCGGGCCGGTGTCCGGAGCCGGGCGAGGTGACGGCGATGGAGCTTCGCGGCTACGTGTCCGCGTTGCACGAGGCGGGATACGCGCAGACGACGATTGCCCGACGGCTGGCCTCGCTGAGGAGTTTTTTTCGTTTCGGTCAGCGGGAAGGCTGGGTCGCGAACAATCCCGCCAAGCCGCTGCGAAACCCGCGCAAGCCCCGCCGGTTGCCCCACTTCCTTTCCACCGAGGATATCGGTCGGCTCCTCGTGGCCCCGTCCAACGGCGATCCGATGGGGCTCCGCGACCGGGCAATCCTCGAAACGATGTATTCCGCCGGACTACGGATTAGCGAGACGGTCGGATTGGACCAGAGCGATCTGGACTTCGAGGCGGGGATCCTTCGCGTGCGCGGGAAGGGGCGCAAGGAACGCTTGGCGCCCATCGGGTCCTATGCCGTGCAAGCCCTGCGCCGTTGGCTGGCGGTTCGCCGGGTGAGTCCCCGGGAACCCGAGGGGCCGCAGTCTCCCGTGTTTGTCAACAAGTTTGGCCGCCGCCTCACCACCCGAAGCGTCGCCCGAATGTTGCAAAAATACCTCCGCATCACGGGACTGGATTCACGAACCACGCCCCACTCGCTGCGGCACAGTTTCGCCACGCACCTGCTCGACCGCGGGGCCGACATCCGCAGCGTGCAGGAGCTGCTCGGGCACAAGAGTCTGGTGACGACGCAGATCTACACGCACGTGAGCACGGCGGGCCTCCGCGAGGCATATCAAAGGGCGCATCCACGAGCCCAAGCGGCCAATGCGCCGGCCCGCAGCGATTCACCACGCGCGTCTGGCTGAAGCCACCGCGGACGCCTGCTTCCCAATCGGGCGCGCGAAGGCAAACTGCCGCCCTTACATGAAGGGGTCGGGAGTCATTTTCCATGTCGGCGGAAGTAGTCTCTTTGCCGGCGGTAGCGCCGTTGCCGCCGACATGAAAAAAAGGCCCCCGCCCCCTTGCCACCGCCTGGTTCCCTTTGGCCCGCGAACGGTTAGGGGAAGTCTGTTCCAACGGATTGAGCGCAACGATTCCCGAGTGATCGTTATCTTGCCGCCAGCAGTTGTTCGATGAAACGTTTCATGAACGGGGTGTGGTAATCGTGCCAGGTTCGGGCGCTGATGAGGTTGCCGTCCACGACATAGGGCTGATCGACGTGGGTTCCGCCGAACTGGGTGACATCCAGGGCGCACTTCGCCACGGTGGTCATGGTGCGTCCCTTGAGCGCGCCGGCGGCCGCCACGATCTCGACCCCGTGGCAGACCACGGCCACGGGCTTGTTGGCCTCGAAGAAGTGGCGGGTAATCCGCATCAGGTCCTGGTTGTAGCGGAGGTACTCCGGCGCGCGGCCGCCGGAAACGAACAGCCCGGCATACTCCTCGGGTTTCACGTCCCGGAAGGCGATCGTGGCCTTGATGTGGTAGGCCGGCTGTTCGCGGGTGATGTCCCAGGGGATGTTTTCCTGGGGCGGGATCTCGTGCATGACGCCGTGGTAGGTTCGGGCCTCGGGGCCGGCCACGACGATCTCAAAGCCCTCTTCCGGGAGGCGGAAAAAGGGATAAAGCGTATCCATGACTTCCGTGGCGTCGCCGATCGGCATGAGGACTTTGCCCCGCTTGGGTTGGGCGTCGCTTGCCGACGCCACCGCGCTAACCGCGACCGGGGCCGCCGCCAATGCCCCGCAGACTTCCCGACGGCTGATCTTGTTCTTCCCCATGGCGCTATTTCCCTTTCTCTCGACCTTGCCCGAAGCAGACGCTCCCCGATTATGGCCGCCTCGTCAGGCCTCCGCAAGTCCGCCGGCCGCGGCCGAATGACGATTCCTCTGCCCAGCCGTCGCAGGCGATCGGCGTCCGCCTTGACAAAACGGCCACGCGCCGCGACGATGGCGTGGGGCGAGCGGTGGTGGACTAAGTGGTGTTCGGGCGCGTTTCCGCGCGTCGAACGCTGGCTCCGTACGCGCGAAAACCGCTAGAATGGAGCCACGAACGAGGACTGTCGCGCTTTTCGCGGCCAATACCGCACAAAGGCAGTTATCTCCAGCCCACGAATGGTTGTCGAAAAAACACGTCGGGAGGATTGCCAAGGTGTTTGTTGATCCGAAAGAGTTCCGGGATATCGATCCAGGGCCGCGGGTGCTCATGGGGCCAGGCCCAAGCGACGTGCCGGCGCGGGTGCTTCAGGCCATGTCGGCGCCGTGCATCGGCCATCTCGACCCCTATTTCATCGCCATGATGGACGAAACGCAGCGCCTGCTGCGGTATGTCTTCCAAACGGAACACCCCTTCACGATCCCCGTTTCCGGAACGGGCAGCGCGGGAATGGAAACCTGCTTCGTCAACCTGGTGGAGCCGGAAGACGAGGTCGTGGTCTGCGTCAACGGCGTCTTCGGCACGCGCATGGCCGACATCGTCTGCCGTCTGGGCGCCACGCTCATCCGCGTCGACGGTCCGTGGGGCCGGACCATCGACCCGGACGACGTCCGCAAGGCCGTCCACGGCCGCAAGCCAAAGCTGATTGCCGTGGTGCACGCGGAGACATCGACGGGCGTTTGCCAGCCCTTGGAGGATCTGGCGGCCATCGCCCGCGAGTGCGGGGCCTTGTTCCTGGTCGACACGGTCACGTCGCTGGGCGGGATGGAAGTGGCCGTGGACCGCATCGGCATCGACGCGGTCTACAGCGGCACGCAGAAGTGCCTGTCGTGTCCGCCGGGGTTGTCGCCGATTTCGTTCAGCCCTGCCGCCCTGGAAACGCTGCGGCGACGTAAGCGCCCCGTGGTGAGCTGGTATCTCGACATGGGCCTGGTGGGCAGCTACTGGGGCCAGGAACGGAAGTACCATCACACGGCCCCGATCAACATGCTTTACGGCCTGCGCGAGGCCCTGCGGATCATCGCCGAGGAGGGGTTGGAAGCTCGCTTCGCCCGGCATCGGCTCAACCACCGGGCTTTGGTGGCCGGGATCGAGGCCATGGGCCTGAAGATGGTCGTGCCCCCGGCTGAACGCCTGCCCATGCTCAACACGATCCACATACCCGAGGGGGCGGACGACAAAAGGGTCCGGGCCGCCTTGCTTTTGGCGTTTGGCATCGAGATCGGCGGCGGGCTGGGCGAGTTCGCCGGCAAGGCGTGGCGCGTGGGACTTATGGGCCATGCCTCGCGCCAGAGGAACGTGATGCTGTTCTTGGCGGCCTTGGAGACCGTCCTTCGGGCCGAGGGCGTCGCCGTCCGAGCGGGCGCGCTGGAGGCCGCCGCCGCCGTCTACGAAAACTCAGGCTCGACATGCAGCTCCTCGTAGAACTCCAGCGAATCGTCGGCAAGGACTACGCCAGCGCCACGCCGCAAGATCGGGAAGTCTATTCCTACGACGCCTCGCTGGCGACCGCGCCGCCTCGGGCCGTGGTCCTGCCCGGCAACACGCAGGAGGTCGCCGCCGTGGTCCGGCTGGCGACCCAGGCCGGCGTGCCCTACGTTCCCCGAGGCTTTGGCACCAATCTTTCTGGCGGGAGCGTGATCGACGGCGGCCTGGTGATCGGCCTGGCGCGGCTCAACCGAATCCTGGCCATCCGGCCGGATGGGCGCTATGCGGTCGTGCAGCCGGGCGTGACCAACCTGGAATTGCAGAACGCCCTCGCCCCGCTCGGATTCCACTACGCCCCCGATCCCGCCAGCCAGAAGGTCTCGACGCTGGGCGGCAACGTGGGCGAGAACGCCGGAGGGCCGCACTGCCTGAAGTACGGCGTGACCACCAATCACGTCCTTGGAGCAACCGTCGTTCTCGAAGGGGGAGAGGTGGTTCGAATCGGCGGGCCGTCGCTGGACCCGCCGGGCTACGACCTCCGCGGCCTATTGGTGGGAAGCGAAGGGACCTTGGGCATCGTCACCGAATTGGTCGTCCGCATCCTTCCCTTGGCCGAATCCGTGGTGACGCTGCTGGCGGTCTACGACCGCCTGGCCGACGCGGCCCGATCCGTCTCGGCGATCATCGCCGAGGGAATCGTGCCGGCAACGCTGGAAATGATGGACGCGACGGTGATCCAGGCGGTGGAAGACAGCAAGCCATGCGGCTATCCCCGGGACGCGGCCGCCGTGCTGATCGTGGAAGTCGACGGTCCGCGGGTTGGTCTGGCCGACCAGGCCGAACGGATACGTTCGCTCTGCCTTAAGAACGGCTGTCGGGAAGCGCGGCAGGCGAAGGACGCGGCGGAGCGCGATCGGCTTTGGGCCGGCCGGCGAGGCGCGTTCGGGGCGATTGCCCGGCTTGCCCCCAGCTTCCTCGTGGCCGATTGCACGGTTCCGCGGACCCTCTTGCCCGATGCCCTCGCCCGCGTCGCCGCGATCGCCGCCAACCACCGCCTCCCTCACGGCAACGTCTTCCACGCCGGCGACGGCAATCTCCATCCGTTATTGTTGTTCGACTCGCGCGACCCGGAACAGGTCGAGCGCGTCCACCAGGCGGGACGCGAGATCATGGAGGCCTGCGTGGCCTTGGGCGGGACGATCAGCGGAGAGCACGGCGTGGGCCGAGAGAAGGCCGACGCCATGCGATTGGTCTTTTCCGAGGACGATCTCGACTTCCAGCGCCGTCTGCGCGACGCCCTGGCCCCCCGCCGCCTGCTCAACCCCGGAAAAATCTTTCCCGACACCAACGGTTCGTCGCCTGCCGACCGAACGGCCCTTGCAGCTCGGCCAGGACGGCTCGCGGAGAACGCCCCGACGGTACACGACTTCGCTCCCGCCGACGTCGCCGAGGCCTGCGAACTGGTCAAGACCGCCCACGCCAAGGGCCAGGCGATCCTGCCTTGCGGCAACCGAACGCAGCTCGATGGCGGAAACGGGGAAGGACCTCCGCCGCTGCTCCTGCGAAGCGTCCAACTGGCGTCGGTCAACGAGTATGATCCGGCCAACCAGGTCATCGCGGTCGGCAGCGGGATGTCGCTGGCCTCGCTCCAAGACATCTTGAGCGAACATAGGCAGTGGTTGCCGCTTTGCCCCCCGTTGGCCTCGCGTCGCAGCATCGGCGGGATCGTCGCCACGAACGCCTGCGGGCCAGAGCGCCTCCGATACGGGGCGCCCCGCGACCTCTTGCTGGGACTGAAGTTCATCTCGGGCGAAGGACGGCTCATTTCGGCGGGCGGGCGCGTGGTCAAGAACGTGGCGGGATACGACGTGACTCGCCTCATGGCTGGTTCGGCCGGCACGCTGGGGTTTCTCACCGAATTGACGCTCCGCGTGTCCTCGCTGCCGGAGTCTTGCGTGGCCGTCAGCAGCTCGGGAACGATTTCCCAATGCGCCGGCGTGGCCGCCGACTTGCTCCGATCGAAGCTCGAGCCTTGCTTCGTCGTCGCGCGGCCCCAGGACGCCGCCGACGCCGACGGCGGGGAAGCCTGGCTGCTTTGGGTCGGCTTCGAGGGCTTCCACACGACCGTGGAATACCAGTCCGAGGCCTATCGCTCGATGCTCGGCAAGGCCGGCATGAAAGAACCGTCGTTTCGGCAATATGACCCCCGCGAGGGCATCTTCGCCGACACGTGGGACGATTTGTACCGAACCGAGTTGGTGTTGCGGGTGGACCTTCCGTTGGATCGCACCGCCGCGTTTCTCGCTGAAAATACGGCTTTGCTGGAACAGACAAGGCTCGTGGCGGATTTCGGCTGCGGTCGGATCACCGCCGCCACCGCGGGATGGACCGACGAGGCGTGGGCGCGGTGGAAAAACGCCGCTTGCGAATCCGGCGGGACAGTGATCCTGGAAAAGGCGCCCGAGCCGTTCCGCCACGAGCACGACCGGTTCGGAACGCCAAGGGCCGACTGGCCGCTCATGCACAAGATCAAGGCAGCCCTGGACCCCGGCAGCGTCTTCGCGCCGGGCAGGTTGCCGGGCGAACGTCAACCGGACCATCAACCCGACCCAGCGCGATCGACCGTCGGCGTCAAGACTCAGGACGGCGAAGCGGTCCTTTGAGGATGCAGTGATTTCATGGATCTTCGCTCTGAATATGAGAAAATAGCTCGCTGCAACCGCTGCGGCTTCTGCCAGGTGGCCTGCCCGGTGTTTCGCGCCACCGGGCACGAATCGGGCGTGGCCCGGGGACGCATCGCGATGCTGAAGGCCCTGATCGAAAATCGTTTGCCGTGGGACGAAGGCTTGAAGGAACCGCTGTTCGACTGTCTTTCGTGCGGCGCGTGCACGGCCAACTGCTTCCCCGCGGTCGCCACGGCCGACCTGATCCTCGACGCCAGGGCCGAATATCTCGATCGCGTTGGCCGCAACCATCTCCATCGACTGCTCTTTCGGCGGCTGCTTCCCTATCCTCGGCGGCTGCGGCTGGCGGCAAGGGCGGCGGCGATGGCCCAGCGGACCGGCCTGTCGCGTGTGGCCGCGATGCTGGGCCTGTTGAGGGCGTTTGGCCGCGATGCCGCCCGCGCCCAGCAGGTGGTCGACCGGTTTCCCCCACACGCCTTTCGCGAAAAGTTCGCTCCCGGCGTTTTCCAGGGCGAGGGGAACCTGCGGATTGGCTACTTCGTGGGCTGCGGGACCGACGTCATGGTACCCGAGGCGGCCAATGCCACATTGGCGGTGCTGCGCCGATTGGGCAAGACGATCGAAATCCTCGACAACTGCTGCTGCGGTCTGCCCGCGATTACTTACGGCGACCGCCAGGCCGCCCAAGCCCTGGCGGAAAAGAATCTCCGCCTGATCCATGCGGCCCAATTCGATTGGGTGGTCACCGACTGCTCGAGTTGCGCCGCGTTCCTAAAGAAATATCCCGAGTTGTTCGACGGCCGGGACGTTCGAAACGCCGCTGCCCGGGCATTGGCCGAACGGGTCCGCGACTTGGTCCAAGTCCTTGGCCTCGACGGCCGCGCCGTCAAGGCAACGCGAGGCGGGACCGTGATTGCCACGTATCATGATCCTTGCCATGCCTCGCGAGGGCAGGGCCTGGTGCGCGAGCCGCGGGAAGTGTTGCGTTCGCTGCCCGGCGTGGAATTCCGGGAGATGCCGGAGGCCGACTGGTGCTGCGGCGGGGCCGGCTCGTATGCCCTTTCCCATTACGATCTGGCGATCCGCGTGCTCCAGCGGAAAATCGACAACGTCGAGCGCACCGGCGCGAACCTCTTGGTCACGTCCTGCCCTGCCTGCATCGTCCACCTCCGTTTCGGCATCCGGCAGCGCGGTCTTCCCGTCCGCGTCTGCCACATCGCCGAGTTGGTGGCCGAAGGCGGAACGCAGCACGGCACGCCCTAGATCCATCGTACCGCAGTCCCGGTGACACCATGCATCGTTCAGGGCAATGGTGTACGATGTCTTCGGGACCAGGGAGGACAAACGCGCATCTCGGGCTACCATTGGGAAACGCAAATCGGTTTTGGTAATCCAGTCATGCTCGGCAAGTGGATTTTGGTTTTCGGCGTCGTGCTCGTCGCGGTCGGTGCAGCGATCTGGCTGGTCGAACATTGGGGCCTGCCGCTGGGGCGTCTGCCGGGCGACGTGCGGCTGCGCGGCGAAGGGTGGTCGTTCTATTTTCCCATCACGACAAGCATCCTCGTCAGCGTTGTTCTGACCGTGCTGCTGAACCTCGTTTTCGTATTCTTTCGCCGCTAGCGACCGAGGTGTTTGGTGAAGTTCGGCGAAGTTCCTAGCCGCTGCCTTTACAACGCTACTTCGACCTGGGGGACCAAAAAGCGGACCTCACTGATCTTGGCAACTTTGAACAACGATGATCCGTGACGTCGTTTTTGCCCGGAGTTGCCTCCAGTCTGCGAAAAGCTTCGTAACCGTTCACGCCCCGGGGAGCAGTGAAGGGGCGGGTTGGTGGGCGAGATGAGCTTGGGCAGCGGTAGTGAGGAACGAGAAGACGTTGCGGTCCTGCTGGCGGCAGGTCTCGATGACCGTCAGCATGGTCTCGACGAAGCGGCTGCCGTTGGCGCTCTGCGTCCCGAAGGAGAGATTCCGCCAGCGACCACGCTGCGCGTGGTGCCCGCGCATGGCGCAACGATCGCTCGCCCGCCGGGCACCAACCGAAGGTTGGTCGCGTCGGCTCGATCCCTTGGTAGCGCAGGAACGTCCACAGCCACTGCCGATGCCCGTACAGTTCCCGGCACGTGCCGCGCACGTCGCGATCGGCGCTCTGGGCGCCGCGCAGCAGCGACGCCTCTACCTTGCGGCGGACGGGGGCCATGCGACGCCGCAGCGCCGCCCAGGAAATCTCGCCGGCGCGATAGTCGGCCCAGTGCTCGAACGACTCGCAGGTCAGACGCCGCAGCCGCGACCCCAGCCACTTGCCCTGCACCGTGCCGCTGTCGATCATCGCCTGAAAATCGCGTTTCAAGTGGGCCCAACACCACTGCAAGCACCCCGGGCGCCAGTACATCTTCGCCCGACCGCGGTTGACGATGCCGTGAAACGCTTCGCCCAGGAAGACGTTCAACGCCGTCGCCTCGCGCGTGGCGCGCACCGCAAACACCGTGAACATACGGGCCACGAACGTCCACCGCCATGCCTTGCCGTTGGCTTCTTTGGTTCCCGACTCGTCAATGCTCAACTGCTCTTGCGTCGGCAGTTGGGCCGCCAACTCCTCATACGACGGCCGCACGGCCGCCGTCACCTGATCTTGTATTTTCACCGTCAGCGCCGGACAACAGGGCTGACCCAAGAGGGCACCCAGGAATTCGGCTGTCCGCCGCTTGCTCTAACGATAGTAGGCCATCAACAGGGCCACGAAGGCCGTCAACCGCGGCCCCGACTAACCCTGGGGCACGCCCGGGGGCAGTTCCCCACAAGCCGTTTCGCCCTAGCGCGGGCCGCGCCCGCAACCGGAAAGTTGACCGCCATCGAGCAACATGCGGGCACGGCGGGCAGAAATTCCCATTGGACACGCCAAAGGGTCGCGCCGATTGCCGTTCGGTCGTCCCTCGGGGACTAAGAGCCTATCCTACCACCTCCCCTCTCCCGCTTGCGGGAGAGGGGCCGGGGGTGAGGGCGGCTAAAATCGT
>Ga0209101_1000456_pt1 | contig 33819 bp, 25 predicted proteins | sample ConPoolayeCmetaG_FD_185481 | JGI IMG/M metagenome (GOLD analysis project Ga0209101, IMG submission 185481) | Hot spring microbial mat communities from California, USA to study Microbial Dark Matter (Phase II) - Cone Pool mat layer C metaG... ...
TGGCGTCGAGTTCTGCGTCCAGGACGGAACCATCCAGCACCTTCGCCGCAGGATGGAAAGGATCGAGAAGTGAGGAAGGTAAGGATGAAAGACCAACCATCCCCGACCGGAACCAACCGCGTGATGGCTCACCCTTCATCCAACGCTTGCCGCGAGGACCCGTCCATGGCGGAGATGCTTCGAGAGTACGTGGATTCACGGGGGCTGAACGTCCAGGTGGACCGACGGCCCGCGGTGATCCGCGGGGTGAAAATCCTTGGCCTGGCGTCGCGGAACGGGCGGACGTACCTGCCCGAGGCGTTGGAAAAGGCCGCGCCGCTTTACGAAGGGGCGAAAGTCAACGTGAATCATCCCAAGGGTTGCCCGAACGCCCCGCGCGACTACCAGGACCGCATCGGCGTGATTCGCAACGTGATCGTTCGGCCGGGCGAGGGATTGTTCGGCGACCTGCACTTCAATCCCAAGCACGCCCTGGCCGAGCAATTGATCTGGGACGCGGAGCATCTGCCGGAAAACGTGGGTTTCTCCCACAACGTCGAGGCGCGGACCCGACGCGACGGCGATCAGGTGGTCGTCGAGGCCATCCTTCGCGTCCAGAGCGTGGACCTGGTGGCCGATCCCGCCACGACGCGCGGACTGTTTGAATCGGCCGATGCCGCGGCGGAAGGGCCGTTGCTGGACCAACTGACGTTGGAGGCGCTGAAGCGACAGCGGCCGGACCTGGTGGAAGCCCTGGCGCAAGAGAGCGCCGCGGAACGATCTCGACTCGAGGAGGAACTGGAAAGATTTCGGGCGGCCGAGGCGATGCGAAGCAAACGACAGCGCGTTGACGAGCTGCTTCGCGAGCACCAGTTGCCTCTTCCCGAGCAAGCGCAAGGCTGGGCCAGGCTGCTCGTCAGCCCGGCGTTCCTGCAAGCGCTTTTGGATTCGCCCGACGAGGCGGCCATGCGTCGGCTGGTCGAGGAGCGGGCGGCGCTGGTCCGAAGGCTGGCGATTCTCGCGCCCGGCGAACCGCCCGATTGGTCCCGGCCGCTTTCCCGCGACCAGGTCGCCCTGGCCGGGGCGGCGCCGTTGGACGCGAAGGCGTTTGTCGAGGCGATCACGTGAGGGCGTGCCAGGGGAGAGGAGCCGAAAGGGAATCCGTGCGAAGCGTGCGCAAAGGACGACCTTCCCATTCCTTCTCGCGCTCTCCCCCCGGCCCCCTCACTCCTGCCTCATGCTTCATGCTTCGAACCTTCCTTTCAGGAGTAACGCGATGAGCGACAAGATGCGGTGGAGATACGGCGACACGAACCCCGTGGTCGCCGCGGTGGATGCGGCGACGGTGATCGAGATCGGCGACCTGGTCTACCAGGACGTCGACGACGCCAAGCCGGCCTCGTACCAGGCCGATCAAGGCTCGGAACCGGCCAATCAGGAGCTGTTTGCCGACCGTTTCCTCGGCGTGGCGATGCAGCGGAGCCGCCCGGGCGACACGACGCCGATCCGCGTGGCGACCACGGGCGTGTTCGAGTTCGACTGCCCGAGCGGGACGTTCGAACTGGGCGACCTCGTGGGCGTTGACGAGAACGCGGCGGGCAATGCCCTGCTCTCCCAGCAAGTGGCCAAGGTCTCGGCCAGCAAGTACGCCGTCGGCCGCGTGGCCAAACGGGTCCCGTCCGCGGCGACCAGCGTGCTGATCGACATCCGCTCCACGGTCATGACCGGCGGCGTGGAAGGCTCCAGCCCGAGCGGAGTGTGAGGAAGAGATGAGGGATGAAGGATGAGGGATGGGGGATGGGGGATGCCAGATCGGATGGGCGGCAATGAGGGATTCATCCCTAATCCTTGACCTTTAATCCCTCATCTTTAATCCCTCATCCCTCATCCTTCACCCTTCATCCTTCATCCCTCATCCATCCCCGGACCACTTTTCAGTAAAGGAGAATCCTCGTGGCAACGATTCGTTATCGAGAACTGCGGAGGCGCTACCAGTTGGACGGGCCGGAGAAGACGGTCCAGCACCTGCGCGAGGCCTTGGCCGAGGGCAAACTGCGGCCGGAGGATTTCAGCCTCCGCGACCTGGCCGAAGGGCTGGTGCCCGACGGAAGCGAATGGGTCCGCATGATGGACCCGCGCAATCCCGGCGGAGCACGGCTGCTGGAGGCGGGCGAGGCGGTCGACGTGACCGCGTTTCTGAACGTCACCGGCCAGGTGATCTACTCGAAGATCCTCGAGGCCTACACCCAGGAGGCGTTCGTCGTCTCGAAACTCGTCCAGACGATCCCCACGCGACTGGACGGCGAGAAGATTCCTGGCGTGGGCCGGCTGAAGGATGAGGCCACCGAGGTCCGCCCCGGGATGCCCTACCCGCACGTCGGCTTCGGCGAGGATTACATCGAGACCCCCTCGACCACCAAGCACGGCCTGATCGTGGCCATCACGCGCGAGGCGATCTTCTTCGACCGCACGAACCTGGTCTTGAGCCGGGCGGCCGAGGTCGGCGAAGTGCTCGGCGTGAACAAGGAAAAGCGGTTGGTGGACCTCGTCATCGGCGCGACGAACAACTACAAGTGGAAGGGGACGAACTACAACACCTATTACACGGCGGGCGACGCCGGGCCGTGGGTCAACGCCCTCTCGGGCAACGAGCTGGTCGACTGGACCGACATCGACGCCGCCGAGCAACTCTTCGGCGAAATCCTCGATCCCAACACCGGCGAGCCGGTCCTGGTCGAGCCGAATACGATCCTCGTCATGCCGGCCTATCGTCACGCGGCGGCCCGGGTAATCAACGCCGCCTCGATCGAATATGCCCCCAGCGGCCGACCGACCGCCACGCACGCCCCCAATCCGCTTTCCCGGTACCGCGTTCACGATAGCCGCCTCGTCTACCGCCGCATCCTCGCGTCCGGCGTGGCGGCCGACGCGGCCAAAAAGTGGTGGTTCCTCGGCGATTTCCGCAAGGCCTTCGCCTACATGGAAAACTGGCCCATCACCGTCACCCAGTCGCCGCTGGGCAGCGAGGCCGACTTCAACCAGGACATCGTCTTCCGCTTCAAGGCCAGCGAGCGCGGCGCCGCGGCGGTCATCAACCCGCGCTACGTGGTGAAATGCACCGGCTGAGGCGAGGGATGAGGGATGAGGGATGAGGGATGAATGGATGAGTGGATGAGTGGATAAATGGATAAATGGATAAATGGATAAATGGATTGAGGATGAAGGGATGAGTGGATGGGGGGAGATGATGAAGCGTGAGGCGTAAGAGTTGGGGTTGCGGGATAACGGGATGAACGTCGCCCCCGTCTCCCCAATCCCTTCATCCCTTCATCCCTTCATCCCTTCATCCACTCACCCCCTCATCCACTCATCCATTCATCCACCCATCCACCCATCCACTCATCCACTCATCCATTTACCTTCTGCACGGGAGCCTCCCATGCCCAGCGACCTTGAGCAAATCCAGGCGATCAAGAGTCAGACCCTGGCGCGGATCGCCGAACTGACCGCCCAGCCCAAGCCGACCTATTACCTCGACGGCCAGAGCGTGTCGTGGAACGAGTACCTCAAGCGGCTTCAGGCCACGGTCGGGTGGTGCGATCGCCAACTGGCGGGCCTGGAGCCGATCGAAGTCCATTCGCAGGGAATCACCTGATGTTCCATCCCGACGATGATTTCCCGAACGTCGCCGACGGCCTGGAGCCGGTCACGGTGCTGCGGCTGGGCGGTGGGGAGGCAATCGCCGTGGCCGGGGCGTTGCGGCAGGCCATCCACACGCGCGAGGCCGAACGGTCGCAGGGCCGCTACACGGCGGCCGACGTGGGCTGGAGCCTGCCGGCCAGGGAACTTCCCCAGCCGCTCCGGCCGGGCGACGCGATCGTCGATGCCGATGGTCAGCGCTGGACCGTGCTCGAAGTCAGCCAGCTTTCCCGCCGCACGCGTTGGCGGTGCGTGGCCCGGAATCTGGCCGTGTTTCACCGGCTGGATGACATGATCGATTTGGAGAAGGCCGAGTTCACCAAGGGCCAGGGCGGGGCGGAAGAGCCGACCTGGCGCGTCGCGTGGGCCGGCCTGCGGGCAAGGATTCAGCCGGTCGAGACGGGAATCCGCGCCGAACACGGCCGCCAAACCGCCGTGCGGCGATTCAAGGTCTTCCTCGAAGACGCCGTGCAACTGGACGAGGCCATGCGGATTCGCGGCCCAAACGGCGCGATCTACGCCATCGCCGCCTGCCGCAAGGCCGAGGCCATCGACGCCCTGATGGAGATCGACGCCGTTCGCATGGGGTGACCGATGAAGCTCGAACAAGCCATCCATGCACGTTGGGCCGCGTCGGCCGCGCTGTGCGCGTTGCTTCCGGCCCACCGGTTCACCACCGGCGTAGCGCACGCGGCCGGAATACCGTATGCCACGCTGGCGCGCAAGCCGGGCCGGACCCTGTTCCGCACCAACGCCGGCGACGCCCTGGACGAGATTCCCTTGGAAATCCACGTCTGGCACGACGAGTTCGACGCCGCCCAGGCCATCGCGCACGAAGTGAAGGCGGCGTTCGACCGCGGCGCCTTCGCGCTGGGCGACGGGGGCCGCGTCCTGAGGATGCTTCGCGCCGGCGAATCGATTGTCGAGCACGCCGACGGACTCTGGCAGTGGACCATCGCGTTTTCACTTCACGTTCACCTCCCTTCAGGCTACTAGACCATGACCACCACGCTGCGAAGCAACCTCGAAGTGCGGCTCGGCTGGAGCTGGCGCGACCGCATCGGCCCGTTCACCGTGATCGACGACAACCGCCTGCTGTTCAACAAGGACCTCAGCGACGGCGTCGAGACCTGGCAGGCCGACACGGTTTGGCACGCCGCCGACGTGTCGCTCGAGACCGGGCAATTCATGACCCTCGATCTGTCCGCCCTCGGGCAGAGCCTCTTCGGCGAGACGATCGTCATCCCCCTGGCCAAGGTCAAGGCGATCCTGATCGTGAACAAGAGCACGGCGGCCGGGGCGAGTCTGCTGGTGGGCGGGTCGGGAGTGGATGAGTGGTCGGCGCCGTTCGGGATGCTCGGCGACACCGTCAAAGTGATGCCCGGCAGCCCGTTGCTCCTGGCCAACCTGCGCGACGGCTGGGAAGTCGAGCCTGGCTACGAGGCCCTCAGGCTCGAAGCCGTCGGCGGCGACGTGGTCTTCGACATCGCCATCCTCGGCACGAGCGCTGCCCAAGGCGGAACCCCGTCGGGCTAGCGCCGTGTCGCTGATTCCGATTGGTCGCTCTCTTGCCCGAATATGGTTGATCACTAAACACCACGTAAGGAAAACAAGATTTTCCTCTCCCGTCGGGAGAGGGCTAGGGTGAGGGCAAGCGAGCATGGGGAACGGCCTTAAGAACGGGCTACGATTTTAGCCGCCCTCACCCCCGGCCCCTCTCCCGCAAGACGGAGAGGGGAGGTGCTAGGATAGGCTCCAAATACCATGCAGGGAAAACGCAACGGCCCGTTGACGGGGCTTCTCGCCATGGCGGTGTTTGCGCCGGCTCCTCGGCGGGCGGCCGTTGACGGCCTGGTTCGACTCCCGACCCGTTGCACATATCGAAAGGTCCTTTGCCATGCCCGTCGCCTTCAAAGAACTTGGCGGTTCGCCCACCGAGCGTTATACCCCTGGCGGTTTTTGGGCCCAGCGGCAGTTCCTGATTGCCTGGGAAGATCGCGACGCCTTCGCGGCCGAGGTCCTCGGCCAGGCGGCGGATTACGGGTCGAGTCCGTCGCTGGGCTATCCCGGCAAACCCTCGGTGTTTGCCACGAGCGTCGCCTTCGAGCCTTTTGACCCCCACGGCCCGGACCCACAGCCCCTCGCCGACCTGACCGAGGGCCTCAATCGCTACAGCCGGTCGTTCGCCAAGGCGACGGTCCTCTACCGGACGCTCGCGCTCCGCGATCGGCCGGATGGGCCGGACAACGACCGGGACACGCAGCTTGCCTACCGCATGGCGCACGACGTGGAGCTGGTCAAGCTCTCGCCGCGCGGCTGGCAATGGGCCGACCGCCCGGACCTTGCCGTGGCCGACGATCTGGAACTCGTCAAGACCGTGCCCGTCACCGATCACCTCTTGACCTGGCGGCAGGTGATCCGCCCGCCGTGGGACGCCATCCGCGCGCTCCAAGGCAAGGTCAACCAGGGCACGTTCCTCGGCTGCCCCGAGGCCACGGTGCTCTTCCGCGGAGCCGCGGCCAACAAGCTTTTCCGCGGCGGTTTCGAGACCGGGGCCTCGGAGTTCTGTTGGGAGATTCAGTACGCCTTCCGCGAGCGGGCGATCAAGTTCGACGGCCAGGTCTACGGCTGGAACCACGCTTACCGCGACGATCCGCCCGGCTGGGTCGAACTCACCCACGGCGACGACCGCCTGCATGACCTGGCGGATTTCTCGCCGCTGTTTCGGCAGGACGGGTCCCTAGCGCGGGCCGCGCCCGCAGCCGGAGAGTGAACCGGCATCGTGCATCACGCGGGCACGGCGTGCAGAAATCCCCATGGGACACGCCAAAGGGTCGCGCCGCTTGCCGTTCGGGCGTCCTTAGGGGACTAAGAGCCTATCCTACAACCTCCCCTCTCCCGCTTGCGGGAGAGGGGCCGGGGGTGAGGGCGGCTAAAATCGTGACGAGTCTTTGAGGCCGATCCTGATACGCGTGCCCTTGCCCTGTTCCGTCCCCGGAGGGAGATGAACTTTCGGGATAGGCTCTAAAGCTGTTTTTGTGCGCATCCCCAACCCAGTGATGAATCGATCGGCTGCCGTCAAACGCCCCCGGGACGAAAACGCCGGACAAGAGTTTGCAGATCGACCACGGGAACCAGGAGGGGCCGAGGATCGCGGGGAAAAGATCGCGGGCAAGAGGTTGTGCGACGACGCCCGTTGACGGCCCTTCTCGCTGGGACAAATCACGCAGCACGAACGTCTCGCCCGCAAAACACGGAGCGCGGGCGTCCCGCCCGCCATGACCAATGCGGGCAAGATGCCCGCGCTCCACAGAGGAATCGGCCTAAACAGCGCCACCACGACGACGCCCGTTAACGGGCGTTTGCCGCCGCAGGCGGTCTTCGGCCCGGCATTCATGCCGGGTAGCCGTGGGGCAACGCCACGGCCCGAGGCCCGTTGACGGGCCTTCTCGCTGGTACAAATCACGCAGCGCGAACGTCTCGCCCGCAAAACACGGAGCGCGGGCGTCCCGCCCGCCATGACCAATGCGGGCAAGATGCCCGCGCTCCAAAGAGGAAGCGGCCTAAACAGCGCCACCACGACGACGCCCGTTCACGGGCGTTTGCCGCCGTAGGCGGTCTTCGGCCCGGCATTCATGCCGGGTATCCGTAGGCCAACGCCACGGCGCGAGGCCCGTTGACGGGCCTTCTCGCTGGGACAAATCACGCAGCGCGAACGTCTCGCCCGCAAAACACGGAGCGCGGGCGTCCCGCCCGCCATGACCAATGCGGGCAAGATGCCCGCGCTCCACAGAGGAAGCGGCCTGAACGCCGCCCACAAATCCCCGAGCGCGGGCGTCCCGCCCGCAATTCACCAACGCAGCGAGAAGCCCCGTGAACGGGGCTTGAGGTTCAGAGATGAATCGAAACCGTTACCCGGCGTGAAACGCCGGGCCGAAGACCGCCTACGGTGGACAAGGCCCGTCAACGGGCCTCCGTCTTCGACGTTTTTCCGGTACTCGTTTTTGATTTTCCGGAGCCATTCCTTGACCGCTTCACACCGCCACAGCGCGAAGGCCCGTCAACGAACCTTCGCATAGGGCGATACCATGTGACCACCAAAGGCCGAGAAATCATTACGGCCTTGTGCCGCTCACAACACGTAACAATGCAATAACTTAACGCTTTTGCCGCGTGATATCTTTGTGAACATTTTCACAATCCCTGGGCCTTGTAGTACATAGCAGGGCCGAGAAAAGCAGGCGGAGTCTTTTTCGATGTCGGCGACACTGGTTTTCGACCAAGCCGCGATTGCCTCCGCCGCCATCAAAGGCTACTCTCGACCTTCTTCTGCTTTTCCGCTATTCGTCGTCGGCTATCCTGGCGAGATGGGCGGCGCCAACACTGAGTGCTGGCACACGATCCGCCTGTGGCGTCGGTTCGGTTTGCCGGTGCGGTGCATCCCCACCTGGCAACCCGATCCACGCTGGCAGGCTCGGCTAGAGCGAATCGGCTGCGCGACGTTTGCCGCAAGTCCGGGTGAGCTGCGGCGCGTGCCGGGACTGGCCGGCGGCACGGTCGTCTCGTTCTGCAACTCCCGGTTTCTCGAGGAAGCGGACCGGTTCCGCGACTTGGGCTGCAAGATCGTTTGGGTCGGCTGCATGACGTGGCTCTTGCCGGGGGAACGCAAACACTGCCAACGGCGCGGACCGTTCGACGCCTACGTCTTCCAGAGCCAGCACCAACGGCAAGAGCTGCTGCCGCAATTGGCCAAACTCGGCGTCCGCGCCCCGCAATGCTTCGTCATTCGCGGCGCGTTCGATTGGCGCGAGTTCCCGTTCCGGCCGCGAAGGCACCAACGCGGCGAGCCATTGGTGCTGGGACGAATCAGCCGGCCGGCCGCCGATAAGTACTCCGCCGCCACCTGGTCGATCTACCGTCGGGTGCCGCACCCGATTCGAGCGCGGGTCATGGCCTGGGACGAAGCGGTGGCCCGAAAGCTCGGTCCGCCGCCCGCCTGGGCCGAATGCCTGCCCGCCATGGCCGAGACGCCGCGGCAGTTCCTCGCCACGCTGCACTGCATGATGCAGGTCAACGGCGGGGCCGAGGAGAATTGGCCGCGGTCCGGCTTGGAGGCGATGGCCTCTGGCGTGCCGGTGGTGGCCGAGAACCGCTGGGGTTGGAAGGAGATGATCCGCCACGGCCAGACCGGCTTTCTGGCCGACAGCCACGACGAACTGGCCTACCATGCCGCGCGACTGGCCTACGACGAGGAACTCCGCATGGAGATTGCCCAGCGCGCCCGCCGCGCGCTCGAAAACCACCTGGCCGATCCCGCGACGACCTGGTCCGGCTGGCAACGGCTCTTCGAGTCGCTCCGATAGCAGGCAACCGCCCGCAAAAGCCGCTGGCTATTCGACGCCCCGATCCTTGACCACGTCCTGGCTGCCGCGGACTGGCACCTTGAATCGATCCATGGTAGCCTGAGGCACGGTGGCGCACTGCTTGGGTAAGGGTTAAATGAACTCACTTTGTCCCAAGTACGCCGTGTGACACAATCCCCCTGTATACAACTTTCGGTTATATCTCATGCTGGAGAGCCACCCGATGCCCTGCCATGCCTCAGAAAACCCAAGTATTCCATCCTCCACCGCTTTCCGCCCATCGGAAGGGCAGAATCCTTGTTTTCCCTTTGGTTGCGGCCAAGCGAAGCAAGGCCGCGATGGGTTGACGACGCGCGATTCGAAGCCGCGGCTGCGTTTTTTCTTGGCGATCCTGGCCGTCGTTTTCGGTGCTCAGGGATGGGCTGGGGAAGACCCCGGGGCACGCCCAAAGAGCCTGCCGACCCTCGAAGAAGCGCTGGCGGCCAAGACGGACGTCTGGGGCGAGGCGGCCATGGGCCAGCCGGATGGCCCGAGCTTCGAATTTTTCGCCGGGCTGCTGCCGCCGCTCCGCTACGTCAACGCCGCTTTCCACCACTACCCGATCGTGCTCAGTGCGCCGCGGAGCTTGCAGAAGGCCCGGCTGGTGAGCAACGGCAGCGCGGTCAACGCCCGGGCGAAGCTGGCCACGTGGCTTGACGCAGGGATTCCCGTCCGATTCGAGGTCGGGCAGGGTCGCAAAGGATTTGGCGACGACCTCAAACGGTTGCGTGGACCGAGATATCACGACGGATGGATGCCCATCGTCAGCATGGACTACCGCGAGGGCGGCACGGTCTACACTCAGGAGTGTTTCGCGCCGGTAGACCCGGTGCTGGCTGACCACGGCGCCCTGTTCGTCCGTTTCGGGTTGGCTGAGGGCTCGCGTGGGAGCGTGGCGGCCGTCGTCGAAGCGGCATTTCCGGTGAAGTTGGTCAAAGGCGCCCTCCGCGACGGGCAGGGCCGCGCGTGGATCGGGCTCGACGATTCGTGGCGATGGGATGCCGCAACCAATGCCCTTACCGCGGAGGTTGCTCCCGGGCGTTCCGCCGCACTGGCCATCTTCACCGCGCCGCTTGCACAGCCGCCAGAGCCGCGGTTTTCGGCGGATTTCTACGAAGTTCAGCGCCGCCAGTGCCTTGACGCCTGGCAGGAGATCATCGGCCGGGCGGCCACGGTCGATGTGCCGGAGCGCGTGGTCCAAGATGCCTGGCGGGCCTTGATCGCCGGAACGCTGATGATCGCCCGGGGCGCCGCCATGAACTACAGCGCCGGCAACCAATACCAGCGGATGTATGCCGAGGAGTCGAGTTCGCCGATCCATGCCCTGTTGCTTTTCGGCCTTGCCGACGTGGCGAAATCGTTCATCGAGCCGATCCTAACCTTCCAGCTCGATCCGCGGTTGAAATACCACAACGCGGCCTTCGAGCTGCAACTGCTGGTCCGCTACTACTGGCTGACTCGCGACGCCGCATACGTCCGAAGCACCCGCGGCCTTTGGCAGCCGCTGGTCGAGTCGATTGTCGCCGGGCGCGAGCCGGGAAGTGGGCTGTTGCCGAAGGAACACTACTGCGGCGACATCGCCACGCCGGTCTACAGCCTCAACAGCAACGCTAATTGCTGGCGTGCCCTGCGGGATATGGCGGCCATGCTGGCCGAACTGGGCGAGCCCAGCGCGGAACTGGAGTCGATTGCCAAACAGTACCGCGCCGCGATCCTCGACGCGGTGGCCAAGAGCGAGTCGCTCGAGATCGACCCGCCGTTCATTCCCATCGCGCTGTTCGGCGCGGAGCAGCCGTACGAGACGTTAACGGCAAGCATGCTGGGGGCCTACTGGATCCTGATGAGCAACTACCTGCTGCGCTCCGGCGTGTTCGACGCGCAGCCGGAGAAGGCTGACTGGATCGCCCGGTATCTGGAACAGCGCGGCGGACTGTCGATGGGGATGCTGCGATTCGACCAGCACTCGGGCCTCTTCGCCAACGAAAAAGGCGTGGACGACCTCTACACGCTCGGCTATATGCTGCACCTGGCGAAGCGCGACCGTCCGGACCGTTTGCTGGTTACGTTCTATGGCAAGCTCGCCCAGGGCTTGACGCGCGACACGTTCATCGGGGCCGAGGGGACCAGCCTGGTCCCGCTCGACGAGCACGGCCGACCCATGTACCTGCCGCCCAACGCCGCGTCCAACGCGCTATGGCTCTGGACCCTCCGCTATCTCGCCGTGCAAGACTTCGACCTGGACGACGACGGCCGGCCGGACACGCTGCGGTTGCTCGCCGCGACACCGCCCCGCTGGCTCCGCGACGGCGCCGCGATCCGCTTCCAACAGATGCCGACGGCCTTCGGACCGGTTTCGATCCACGTCGAGTCGCGGCTGAGCCGGGGCGAAGTCCTGGCGGATCTCACCCTTCCCCCTCGCGCCCCGAAGCAAACGCTGCTGCGGATTCGGCTGCCCGGCGGCTGGAAGGCGACGGGCGCGACTCTGGGAGAAGACCAGCTCGCTGTCGCCGCCGACGGCACCGTGGACCTGACGGGAAGAAACGGAGCGTGCCGGCTGCATGTCCAGGTGTCCAAGCCGTAGCCGTCTGGCAACACTACCGGAGATAGATATTGTCAAGAGTTGTATACGGGTTTTTTTCAGGCGGCGGTTTTTGGGGATCGAACTCCATCGACGAACGACACTCCTTGCAGCACTTCGGGGATCAGCCCGGAGCCGGTGAGCAATCTTCACTTGACCGACTCCAATGCCACTGTTCGGATAAAATCGGAAAGCCCATGGAACCCCTTGCGCCGTGCGGTGGACTCCAACACCGCCTTTTCCTGGGCTGTCAACCGAACGTTCACCTGTTGGGTTCGCGTGCCTTCCCGTGCCGGCGTCGGGGGCTTTTGCCCCTGTTCCAGCATGGTGGCCACCGCGCCGCGCAACGCCTCCCGCGTGCTTGCGATGCACTGGTTGGCGGTCTTGCCGTCGCCAAAGACGTTGGGCAGTTCCAGCCCCCGCCCGTACCAGTGTGATTTCTCGCAACTGAGGATGATTTGATACTGGTCGGCGATTTTCTTCGCTTCCTGCAACACGTCTGCCCGGAACGGCCGGTCAATCGCCTTTGCGGATTCTTTCGACTTGCCGGACATAGTAGGGTTTCACCTTGCCTTGATGCACGGGGATGGAAATGGGCAACTCGCCCGGTTTACTGAAGTAGTGGTGCGAACCGTGAATGCGGACCAATTGATAACCTGCCCTTTCGAGCATTGCCTTGACTTCGGAAAACCGTTTCTCGCTGGGCATGATGATAGTAGTATACCTGGCGTTATACGTCCACGAATAGTCCTTGCCGCCACGCGCCGTCAACCACTCGACCCGGCCCGTCCGATCGCGTCCCGGGTCGGGTGGCGCGCCCGGAGTCTTCGACGGGCGTGATCTTGCGGCCTCGTCTGCCGATTCCAACCACGCCCTTCACAAAACCTCAGGGCGTGCCAGCCAACCGCCAAATCGGGTGAGCAACCGTTCATACCCCGGGGACTGGCTCATTTTTCGGCCCGTTTCGGGACGAAAAATGTGCCTGTCCCCTACGGGTCAGAGGGGGACAGTCCCCGTGAATGGTTACATCGGGTGGAAAGGGGCATCTTGGCCGTCAGTTGCGCCGGATCCTGCGCCGCTTCTTTCCAGACACGAGAAGGGGGTCGGGAGTCATTTTCCCTGTCGGCGGCAACGGTTCTCCAGCCAAGAGCCTGCTTCCGGCGACAGGAAAAAAAGGACTCCCGACCCCTCGCCGCCGCCTCGTCAGAAACCTCGCCTGGGCCTGGGGCCAGGCGAGGCGCTATGATGGAGGAAACCGCACTTGGACCGCGTTCCCTCCTTGGCAGTGCGATGACCGAAGTCCCAGGCGATGATGAAGCGAACGCGAATGACTCGGGATGAGCCTCACGCTGAAATTAAATATCGCGAAATTTCAAGATGTCAATAGTCGGGCCCAAGGAAATTTCAGAATCCGTCGCCCGTTTTTCCTCAGTCCCAGCGTCCTGCCCCGGTATGGTCTCGGTTGAAACTCCCCGGTCGGGGAGACTGTAACAGACGAAAAAACTATTCAGGCCCACGGTCAGCTTGCTGCCTGGCCAAAGGCAGGCCTCTCGGACTCGCGACTCGTTGACGTAGGTGCCGTACTTGGAACCCAGATCGCGGACCACGAGCACGCCATTTTCCCAATCGATCCGGCAGTGGTAGGGACTGACCGTCCAGGCTTCCGGAGGCAGGGGCCCGCGCTGGGGCCGGGCAAAAATCACCGGAAATTGCTCGATCAGAATCGCTTGCCGTCCGTGTGGTTCCCCCAACGGCATGAACGCGACCTTCATAAACTCTCCCTTCGGGTCGGAAGCGAGCTGTCTGAAATGCCCAATGCTCACCACCCCCGTGATGGATTTGCAACCGCAACCCGTGTGCCAATTTCGCGAAAATATTTCTACATTAGCGATAACCTATTGCCTGTGAATCGCTTCGGTATTTCGACCAACAGTCCGACGGCCCTCGGATGTTGCGGCAAGACACCGCAGTCTGTGCCAAAACGCTGCATCGACGGGGCATGAGGCGGACTCGGCCCATGCTCCTCCTCGGACAGCCGCAAACCTCAAGTCCAGTCCAAGGTTTTCCCGGCCGTTCGCGAAGAGGGCAAGCGGCCTCTCACGAGGCGTGAGTCGTGGCAACGTCGGGAACCGGTTCCGTGGGCGTTGAATCCAAGACGACGCCGACCGGTGCCTCGGCGGCGGAGGCGCATTCCGTCTTGGACACCTGCTTTTGGCCATCGCCAAGGTCGTTTGCGGCCATGGAATCACCGTAAAAGCGGCCCTTGCTGCTCGATGGTTCCATCTGGACCTGGTTGCGCCCCAGGTTCTTCGCGCGATATAGGGCCGTGTCGGCCCGCTGAATCAACGACCCGGCGTCATCTCCGTCGGCGACCGCGGCCACGCCGATGCTGAGCGACATGGCCACCTCTTCGCCGCGCAGGGTGACTTGCGAACTCTGGTCGGCGATCCTGCCGCGGATGGCCTCGGCCAGGTTGACGCCGTCGGGCAGCACCGTGTTGGGCAAGAGGATGGCGAACTCGTCGCCGCCATATCGAGCGACGAAATCGCCTTCACGGACTGCCTCGCGGAGTATCGTGCCCAACCTTCGAATCACCAGGTCGCCCGCCCGATGCCCGTGCGCATCGTTGATCCGCTTCAGATGGTCCATGTCGGCCAAGAGCAGCACAAAGGGCTGCCGGTGGCGATGCCAGGCGGCCAAGAGCATCTGGAGCTTTTCGTCGAACGCCTTGCGGTTGGCTACCTCGGCGAGGGCGTCCGTATAGGCCTCACGGCGGATTTGGTCGATTTGCCTCGCCTGTTCCTCAATATGGTAGCGGCTGCAAATCAGGTCGTTCTGAAGGCGTTTGTTGGCGGCCGCCAGGGCCTTCATGTGCTCCAGCAGCACCTGTTGCACGGTGACCATGTCCCCACTGACCTTCATGCTGCCGACCTGGTCAGCGGTATGCCGGATCTCGGAGTTGTGGGTCTCCACGTCGCCGTTGACTTGTTCAATCGATTTCAGGACCTCGACAAGGACCTGGAGAGTGGCCCGTCGTTCCTGTTCCGCTCGCTCGACGGCGCTGGCCGCGGCCGCCTCGCCGCGTCCCCGTTTCAATAAATAGCCCACAATCACTCCGACCAGGACACTTGTCAGCACCCAGGGAATGATGTAAACCAGCGCATCCATCAGCCAGGACCCATGCAAATGGCCTTTTCGAGATGATCCTGTTGGTAGTATACCTCACGCCCAGCTTCGGCTGTATGGAGGCGTTGTCGCATGCCCTTCATCAGAGGGGGCCGCTCGTGCTAATCTTACCATTGGCGATGCCGCCGGTCGCGCCAGATGTGTCCATCGCGCACTTCGGCTGCTATACTCCGCACGGATTGAGACGACATGTTTTTCGGGCGAAAAGGACTCATTCTCGGCCGCGCGCAAAATAGCGCGAGGATCGCCGGCAAGAGGTTGTGCGAAGACGCCCGCCCGCGGGCGTTTGCCGCCGTAGGCGGTCTTCGGCCCGGCATTCATGCCGGGTATCCTTGGACCAACGCCACGGCGCGAGGCCCGTTGACGGGCCTTCTCGCTGGGGCAAAACACGGAGCGCGGGCGTCCCGCGAGCAAATGTCGGAGCGCGGGCGTCCCGCCCGCAACGACCAATGCGGGCAAGATGCCCGCGATCCAAAGAGGAATCGGCCTGAACGCCGTCGGCGAATCTGGGAGCGCGGGCGTCTCGCCCGCAAATCACGAAGGCAGCAAGAAGCCCCGTGAACGGGGCTTAAGGTTCGCCATGGGATCGACACCGCGACCCGGCGTCAAACGCCGGACCTCTAGACCGCCTGCGGCGGGGAAGGCCCGTCAACGGGCCTTTATGCTCCGCAGGCGTTGAAATGAGACGTTTCTCGAATGAGAAGGACTCATATTCGGCCGCGCGGAGTATAGCCCGCTTCCGTCATAAGCCGATTGCCGTCGATGGCTTAGCGGCTGACCGGAGATTGCCAACAAGGGTGGCAGCCGGGGGTTCGAGGCCGAAGTTTCCTTTTGGCGGGACCGCGGCGTGGCATGAGCCTATCGGAGAGCGTATGCCCGAGTTCGTCCAACAGCGTCACAAGCCGCCGTCCGCGTTGGAACGGCCGCGAGAACTGGTCATCGCCTGCCCGCCCATGCGGAGCAACGTGAACCTCTCGCGCATCGTCCGGGCCGCGGGCTGTTTCGGAGTGCGCCGGTTGATTTGCTGCGGCAATGTCCGGATTCATCGCGAAATCGCCCGAGACACCGGCGATTCGCTGGCGATCGAGTTCCACCGCACCTTGCCGCCGGTCCTCGAACGGCTGCGCGAAGAAGGCTACCAGCTCGTGGGCCTGGAGCAGACCACCGAGGCCGAGTCGCTCTATACCTTCGCTTTCCAGCGTCGCACCGTCTTGGTGGTCGGCAATGAGCGGCTGGGGATCGAGCCGGAGACGTTGAAAAAGCTGGACCGGGTGGTTGAAATACCGGTGTACGGACTGCCCTACGCCCACAACGCGGCCACGGCCGCGGCGATCGCGATCTACGAATACTGCCGCCAGTATCCCGGAGGATGACCTGCGACCATGTCCATCATCAAGTTCATAATTCCAGTAGCCGCGGCCGCGATGGCACTGATGGCGACCCGCCCAGCATTGGCGGCGACGCCGGCGGACTACATTCGGGTTCTGGAAAACTGGAACGCGACGGCCCGGAAATGGACCCACCCCGTGCCAGGCGACGCCGGGTTGGTTTTCTTTGGCACCGGCGGGCACGAGAGTTGGGCGGTTCAGGCCCATGCCACGGCCTTGGCCGCCGTCGCGGTGCTGGCCACGGCCCCGGAACTCGACGAGAAGCGCGCCGGCGAGTCGCGGGAGCAACTCCGGGACCGCGCCCTGAAGATGCTTCGCTATCTCCTCCGCACGCACAAAAGCGGCGACGCTCGCTGCACGACCGGTCAAAGCTGGGGATATAGCTGGATCAGCGCGCTGGCGTTGGAACGGATGACCCACGGCTACACCGCCCTCAAGCCGTGGCTGACCGCCGACGATCGGAAACGAATGCGAAGCGTTCTCATCGCGGAAAGCGACTACGTGCTGACCGACTACCCGGTTGTCGGCGCGATCGACGGCAACAGCGGCAACAACAAGCCGGAGAGCAACATCTGGAACGGGTCGCTGTTGTATCGGACCGCGCTATTGTATCCCGACGCCCCCCAGGCCGCGAAATACCGTGAAAAAGCCTCCTCGCTGCTGCTCAACGGCATCTCGATTCCGTCGGACGCGGCGAGCGAAAAAACCTACTCGGGCCGGCCGTTGAAGCAATGGCACGTCGGCCCCAACTACACCGAGAGTTTCGGTTTGAACCATCACGGCTACTTGAACGTGGGCTACATGGAGATTTGCCTTTCGAACCTCGCCATGCTGTATTTCTTCTGCCTGGACAACGGCATCCCCATGCCCGAAGAGCTTCATCATCACGTCGATCAGCTTTGGCGGTTGACCAAGAGCCTGACGTTTGACGATGGCCGATTGTGGCGGATCGGCGGCGACACGCGCGTCCGCTACTGTTATTGCCAGGATTACGCGGTCCCGGCGTGGCTGATGATCGCCGATCGTTTCGGCGATCCCGACGCGGCCAGGTTCGAGGACGGCTGGCTCAAACTGGTGGCCGGGGAACAGGCCGGCAATGCCGACGGCGCTTTCCTTGGCGGCCGCCTGGCCAAACTGCGGGAGGTTTCGCCGTTTTACTATTTCCGGCTGGAGGGGGATCGGGCGGTTTCGATGTCGATGGGCGCTTACTATCGCCGCTTGCTCGCGGAGAGGCCGCCGCCCCAGCCGCGCCGTATCGAGCCTTTGAAGGCCTGGTCCGACGAGTTCCACGGCGCGGCCATGGTCCGCGGCAAGCGCCGCCTGGCGAGCTGGGTCTGGAAGGCGGCCCAGCGACCTTGCGGCACCGTGGTCCCGACCGACCGCTCCGACATGGTCGAGTGGCAATGGAACCTCGCCGGGCTGATCCGGGGCACGGGCTGCGACTTCAAGGCCGCGATCGAGAAGAAGCCGGTCCTGCACACGTTCGACGGCGGGTTCGCCACCCGCGGACGCTACCGCTGGATCGCCTCGGCGAACCCGGGCGAAGGCGCCGCGCCGGAAGACGTGGCCGTGGCCCAGACCGCCATGGTCGCCCTGCCCGACGACGCCACCGTCGTCGTCTTGCAGCGTGCCGCGGCCGCCAGGCCGGTGTACGTCAATCAGGTGCTGGGGCTGAACTTCAACATGCCCAACGACGTGTTCAACGGCGGGACGCGAACGTATCGTTTCGAGGGGAAGGACCGCCGGATCGTCGGGCTGGGCGCGGCCGAATCGCCCGCCCGCGAGGTCCTCGCCTGCGGCAAGACCCTTCAGGTCGACGACCGCGTCAGCGTTGCCGTCATCTACGGCGAAAGCGGACTCTCGCTCTTCCGACCCGGCGCGCGGAACGCCACGATGACGCACGCCGTGCCCCTGGCGTTCAGTGGAGCGGGTGCCAGCCTGTACTGCGACGTGATCGCCATTCCCGCCCAATTCTCTCAGCGGTTCTGCGACGCCCACCAGCGGCTGTACGACGTGGGCGTCGCCATCGGCGTGGATTTCACTCCCCTGGCGATTGCGCACGGCAAACCGGAGAGCGACGTGAAAGCGGTCGAGATCACCGGCGCCGATCAGGGCCGCTACGTGATTGCCGCCAATTTCAGCGATGAGCCGCGGCTCGGTTCGATCCCCGTTTCAGGCGACTTCGACGTCCTCTGCGGAAAAAGCGCCGCCGCGACCCCCACGGGGATTCAGTTCGATCTTCCCCCGGACGAAGTCGTCGTGCTGAAAAACAAAGGCAAGCCGTGAACGCCCCCGCGCCGCGGCGATGCCTCCAAGCATCCATCCATTCAGGCGCCGGGCCGAAATAAACTGAACGCCAATCGCTCGAAAAACCTTACGGGTGGCAACCCGTGGGCTGGCGCAACGATCGACCCGCGGCGCCTTGCTTCCTCAGCGTTTCTGCCGTGCCCGCAAGTGTTCGTCCAGCCACGCGGCATCCTCGTCGGGCAGGGGCGGCCGAGGCGGCGGCTGGGAATAGTCGATGAGCGTCGCGTAGCCGCCGCGCTCATAAACCCGCGACACCACCGCGCCGAGATCCAGAGGCACGTCCGGATCCGGTTCAAGCAGCGGCACGGGAACCGTAGGCAGATTGTCGCGGAGTTGGATGGGCCAAACCTCGACGCGAGGGCGACGCTCGACGCGGCTGAGCGTCACGTAGTACGGGGCGGACGGCACGGGACGATCCAACGGCGGCCGTTGGCCGTCGCGCAACAAATCGATCTCCATCAAATGAGCACCGGAACGCAGCAGCTCGCGCCGCTTGCGAAGGTATTCATCGCGCGCCTCATGCCCGGGTTGTTTGTTGACGGGCGAGAGGATCTCGATGGCCGCCACCAACCGAAGCGTGCCGGTCTCCCGAACCTCGACTTCGTAAAGACGCAGCGGCACCTCCATCGCCACGAGGCTTTCGACCGGCGCCGGGGCGATGGCTGCCCCGCTGCCGCGCGCCGAGGCCTCCGCCGTGGGCCGCGACCGCCAAACCGCGACATCGGCACGCACGTTGCGGCTTTCCTCGATCTCCAAAACCTCGTACGTCACGCGAGGAACGAGCCGCGCCACGTACCGAGGCTGGATCATCGTGTTCAACTCGGACCGAATCTCGTATGCCAGCCCGCCGTGGAAATCGCTCCATACTTCTGGATGTTCGATGTACGGGTCCATTCCCGGGAAGGGTGATGGCATGTCGCGGGCTCCTCTGTCCCTCATTCTAACCCCGCAACGGAGTGGTGTTCAACGGGCTCCCGCGTCGCCCCGCGCCGCGGCGGCTTGACACGCCTTCCCTCGCCGGACGATAACGCTCCTTAGCGCATGTGGCGGCCTCGAACCGCCGCGATCCCGAACCCATGGTATCGACAGGGAGAAAACCGCCATGCCCGCCAGATCCCCAAACCGCCGCGCGATCTTGAAGTGCCTCGCGGCTTCGCTGCCGTCCGCTTCCGCTTTGGCCCAGACCCTCGGCGCGCTGGCCGCCGGCGCCCCGGAAGAGAAACTGCCGCCGGTGCGGGCGATCACGCGGGGGCCGAAGTTCCACTGGCGCGGCTATTACGACAAGCTGCTGTTCGATCCGACCAATCGCCTCGTGTTGGCCAACGAGGTCGATTTCGAGGGCCGCTCGCCCACGGCCGACGACGTCATCCGCGTCGGCATGGTCGATCTTCAGGACGGCGACCGGTGGATCGAATTGGGTCGGTCCCGGGCGTGGAATTGGCAGCAGGGGTGCATGCTCCAATGGGTGCCGGGCACGGAGAGCGAAGTGGCCTGGAACGACCGCGACGGCGACCGTTTCGTCTGCCACGTGCTCGACGTGAAGAGCGGCAAGCGGCGCACCCTGCCGCACCCGTTCTACTGCCTCAGTCCCGACGGCCGCTGGGCCGTGGCCCCGGACTTCCGCCGCCTCAACGACACCCGGCCCGGCTACGGCTACGCCGGACTGCCCGACCCGAACCGCGACGTGCTCGCCCCGGAAAACGCCGGCATTTGGCGGCTCGACATGCGAACGGGCGAGCAGACGCTGATCTACTCGTTCGCCGACGCGGCCCAAGTGCCCCAGGAAGGCGGCTTTCCCGAGGAAGCCAAGCACTGGTTCAACCATCTGCTCGTCAACACCGACGGACGGCGGTTTGTGTTCCTGCACCGCTGGAAGGGGCGGGGGCAAAAGTCCTGGCTGACACGCATGTTCTCGATCGATCCTGACGGACGCAACCCGTTCTTGCTCATCCCCAACGGCAAGGTCTCGCATTTCGTCTGGCGCGACGCTAAGCACGTGGCCGCCTATGCCGGCCACCCAAAGACCGGCAAGTGGTGCTTCGGCGTGTTCGAAGACCAATCCGACAGGTTCGAGGTCATCGGCGAGGGCGTCCTCGACCGCTACGGCGACGGCCATCTCACGTACGTGCCGGGCACCGACAACCAGTGGGTGCTCAACGATTCCTACCCCGACCGGAACCGCCTCCAGCATCCGCACCTGTTCCACATCCCCACCGGTCGCCACGTCGCGCTGGGCCATTTCCTGCTGCCCAAGGAGTACCAAGGCGAATGGCGCTGCGACACCCACCCCTGCGCCAGCCGCGACGGCAAGTACGTCGTCTTCGACTCGCCTCACCAAGGCGGCCGCCAGGTGTACCTCGTCGACATCCGCGACATCGTCGCTTAGAGCCTTTGTTCGAGATTGCCGCCCACCGACCTGGCGGAAACCGCAACCGAGGTCTCCCAGCCAGTCCGACGCGGGAAAGACGTGGCGGCTCAGCCGATAGCATGGGCAATTTCACGCATTTGCGAAGGTTGGGGACCCCGAAAAAAACGCCCAGACTTTGATTCTTTTTTGGGAAATAATGGCTTGACCATCCCTTTGGGGCGAGGCAACAATAGCACGCTGCAACGGGGCGACATGGGAGCGCTTGCACGGAGGGGTTGAATTCCATCCTCCAGGCGGGGAATCTCATAAAACTCATGAAAACGGCTTCGTTGGAACAGCTTCAGTTGGTGGGCCGTTTCGAGGCGTTTTCGCGTCTGTTGTCGGCTGAGCGCTATGCCCGGCATCGCGAGCGGCCTTTGGCCTATTGGGCCTTGCCCTCCGACCGCCGTCTTCCCCTGGCTTTTTTGGGGCGCACCCTGGGGGAAATCCTGCAAACGCCCTACGCGGAATTGGCGGCCACGCCGGGGATAGGACGGAAAAAAATGCGCTCGCTGATGACCCTTCTGGACCGCGCGGCGCGGACCGACGCCGCCGACCTGCCCGCCCATCTTTCCCCGCCAACCGAGGAAAGGCGGCTGGCCGCCGTCCACGGCCCCAAAGTCAACGGCTTCGACGCCTCCGCGGTTTCGGAGTTGATTTGGGACCAGTGGCGGGCAAGCGTCGTGCGTCACGGCTTTGGAAAGGAGTTGCTCGGTCGATTGGCGCCCAGCCTGAGGGACCTTAGCCGCGTCATCTGGCACACGCCGTTGGAGCATTACGCGGAAAAGAGCTTGGCCGAAATACGGGCGTTGAAGACCCACGGGGAAAAGCGGGTGGGCGCCATCCTGCAAGTGTTTTACGCCATCCACGCCGTGGTTGCTCAGGTGGGTCCGCAAGACCAGCTTGCGGTTTGCGTCGCTCCGCGGCGGATCGATGCGGCGGAAAGGTGGGTCCGCGCCGCGCTGCAACGGCCCGGCATCCCCCAACGTGATGAAATCTTCGCCTCCTTCCTTGAACCTTTGTTGGAGCAAATCCGCTGCGATGCGTCGGAACCGATCATCCAACTTGCCGAAAGCCGGCTGGGCGTGCATGGGCCGGTCGCCAGCGTGCGGCAGGCGGCGCGCGGATTGGGCCTTACCCGCGCCAGAATCTACCAGTTGCTGGGCGAAATCCACGCCATCATGAGCGTGCGGTGGCCGCTGGGCCGATGCCAGGTTCACGAACTTCGCGACAAGTTCTGGCGGGAGTACCGCGAGGGCGGCACGGATTCGGCGGACTTGGAGCCGTTCCTGGCCGCTGTAGAACTCTTCTTTCCTCCCGCCCGGCAAAACACCCTCGCGCAAACCGAGGGCGACGCCGGCGACCGTTTTTTAGACTCGTCGGAGGTGGATTTCGACCGCGAGGAACGGATCGCCAAGCGTTCCAAGCCCGCCCTCGCCCGATCCCCGCTCCCCAGGTGACCCGCGAGGGCGTCACGCGGCCCGCGACGACGGCATCGACGCCGAGACCGACGGCGGGGGCATGACCTTCGAAAGGTCGCGGCGCGAGGCCGCGCTTCGGCTCATCGCCAGCCACGCCCCAGCCATCCGCCCAGCCATGCGCGGCGCCGCCGAGAGATTCCAGAGGCCGCGGGCGGCTTCGCCGAGGGCCATCAAGGCGTGGGCAACCAGCGACCGGCCGCGGCCGAGGCGCCCCGCCCAACGCCAGAAAAGCCGTTCCGACTCCAATCCCTGGCGGAAAGCGCTCGACGGCGGCATAAACTCCCGCGAGGCCCTCACGCGACATCCCGGCTCGAACACCGTGAGGAATCCGCAATGCTCCAAGGCCAGGCCGGCATCGACCCAGGCCAATTCACCAACGGCAGGATCGAAGCCGCCAAGGGACTCCAACGCCGATTTTCGATAGAAAGCAGCCGCCAGATGCGGCGCCAAGACCCGACGGCATCGAGCACCCAGCGAGTCCACGGCCTTGCCCGCCGCCAGCGGAACGACCGTCCCGCCAATGTGATAGGCCACGCCAGCCGCCAGCACTCGGTCGGGATTGCCCGAATCCAAGACCACGGGAACAACGGCGGCGACGCGCGGATCGCGCAGTCGGACCAGCGCTGCTTCCGCCCAACCCTCCTCGACTTCCACCCCGCAATGCAGCAGGTGAATCACGGGGGCTTTGGCTTGACGGATCCCCAAATTCATCGCCTCCACCAGCCCATCCTCGGCCTGCCCCGAGATGAACCGCACTTCACCCTTCACATCGTAGGGGTCTTCGTAGGGCCGCGAAAGCACCACGAGAATCTCGCAGTCGTCCGGCCGATTGGCCAGGACGGAAGCCAACGTGTCCTCAAGCGCGGAAACATCCCCAGCGTGAGGAATTATGATCGCCAGCCGAGCCACACTAGATCGCCTGATAGAGGGATTTCACGTAGCGCGGGAGGCTTGTGCGATGATCGCCTTTGCGAAACCTGAGTGAATACAGGGGATACAGCAACATTGGCGAAGGCGCCGTCCCGCGCCAATATATGTCGGTTCGACCGGAACCCCAAGTTTACACGAAGGCCGCTGGCGCTTCCCGAGTTTGAAGGACGTCACCCGCCCCGTCCCAGAACACCCAGTCTTCCCACAATCTCTATGCTTCGCCCTCAAAGCATTCGCCCGATTCAGCCCAAGTTTCAACCAGCGAGACTACCCATTCCACGGTCGCCACCAGCTCTTCCAAACAGGTCCATTCCAGGGGTGAATGGGGCGCGTGTTCACCGGTGGCCAGGTTGGGCGTGGGCAGGCCCAGCTCGGTCAGGCGCGATCCGTCGGTGCCGCCACGGACGCTCGTAAGTCTGGCGGACCGGCCCAGCCTTTCCAAAGCCCGCTGGGCGTAGGCCACGGCCCGGGGGTCGCGGGCGAGGCCTTCCGACATGTTGCGATATTGCTTGGTGACCGTCAGTTCAAATTTCGAGCCGGGGAATGCGGCCCGGGCGGCCTCGGCGGTCTGGCGCAACAGGTCGGCCCATCGGCCCAGCCCGGCTGTGTCGAAATCCCGCAACAGAATCTGAAGCTTCGCCTCGGCCACGCCGCCGCTCATTTCGAAGGGATGAACAAAGCCTTCTCGGCCCTCGGTGGCCTCCGGGCAGGCGGTGGTTCGCGGCAGTCGGGCGATGAAATCCGCGGCCACGCGCAACGCATTGACCATCCGGCCCTTGGCGATTCCAGGATGGATATTGACGCCTTGGATTCTCAACACGGCAAGGTCCGCCGAAAAGGTCTCGACGTCGATCGCGTCAACGCCTTGACCGTCCAGCGTGTAGCAAACGGTCGCGGCGAGCATTTCAGGCCGGAGAAACTCCACCCCGCGGCCGATTTCCTCGTCACAAGTGAAGCAGATCCGCACGGGACCGCGGGGGATCTCGGGATGTTCCATGAGCCAGGTGGCCGCCTCCATGATGACCGCCACGCCCGCCTTGTCGTCGGCCCCGAGCAACGTCCTGCCATCCGAGGTGATCAGCGTCCGCCCGACCATGCCCGCCAACTCCGGCTGCTCGGCGACGCGGATCACGCGGCGGGGATCGCCAGGCAACACCAGGTCCCCGCCCGAGTAGTTCTCGATCACCCGCGGCCGGATGTTGGCCCCGCTCGTTTCCGGCGAGGTGTCGAGGTGGGCGCAAAAGGCAATCGCCGGTACCGCGTGCCAGACTGTCGGCGGCAGCGTCGCCAGGACGATGCCGTTTTGGTCCTGCCGGGCATCGACCACGCCCGACAGACGCAACTCGTCAACCAGCATCGCACCCAACTGAAGCTGACCCGCGCAACTGGGGTAACGATCGGCCTCGGGAAGCGCCGTGGTGTCGATCTGGACATAGCGGAGGAAGCGGTCAAGCAAGCGGCGGCTGTTCATGGCAAACGTCAAAATGCAGATTGATCTTGGCAATGGTGAGTATAGCGGGTTTGTATGGACCTTTGCCAGCTCGCCTGGCAGGTAAACGAGATGGAAGGCTCAGTAGCCAGGACAGAGCAACGTGGGCGAATCACGCAGCGCGGGCGTCCCGCCCGCCGTAAATCATGGAGCGCGGGCGTCCCGCCCGCAACGACAAATGCGGGCAAGATGCCCGCGCTCCACAGAGGAAGCGGCCTGAAGGCCGTCCGCGAATCTGGGAGCGCGGGCGTCCCGCCCGCCATGGAACATGCCGCCAAGATGCCCGCGCTCCGTCATTGCAAACGGTCAAGTTATTTTGTCCCGCGCCCCAACGCGGCCTGCTGTTGCAGGCAAAAAGTCGTACATTCGTACAACCTGGGCATAGTCCTGGAGTCTCTCGGAAAACAATGACCGATGTCGTACACTATTGAACAACATGCGCGCACGGCGGGAGCGTGTTACGAAGTGAGCCCCTCGCGAGGCTCCGCCTCAGACCAACTGCCGCATGTGGGGTGGTATACAATGAGCGTACAAAACTCGACTCAAACGCGCAAACTTCGGCAATGGAAACGACCTAAGCCCAATTGGCCGATGGCGTTTTATACTCCGCACGCATTGAGATGACATGTTTTTCGGGCGAAAAGGACTCATTCTCGGCCGCGCGGAAAATAGCGTGAGGATCGCCGGCAAGAGGTTGTGCGACGACGCCCGCCTACGGGCGTTTGCCGCCGTAGGCGGTCTTCGGCCCGGCATTCATGCCGGGTATCCGTAAACCAACGCCACGGCGCGAGGCCCGTTGACGGGCCTTCTCGCTGGGGCAAAACACGGAGCGCGGGCGTCCCGCCCGTAACGACAAATGCGGGCAAGATGCCCGCGCTCCAAAGAGGAATCGGCCTAAACGCCGTCCGCGAATCTGGAAGCGCGGGCGTCTCGCCCGCATTTCACCAACGCACCGAGAAGCCCCGTCAACGGGGCTTGATATCGAGCGATGGATCGAAACCGTTACCCGGCGTGAAACGCCGGGCCTCCAGACCGCCTACGGCGGAGAAGGCCCGTCAACGGGCCTTTATGCTCCGCAGGCGTTGAAATGAGACGTTTCTCGAATAAGAAGGACTCATATTCGGCCGCGCGGAGTATAGTGACAATCTTTCAGGCCTCGGCAGGGCGTGGCCCTGCCATTTCTCTGAATCAGCCGCCTTCTAACATCGGATGAAACGTGTTTCGAGCAAGACTCATTCCTCGTTGCGCGGAGTCTCAGTGGCAGTCGTGACCATGAAACGTGCGGAGCAAGGAAATTCGACCGCGTCGGGCGAAAGGGAACGTTCCCTTCCCGGCCCCGGCTGGTTTCGCGCCTTGCGGCGCAAGCTCGTGACGTGGTTTCAGGGCCACGCGCGGGACCTGCCTTGGCGTCGCACGCGCGATGCGTATTGCGTCTGGGTGAGCGAGATCATGCTTCAGCAGACGCAGGTGGCCACGGTCAAGCCGTATTTCGAGCGATTCGTGGCGGCCTTCCCCACCATCACGGCCCTGGCGGCGGCCGACGAAGAAAAGGTCCTGCGGCTCTGGGAGGGCTTGGGGTATTACCGCCGGGCCAGGCAGCTCCACCGGGCTGCGCGAATCCTTGTCGCCCAGCACGACGGCTGCTTTCCTCGCGATCGTGAGATCGTAAGCCGTTTGCCCGGCATTGGACGTTACACGACCGGCGCCATCCTCTCGATCGCCTTCGACGCTCGGGAACCGATCCTGGAGGCGAACACGACCCGCCTTTGGGCCCGACTGTTGGCCTACCGCGGCCAGCCCACGTCGGCGGCGGGAAGCCGGTTGTTCTGGGCGGCGGCCGAGGCGGCGCTGCCCCGCCAGGGAAGCGGGACCCTCAACCAGGCCCTGATGGAACTGGGAAGCACGGTTTGTCTCGCGAAATCACCGCGGTGCGAGGTTTGTCCGGCGGCGGGGCTTTGCCAGGCCCGCATCGCGGGAATTGAAGGGGAAATTCCCCCGCCCAAGTCCAAACCCAGGACGGAACGCCGCTTTGAGGCGGCGGTGATCGTTCGCCGCCGCGGCCGCGTGCTCTTGCTCCGCCAACCCGACGGCGGCCGCTGGGCCGGACTCTGGGATTTTCCCCGCCTCCAGGTCCACGGCCGCGAGCCCGCCGAAATCGAACGCGAATTGACCGAAGGCGTCAGGCGGCTTACCGGCGTCACGATTCAGGCGCGGAGGCGGCGGACCACGCTCCGCCACGGCGTCACTCGATTCCGAATCACCCTCTTGTGCTACGACGCGGATTACGTAGCGGCTTGCGAAAGGCCAAACGGCGAGCCCACCATGCGATGGCTCCGGCCCGCCGAATTGGAGGCCTACCCGCTGAGCACGACGGGTCGAACGCTTGCCCGACTCCTCTCGGAATGATCATCCCATGAACCGGTCCGCCCGGCAACGCGGTTGCCGCAAGGCCGTTGCTTTGGGGCACGGACGTGCTATCATCAAGCAACTCATTGACGTGCTATCATCAAGCAACTCATTATTGAGGGACGATGCGGTGATGAGCGACAACGCCTGGCCCACTCGAGAACAACTCCTGGAGATGGCCTCCGCTTTCCGGCCCGCATGTGTTCTCGGGGCGGCGGCGGAACTCGACGTGTTTACGGCGATTGGCGATGGGCGGTTGTCGGTCGAGGAAGCGGCCGGCCGCTTGCGAACCGAGCGCCGGGCAACGCGCATGCTTTTGGACGCCTTGGCGGCGCTGCGTCTGTTGGAAAAGGAGGGCGGCCGTTACGCGGTCCCCGAACCGCTCCGCCCGCTTTTCCTCGAAGACTCGCCGCGCTCGATCCTGCCGATGATCCGCCACAACGCGAACATTTTGCGGCAATGGACGCAGTTGGCCTGGGTGGTGAAGTCGGGCATTCCCGGGCCGAGGATGGCGAGCATTCGTGGTTTCGAGGCCGATCGGGCGGCCTTCATCGCCGCGATGCACGTCATCTCCGCTCCCATCGCCGACGACCTGGTGGCGCGAATCGGTCCGCTCCCCTTCGCGCGCCTTCTCGACGTGGGCGGGGCGTCCGGCACGTGGACCATGGCTTTTCTGCGGGCGAATCGTCAAGCTCGGGCGACGATCTTCGACCTGCCCGACGCCATCCAACAGGCCCGCCAACGCTTCGCCGCGACCGAGTTCGCCGATCGCGCGGACTTCGTGGCGGGCGATTTCTACCGCGATGAATTGCCCGGCGGGGCCGATCTGGCTTGGGTCAGCGCGATCATCCACCAGCACGGTCGAGAAGAAAACCGGGAGCTGTTCGGCAAGGTTTACCGGGCGCTCGCGTCGGGCGGCCATGTCGCCGTGCGCGACATCGTCATGGAACCCGACCGCACCCGCCCCCGGCTCGGCGCCATGTTCGCCATCAACATGCTGGTGAACACCGCCCGCGGCGACACGTTCACGTTCGAGGAAATCGCCGAAGACCTGCGGGCCGCGGGCTTCGAGGACGCGGAATGCCGCGTTCGGGCCGAGGACATGAGTTCCGTGGTCATCGCCCGCAAGCCCTGAAGCGGCAACGCCGCGGCGTCGCGCCGCGTATAGAGTTCTTCCCCGCCCGACGGTCGCAACCAACGGGTCCGTCTCCCGCCGCGTCGTGGCCTACTTCGTCAGCAACACGCTCGTCGGAGCGAAATGCGTCAGGTGGATTTCCATCACGCCGTCTTGAAGCCGGATCGAGCCTTCGATCGGCCGGCCGCGGAGGTCGCACAACCGGGCCTTGCGGCCGCGGAGGGCCTCAGGCAGTTTGACCGTGCAGACGCCGTCCTGACCGGCGTGCTCCCAAAGACGGAGGAGGATTCCCTCGCCGTCCGGATTCGGTCCGAACGCGGTCACCAACACCCCCTTGCGCGAGAGTTGGATGCCGGCCTGGACCGGCGGCAGTTTGCCGGCCGGGCCGTCGAAGACGGCGGCCAGGCAGGGGGCGCGGGCCTCGCAGGCGGGCGTGACCAGGTCCGCTTCCGCTCCCTTGCCCGCGACCGACCAGATCCGCACTCGCGATGTCCAGGAGCCGCCTATCCATTGCTGGAAATTCGTGCCCCAGACCGTATTGAACAGGTTCACGAACACGGTTGGCTTGCGGGGCGACCACTGGCGCGTATAACGGAATCCCCCCGGCTGGCCGAGGCTTACCAGCGGCGTATCCAAAGGGCAAATGCCGACGCCTTGGCCGTCCTTGCCCGTCAACGTCAAGCCAGAGTCCACGCAAAAGACCTCGAAGTTGGAACCGTCGGCGGAGTCCTTGGCCGGGTCGATGATCGAGCCTGGCCGCCCCAAACGGACCACAGGCTGCTCGATGGCGAAGGGAAGGCAAAGCCAGCCGGCCTCGGGCCAGGGATCGGGTTGTTTGTCCTGGATCGACCACTCGAGATCCAGATACGGTTCATCGGGTGGAAGGTACACGTTGAGGCTGACCTGCTGGGCGGAAGCCGTGCGCGGGGGCGAAATCGGCACCGAACCCGACATGACGGGAAAGGTCAGCAAGCTCGCCCGACCGTCGCGGCCGAGGCGAATCCAACTTGCGAACTGGGAAACGACGGCGGCCGGGGAGGCCGCGGAATAGGGAAACTCGGACGCCGGGGGCAAACCGGCGCGGCCGAATTCGTCGGCCCAGCCCGCTAGCGGCTTCTTGCAGTAGGCGTCGAGAAACCTGAGATGGTGATCCTTGTCGAAACGCTCGTAGAGGTACTGGCCGAAGCCATAGGGGGAATCGCGGTCGATCAGTTCCCGCTTGGCTCGCTTGTCGAAAAGCGACCGCACGACGCCCTTGCCCAGGTCCACTTCGACGCGGAACGCCGCGTTTTCGATCGTCGTGGCGTTCGACGGCGCGGCGGCCGGCAGCCGGGCAGCCGCCGCGGCGGGCGCCAGGGTTCGGTAGCCCAAGGGGGGAATCGCCTCGACCAGCAGACGCATGTTCCCCGCGCGGGGATCGACGACGGCCGGAACCCTGGTCCCGGTCGAGGCGTCTTGCCAATCCCATTGTTCGCCCCCGCGGTCGCAGGTGGTTTCGACCACGGCGTCGCGCGTCCAGGGGAGCGGATTGAAGACCACGATCCTTCGCCCCTGAATCCCCACCGCGGCGGCCAGCGCTTGGGCGTGCTGAGCCAGGACCGGCTCGGTTGCCGCTTGGGCCTTGCGGATGTACTCGCCATGCTCGCGGAACGACTCCTCGGCATAGGCGTATTTGCCCGCCGCGTGGGCCTCCTTCCATGGCTCGCCGTAAAGACGCGGGGAGTAGTACATGGAACTCGCGCCCCAGGTGTGCTCGCTATAGAGGAAACTCCCTTCATACGCGGCGTTCAACGCCTCGGCGGCATCGGCGGACTCGACGCCCCAACAGCCAAGCAACGTGTTCAGGGACTCCAGGGCTTGCATCCGCGGGCGCGTCTGCCGGGCGACGCTCGCCTCTTGCGGCATGGACATCAGGCCGTGGATCCACGTATCCGGCATGTCCTTCCGCACCACGGGGAGCCTGGGGTTCCGCTTTTCCTCGGCGAGGATCGCGTCGCCGAAGTCCGAAAGGCGGCCCATGCGGATCTTCACGCCAGGCAATTCCTTTTGGGCCCGCTGCAAGAGGGCATCGGTCTCTTGGGGCGTGGGCGGGCCGTGGTTGTCGCCGGTGTGGATCAGGGCCAGCCAGGTCTTGTGCTTCCAGCCCTTGGGCGGGACGAGGTCCGTGCCGTAGCCCTCGGCCGTGTACATGGTCAAAAGCCGCGAGCCGTCGGGGCCTTCCCACCAGAAGAGGACGGGAATGTCCGGCGACCCGCTGGCCGAATTGCAGCCAAGGTGGAGGAAATCGACCCCCGCCCGCTTGAGCACCGTGGGCAACAACCACGTATGGCACGGCACGTCGGTCATCTTGGCGTCGCGCGGCGGCGGCTGGCCGAACTGCCGGGCAAGGCGCGAGGAAAACCCCAGCGAGCGGACGAGGTCTTCCACGCCCATCGACTCGGTATGCGTCGTGCCGGCCAGGGCGTGCCACACCAGACGGCCGTCGCGGATCGCCTTTTCGATCCGCGCGCGGCGCTCGGCGGTCTGCCCCGGCCAGAGGATTTGCGTCATCGGCCAGCCCGAAAGCGTCCACACGAAACGGTTTTCCGGCGGCAGCCGGTCGGTGTGGTCGCAGACCTCCAGCGCCTTGTCGATCATCGAGGTGCGATAACGCTCGACGACCTCGCGGGCGAGTTGCGTATAGCCGATGTCGAAATGGGTCTTGAAGACCACGACGACCTGCTCGACGCCCCCGGTTTCCGCCGACGCCGGCTCCGCGCAATCGATCGGCTTCGTCGCGATGGCCAGACAGGCGGCAAGGACATACGAGACGAAAGTGGCTTTCGTTCTCACGGCGAATCCTCCTCATTCTCGTTCCCCGCCGCCATTTGGCGACCGCGGGGACAAGGCTTTGGGCGCGTGACAAGATAACCTGGTCAATTGCGGTTGCAAAGCGCGGGCATCGTGTCCCTATTTTCCGCGGCGGGCGGGACGCCCTCGCTCCGTGCTTTGCGGGCGGGACGCCCGCGCTCCATGCTTTGCGGGCGGGACGCCCTCGCTCCGTGCTTTGCGGTCGGGACGCCCTCGCTCCGTGCTTTGCGGTCGGGACGCCCGCGCTTCCATGATTGGCCCAGGTTGTTCTGTCCTGGCGGCTCTGCTGGCCGCTTGTTGCTTGGCGTTTTAGCCCTTCAAGTACTCGTCGGGGAACTTCCAGGGCGCCCGGTACTGGGGCTTGGCCAGCCGGGCGGCCTCGTCGTCGCCGACGATCTTCTCGGTTGCCGGGTCGAAGTGGATCGTGCGACCCAGCTTGAGCGACAAATTGGCCAGCACCAGCGGCACGTCGACCCGAACGTGATAGTCCACGCAGCAACTCGGCTCCTTGCGCGACTTGATCGAGTCGAGCCACTCGCGTTCGTGGCCCGGCGAGGGGGGGATCGACTTTTCGGGCGGCTTTTTGCCTTTCATGCGGTCGCCCTCGGGCACGATCTTGTTCGTGCCGTAGTCGCAGTACATGGTGGCGTCCACCCCGTGGAAATAGATTCCCAGCCGCCGCCGCGGCACCGGATCGCCGTGCAGGTCGAAACCGTAGCTGTTCGCTATCGACGACATCCAGGTCATCGTGCATTGGGGATATTTCCAGAGGACCTCCTGCACGTCGGGGGCGTCGCCGTCGTCCTTGATGACAAACCGTCCGCCGAGCGACGTGGTGGCCGACGGAAAGCCGAGGTCCAAGGCCCAGATCGGCAGGTCGATGATGTGCGGGGCCATGCCGCAAAGCCACCCGCCCGAGTAGTCCATCCACGAGCAGTGATTATAGGAATTGGCGGCGAGGATGGAGTTGAAAGGCCGCTCGGGGGCCGGGCCGAGCCAGAGGTTCCAGTCCAGGTCCGGCGGCGGGGTGGTGTTCGGGTCGTGGCCCACGCCCTGCGGCCCCTGGTTCATCACGTTGAACGTGCGGACCACGCTGATCTTGCCGAGGTAGTCGGCGCGGATCATCTCGACGATGCGGCGATAGTTCTCGCTCGCGTGGATCTGCGTGCCGACCTGGCTGATCCGCTTGTGTTTGCGGACCGCGTTCCTCAAGGCAAGGCTCTCCGCCAGGTGGAGCGTCATTGGCTTCTGCACGTAGATGTCCTTGCCGGCCTCGCAGGCGTGAATGGCGTTGAGCGTATGCCAGTGCGGCGGCGTGGCCACGATCACCGCGTCCACGTCCTTGCGATCGAGCACCTCGCGGTAGTCGTGGTGCGGCTTGCAGGTGGGCTGGTACTTGGCGACGACTGCCTCGCGGCGGGGCTTCCATGGGTCGCAGGCGGCGGTGACCACCACGTCCTTGTGAGCGGCGCACTCCGCCAGGTTGTATTGTCCCATGCCCCCGCAGCCGATCAGGCCCACGTGAATCCGCTCATTCGGGCCAGGCGTGTTCTCCAGGCCCAGCGTGGTGGCCGAAACAACCAGCGGAGCTGCCAGCCCCGCGGCCTTCACCGTATTCCCCAAGAAGCTGCGTCGCGTGAATTCGTTGAACGCGGACATGTTTTCTCCCTCCGAAAGAAGTGAAGTGTGGTGTGGTGCGGCGGGCCGAACTTTGGGATTGGCCCAACCTATTTCGTCCTGGCATAGGCCGACCAGGCGTCGGCCAGTGTTTTCTCGTCGGCGCGGCCGGGGTGGATCCACAGCCGGTGCCTGAGCGTCAATGTTTGATCCTTGGGCAGCGGGACCTCGCGGTCGCCGGGGAAGGCGGGCATGACGCAGTTGAGGTCGGCGTAGGCCTGCAACTCGCTCGGATAGCCGGGGTTCGTTGGGTGCTCGAAGATCGTCACGCCCACGACCTCGTTGGAGCCGGGAAAAATGCCCGAGTAATCGAGCCACGATCGCCGGGGTTTGGCCTCCGGCGGATCGACGTGCCGGATGATCCGCTGATCCTTGGTCGGCGCGGCGCGGAAGGCGAACCCCCCGTACCCGCCCTTCGGACGCCCGCCAATGGCCACCCCCTCCACCAGGCCGGTCAAACGGATTTCGATGTCGATGAAGCGGCCCGTGGGACTCGACTTGTGGGCGCGAATGAGCACCTCTTCCTTGACGATCGGGTCCTTGTCCGCCCATTTCCAGACGTTTTCGGCCTCCAGCGTGGCAAGCTGAGGGCCGCCTTCGGCGCGGCGGATCGCCACCGGCCGGGACCAGACGCCGACCACCGCCCAAATGTCGCGCACCTCGTCCTTCCATCGCGTCACCGGCCACGACCACCAAACGCCGCGATGGTGCGGATGGTCCTTGGGAAAATCCTCGGTCAGCACTTCGCCGCCAGGGCCGTAAAGCGGGCTGATGTAGTCGCCGCGAGCATACTCCGGCTTGATGCCCTCGGGCGGCGGCACCGTGCCGAAGTTGTAGCGGAGCACCGGTCGGTCATTCTCGGTGATGGTGTAGGAACTCTTGGCCCCGTCGGCCCTCACCGCCAT
>Ga0209101_1000457_pt1 | contig 33799 bp, 32 predicted proteins | sample ConPoolayeCmetaG_FD_185481 | JGI IMG/M metagenome (GOLD analysis project Ga0209101, IMG submission 185481) | Hot spring microbial mat communities from California, USA to study Microbial Dark Matter (Phase II) - Cone Pool mat layer C metaG... ...
GGAGTTCGCCCGGCACGAGGAGATCGCCGGCACGACGGGCCTGGACGTGTTTTTCGCACGGCCCTATCACTCCTGGGAGCGGGGCACGAACGAAAACACCAACGGGCTGATTCGCAGGCTGTACCCCAAGCGCTCGTCCTTTGCCCGTATCGGGAAGGTCGAGTTGCTTCGGATCGACCAGTATCTGAACGACCGCCCCCGGAAGTGTCTGGGCTGGAAGACGCCCAGGGAGGCGATGGCCGCCTTCCTTGCGTCCGCCCCTTGAGGAGTGGGGCTGAAACAAGACTCCTCCGCCGTGGGGCACGGCTCTGCCCTCGCCCCTCCGGGGCGCCCCTTCGGGGACGGACAGATCCGTGCCCCACGGCGGAGCTGCGCCCGCCCCCACCGCATTGGCTTGCCTTCCTGCCCTCAACACACCACTCTACCCCCACAACCAGCAACACGAAGAGCAACTGCCCGGCAGCCAGCAGCCAGTGTTGCACTGACTACTGGATGAGAGAGGCAAAGTTCATGAAGATACAAATTACAGCAGCACAAGTGCGACAGTTGATTCTAGAATCACACGACAGGTCCCCGCCCTCGCCAGGAGAGTTAGAGCATCTTGAGTGACATGGGGAACGCTATGCGACAACTTTAGCCTTGTTGTCTGAAATCCCGGTGGGCCGTCTCCTCGATGTCGGTTGCTTTCCGGGTCACCTTGCGCTGTGCGCCAGACAGTTCGGATGGCAGGTAACAGGGCTGGGAATACGTGGTTTCGAGGTTGGCGATGCGGAGTTTGCAAAGCGGATGCACACGCGCGGCATTGACGTCGTTCAGGCCGACGTCGAACGAGATCCATTCCCATTTGCGGACGAAACTTTTGATGCCGCGTTGTTCACCGAAGTGATCGAACACCTTGCGTTCAATCCTTTTCATCCTCTTGATAAGATTTGGAGGGTGCTCAGGCCGGGGGGAATTCTTGTTTTCAGCACCCCCAACCTCGTCAGCTTCGATCACCGCTGGGCATTTCTGCGGGGCAGAACGATTTATCCTCCCCTGACTGCCGAACTTGCCCTAACATTTCCTGCTGACTTCTCACAACGCCACGTGCGCGAATATACGCCTCAGGAACTCCGGTATATTTTGGAAGACCAGTCGAAGTATCTTTACCAATATCAGACCATCAGGCTTTGCATGGACCGGAGACGCGACACCGCATTTTCTGATGCCGGCCCGATGGGCTGGCGCTCTTTGCGCCCGGGCCGTCTCTTCCGTGATATCTTGACGAGAATATTCCCCCGTCTCCGGTCCCAGATCATCGTTCTGGCTCAAAAACCAACCTGGTATACAAGACTCAGACAGGCCGACATTACCGCCACGGGCTTCTATCCGCCGGAGCAGGCGGCCACGTCATCGGGAGGCGTGCGGCGCCCCGTGGAGGCTCAGTGGTCAAAACCCGAGGCATGGTTGTCAATCGATGTATCCCACGTCCTGGGAAAGGCAAGAAAAGTGGAGGCATTGATGTGGCTGCCAGCGCCTTCAACGGTTCCGCCCCGGGAGGTGAAGATATTTGCGCACAGCCGTCTATTGGGTTCCGTGGTTGTGCCCCCGGGTAATGAGCCCCAACGCCGGGTTCTTGTCGCCAAGAGCGCAGGTCTGGTCACCCAAGCAACTTCACGGCTTGAAATGCAAATCACCTGCGCAGCCTGGTCGCCGCATAACTACGGTTTTACCGGCGACCGGCGATCCTTGGGCGTCATGATGGACTTGAATCAGATAGCGGTAGTTAGCGGGTAACTTTCGGCGGGAGCGTCACAGCAGATCATTCAAGTGCCCAGCACCGATCGGATTCGTGGGACGGGGCGTTTGCGAGCGGGGACCCGTGTCTTCTTCCTCCTCTTCTGCCTGCGTCTCTGCTTCCAATGCCTTGAGCGGCCTGTGATCAAGAAAGTTCGCCTGCGCCAACACGTAATCGCACCACTCGTCAAACACAATTCCGGCACGATAATTCTGCAGAGTATTCCGCAACTCGGGAGCTAACATTTGCAGTGTGGCGGCATCCCCGGGCGTTCGTTCGGCCACATGCCCTATCACGGCGGCCTCGTCATATTCCACAGGCTCAGAAATGTCGTGCTTTTCCATCCACAGCAGGCTGGGTATCAGCGCTGTAATTTCCGGCGCGGTATTGGTAGACACACTTTCATAGACCGAAAACGATGCCGTAGTGGCAACGTTCAGACCGAAGTCATGGGCAGCTTCGCAAAATGTCTTACCGCCGGAGACGCTGCTGGCAATCTTCTCGCGTATCTCCTGCGCTCTAGTCAGAAAAGCGCGCCGCCGGGCACGCTCGCGCAGGACACTCATCACCCGCTCGGCAACCTCTTCGAATTCCGGAATTCTAGCCTCGATCCGATCGCCCGGCACAATGATGTACACATAATTGCTGCCTACAATGGGATCGCTATAGGCCCGGTCCGGATCAGCGCTGTCCAAGCTGAAAGCCGCCCGGACGCACTCCAGACCTGCGTCGATCCCTGGGACTGCTTCCGACTCAGTAAACCAACCAGAGGTTTGTACCACGTAACCGGCGGCCTCAGCCGTCGCGTTGAAGTCCGCAAGTCTTCCATCACGATCGGGTGTCAGGGCCACGGCCAGGTCGACAGCAGCATCCCTGGCTTTCAAAGTCGCCCCTTGCCAGATCAAATTTGACCGTATTGCATCGCGTACGTCGACTAGCGGAACAGCCTGAACGGAGGCGTTGGTCCCAACGCCGTTGGTGATTGAGAACTCCTCTAGGTGGCTATCATAATAGTCGGCAACTTCCGAATCTGAGACGGTGACGCTTTCAACGTAGTTACTGACGGGGATAGCCACGTAGCGGATAGTCATTTTTGCCGGAACTGCGAAAAGCGCCTGGTTGGTAGCGAAAAACGCCTCGGCATCGGAGCGGCTGACATCGGCCCGATCAAGCTCATCATCTGGTTTTAACGTCACGTACTCCACCACGATGTTATCGGTCAAATATTTCAAGCGTTCTTCTAGCTCAGAAAGCGGAATCCACACGACGGCCCTGAACACATCGAGCAGCTTACGCAAAGTCAAGCTCTCGCGCACGTAGGTTTCGAACGTCTCTACCCCCACCCTGAGCTGATTCTGAACAACAGCGCAATACCTTGCCGCGTCGAAAACACCGTTAACGGCAAAACTAGGATCGCGCCTGATAACCTGGCCAACTTCGACGTCCGTGGCGTGCAACCCCATTTTCTTGGCGGCCTCCAGCGCGGCTAATCTTTTCCAAGTACGCCGCCGCAAAGCCTGATTTCCTTCGAGCGTATCGGGAGCGTTACGTTCGTTCATGCCAAGCTCGAAGTAACGCGCAAGATAAAAGTCGCGGCTCGCAACTTCATGACCGAACAATCGACCCTCGGCATCCACGGAGGGCTCGAGTCTTGACCGGCGACAGCTATAGGAAGGCCCGATGAAGCCGAGCAGCGCGAGGCTGGACGCAATGGCGAATATCGCCCAGACCATCCGATTTCGAATCATCCGGTGGAACCGGGAAATCAGCATAATGCTACCCTGATAAGTTACTCGATCGGGGAAAGCCGCCCATACGCCGACCCCGCGAAACACTTTTTGCCCACAAACGACACCGGCACGTTTTGCTCGCAATAATATTCTGCTAAAAGCGTCCGACCGGCGTGGGCGTCGGCGGTCGTTTCTTTCTGGGAACCGTAGTAGTGGTCGTGGCAGGCACAGGCCGATGGCGTATGTATTCGTATTCCTCTTCAGGTGTAGGAATCGTGGTTGTCGTAGTGCTGGTTGTAGTTGTCGACGACCAGATCGGCTCCCACTCTTCGGCCTCACCAATAACTTTCCTCGGCTTTTCGACCTTGGGTGTTCCAGTCGCTTCCGAGGCGGTCACCGGGGCCGCCAGCGTCTCGGTGGCCTTGGTGGTATAACTTACCGCCTGGTCAACGGTCCCATCTGGAGCGACCGCAAGAATGGTGACAACCAAGGCTCCTTCCGGCTCGGAAAGTTTTTGAAGAATCTTGATTACATAACCCGGAACCATCGCTATTATGGCCGGTTCGGCTTCCGCTTCCCTCAGCACGGCAGCGCTGATATTACCATTTACACACTTAACGCGTGTAAAGCTCCTGTCCTGAGAACACGAAACGGAAACCGCCTGATCCTCCCGCAGATTCGCAATTTCAAAACGCGGCCCCACCACTTTGACTTCCCCTCCGCGTGCGGCCACCAGCACGGCCTGCAGGTCTTCCTCGTTCTTTACCTGAACTGAAAAACCGCCACCTTTAAGGGCCGAGGCAGCGCAACAATGGGTAACCACTTCCAAGGCGTTTGCGGCTTGAAAATTTTCCTCCAAAGTAATTTCCACTTTTCCGTCTTCCAGGTTGATGATCCTCTGACGCGGGTCACTCCCTTCGGCCACCACCAGCCGTGTCTCCTCACCGATGGCACACTCGTTAGCCGTGGAAAAAATCACCGTACACCCGGATCTGGCGCCAGTCACCAGCTCCGTGCCCAGCGGATACGCCTTGCCTTCCTCCGCCAACACCATCTGATTCATCCCAGGCTCCATCACCTGGCAAGTTCCGGTTATCTTACTCACGACAAAAAGAGGATCAAACGGCGCCGCTGACGTCTCCGCATAAAGCACCCCCACCACCGTCACCGCAACCAGCAGCATTGCACCAGTTCTCATCTTCGCCTCCTGAACTTCACTGATTTGTAGCCCCTGCTTGTCCTCCGGCCAGGGACCATCCAGATCTTTACACAAACCCGCCGTTCGCACGAGATACCAACGTCAAGCCATTCTGGCGGCAACTTTAATTCCAGCCTGTTTACCCAGTCAAGCCGTAACTTTCTTTTTTTAGGCTTGATATTCGTTTAGGGCGTGTGTACAAAAACCGGGCTTTATGATTAAACAGGTTGCTTTCAACTGGCCGAGTCAGCCCCTGAAGTGTCAACGATGACTAAACACGTTGCAAAACTATCCCAGCAGATATCTCACGGCAAGAGGCAAACACGCAGTGCTACCATCAAGCCGCAAAATGTGTCCCAAACGGAGAAGAACCTCTCCCAACAGTCAGCGTCTGAGCATGCCGTGAAGGCAGCGACGCGATCGGCAAGCACCAGCCGGATGAATTATGAGTCCCAATTGACGTCTGCCCAGGAACGGGCAGAAGAACGCGCCAAACGCCAAGAGCGTAATGAAAAGCTCAAGGAACTCATTAAATTTGCCGAACGCCAGGGATATCTTACCTACGACGACATCAACGAGATCGTTCCGGACAGCGTGATTAAGGCCGAAGAATTCGAGTCCTACTTCAACCTTCTCAGAGGCATGGACATCGAGATTATTGACTCGGCTGATGTTGACAAATACCGCCAGCAAGGCGCCGACGAAAAACGGCCGAGCAAGGAATCAAGGCTCGATTTTTTTGACGATCCCATTCGCATGTACCTCCACCAGATGGGGCAAGTCCCTTTGCTTACACGTGAACAGGAGGTGGAGATTTGCAAGCGTATTGAACGAGCCGAAATCGAGACGCGGACTCTATTCAATCAGATGGGCCTAGCCGCGGAGATGTATCTTGACCTCACTGACAAAATCGAAAAAGGCAACGAGCGATTCGACCGCGTTGTCGTTGACAAGTTCGTCGACAGTCGCGACCGTTATCTGCGCGCTCTTCCACGCCTGAAGTCCGACATCGTCAAAGCTCATCATAATCTCGTGCGCTATTTCGCACAGTCCCGAGGCAAGGCCAAAGGTCAGGTCGCAGCCTCCCGAATAGCTAAGAATCTAGACGCGTTGCGGGCAAAAATGGCGCAGGCCTTTGAAAAATTGCACTTCAAGCAGAAAGTCATTGAAACCATGGCTGGTCGCGTCGAGGGGTTCCTCAAGGATTACAAAGCTTGTCTGGCAGAACTAGAGGCCGCCGAACGGATGCGACCAAGCCAAAAACGGGATAAACTCATTCGCCAGAAAAAAAAGCAGTTACGGGAGATGGAGATGAGGGCGTGTATGACGAGAGAAGAAATTCTCGAAAAGTGCCAGGCCCTCAAGGATGCCATGCGCGCCGGACAGCAGGCCCGTACGGAAATGGTTGAAGCCAACTTGCGGCTCGTTATCAGCATTGTAAAGAAATACATGAACCGCGGTTTGTCATTCCTTGACCTGATTCAGGAAGGCAACACGGGACTGATGAAGGCAGTTGAAAAGTTCGAATATAGAAGAGGATACAAATTCAGCACTTACGCAACCTGGTGGATTCGACAAGCCGCGACGCGTGCCATTGCCGATCAGGCGCGCACTATTCGGATCCCGGTGCACATGATTGAAACCATCAATAAGCTGCTGCGAGTTCAGAAGAAACTCGTGCAGGAGCTGGGAAGAGAGCCCACGCCCGAAGAGGCGGCTGAAGAGATGGATATGCCTGTCGAACGAGTTCGAGCGGTGTACAAGATGGCCCAGCAACCCATTTCGCTGCAGAGCCCGGTCGGCGACGGAGAAGACGCGCATTTCGGCGACTTTATTGAGGACAAGTCCGCCGAAAATCCATCCGAGATGACGGCCTACAGCATGCTGAAGGAGCGCCTGCGTGAAGTGTTGAATACTCTGACGGAGCGCGAGCGTGCGGTCCTTGATTACCGCTTCGGTCTTACTGACGGTTACTCCCGTACTCTGGAAGAGGTTGGCCGCCTCTTCAATGTAACTCGGGAGCGCATCCGGCAGATCGAGGCAAAAGCCCTTCGCAAGTTGCGTCATCCTACCCGCATGCGAAAGCTGGAGGGATTCCTGGAGCAAAAGTGACATGGGCTGGCTTTTCCCTGAAAAGTCCGGATACCAAGCAACCAAAAGAGAGGAGAGAACAGCGTGCAGACAGTCTCGTCGAGTTTCCCTAATGGTCTGGGGTTGGTCGTTGCAATCGTAGTGTCGTTGGTCGTTGGCTTCGCCCTCGGATTCCTGACGGCCAAACAGAAACGGTTGTTTGAAAAAGGCATCAGCAATGGCAGAAAATCTGCCGACAAGAAAGAGGGAGCGGTCGAAATCTATGTTGGCAATCTGTCCTACGACGTGTCTGAAAAAGATGTGGCCGGACTGTTCGAACCCTTTGGGCGCATTGTCGAAGTCCGGTTAATTCAGCACAAAAACAGCGGACGCTCGAAGGGCTTCGGCTTTGTGGTGATGCAGAATCGTTCGGAAGCTGAAAAGGCAATCAGAACCCTGCATAACACCGAGATGAATGGCCGCAGAATTGTCGTCAATGAAGCGCACTCACGCAGCGAAAGATGAGAATACCAGTTGTCGGGCGATCGCATCTGCGGCTTTTTTTCCGCTTACCAAAGCGATCAACGTCAGCGCAAACGGAATGGCAGTACCAGGCCCCTGACTTGTAACAATACGCTGATCCAGTACTACAGGCTGATCCACGAACTTCGCCGCGGTAAGGTTGTCGCGTACCGCCGGGTGGCATGTGGCCCTGACTCCGTTCAGGATGCCGGCTGCCTGCAGGACAAGCGGCGCTGCGCAAATGGCGCCAATCCATTTGTCCGTCTCGCTGAAATCGCGTAACGTCGTCAAAATCCGCTGGTCGCCCCTTAAATTGTCGACTCCGCCGCTGCCGCCCGGCAAGACCAAAGCTCCAAAGGCGGCCGGATCAAGCTCTTTCCACTCGGCATCGGGCTCGACCCTGATTCCGCGCGATCCGGTTATAGCGGCACAATGCCCCCCTGCAGAGTTCTCGTTCCCACGGACAGCCGCGGTCACAACTTCCCATTGGGCGCGCCGCAATACGTCCACAATAATTACAGCCTCCATTTCCTCGAAACCAGATGCCAATGGTACCAGTACTTTCACCTTCTCTCCTCCGCTGCATTGATCTCAGATTTCAACGTTTGACAACTGGCTGGTATTTGTAATTGCCTCTCACGCCGTGTCTGAACACCATGCGTCTCGATATGTCATTGCAATCTGCCATTTCTCAAATGCAGAAACCGGACTCACGCTATTTCTTTTTCCGTGACAAGCTTCGGCGCGTTCTTTTCTTACGCGGCGGACGTGCAGGCTTGAGCGGAGGCACGGCCACATGGTAAGCCGCGTCCGTCAATCCAAGCATTTCATATTGCTCTTCAGGAGCGTCGTTGCGCCACATCAAGTCCGTCATATAGCGGATCATCATATCTTCGATCTCAGGACTGTAAATAGGCGCAGCCTGATTGGGATCTTCTTGCAAGTCGAACAGCAGACTTTCTTGTTCAAAAGCGCCAACCCATGCTCTACCGTCGGCCAGAATCTTCATGACCGGGCCGCCTTTTGTGAAAGCAAAAGGCTCACGCATCATGAGTGCACACCTCTCGTTTGCAGCAACCGCGGTCCCCACCTGAGTATATTGATACAACGGCTCATTCTCCGGTCGCATAGGCGCCCGCATGTAAAGATAGCGTCCGTCAGTACAGCTTACGTGGGCGCCAAAAACACCAAAAAGTGCAGCTCGCCGCACAGCCACATCAGCTGCCACCGTGTCCTTTAGCGCTACGCCTTGCATGTCCGAGGGAATCGGCACGCGGAAGAACTCTAACACCGTGGGGGCAAGATCTATTGTCTGCACCAACGCCTGACGCACCTCATTTCTTTTATTTACGCGTGGATCCCAGACAAAGAGGGGCGTCCTGGCTACTTCGGAATAGAAGGGCATAATGCTTCTGCCCCACCATCCATGCCCGCCCAGCAAAAAGCCGTGATCGGCATTGATAATGAGCAAGGTGTCCTTCCAGAGGTTAAGCCGGTCCATCGTATCAAGCACCTCGCCAAGGTGAACGTCGGACTTGCTGATGAATGCCGCATATTCATTTTGGATATGTTCTGCCTGACCCGGCGCATTCTCGATCCGCGCGCACGATGGCCATTCCAGAGGCGGTGCGTGGGCGATCAACGGGTAAAGGTCACGGTACCTTTGAGGCGCGGGAAAGCGCATGCTTGAAGCATTAGTCTCGATTTGGAGAAACCACTTGTCTTCCTGGAAATGGCGCTCGATGTAGTCGATCCCCAGGGCAAATGCCGTCGCCTGCGAATCGTTTTCATCTTCCTTCCCACGGCTGAAACCGGCCAGCTCGCTGGTATCCCCTTTTCCGGAATGAGCTTTACCTCCGCGTACCATTTCCCAGTGGCTGTAGCACTGGGCATAGGAGGAACCACCTTCTTCACTGTACCCGTTAAAGTCGCTTATAAGGTGAGTTTCCACACCATAACACCTGAGAATCGCCGGCATCGAATCGTCAAACGGCTCAAGAGGGCCGTATGACCGGTGCAGAAAATTATAGCGTCCCGTATGTAGTTCGCGGCGTGCCGACAGGCATGGCAGGCTCCCTGCAAAACTCTTCTCAAAGACAACCGTCTTTTCAGCCAATCTCTGGAAATTTGGCGCGTGCACCCACTGACAGCCATACGGCGGCAAGACGCCCCGATTCAGCGAGTCAAACATGATCATGATCGCTTTCATGACGCGACAAACTTTCCGGCGATATTTCGAGTAAAGTAAGTTTCAAAACCATTTTCAACCCAGATTTTGCGTTTGAGAATTGGCAGGTATTTGTATCGTGCTGCGCGCAAACAAGTTGAAATGCAATGCAGTTGCCCATCTTTTGCACCGAAATGTGAAAGCCACATCTGAAGAGAAAAGCAGCCGATTCTTAAACCCTACGGGATTGTCGAAAACAGGCAATCTGCTGCGTTGCGGGAGGTTAGGAGTATGGGCATACACCTGCACCTCCCGCGCCTTGCATCTTGCCTGTTTCGGCCAATCGCAAAATCTGGGTTCAAATCAACTTTCCCAAGAGTGGTCACGTTCTACCCAATTACCGATTCTCCGCCCGGTGTACTTACCTTCTTCCCGGGCGCCGATCTTTCTCTGGTGTAGTTACGTTCTCCCCGAGCGAAGCGAGGGGGAACGTAGATCCCCATGGGAAAACTCGCCAACCCCACAGGCATCTCCCCCTCGACCAACAACGTTCCCCCGCCAGCGGCGGGGAGAACGTTACTACACCCTGCATCACCCCGCGCACTTACCGTCGCCCCCAGCATGCCCGCCGCCGTTCTAGTTACCTCCTTCCCGCACTCAACCTCTTTCCGGTGTATTCATTTCTCCCGAGCGCCGATCTTTCTCTGGTGTAGTTACGTTCTCCCCGAGCGAAACGAGGGGGAACGTAGCTCCCAGGCCAATCCCCAACGGTTTGAGAAATCAACTCCTTCTACCACCCTCCCTATTCACTTTTTTGTGTTTACCATTCAAGCCGTTCTGTCTTATCAGCAAATCTTCCAACATGTTATACAACCCAGCGATTTCCTAGCCGCAAAATCCGGGTCAACCTCTCTTTCTCAGCTCCGAACTCAATCGTAGAAACTCCTCGCACATTGCATCAATCGCTTCTTGACGATGGCCCGCGCCGACCGGATCTGAATACCAGCGCGGAATGAAGCCACCCCCGCGTTGATGGAAACAATCCACCATCCGGCGGCAATAGGCGCGAATGTCCTCAAGCGAGCCATGAACCATCGTTTGCTGGATATCCACAGGCGCGAAGAAAGTCACGCGTCCCCCAAAGCGGCGACCAAGCGTTTCCAAACCCATGTTTTCCTGCTGATCCATATGGATCACATCAAGGCCGATTTCAATCAAGTCGTCCAGAATGTCTACGATATATCCGCAACTGTGAAGAATCGTAAACAGCCCCGCTTCGTGGGCCGCATGGTAAATCCGACGGTAAGCCGGCTTCCAGAATTGACGCCAAGCTTCAGGTGCAATCATCAACCGATCCTGCAGCCCCCAGTCGTCGCAAAACATGTAACCGTGCGCGCCAGCCGCAGCGTAGCGCTCAATGGCATAAATGTTCATATCAACCAAGATATCGATCAAGCCCTTGAGCTGTTCGGGCGCCTCGTGGATGTCCACCCACGTGTTTTCCAGTCCCCGAATAAAATGAACCCGTTCATATATTGAGATGCCGTACGCAATGATGAAACGGTCACCTGCCTGCATGTGCGCCTCCTCGAGCCCAACCCACCGCCGGGGTTCACGGATATCAGGCACGTGAAGCCGGTCGAAATCCGCCCAGTCTTTCAATGGAAAATCTTTCACCTGCCCTAAGTTAGAATTGCCCACGTTCTCCCATACCGCGCCCCACTCATCCGTGCCCTGCGGTGGACGGGCATCCGGCGATTGCGCCATGTTCATTCTTGCAAAATCGGTCCCATATTTTTCCGGGAAGTCGTACGGCAGCCTTTCAGCTCCCTCGAAGCGAATGGTCCGCGCCACAAGTTCACACCTGCTCATGCTCATGCGACAAATACCTCCTGCCCGTAATGCTCACAACAAGATGTTACCAACCTCCAACTTTACTCTAAACAGCGCCAACCCGGCGTTCCAGATTTTGCCTAAGTGCGGCGGAACTGCCGCACGGGACGTGCCGCCGGATATGTATACCGCCACCGAAGTAAGTTCCGAAAGCAATTTCAGATCAACATTCCAGAGTCTAAAAATGTTCTCAGCGCGTCCGAGCTCTCGCCAGTTGTAATAACACGTTCTCCTCGAGGCCAAAACTTTCCTTTGTGTAGTCACGTCCTCCCTGAGCATCGTCTCTCCCCGTGTGGTCGCCCCCTCCTGGCGCTCTCATCTTTCTCTGGTGTAGTTACGTTCTCCCCGAGCGAAGCGAGGGGGAACGTAGCTCCCCATGGGAAAACTCGCCAACCCCACAGGCATCTCCCCCTCGACCAACAACGTTCCCCCGCCAGCGGCGGGGAGAACATTACTACACCCTGCATCACCACGCACGCTTACCGTCGCCCCCAGCATGCCAGCCGCCGGGCTAGTTACCTTCTTCCCGCACTCAATCTCTCTCCGGTGTATTTGCGCTCTTACCCGCGCCCACTCTCTCCGGTGTAGTTAGGCTTTTCCTGAGCCCTAAACCCAGATTTTGCGATTGGCCAAAACAGGCAAGATGCAAGGCGCGGGAGGTGCAGGTGTATGCGCATACTCCGAACCTCCTGCAACAAAGCAGATTGCCTGTTTTCGACAATCCCGAAGGGTTTGAGAATTGGCTGCTTTTCTCTTCAGATTCAGATGTGGCTTTCACATTTCGGTGCAAAAGATGGGCAACTGCATTGCATTTCAACTTGTTTGCGCGCAGCACGATACAAATACCTGCCAATTCTAAAACGCAAAATCTGGGCTAATCTTCCCTCGGTGTAATAACGTTCTCAGCTAGTACAGCGGGGGGGGGAACGCTGGTTGATCTTGGTCTCAGATACAAAATCCGGGCTAAAGTTTCGCAAAATGACCAGAAGTGGGATGATCAACCACTTCGCTGTCGGAAACGGTATCTTCAGGCTTGAGCCTGCGTAGCGGCCACGTCCCACCGGCTTTTTCATGCCCAAAAATTATGCCAGCCGCTATCCTGGTTCCCTCGGGAACGGCGCCAAATGTGCACAAGACCGTCCCTGCTGTTGGCAAAAAATAACCATCGTACAAATCATTGGTAGCCACAATCACCTTCTTGCCACGGGCAACAGCCTCCCGAATCAACGGGCGGTTGGAGGTTGAACCCCGCCAGAATGTGTTGAAAAAAACGACAGTGTCTACCAAGGCCATCCGTTCGTGAAACCTTTGGAGATCATTCTCGTCGGGCGGCGTGTGCGTTTCGAGATATATGGTATTTGGCGAGTAACCTCGCATAAACTCCCCGAACATACCCGGATGGTACCATCGATCATTGCCCTTAAGATGATAAAGCGGAATGTATTGCTCCACCACCAGCACGCGGCGCGCCGGACTCAATGGCAGCAATCCTTCACGATCGCGGATTACAATCGCCGCGCGCCGGAAAACCTCCCGACAAATCTCGCCGTTCCGCTTGGCGCGTACGATTATTTCAGTTTTTTCCGGAACAGGAAACGGATTGTCCAGAATCCCAAAACGCGCCTTCACTCGCAGGATACGGTGTACGGACTCATCAAGCCGGGACTCCGAAATGCGGCCGGATTTTACCGCTTCAAGGAGAGCGTAAAAGCACTCCGCAGTCGTGCGTTCGTCTTCTTTAATCAAAACAAGGTCGTTACCTGCCTCGATCGACAACACAGTAGCGTTCGCGTGGGTTTTAGCGTACTGCATCTGACCGGTCATTCCAATGGCATCTGTGGTAATCACCCCCGAAAATCCCAGCTCTTCGCGTAACAAGCCCGTCACTATTCGCCTGGAGGCCGAGGCGGGTACATTGTCGGGATCCAAAGCGGTATAGGCGCTGTGCGCCGTCATGATGCAGGGGAGACCGGCAGCTATCAGTCGGACGTAAGGCCGCAATTCTACCGCGTCGAGACGCTTCCGATCGAAAGTGAAAATATCGAGCTCGTTATGTGCGTCAGTTACCGAATCTCCACGACCTGGAAAATGTTTAGCGGTGGCCACAACCCTCCCAGCCTCCAAACCACGCATGGCAGCCAAACCAAAGCGCGCGCATAAGCCGGGATCGTCGGAGAATGCCCGCATTCCTATCTCGGGATTGCGCGGCTGCAGATTGACATCCAATTCCGGAGAATGAATCCAATTTATGCCGTGTGCGCGCAGTTGTTTCCCCACCACCCGAAACGCTTGTCTGACCAAGGCCGGATCCCCTGTCGCCGTCATTCCCATGCTGGATGGAAAAAGACTCACGCCGCCGCGCAGGAAGTCCACCGAGAGGTCTCCTTCTTGATCCGTTACCAAGTGCAAGGGGATGCCGGACCGACGCTCCATAGCTATCTTTTGCAGCTCTTTCAGCAAATGCGCGTATTCACCCGGTCGCAGATAGGGCGCAGGCTTGCGGATGGCGAAGGAATCATTCACATCGGTGATATGCGGCGTAACGCGCAGACCCCCACAACGGAACTCGCGAATAAAGCGAAGGTGGTGGGGCAGAATAACACCACCGACGAAATTGAGGGTGAGACACTGGCCCACTTTGTCGGCCAAGTCCATGCGCCCGAGCAGGGCGTCTATCCTGTTCTCGGCGTCGGAATCAATGGAATGTCTGTGCATATTCAACCTGTTGTTTGCGATTACCCAAGTGCGGCAAATTTACCCGAGCTTCCGCTCCCGCAGTTTGTTCGTGTTCTACGCCTTCCGACCATCCCTCCACGACAACACTACCTTGATAGCAGTCGGATCCTTGTCCATCGCGGTCAGCGCATCTTGATAACGTTCGACCGGATACACGTGACTCACGAGCCGCTCCAATGGCAGCACCCGATCGCTAACCAGCCTCACGGCCTCCGCCCATGCACCTGCGCTTGCGTTGCTGCCAACAATCGTCAGCTCGCGATGAAGGATCATGTTCCAGCGGGCGTCAACGCATGCGTCACCATAGTCACCCACAACTATCACACGTCCCCCCGCTGCCGCCAGACCAAGAGCAGCCCCGGCAGCGGCAAGCGACCCGCTGGCTTCCACCACCAAGGGGAAGTTGCCCCTGACATGCTCACGCACGGCCACGGTCAAATCACGGCCTGCCAGCCGATGATAGTTCAAAACTGCTTGCACTCCCAGTTCCATGGCAAGCTTCATTCTGGGCTCACGACCGCCCACCAAAGTCACTGATCTGACTTCCCGCGCACGCAGCAGGGCCGCAACTAAAAGACCAATTGGACCATCTCCGAAAATGAGCGCCTTGTCTCGTTTCCGAACCCGCATCCGCCGGACAGCCCGTACGGCAACTGCCAGCGGTTCCACGAGTGTCGCGGCCTCATCACTTAACGATTCCGGTATCCGCCATAGACGCTCGGCCTCCGTCAAAAAATATTCACCATACCCTCCGGGATGTTCGAAACCAACCTCACCCCCGTTCGACAGAACATTTTCCCCCACGCAGCGGCACCCCAACAAGGAATCCGGCACCCCCGGTCCGACCATATCCACCCGTCCTGACCACTCGTGACCAAGAATCGTCGGATAACTTACCCGGTCCGACCCTCGCATAATCGACCTGTCAGTCGCACAAATACCGACTGCCAAGGTCTGAACGCGCACTTGTCCGCGCCCAGGACTCGGCGTTTCGACCTCTTGTAATTCGAGTCGCTCACGCGCAGTAAGCACTAATGCCTTCATACCAGGATCATCACCTTGTTGCGATCGGGCCGCTCCATGACCTTGAGGGCCTCGTCTATCTGTGCAAGCGGAAAGCGGTGCGTAATAATGCGGGCGGGATCTACCAGTCCGCGCTCCATTAAACGGACAGCCTGCTGCATCGCGGCCGGCGTCGTTCCGAAACTGGAATCCATGCGTGCTTCGAGAAAGTGCGCAAGTCCGCCGTCAAGCTCGAACTTTTCGTGGGTGGTGATACCGAAGATATTCCAGCGGGTGCCACGCCGCAGCAGTGTAACCATCAACCGAACAGCCTCGATCGGTCCGGCTGCTTCGATCACTAGATCAGGTCCTTCCGGCAGAATCTCGTAGATCCTGTCCCTGGGCGCTTCTTCCAGAGGATCAATCACATGCGTGGCTCCCAATGCCAAGGCCTGTTGCCGGGCATAGGAGCTGGGATCAACGGCGATCAAGCGGCCTGCCCCCGCAGCCCGAGCCACCATCAGACACAATAGACCGATGCCCCCCACCCCAATGATAACCACATCATCGCCCAGCCGCATTTCACTGCGCTGGATAAGGCCTTTCCAGGCACCCGAAAGCGGCTCGGTAAGGGCCGCCGCCTCAAATGAAATGTTGCTGGGTTTTGGGAAGCAACATACGCCATCCGTCTTGAAGAACTCGGCAAATGCTCCGGGACGAACATCATCCGGGCCATCGCCTCCAGTGGTGAACGCGTGGGAGCAGTAGTGCGTGTTGCCCACCCGGCAATCTGAACAAATCCCACAATAACCAGAAGGCTGAACGATCACCGCGTCGCCCTCGCGCAATCCTCTCACTCCAGGACCCACTTCCGCGACCACACCCGCCGCCTCATGGCCAGGTATAAATGGAAAAGAGACATTTGTGCGGATGCCGCGAATCGCTTTGTAATCGGTCGCACATATTCCACACGCTTTTGTGGCTATTACCACGCTTCCCGGCTCATCCGCCCGCGGTCTTGGCACCTCTTCAAGCCGCAAATCATTCTTTCCATGTAGCACAGCAGCCAGCATAGTCGGCATCTTCAATCTCCTCCCGTATTCTATCCAGGATCACAGGATTCTTCATGCGTCCGGCAGATGATGCGCGGCGCAGGACGCACCGCCGTACGTGCATACTGCCGTCGAACCAAGTTCTGAAAACAATTTTAGATCAACGTTTCCAGGTCTGATGACGTTCTCCGCAAGCCCAGTTCCCCCTCTGGCAGCAACGTCGTCCCCGAGCGTCAATTCTCGCAGCGCAACCGCCGAAGCTCTTTTTCCAGCATGGATGGTCAGCCCCCCTGTGTAGTGATAGTCCCACAAAACGACGGCAAGGGAAATGTTGTTCTCCAAACGCAAAACCTTGGCGCCTGTTTTTTTCCCCAGTATGGTATACAAACCGGCCATTTCTCAAACAAAATACCGGTCAGGCTGGCACACGGCTTTCGCCGCGCCTGCCAAGAAGAAGCATACAATCGCCATAACTGTAGAACCGATACCGCTTCACAATGGCCTCCTGGTAAGCGCGCATCACCAGGTCGCGGCCGGCGAGGATATAGCCTGACGCGCCATCAACACCGACACTCTCCAGAATCGACTGTGCAAAGGCGCACACCATCATCAACAGCGTTGACTCCGGCAAGTGGAAATTCGTCAGCAATGCGTCCACCACGCGAAACTGATATGGGGGACGAATAAACAGCTCCGTGCGGCCGGCACACTGACAAACCCTGCCCTTGTCGTCAGCGACTGTTTCTAATGCTCGAACCGTCGTGGTTCCGACAGCCACCACGCGACCGCCGTTCGCGCGCGTCCGATTGATCGCTTCAGCACACTCCCCATTGACCCAGAAACGTTCGGGATCCATCCGATGCTCCTCCACATGCTCGCATTTCACCGGACGAAAGGTACCTCGTCCAACATGGAGCGTTACAAAGGCAATGCCTACCTCATGTTGCTCTAATGCGCCCAGCAGCTCTTTGGTAAGATGCAGCCCGGCCGTCGGTGCTGCTACAGCTCCAGGCACCCTGGCATAAACCGTTTGGTAACGCTCACGGTCCAGGGTGGCGATCGTCGGGTCTGCACCTCGGCGTCGAATGTAGGGAGGGAGCGGCGGCTGACCAACCTTCTCGAGCAGGTCTAGCATTCGCTCCACTCCAAAAAACACACGCACGCGGCCGTCTCGTTCCACGGCAAGAACTTCCCCCTCTCCTTCGCCTTCGCCAAACACAATTCCAAGCCCCGCCCGAGGCCGGCCAGAAGCTTTCCACAAGGCCTCCCACTCATGCGGCGAGATTTCCTCGATCAGCAGAAGCTCAACCCGTCCGCCTGTGTCCTTGCGTCGCCCTAAGAGCCGGGCAGGAATTACCCGCGTATCGTTCAGCACAAGCAGATCACCGGCCTGCAGGTATTCAGGCAAATCGGTTACGTGCCGGTGCTCAATAATCCCCGTGGGGCATTGCAAAACCAGCATTCTGGAATGGCTCCGCTCACGAAGCGGCTCCTGAGCGATCAGCTCCTGCGGCAGCTCATAGTAGAATTCCAACGTCCTCATGTACCAGGATTTCGCGATCCACCCAAGCTAGGCAGCCACGGGACGCAAGACGCACTGCTGCGGATTCATGCTGCCAGTGCAGTAAGTTGCGGCGCCTCCTCCCAATCAACATCCCAGAGTGTAGCACCCTTCTTCCCAGTTCCCGCTTCTCCCCTGGTTGGGGAAACGTTGTTCTCCGGCCCTTTCTCAATCGCAAACTCCGAGGTCATTCGCCAATGATTTTGACCAGCACGCGTTTGCGGCGGCGACCATCGAATTCACCATAGAAAATCTGTTCCCACGGCCCGAAGTCCAGCTTCCCGTTCGTCACCGCAATGACCACCTCACGTCCCATAATGGTACGTTTGAGATGGGCATCGGCGTTGTCCTCAACGCCGTTGTGGGCATATTGCGAATACGGTTTTTCCGGGGCCAATTCTTCGAGCCACCGTTCAAAATCCTGGTGTAATCCCCGCTCATTGTCGTTGATGAAGACGCTCGCGGTGATATGCATTGCGTTAACAAGCACCAGCCCTTCCTTGATACCGCTCTCAGTCACGCACTCCGCGACCAGAGGAGTAATGTTGATGAACTCGCGCCTATGGGCCGTATTGAACCACAACTCCTTGCGATAGCTTTTCATAAGAACCGACTCCTGCGCTTGCCTGGGCACGGGGCTTGCCCCGGGCCTCATGGCTGTCCGCCTTTTTTGAAATCCAGAAACTGCATTTCGCATAGCCGCCGATACTGCCCCCCGGCCCGGTACAGCTCGTCATGAGTGCCGCGTTCCACAATGCGACCGCGCTCCATAACCACGATCAGATGCGCATGCCGCACGGTGCTCAGCCGGTGGGCAATGGCCAGCACCGTGCGATTCTCCATAAGGCGCGCGATAGCTTCCTGCACAAGCCGTTCGGTTACCGTGTCCAGCGCGCTGGTGGCTTCGTCGAGAATAAGAATGGGCGGATTTCTCAAAATGGCACGCGCAATCGCAATCCGTTGACGCTCGCCCCCGCTGAGCACAAACCCTTTTTCTCCCACCATGCGCTGGTAGCCGCCCGGATCGGCCATGATGAACTCGTGCGCATTGGCAAGTTTGGTGGCGGCCACAATCTGTTCGAAGGTCGCATCCTTGCTCCCATAGGCAATATTGTTGGCAATGGTGTCGTTGAAAAGAACCGTCTCCTGACTGACGATACCTATGAGCCGTCGCAAGGAGGCGATTTGCACGTCACGCAAATCGATCCCGTCGATCAACACACGTCCGGCCGTCGGATCGTAAAAGCGCGCCACCAGATTAACCAGCGTCGTCTTGCCGGAGCCGGTTTCACCCACAATCGCCAGGATAGTGCCGCGCGGAATTTCTAAGCTCACATCGTAGAGCACCGGCACGCCAGGCTCGTAGCCGAAACTGACGCGGTCCAGCACTATGCGATCTCGAAACTCCGTCAACGCAACGGCTCCGGGGCGCTCGCGCACCGCCGTGTCCGTATCAAGAAGCGCAAAAATCCTGTCCAAGGCCGCCGCCCCTCTCTGCAGATTAGCATTGATAGCCGCCATTTGCTTCACAGGGCGATAAATCAGGATGCCGGCCATGGCGACTGGCACGATTTGCGAGAGGCGAATGCCGCGAGCGAAGCAGACGATCAGAAACAGACAGCCCAGAATGATCGCCACACCTTCCATCAATGGCGTCATCAGCAACTCTGCCCGCAGAGCCCGCATCGTCGCCGAAAAGTATCCCTGATTGCGCGCACGAAACCGCGCCGTCTCTTCGGCTTCAGTGTTGAAAGCCTTGATGACCCTGATGCCGGTAAAAGTCTCGTGCATACGGCTGAGCACATCCGATATCCGATCGAGCGCCCGCTGGGTGTACCGCTTAACGCGACGGCCCAAAAGAACGACCGGCACAATGCAAAGCGGGAAACCGATCACGGCCATCAACATAAAAGCCAGCATGTGGTTACGAATCGAGAAGCTGAGCACGAACGCAATCGCCACCAAAATCTCTATCGGCGCTCGCGTCGCGTCCACCGCGGTGGTCGCGATGACGTTTTCCAGGGTGGCCGTATCATTGGTGCAACGGCTGATCAAATTGCCGACATCGCTTTTCCCGAAAAAGCCGAGGGACTGTTGGGCGAGACGTTCAAAAAGTGCGTTCCGCAGATCCGCCACCACCCGGCTACCTACCCAACGCATAAAATACCGATGCACATACGCCCCCAGCGTGCGGGCAATGACGACGACAGGCGCGGAAATCAGCGTAAGTAAGAGAAATTGCCAGGTCATCCGCCCATCAGGCTGAAGCACCGGTATGCCGAACCTCTGCGCCATTTTGGTGACTTTGGCCAGATCCCCCGGCAGGGTGCCGGCAGCCGCAGGGACAGGGCCCGTGGGCTGCGGAGCAACAGCCGGGGTTTCAAAGGGCTGGATAACCCGTTGCGATAAGTGCAGCAACCCCCACGCGCTTCCGCTGAAAATCACAGCGGCAATAATGCCCACTGCAAAACGCGTCCGATAGGGCCGGGTGTATTTCAACAGCCGGCGGTATGGGGGCCAAGCCGATACGACCTTAAAACTCATTGTCCCTGCGCCATCAAATAGCGTTCCGCCTCCAGCGCCGCCATGCAGCCCGAACCGGCTGCCGTAACCGCCTGCCGGTACGTGCGATCCTGGACGTCACCGGCAGCAAAAACACCCGGCACATTAGTACGCGTCTGGGTGGTGATTATGAATCCATGCTCGTCCATGGCCACCTGCCCTCGGAAAGGATCCGTGTTGGGCGTGTGGCCGACAGCCACAAACACGCCCGCAACCTCGAGCACAGAGCGCTCACCGCTCTTCACGTTTTTCAGACGCAAGCCAGTCACCTCGTTGCGGTTCACGTCCAGAACTTCCTCTACCACTGTATTCCAGATGATTTTTATTTTGGGATTCGATTGTACCCGTTGCGCCATGATCGGCGAGGCGCGGAATGCATCACGCCGATGGATGATCGTAACTTGCGAACAAAGGCGCGCCAGAAAAAGTGCTTCCTCCATCGCCGTATCGCCCCCGCCGATGACCGCCACGGCGCGCCCGCGGTAGAAGGCTCCGTCGCACGTGGCGCACGCCGATACCCCACGCCCGATTAGCTTTTGTTCCGATTCGAGTCCGAGATAGCGAGCGCTCGCCCCTGTGGCGATGATCACCGCCAAAGCAGCGAGACTTCTGCCGTCCGAAAGCTGCAGTTCCAGCGGCCGCCGGCCGAAATCAGAGCCCACCACATCGGCTGCTAAAAAACGCGCGCCAAAACGCGCGGCCTGACGTCGCAGGCGTTCCATTAATTCCGTGCCCTGCACCGGCTCCGGAAACCCTGGGAAATTCTCCACCTCCGTAGTTGTCGTCAACTGTCCACCAGGCTGCAAGCCATCAACGATCAACGGCTCCAGGTCAGCCCGTGAGGCATACAGCCCCGCGGTCAAACCGGCCGGGCCAGATCCGACAATAATCAACTTTTTTTCCATGCCACTTCAGGTATACTTCAACACTTCGTCCACAGTTGTGTAGCCATCGAGTACGTTCCGGATTCCGTCCTGGCGGAGCGTGCGCATCCCCTCCTCAATCGCCTGATTGCGAATGACGAGCGTAGGTTTGCGCTCATTGATGAGTTCGCGAATGGCATTGCTGACGGACAAGTACTCATAAATCCCTTTCCGACCATGGTAACCGGTGTCGTTACAGAAAGAGCAACCGGTGCCGTAATAGAAGGATCGGTCGCCCACGTCGGCTTCAGTCAACTCCAGCATACTCAAAATTTCGCGATCAGGCTTATAGGCGGTGCGGCAACGCTCGCAGGTCGTGCGCACCAGACGCTGCGCCAGCACAGCTTCCAGGGTGGATGAAATCAAATAAGGCGCCACCTCCATATCGATGAGACGAGTAATAGCGCCGGCGGCGTCATTTGTGTGCAGGGTGCTGAACACCAGGTGGCCGGTCAGTGAAGCCTGAATGGCAATCTGAGCGGTCTCGAGATCGCGGATTTCGCCGATCATCATCACATCGGGATCCTGCCGCAAGAAGGACCGTAGTATGTTGGCGAAAGTCACTCCGATCGCCTCGTTAATGGGAACCTGAATCAGACCTTCAATATCATACTCCACCGGCTCTTCAGCCGTAAGGATTTTGATTTCTACTGTGTTAATACGCCTCAAAGCCGAGTAGAGCGTCGTAGTCTTGCCTGAACCGGTCGGGCCGGTGACAATGATGATGCCATTGGGCTTTTGAATGTCGCGCGTGAACGCGTTGTAAACATCCTCGGGCATGCCGAGATTTTCGATCTCCAGCGACACAACGCTGCGATCCAGCACCCGCAGCACAACACTTTCGCCAAATTGAGTTGGCAAGGTGGAAACGCGCAGGTCAATCGGCCGGCCGGCGATGTTGATCTGGATGCGGCCATCCTGCGGCAGGCGGCGCTCGGCGATGTTCAGCCCGGCCATGACTTTGATGCGCGAAATAATGGGAAGCGCCAGTCGCTTGGGCGGAGGCGCCATCTCGTAAAGGGCGCCGTCGACGCGGTACCTGATCTTGAATTCCTTCTCAAAGGGCTCAAAATGGATGTCAGACGCCCGGTCATTCACTGCCTGAAAAAGCACCAGGTTCACGAACTGTACGACTGGCTTGGCCGCCGCTGCCTCCTCAATCCCCTTTTCGTCACTCTCCCCTATCACTGTCAGCGAGTCGCTCACATTCTCCAAATCGGACTCCAGCACCTTGAGCATCTCGTTGACGGCGTCGCTGTCATCCCCATAAAACTGATTGATACAAGTGCGCACCTCCTCCTCACGGGCCATCACGAATGACACATCGCGGGTCAACACAAACATCAGTTCGTCCATGACTTGCGGACTGACCAGATCAAAAACCGCCAGTTCGACGGAATTCGGCCCGGTGGACACCGGCACCACGCTGTACAGACGGGCGACACTGGCCGGAACACTGCGCACCACTTCCGGCGGTATGTCGGTAGCCAGCAGATTGATCATCCGAGTTCCTTGATAGCCGGCGATCACCTCGAGCAGTTCATCCTCCGTAAGCAGTTGCATATCAAGAACGATACCCCGCACCGACTTGCCGGTTTGCTTGTGTTCCTCCTGAATGGTCAGCGCCTGCTCTTCGGAGATCAGCCCCTGCTCGCGGAGCAGTTGCAACAGCGGCTCAAGGATTTCCGTGGTTTCGGTTGCAGCCATGATTTCTCACCTCCTCTTCTTCCCGGAGAGCTCCTCCAGCCTCTGGACGATGGCTTCAGGATCCTGCGCCTTGGTGATCAAATCTTCATAATGGATTTTCCCGGCCTGGTACAAAGCCAGCAGGTGCGAATCAAGCGTGCACATCCCGTACTTCGCTCCGGTTTGAATGTCTGATGTGATCCGATAAGTCTTGTTGTCCCGAATCAGGGCCTGGATTGAAGGCGTGGAAATCATGATCTCAAAAGCCGCGATGCGCCCCCTTTGGTCCGCGCGCACCAAGAGCAACTGCGAGATCACCGCCACGATGCTTACCGACAACTGGGTGCGTATCTGTTCCTGCTGGTCAGTAGGAAACGCGTCCACAATGCGATCCACAGTCCGTGCCGCACCAGTCGTGTGCAGAGTGGCGAAAACGAGGTGGCCGGTTTCCGCCGCTGTAATCGCCGCCTCCATCGTCTCCAAATCGCGCATCTCGCCCACCAGAATCACATCGGGATCTTGACGCAAAACTCGTTTCAGCGACTCCTTGAACGTGGGCACATCCACCCCCACTTCCCGCTGGGTAACGATGGATTTCTTGTGGGTGTGGTAATACTCGATCGGATCCTCAATGGTCACGATATGGCAATCCCGCTCTTCGTTAATCACGTTGATCATGCTAGCCAAGGTAGTGGTCTTACCGCTGCCAGTCGGCCCGGTGACAAGAATCAGGCCGCGCGGCCTGAAAAGCAATTCCTTTACCTGCGGCGGCAAGCCGATCTCTTCCAGCGTCATGAACTTCGACGGAATCTGCCGCAATACCAACCCGATATTCCCCTTGGACTTAAGCACACTCACCCGAAAGCGGGCATTGCTCCCGAAAGTAAATCCAAAATCCGTTCCCCCCTGCTCGCGCACCTTCTGCTGATGATCGGGGGAGGTTATAGCCTTCATCAGACGCTCGGTATCTTCCGGAGCCAACGGCTGAGCGTCGATGGGATGTAGCGAGCCGTGAATACGCAGCACGGGGGGGGCCCCGACCGTCAAGTGCAGGTCCGAGGCGCCCTCGTCAACGGCCAGTTGCAGAAGCTCGCTCATTTCAACTTCACTGGAACGTATCGGGCTCATCAGTCTTCGTCTCCCAGCGTTACCCGCATGACCTCTTCTACGGTAGTAATGCCCGCCAAAACTTTGCGCATTCCGTCCTCGCGCAAAGTCCGCATGCCGTGCTCCCGGGCGCGCTCCCGCAGCTCATGCGCCGGCAGCTTTTCAAAAATCATGCGCTGAATGTCCTCCGTCACCTTGAAAATCTCAAAAATCCCCTTGCGGCCCCGATAGCCGGTCAAAACGCAGTGGTTGCAGCCGCGCCCGCGCCAGAGTTTGACGTCTCCCTCCTGAGCCTCAGGCAGACGCAGAAAACGAAGCTCCGTCGGATTGGCAACGTATTCCTCCTTGCATTTCTCGCAAATCGTTCTGATCAGCCGCTGCGCCATCGCCGCTCTGAGGGACGAGGCCACCAAAAAAGGTTTGACTCCGATATCGAGCAGCCGCGTGACGGCGCTCGGCGCGTCGTTGGTGTGCAGCGTGCTGAACACCAGATGACCAGTCAAAGATGCTTCCGTGGCAATCATGGCCGTCTCGTAATCACGGATTTCACCGATCATCACAATATTCGGCGCCTGACGCAAAATTGCGCGGAGGGCATTCGCAAAAGTGAGATTAATGTCCTCTCGGACCTGCACCTGGTTGATTCCAGAGATTTGATATTCTACCGGATCCTCAACCGTAATGATCTTGCGATCGGGCCTGTTCATCTCCTGCAGACAGGCGTACAGAGTCGTCGTCTTGCCCGAGCCGGTCGGCCCGGTAACAAGGATAATCCCGTCGGAAAGGGAAAGCAGGCGCTCGAAAGTTTGCTGGTCGTCAGCAAAAAAGCCCAGCTGCGGCAAGCCCAGCGCCAGGTTTTGTTTGTCGAGGATCCGCATCACAACACTCTCGCCGTGGCTCCCGGGCACAGTGGAGACGCGCAGATCCAGCTCGCGCCCCATGATACTGACCTGAATGCGGCCGTCCTGAGGGAGCCGTTTCTCCGAAATCTTCATGTTCGCCATAATCTTTACACGGCTGATGATCGCCGACTGCAAACGCTTGGGAGGACTGTCTACCTCGTGCAGCACACCGTCAATGCGGTAACGCACGCGAAATCTTTTTTCCATCGGCTCCAGATGAATGTCCGAAGCACGATTCCTGAACGCTTCCAGAATATGCATGTGCACCAGCTTGATAATCGGCGCATCCGTCTCCGTGACCGTGCCTTCCTGACCCATGTCCGCACCCGTCGTCACCGTCACATCCACCCCGCCCTCCCCGATCGGAAGCGCCATCGTCTCGATATTGCTCTCGACAGGGTAATAACGGTCCAAAGCGGCCTTGACATCCTGGCGTGAAGCCACTACTGCCTCGATCGGAACCTTTAGCAGGTAGCGCAGACTGTCCAGTGAATCGAAATCGAGGGGGTCGCTGATCGCCACCGTGATTCCGTTTTCATTCCGGTAAACCGGAACGACTTTGTAGCGGCGGGCAACTTCAAGAGGAATCGTCTCGCGGACGTCCGCCGGAATGTCAATACCCTTGAGGCTGATGACTTCCATGCCCAGGTGGTCAGCTACCGCGGCCAAAATCTCCGGCTCGGTCAGCACGGCCTCATCGATCAAAACGTCAACAGGCGTCATCCCTTCGTGGCCGGCCGAGGCCCGCGCAGCATCCGCCTGCTCAGGAGTCACCTTCCCGCATTCCAACAGAATCTTGAGCACATATTCGTCGTTCGACGTCAATGTCAACCTCCCACTACTGCTCTGGCGTCAAACAGCCGCCTCCGGAGCCGCTCACTGTCCTGCCTCCGCCTGACGGTGGAGCCGTTCTTCAAGGAGTGCGGCCACGACTTGCGGATTTGCCTTCCCTTTGCTGAGACGCATCACCTGGCCTACCAAGAACTGTGCAGCCGCCTTCTTGCCCTTACGGTAATCCTCTACCGTCTTGGGGTTCTCCGCAATAGCCCTGTCCACCAACATGGCAACCGCATCCGTGTCGCTGACCTGCGACAAACCCCTCTCCTGCACCACGTTTACGGGATCGCCCCCTTGATCGAAGAGGATACCGAAAACCTCTTTGGCCGTAGTCGAATTGATTGTCCGATTATCCACCAAGGCCACTAAATCGGCCACTGCCTTGGGTGTTATCCTCACGTCGTTTATGCTGATTTCACGCTCCGAAAGCAAGCGCAACATTTCAGTCATAATCCAATTGGAAATCCCCTTGGGATTCGGCGACAGGCGGGCGGCAGCCTCAAAAAAGTCCGCGATCTCCGGATCCGCCACGAGCACTCCCGCGTCGTATTCCGGCAGGTGATATTCGCGCATCAGCCGCTCTTTCCGCTGCTGCGGCAATTCCGGCAGAGTCGACCGCCACGCCTCCAGCTGCTCGGCAGAAATTGCCACAGGCATCAAGTCCGGGTCGGGAAAGTAACGGTAGTCGTGCGCTTCCTCTTTAGAACGCATGCTGACGGTTACTCCGGACTCAGGATCCCAGCGCCTGGTCTCCTGCTCGATACTCCCGCCCCGCTCGAGAATCGCAACTTGACGGACAACTTCGTAGCGCAACGCATTGAGCACCCCCTTGAATGTGTTCAAGTTCTTGAGCTCAGTCTTGGCGCCCAACTGCGCCTGACCCCGCGGACGTACGCTGCAGTTTACATCACAACGGATATTCCCCTGTTCCAGATTGCAGTCGCTGACACGTCCGTAAAGCAGAATGCGTCGCAACGCCAGCAGAAATTGAAAGGCTTCTTCAGGCGATGCCAATTCCGGCCGCGTCACGATCTCCATCAGCGGAATTCCCGCCCGGTTGAAATCTATGCCGCTCGCATTTTGAAAGTGCATGCTTTTGCCCACATCTTCTTCCAGATGGATCCGGGTGAGCCCCACCACCTTGGAGTGCCCATTGACTTCGATTTCCAGCCCGCCCCCCACACAGAGCGGCTCGTCATATTGTGAAATTTGGTAGTTCTTCGGCATGTCAGGATAAAAGTAGCTCTTGCGATCGAACTTGCTGCGCGGGTTTATGGACGCTCCCAGCATCAGACCAGTGATCACGGTCAGACGGACGGCCTCGAAGTTCATCGCCGGCAATGCTCCCGGGTAGCCCAGACAAACCGGACAAACTTGAGTGTTCGGTGGCGCTCCGTATTGCGTGCTGCACGCGCAAAACATCTTCGAGCGCGTTTTCAACTGAACATGTACCTCCAACCCGATTGTAGTGAGATAGTCCATGAGATCTTTCAACAGCTCTGCGGCGGATTTTCACCCCCACATTTAGCGCCCCCACCGTGTCCGCCAGATGCGCGGAACGCAACGCGCCGCTGTATTTCCATCCTTCCGCGGTCCCCAATCTCCCCGTATTAACGTTCTCCCAGAGCGAGCGAAAGAGAACGTTGTTCTGCCCCGACTCCTCAAACGCAGGATCGGGGTTAAAAGCCAGTCCCCCGCCCTTGGCCGTTCCTCGCTGACTCAAAGGCGTGGCCCACACGCAGAATCTTTTCTTCCCCAAACGCCGGGCCCAGCACCTGCAACCCCACCGGCAAACCCGAGGCCGTCATCCCGCAAGGCACCGACAGACCGCAAATTCCCGCAAGATTGGCCGGCACTGTGAAGATGTCGCCCAAATACATCTGCAGAGGATCACCCACCCGCTCTCCCAGGCGATACGCCGGCGTCGGAGAAACCGGACCCAGGAGCGCATCACACACTTCGAAAGCCTTTTCAAAGTCGCGCCGGATAAGCGTGCGCACTTTCTGCGCCGAAAGATAGTAAGCATCGTAATAACCGCTGCTCAGTACATAGGTGCCGAGAATGATGCGCCGTTTCACTTCGGGGCCGAATCCAGCGGCCCGCGTCCGACAATACATATCCAACGGATCGGTGGCGCCCTCGGCCCGAAAGCCATAACGCACTCCGTCAAACCGCGCGAGATTGGCGGAGGCCTCCGCCGTAGCAATAATGTAGTACGAGGCGATGGCATACTCAGTGTGTGGAAGACTAACGTCCACAATTTCAGCACCCAAATCCTGGCAGGTATCGATAGCCTCGCGAATGCACCGCTCCACCTCAGCGTCAACTCCCGCCACGAAGTACTCCCGCGGCAGTCCAAGCCGCAATCCCTTAAGGTCGTCCTTCAGTGCGGCAGCATAGTTGGGGACGGGCACGTTCAACGAGGTGGCGTCCATCGGATCGCCCCCCGCCATTATTTCCAGTAAAAGCGCTGCGTCACGCACCGTGCGTGTAAGCGGACCGATCTGATCCAGCGATGATGCGTACGCTGTTAATCCATACCGCGAGACTCGTCCATAAGAGGGCTTCAAGCCGACACACCCACAAAAGGCCGCCGGCTGACGGATCGAACCACCCGTATCAGTACCCAGGGCCGCCAAAGCTTCGCCGGCCGCCACCGCCGCCGCCGAGCCGCCGCTCGAGCCGCCCGGCACAAATTCCTGATTCCAGGGGTTCCGCGTGATCTGGAACGCAGAATTTTCTGTGGATGACCCCATCGCAAACTCGTCCATGTTTGTCCGACCCAGGAAGATGGCTCCCTCGGCCCGCAGCCTGGCAATCGCCGTCGCATCATAGGGCGCCACATAACCGCGAAGGATCTTTGAGGCGCACGTGCACGGGTGGCCACGCACGTTGAGGATGTCTTTCACAGCGATCGGAATACCTAACAGCCGGCCCCTCCACCCTTCCCGGCGCGCCTCGTCAGCCAAACGCGCCTGCCGAAGACCATCCTCCTCATCCAGCCATAGATACGCGCCGACCCCCACATCCCGCTCGCGAACAGCGGCGACAACCGCCGCAACCAGTTCCTCAGCCGCACATTCACCGCGCTCCAGCAGCTCGCACGCCTGAGTCACACTTATTCTTCCCACATCCAGCACAACCCGCTCTCCCAAAAATCACTCAATAATTTTCGGCACGGTAAACTGATCACCCGTATGCACCGGCGCATTCCGCAGGACCGTTGCCAAGTCTAGACCAAGCTTCACTTCGTCTTGACGAAACACGTTCATTACCGGATGCGCATGCGAAGTGGGCTCAATTCCGCTCAGGTCCAGCCTGCTGATTTTGCGGATATAGCCCACAATATCCTCGAGCTGCGCGCCAAAAACCCGCCGCTCCTCATCTGTCAGATAAAGACGGGCCAGGCGCGCCACATACGCCACATCAATTCGGCCAGTGTGATCGGAAGACTGTTCAGACATCGTCGGCTCGCATCATCCGTTAACCCCCTGCCTTGCTTGTCAGCCCCCGCAGCTAACAGAGCAATAGCGTTACTTTATCTACCCCCGAGGGCTGGAAACAAGAACAGATTGAACTGGCCTTTTGCCCCGTCCATACTCAACTTTCTGCGTCTACCGTTCAAGGTGCCTCGTAGTCTTATCGCCGTGTTATCCAACAGGTTATACAACCAGAACATTTCTCAAACGCAAAATCTGAGTTGAACGATGTGGCAGATTTGGATATATTTGAACGGAAAACTGATCGACCGCGTCAAACTTTGTGGGTACAACAGCAATTCCGCGGTATTGATTGCCAGCGGCGTATTATTGTATCAGCATTTAGCGGCCGTCGCATCGTGTGAGCAAGAGGAGGGACGATGATGTCGACATACTCTTTGTTCAAAGGTTCTGTGGTGCTTGCATCTCTCATCAGCCTGACAGGTTGCCAGGCCTTCCGGGCGTCGGTAGTCACCCGGAAACCGGAGGAAGCCAGGCCGCTGACTGCCAAGTATGACCAGTCTGATTTGATAGCCTGGGGACAGATCATGTCTGAGGCCATCCTCTCCCACCCATTCCCGCCGCCCGGTGAGGACCATCCCATCCTCGTGGATATGGGAATTCAGAATCGGACTTCCTCGCACATAGACATGAAGGCTATTTCAGACACCATCACGACCAAACTGCTCGAGTCCGGCAAGATCCGGCTTGTCAACGCCAGCCGCCGCGATGATCTTCTCAAAGAGCAGGGTTACCAGCTCGCTAACTGCACGGAAGAAACACGGGTACGCATCGGCAAGCAGCTTGGAGCCAGATACATGCTCACCGGCTCGCTTGTCGAGATTACGCAAAAGGAGCTGCCCCAGATCAGGCTTTCAAAGCAGGAGGACACTTACTACCAGTTAACCGTGGAAATCACCGATCTTGAGACCGGCCTTGTTGTGCTTCGCAAGCAGAAAGACCGCCTGCGCTCGGCGCGCCGCCCTGTTGTGGGCTGGTAAGCCGTTCCCCGCTGGACGGGTGGCATCGATGCCGACCGCGACGACGTTACGCCATGAGCCTTCGCTGAAGCGGGGCCGCGTTTTTTTCCCAGCCGGAGCGGCGCGCTGCATCGTGCGACACACCGCGCCTTGGCTCGTCGCCGGCTGCTCGCTTCTGGTCATCGGCTGCGCTACACAACGTCTGGAGCACGCGCGCAGTTGCTTCGCGACCGGTCAATTTGCCGCCGCCCAGGCCGAACTGGCTAAGCTGCCGAAAGGAACTGCGGATCGCGTCCTGTTCCTTATGGAACGCGGCACTGCTGCGCAAGCGGCGGGTGATTATCATGGTTCCATAAATGACTGGCAGGAGGCTGCCCGCCTTATCGAAGCTTTGGACTATTTAAGTGTCTCGCGCAGTTCTTCCAGCCTCGTGATCAACGATCGCGTCCAAGCTTTTCGCGGCGCCCCGTTCGAACGTACATTGCTGCGAACTTTTACCGCCAAGAGTTATCTAGCCCTCGGACTTTGGGAAGACGCGGCCGTCGAAGCCCGCAACGTGGTCGCCAGTCTGCAGAATTTGAACGGTTTCCCCGATGACGCCTACAGCCGCTACGTGGCCGCCTTCTGTTTCGAAATGATTGGCGCTTACGACGATGCGGCGCTTGAATATCGAGCGGCTGCCAGTCTCGTACCCTATCTGCGAATTTCCGACCGCACCGGAGCCATTGCGCCCGCAGTTACAAATCCGCCAGACAGTTCGTTTGCATCCGTCTGGCCGGCTCCAACCAATGCGGCCGAACTTGTGTGCTTCGTTTTGATAGGCTGTGCGTCCGGCGACAATGAGGCTTGCGCCTGTGCCAATCATTGGGGTCCTGATCCTTTCGCAGAAATCTACGCTGAAAACCGCTACCTCGGACGCAGCTACTGCCTCGCCAATACGCTCGCGCTGAGAACCGCCACCGAGGCGCGCCTGACCGCTATTAAAGCCGCCAAAACCGCAGCGCGCGTACTGCTGAAAGACGCTATCGCGCGCCAAGTCTCGAAGGAGGACCAACTTCTCGGGAGCCTCGCGTGGCTGCTTCTGTTCTCACTGGAAACGCCGGATACGCGCCGATGGGAAACGCTGCCCCAGTTTCTTCAGGTGGCGCGTGTGCCCTGTCCCGCCGACCTCAAAGGCTATACGATTGTGTTTCGCGGCGCCGGAGGACAGGCAATCGAACAGCGGGTTGTCACCAGTCCTTTAACCCGTCACGGCCGCACAATTTTTTCTTTGTGCCGAGCCTTATGAGCACGAACGCAGAGACCGCAGCAACGCGACCAGGATAATAAACACAAAAATCAGCATGACTATTGCCTTGTTCCTCTGCATCCGTCGCTCGTACCGCAGCGGATGCATTTTCTGAAAACTGCTGGCCAGATAGTTCTTGAACCGTGCATCAGCGCTGCGATACCTACCACGCTCCCCGCTTCCTGAAAGGCCCGGCTCTGATTGCAATTCAGCGCGCGGTTTCGGAAACAATTCCGCGCCGCCGTTCTCCACCGCTTTGGTCCTTTCCGAACTGTCAGCCGGCGATTGACCGCCGGCCGCGGACAAAGAACTGCCTTCCAGCTTGGACAGCCGGCGAATCTCTCTTCTCACAGCCGCAAGTTCTTCCTTTACGGTCTCCAGCCGTTCCGCAAGGTTGGAGCGCTTTCTAAAAGGCATGGCTTGTTCCGTTCACCGCGATCCCGTACCACCCCCGTCGCACTATCACGGGTAGTCCCGCACTCGTCTCTCAACGGGAAAGGACCGCATATACAGTCACTACTAGCAGCGCCAGACCGGCCAGCGGAATCGCCAATGCCAGCCCAGCTCTCAACCAGAACCCGAAACTGTCAAGCGGTATCATTTCCCCAGGCGCCCGCTCTAAGCGCGCCACCAGGGCCCCGGCAGTTTCCCCCTCCGGCCACCGCGTGGCCTCCACTTTGGCTATACCCTTCTTGTATACCACGCGCGCGTCCTCCAGCAGCGCCAGCGCCTTGTTTAATTCATTCTTGAATTCCGTCTCACTCCAGCTCTCGGGATCAATCTGTTTGATTCCATCCAACGTCTCCTGGAAACGGGCGCGAGTTGTAGACAAAACTTCCGCCAGACGAGCCGCTTGGATTTCCTCTTTCTCGATGAGCACAATACTCCGCTCGAGTTTCTCAATAATGTCGTGCCGGCCGCGTTCGTACTCCTCCTGCTTGCGCGATACAGCTTCCAGCTCGGCTTTTTCCCGCTCCAGTTCCTCTTGCCGTTTGCGCAGACGCTCGATCTCATTGGTCGCCACTGCCACATTTTCGGCGACAGCCTGTTTCTGTCTAACAAACCGGCTTTCCGTCGCCTCCACTCCCCGGACAGCCGCTTCCTCTCGGCCTCTCTCCCCCTCGCTCATAAGCTCTCTGCCGGTTTCCAAATCTTCATCGAAGAAGTTCTTAACCATCTCGTCCTCCCGCTCTGTGTAAGCAGGCGCCCCCTGCCATTCAAGCCTCGCAGGTGCCCCGCACGAATCACGGAATAACCAAAACCTGACCGACTTTCAGACCCGTCGAGCCTCCCAGAACACGTCGATTGGCATTGTAGATTTTTTTCCACTGGTTGGGGTCCCCATAGACTTCCGCAGCAATACCCGTCAACGTGTCACCACGCTTCACACGATAAGTGCGGATCGGTTTCAATTCGGCCCCGCTTGCCGATCCAGCCGAAGGTGAAGGCGCTGTTGCTCCAGGGCTTGACACCGCGGGTTGCTGGACTTCGCCCTGCGGAGACGGGGCTTTTTGTGCGGTCACGGCAGGCAGGCTTGCCGATGGTAATTCCGTTTGCCTGCTCCCTGCCGCGGAGGCGACAACCGCCGCCGGCTCTGACTTGGTACTGACTCGCCCCCGCAATATCGCCACTTCGCTCTCAAGCTCGGCGATGCGTGCCTTGAGCTGCTCGTTTTCTTTATCCACTGCCTCCTTAAAGTCAACAATCCGGTCCGTTCGTGTCAAGGCTGCCACCAACATCTGGCGGGCGAGCCGGATGCGTTCCTCGATCATTTGCCGCTTTTCGGTGGTCGGACGCAGTTCCAGGTACCTTTGGTAGTGATAAATTGCCCGCACGTAGTCGCGGACTTCTTCGTTCTCATGTAGCAAAAGTGCAAGATCGAGATGCGCGACTGCCAGCTTGGGATTGAAGTCCAGGGCGGCGTTGTACAAACGGACTGCAGCCCGCACATCGCCCTGATTGGCTTTAGCACGCGCTTTCTGGATCAGGGGCTGCGAACGTTCCTCGTCGTCCAGTCTGGATACGCTTGGAGAACAACTCGCCCCAAGCCACACCATTGCAAATATTCCCAGCGCAAGACTGCCCAAACCGCTAAATCCATTGCGACGCATCTTTCCGACTCCCAGAAACCGCCAAGCATTCGATTACATGCCAGAAACGACAGCCCGTGTCAAACGACAATGGCTGCCATTTTGGGATTACCCTGATCTTTAGCGAAGGGAGATTTGGGATCGGGGAAGGGGCCGGAGAGGACGGATAAGGTGGGAGGGACAGAAGCTGCGCGGAAAAAAGGGGAGCGGATCCCCCGGCCGGAGCGGTTTTAAGGC